>ERZ1026864.1831-NODE-1831-length-10321-cov-8.428307_pt1 | contig 10321 bp, 8 predicted proteins | sample MGYA00380162_ERZ1026864 | MGnify/ENA primary metagenome ERZ1026864 (study PRJEB33269, sample SAMEA4719798) | human gut metagenome | biome: human-associated habitat; feature: organic feature; material: feces | place: Cameroon | collected 2013-10 ... | reverse complement strand
AGGTGTGAATTTAAGAACACTCATTATCAGGAAAGGAAGATTTGTATGGCTAAGAAAAAACAAAGCGTTCCAGAGTACGGAACGGTTACAAGAAAAGGAACACTGTATTACAGAACCAGAATTACAGATGCCGATGGAAAGCAGGTCAGCTTATATGCGACCACTTGTGAAGAATTATATGAAAAGCAGTTGGAGGGCCGGAGACAGGTGGAGGAAATTATCTTTCGCCGGAAGCATCCGACGGTTGCCGAGTATTGTGAGAAATGGCTGCTGATGCAGTCAGCAAAGGTGTCTACGGCCACTATAAAAGGATACAGACAGAATATGAAGAATTATGTCATTAGCTCTCTGGGAGATATGTATATGGAGGAAGTGACTGCGGATGATATTCGTCTGGCGCTTGTTCCGCTGTCTCAAAAATCGAAAGGACTGTATGATACGGTAAATATGCTGATTAAGTGTGTGTTTTATTCGGCAGAGCGCAGTCAGCTGATAACCGATAATCCGTGTGTAGGAATTTCAGCAAAGGGCGGAAAAGCATCGAAAAAGAAAGACGCCTTAACAGATCAACAGGTTGCAATTCTGCTGGATACGGTGAAAGAGCTTCCGCCATATCTTTTTATTATGATTGGTTTGTATTCCGGCTTGCGTCGGGAAGAAATTCTTGCATTGCAATGGGACTGTGTATTCCTGGATGAATCCACACCATACATTTCTGTGCGGCGGGCATGGCGCGCGGAGCATAACAGGCCGGTGATTTCCACCGTCCTAAAGACAAAGGCAGCTAAAAGGGATATTCCCATTCCGAAGTGTCTGGTGGACTGTCTGCGGGAAGCAAAAGCAAATTCCATATCGGAGTATGTGATTGCCGACAGTGAAGGACAGCCGCTTTCCTATTCTCAGTTTACGAGAGTTTGGCAGTATGTAGTTGTTCGTTCTGCAAAAGAGAGAACCTACTATAAATATGTGAATGGACAGAGCATTAAATATACCGTCAAGCCGACATTAGGAACAACGCAGAGGAACAATCCCAAGATTCGCTATACCCTGAATTTCGATGTAACACCGCACTTGTTGCGGCATACCTACATCACGAATCTGCTCTATGCGGGCGTTGACCCTAAGACAGTTCAGTATCTGGCAGGGCATGAGAATAGTAAGACAACTATGGACATTTACGCGAGGGTCAAGTATAATAAACCAGAGGAACTTTTCGAGGTAGTGAATGATGCTTTGAACCAGGAGAATTTCGATGAAAAATCACCGATTTCTATGGTTAAGGAATAGGACAACCAACAACAGAAAATGCGAAAAAGCCCGTAATATCAAGGAAAAACGCACCATAGAGATGTTTAGTACGGTCTCAAGTCCGCACGTCGTGCTCCTCAGTTCAGCAAGCGATAATTACATCTCTACAGAGCATTCAGGTGCATCAAACCCGGAAAGCTTCGGCTTCCCGGGTTTTTCTATATTGTTTTTCTTTTAGAATTTGATAATCATCCTCGATGAGTATATGATGATTGAGATATTATTCACAATTATTCTGCTCCAGTGTCGGTAATCAGCTCAGTGCGTTTTACTGTGTGCGATACCGCGTGAAGCAGAGGCCAGAATTTCATTCATGCTGATCAGGAGGACGATGATGAAGAAAATGAAATATTGGAATATGATGCTCGCCGCTGTACTTGCGGCATCGATGCTCGCCGGCTGTGGCGCATCCACCACCCCGCAGGCGACGACCGCAGCTGCAGCGGAGGCCAATGCAGGCGATCAGGAGACAAGTGCTGCTGCCGAGGAGACGACGGCTGCAGAAACAGAGAAGGCGACGGAAGCCGCAGCAGAGACGAGCGCCGCAGAGAAGGCGGAAGAGACTACCGCGGCCGAGGTTCTGACCATCGGCGAGGCGTCGGACGATGTACTGCGCGTCGGCTCCCTGAAGGGCCCGACCACCATGGGCCTCGTAAACCTCATGAGCGAGGTCGAGAGCGGTGAGAAGAGCGGCTACAGCTTCGAGATGCAGAGCCAGCCGGACGTGATCATGAGTGAGCTCGTTTCCGGTAAGCTCGACATCGCCCTGCTCCCGGCGAACGTTGCCGCCGTCGCATACAATAAGACGAACCACGGCGTCAGCGTCATCGACATCAACACCCTCGGCGTGCTTTACTGCGTGACCGGCGATGAGAGCGTCAAGTCCGTGAAGGACCTCGCCGGAAAGACCGTACTTTCCACCGGCCAGGGCGCATCCCCGGAGTATGTACTGAACTACCTCCTCGAGAAGAACGGCGTCACCGACTGTGACGTTCAGTTCAAGTCCGAGGCCACCGAGATTGCTGCACTCCTCAAGCAGGATCCGACCCAGATCGCGATCCTTCCGCAGCCGTTCGTGACCGTAGCCACCGCGCAGAACGACCAGCTGAAGGTCGCCTTCTCCCTCACCGATGAGTGGAAGAGCGTATCCCCGGATTCGAAGCTCCTCACCGGCGTCACCGTCGTTCGTAACGAGATACTCGAGAACCGCGCCACGGAAGTCGACCAGTTCATCGCGGATCACCAGGCATCCACCGAGAAGGCAAACGCCGACATCGACGCCACCGCTGAGCTCGTTGCGAAGTACGGCATCATCGCGAAGGCACCGGTTGCAAAGAAGGCACTCCCGAACTGCAACATCGTCGCCATCGCCGGTGACGAGATGAAGACCGACCTCGCAGGCTACCTGCAGGTACTCTTCGACGCAAACCCGAAGTCCGTGGGCGGCATCATGCCAGAAGACAGCTTCTATTACATCCAGAAGTGATGTCATGAACTCCACGGAGGGCCGACCACAGAAGCCATACGGAGAGACCGTAAATATTTGAATCAGACTTCAGCTAAGGACGACCGGCGGACTGCCACCGGAAGCCATACGGAGAGGTCGTGAAGAATCAAAATTCTGCCCCTTAGAAGTACTTAGTGTTATCTCACCATGGAACCCTCTGTCAACGCTGAGTTTTCATCAAGAAAACTCAGCGATTGCAGAGGGCTTAGTACTTCTTAGGGGCAGAATTTTAGATTCCGAGCTCGCAGTACTGTGCTTCCGGTGACAGCCCGCCGGTCGTCCTTTTTGATTCTGCGATAACTTAAAAGACACGTCCAGAATGTCTGATATATCAAATCCGAAAGACTGACGCCCGATTTCTACTTGCTATTCTGCTCATCATGACGCATACTTATTCCATCAGAGCGAGTGATTGCTTTAAGTTATAAAGATCGCCCTGAACCTGTTTCAGGCTTCATAAAAGAGGGGATTTGAAACAAAAAGACACGTGCAGAAAAAGAAGGGGGCTTATGTTTTCTGTATTCTACAGCAGTTAAGGACACAAGAACTGCGAGCTTTTCCAGAACAGGAGGACTTCAACATGAGTGAGAAGAAAAAAAGCAGCGGCGCGCTCTTAGGAGCAGCATTTCTGATGGCCACATCCGCGATCGGACCTGGCTTCCTGACACAGACCGCCACATTCACCGGCCAGTATAAGGCGAGCTTCGGCTTCGTCATCCTGGTATCGATCATTCTCTCGGCCGTCGCCCAGCTCAACATCTGGCGCGTACTCTGTACGACCGGTCTTCGCGGACAGGATGTCGCGAACAAGGTTCTCCCTGGACTCGGCTACTTCGTTTCCTTCATGGTCGTGCTCGGTGGCCTCGTCTTTAACATCGGCAATGTCGGCGGCGGTTCGCTGGGCCTGAACACCCTGCTCGGTATTCCGACCACCATCGGATACGTCATCGCGGCAGCCATCGCCATCGTCGTTTTCCTTTTCAAGAATGCGAAATCCGCGATGGATACCCTGACGAAGGTCCTCGGCGCCATCATGATCGTGGTCATCTTCATCGTGATCATCGTGGTCAAGCCGCCAGTCGGCGATGCACTGAAGAACACCGTTGCACCGTCCACCGGTATCCAGCCACTCTTCCCGGCGATCCTGACCCTCATGGGTGGCACCGTCGGCGGCTACATCACCTTCTCCGGTGCGCACCGTCTGATCGATGCCGGCATCACGGGTAAGGACAATGCAGCCGAAATCAACAGAAGCTCGGTCATGGGTATCAGCATCGCCACCATCGTACGTATCTTCCTCTTCCTCGCCGTACTCGGTGTCGTAAGTAAGGCAGGCGTAGAGCTCGATGCATCGAACCCGGCAGCCGACGCCTTCAAGCAGGGCGCAGGTGAAATCGGCTACCGCTTCGCAGGTCTCGTACTTCTGTGTGCAGCCGTCACCTCCATCATCGGTGCAGCGTACACCTCCGTATCCTTCTTAAAGACCTTCCACCCGGCGATCGCAAAGAACGAGAATGCCGTCATCATCGGATTCATCGTCGTATCGACGGCGGTCATGATCGTGCTCGGAAATCCGGCGACCCTCCTCGTACTTGCAGGTGCATTCAACGGCCTCATCCTTCCGATCACGCTCGGCATCTGCCTCATCGCTTCCCAGAAGAAGTCGATCATGGGTGCGGACTATCATCACCCGACCGTCCTGCTGGTCCTCGGCGTCCTCGTCGTGATCTTATCGGCCTACATGGGCATCCCGACCTTCGTGACAAAGATCGGCGGATTATTCTAATCAGACCTGCATCGGCGATGGTGTTCTGAACCGGAACCGATGCAGTGGCACAGGGAATTGGTACAGCGTTTCACTGTACCAATTTTCTGCACATATAAAGGCAGGTCTACACAACACATGTTCGACACATGGATGTGGCAGACCCCCTATGCATGACATATCGTCTTCAGGTGTACGCAGCGCGTCTTACCTGGAGAAAGGAGATTTACAGTATGGAAGATATTCGTATCTTAACCGCTGGGGACAGCTCGCTGCTGATCGAGTTCGGCCACGAGATCAACCCGGAGATCAATCGAAAGATCAAATCGATGGTAGAGCTGATGAAGGAGCAGCACATCGAAGGTGTGCTGGACGTCATCCCGGCCTTCTGCTCTCTGCTCATCAACTATGATCCGCGTGTCACCTCCTATGCAGAGATCACACGACGGATGAAGAAACTTCTGAAGGTGGAAACCAGTGCAGGCAGCGAGAAAAAGAAGGTATATGAGATTCCGGTCTGCTACGGTGGAAAGTACGGACCGGACCTCGCGTTCATCGCGGAGCATGCCGGCATGAGCGAGGAGGAGGTCATCGCCCTCCACAGCTCGAAGGATTACCTGATCTATATGCTCGGCTTCCTGCCGGGCTTCTGCTACCTCGGTGGTCTCGATGAGCGTCTGCACACACCGAGACTCGCGACGCCGAGAATTAAAATCGACGCCGGCAGTGTAGGCATTGGCGGCTCCCAGACCGGTATCTATCCGATGGACTCGCCGGGAGGCTGGCAGCTGATGGGCATGACACCGGTGAAGACCTACGATCCGGAGCGCGAGACGCCGATTCTGGTCGAGGCGGGCGACTATATCCGCTTCGTGCCGGTGGATGAAGATGAGTACCTGCGAATCAAGGAGCAGGTGGCACGCGGTGAATACGAGTGCACGATTCGCGAAGGTGAGGTGTAGTATGGGAATTCGTATATTAAAAGCGGGACTGCTCACGACCGTGCAGGATATGGGGCGTACCGGATACCAGAGCCAGGGCTTCGGCGTTTCCGGCGTCATGGACGTCCGCTCCTTTAAGATCGCAAACCTCCTGCTGGATAACCCGGAGAACGAGGCAGTGCTGGAGTTCACCCTGATCGGACCGACGCTGGAGTTTACCTCCGCCTGCATCATCGCCATCACCGGCGGTGATTTCCATCCGGAAGTGAACGGGGAGCCGGCGCCGATGTACACGGCACTCTATATGAAAAAGGGAGATATCCTGAAGTTCGGAAGTGCGCGTACCGGAAGCCGTGGCTACATCGCCTTTTCCGGCTATCTTAAGATTCCGGTCGTGATGGGCAGCCGCTGCACGAGCTTAAAGAGCAAGATCGGTGGCTTCAAGGGAAGAAAGCTGATGGAGGGCGACTATATCAGCTTCCGTATCAAGCGGAATTACCTCCCGTTCTTCCTCTCGAGAAAGCTCGATCTTCATGAGTATGACGAAGAGAGCGTGACGCTCCGCGTGGTCATGGGCCCGCAGGATGACATGTTCAGTAAGCAGGGCATTCACAATTTCCTGAACGAGGAGTATACCGTCACCAGTGATTTCGACCGTATGGGCTGTCGTCTCGAGGGGCCGTTCATCGCGCCGAAGACCACCTCGGATATCATTTCCGAGGGTATCGCGCTCGGCTCCATTCAGGTGCCGTCGCACGGTAAGCCGATCATCCTGCTGGCTGATCGACAGACCACCGGTGGCTATGCGAAGATCGCGACGGTCATCAGTGTCGACATTCCGAAGCTGGTACAGCGGAAGACCGACCAGAAGATCCGCTTCGAGGCGGTGTCCGTCGAGGAAGCGCAGCGCCTGTATCAGGAAGAGGAAAACAGCTACATCGCGATGCATGCGCTGATCCATAAGCCATGTAAGGAAGTACTGGTCGTACGGCAGGTAGCGAAGCGTATCCGCCGTCTGTTCCCGGATGAGGCCTAATCGAGACCGGAGTAAACGATACGAACTTCTGCAGCGCGGGGCACGCCGGGCCTGTGCGTAAGGTCGATCGGTGTGCATGCCGCGACGGACAGAAGTGGATATAGATTGATGATAAGGAGATACACATATGGATTTAGAGAAGATTGAAGGACTGGTAAAGATCATTGAGAATTCCTCTCTGACGGAGTTTTCCATCAAGGATGGGGAGACGAAGATCACGATGAGTAAGCTCACCCATCCGCCGGTGATCGCCGCAGGCGTTCCGGCTGCACCGATGGCACCGGCACCACAGACGGCAGCTGCAGAAGAGAAGGCAGAAGCCGCCGATGAGTTCGAGCTGATCCTCGCACCGATCGTCGGCACCTTCTACTCCGCGGCGGCACCGGATGTACCGGCCTATGTCAAGGTCGGCGATCATGTGAAGGCCGGACAGACGGTATGTATTCTCGAGGCGATGAAGCTCATGAATGAGATCGAGGCGGATTATGACTGTGAGATCGAGGCCGTGCTCGTCAGCAACGAACAGAAGGTCGAGTATGGTCAGCCTCTGTTCCGCGTAAAGAAACTATAAGAACAGGAGGCGCGGCCGATGTTTGAAAAAATACTAATTGCCAATCGAGGCGAGATCGCGGTCCGCATCATCCGGGCCTGCCGGAACATGGGCATCCAGAGTGTCGCGGTCTACTCGAAGGAGGACCAGAACAGTCTGCACACGCAGCTCGCGGACCAGCGGATCTGCATCGGAGAAGGTCCGGCGAAGAACAACTACCTGAATATGGACCAGCTCATCACGGCAGCCATCAACACCGGCGCCGATGCGATCCATCCAGGCTATGGCTTCCTGTCGGAGAACAGTGAGTTCGTACGCCGCTGTAAGGAAAACGGCATCGCCTTTATCGGCCCGGAGGCCGACGTCATCGACCGCATGGGCAACAAGTCCCATGCCCGGAAGACGATGATGGATGCTGGCGTGCCGGTCGTTCCGGGCACACGCGAGCCGGTCTACGACGCGGAGACCGGAAAGAAGCTCGCCCGCGAGATCGGGTACCCGGTGATCATCAAGGCCTCCTCCGGTGGCGGCGGAAAGGGCATGCGTGTCGCGACATCCGAGGATGAATTCGAGTTCGAGTTCGGCCTCGCACAGCGCGAGTCTGCAAACGCCTTCGGTGATGACACCATGTACATCGAGCGTTATATCGAGAAGCCTCGCCACGTCGAGATCCAGATCATGGCAGATTCCTATGGCAATGTCGTCGCCCTCGGCGATCGTGACTGCTCCGTCCAGCGGAATCACCAGAAGCTGATCGAGGAGTCGCCATCCCCGGCGATCACCGACGAGACCCGTGCCGAGATGAACCGCTGTGCGATCCTCGCGGCGAAGACGGTACAGTATACCAATGCAGGCACCATCGAGTTCATCGTGGACCCGCAGGGGCACTTCTACTTCATGGAGATGAACACACGAATCCAGGTCGAGCATGGCGTTACCGAGATGGTGACCGGCACCGATCTCATCATTGAACAGATCCGTGTCGCGGCAGGCGAGCCGCTGAGCTTCACCCAGGAGGAGGTAAAGCCGCGTGGACATGCCATCGAGTGCAGAATCAACGCGGAGATTCCGGAGAAGAACTTCATGCCGAGCCCAGGTGTCGTGAAGCACCTGCATCTGCCGGCCGGCAACGGCGTCCGCGTCGATACCGGACTCTATACCGGCTACCGGATCCCGTCCGAGTATGATTCGATGATCGCGAAGGTCATCGTCCATGCCCCGACGAGAGAAGCCGCCCTCATGAAGATGCGCTCCGCCCTCAACGAGATGCTGGTGGTCGGCGTCGAGACGAACCTCGACTTCCAGTACCAGATCATCCGGAATCCGGTTTTCGCGGAAGGAAAGGCGGACACCGGCTTTATCGAGGACGTCATGCATCTTACGTGATGCTGACGCGAAATGCAGGATATGCTCGAAGATAGGACCGGAGTGCTATGCAGCTTCGGTCTGCCATGGCGCGGGGAAAGCCTCGCGCGAACGATGGAGAACAGGAGGAAGAAACGATGTATCGTGTAGATTTAAACAGCGACCTCGGCGAGAGCTTCGGCCGCTATACCCTGGGTTCGGATGACCAGATCATCCCGCTGATTACCTCTGCCAATGTGGCATGCGGATTTCATGCATCCGATCCGGTTGTGATGAAAAAGACCATCGAGATGGCGAGGGAGGCCGGTATCCATGTCGGCGCACATCCGGGCTATCCGGACCTCATAGGCTTCGGTCGCCGCAATATGACGATCAGCCCGGCGGAAGCGAAGGCGTATACGCTGTATCAGATCGGCGCACTGGATGCATTCTGCAAGGCCGCCGGCCTGGTGATGCAGCACGTGAAGCCGCACGGCGCGTTCTATAACATGGCCGCGAAGGACTACAAGCTCGCACACGGCATCTGCGAAGCCATCGCCGAGTACAACCCGAAGCTGATCCTCATGGCCCTCTCCGGCAGTGAGATGATCCGCGCCGCCGAGGACTGCGGACTCCGCGCCGCCTCCGAGGTCTTCGCCGACCGCGCATACGAGGAGGACGGCACCCTCGTGAACCGCTCGAAGGAAGGCGCGATGATCACCGACGAAGACGAAGCCATCGCCCGCGTCGTCCGCATGATCAAGGAGCAGAAGGTCACCGCCATCACCGGAAAGGACATCCCGCTGAAGGCCGACTCCATCTGCGTACACGGTGACGGCGCAAAGGCCCTCGCCTTCGTCGCAAAGATCCGCGAGACCCTCGCGAAGGAAGGCATCGAGATCTGCCCACTCGCTAAGATGCTGTAAGGCGGACCGCTGAGCCTGCGATCCATCGGTATCGGATGAGCGGATTCTTCGGAATCCTGGACACTCGTTTTCAAGCTAAGCGAAGTATTCGAAAGTGAATACTTCGCTTTTTGTCGATATACAGAAGCTGTGGACAAAGCGTGCGATGCAGATACTGTAAATCTTTGATAGAATAGAGGAGGCGCTGTGGCGCTAAAGATACGAAGAAACTTGATCTTGCTGATTACGCGCCCTCGCCGGCGCCGGGAATACTATGAAAAATGCTCGAAAACTTCTGATCATCGCCTTCTGGCTGCTGCTCTGGCAGGCGCTGGCGTTCGTCATCCATAATTCGATCCTGATGGTGGGGCCGGTTGAGACCCTCCGCACGCTTGGGACAATGCTCCGGACTACGATGTTTTGGCAGTCCCTCACCTTCAGCTTCGTCCGCATCATCGCGGGCTTCCTGATCGGCTCCGCGGTCGGCATCCTCCTTGCGTGGGGAAGCTACCGCCGCCCCTTCCTCGAGGAACTCCTCGCACCCTTCATCCTCGCGCTGAAGGCCGTGCCGGTGGCGAGCTTCGTCATCATCCTCCTGATCTGGGCAGGCAACCGTATGCTGTCCCTTTACATCAGCGCCCTCGTCGTCCTCCCGCTCCTGTACCTGAACACCCTGAGCGGCTTAAAGGCGACGGACCCGAAGCTTCTCGAGATGGCAAGCGTCTTTCACATGCCGACCCTCCGCCGCCTCCGCTTCATCTACCTCCCGGCGCTCTTTCCGTACCTCTACAGCGCCTTCCAGACCGCCCTCGGCATGGCCTGGAAAAGCGGCGTCGCCGCCGAAGTCATCGGCCAGCCCCTCGGCTCGATGGGCAACGGCCTCTACAACGCGAAGATCTACCTCGAAACCGGCGAGCTCCTCAGCTGGACGATCGCCATCATCCTGATCTCGTACCTCTTCGAGC
>ERZ1026864.1825-NODE-1825-length-10345-cov-3.704179_pt1 | contig 10345 bp, 9 predicted proteins | sample MGYA00380162_ERZ1026864 | MGnify/ENA primary metagenome ERZ1026864 (study PRJEB33269, sample SAMEA4719798) | human gut metagenome | biome: human-associated habitat; feature: organic feature; material: feces | place: Cameroon | collected 2013-10 ... | reverse complement strand
GCATGGACAAGCCCTGCACCAGGCGTGCATTAAGCTTTCTGCGGCAGCAGACTTATGCCGCATTGAAAAGTGAGGGGCGGATTTCTGCGGCAGTGGTATACCGCTGGCTGCGGGGAAAATCCATGGAAGAGCTTCTTATATTAAATCATGAATTTTATACGGATGACCACCGTTTCTGGAAAGAGGAAAGCGGTAATGGTGCAGCATCTGCCGCCAGAAATAAATGGAATAAGATAGCAAGACAGACCAGTATGGCAAAGAAGCGGCATGGAGATGAGCCGGAAAAGGGCGAAGAACTTCTGATGGCACAGATCAGTGCAGCGAAAAGCCGCCGGAGTTATAAGGAATTTTTACAGAAATTTTCCATACTGCAGGAAGAGTTAAAATGCAATCCCGATGAGTATGATTTGAATTATTATACCTATGGGCTGCGGCTTTATAAGAATATGCCTCTGATAGAACCGGTGGAGAGCCGGGAAGTAAAGAAAATCCGGGAATTTGTAGTGGTGGTGGACACCAGCTATTCCACCAGCGGCAGTTTAATCAAAGGCTTTTTAAATGAAACCTTTGGCATTTTATCCCAGCAGAACAGCTTCTTTCGAAGATGCAGAATCCGGATTATCCAGTGCGATGATAAAGTGGAAATGGATGAGGTGATCAGCAGTCAGGAAGAAATGGAGCGGCTGCTAAAAAGCTTTCAGGTAGTGGGCGGCGGCAATACGGATTTTCGTCCGGTGTTTACTTATGTAAACCAACTAATCAAAGAAGGAAGCATCCGGCATCTGGATGGGCTTTTGTATTTTACCGACGGCAAGGGCATTTATCCGGTAAAGAAGCCGGAATATAAGACAGCATTTTTATTCTTGGGAGCCTATGATGAGACGGCAGTACCGCCATGGGCAATGCGGCTGCAGCTGGAACCGAAAGAGCTGGAACAGAATGCATGAGAGAAATAATATAGATTGGAAGAAAACAGATGAATATCAAACAGGCAAAGGAAGAAATCAAACATACCGTAACAGCATATTTGAAAAAGGATGATGAGGGCAGATATAAGATTCCCCTGATTCGTCAGAGACCGGTCTTATTAATGGGACCGCCGGGAATCGGCAAGACACAGATTATGGAGCAGATTGCAGAGGAGTGCAGAATTGGACTGGTAGCATATACGATTACCCATCATACCAGACAGAGTGCAGTGGGACTTCCTTTTATCAAAGAAATGGAATTTGCAGGCAAAGAGTATTCCATAACGGAATATACCATGAGTGAGATTATTGCCAGCGTATACCGCAAAATCGAGGAAGGCTGTCCGGAAGGAATTCTTTTTATTGATGAGATTAACTGTGTGTCTGAGACACTGGCACCGACCATGCTACAGTTTTTGCAGTGCAAGACCTTTGGTAATCAGGCAGTGCCGGAGGGCTGGATTATTGTTGCAGCAGGTAATCCGCCGGAATACAATAAATCGGTGCGGGAATTTGATATGGTAACCCTGGACCGTGTCCGTTGTATGCAGGTAGAGGCAGACCTTGGCGTTTGGAAAGCCTATGCCAGATCAAGACATATCCATGGTGCAATTTTAAGCTATCTTGAGCTTCGCCCAAAGAATTTCTACCGGGTGGAAGCGGATGTAGACGGCTTGCAGTTTGTCACAGCAAGAGGCTGGGAGGACTTAAGCATTCTGATGCAGACCTATGAAGAAATGGGACTTCCGGTAGATGAGACCGTTGTAGGAGAATTTTTACACCATAAGGATGTAGCAGAGGATGCGGCAGCATATTTTGATTTATACCAGAAATATAAGGATGACTATGGAATTCCGTTAATACTGGAAGGAAAGATTCGACCGGAGGTGTTTGCCCGGATTTATGATGCCGCTTTTGATGAAAGACTCAGCGTGGTCAATCTTTTGTTGGACAGCTTACAGAATCTGTTCCGAAGCTATGGAAAAGAAAAGGCTAAGACAGACCGTGATTTTGCAGCCTTGAAAGAGTACCGTAATTCCGAAGGAGCAAAGAAGGAAGTCTTTGAGGAAAAAAAGGCAGCCTTTGATATACAGAGAAAGACATTAGAAGCAATCGAAGAAAAGACTGCAGCAGCCTTAGAGCATGCGTTTGATTTTATGGAGCAGGCATTTGAGGGCGGTCAGGAAATGGTGGTATTTGTAACAGATCTTGCTACCGTGGCAGAATCCGCAAGATTCTTAGCCGAGCACAACTGCGACCGCTATTTACAGTATAATCAGGAACTGTTGATTGGAAGCAAGCGGGCAGAGCTTTTAGCCGAGCTGAACCGGGACTAGCCGGATAATTAGCTTGGCAACTCAGAAAAATGTCGGAAAGGATACCTTTAATATGAAGAAGCTGGTAATTGGAATTCTTGCACATGTAGATGCAGGAAAGACAACATTATCGGAAAGTATGTTGTATACAAGCGGAAGCATACGCCATCTGGGAAGAGTGGATAATAAGGACGCATATCTTGATAATAATGCCATGGAGCGGGAACGTGGAATTACGATTTTCTCAAAACAGGCAGAATTTTCCTGGAAAGATATGGCAATCACTTTATTGGATACACCGGGACATGTGGACTTTTCTGCGGAGATGGAGCGGACCCTTAAGGTGCTTGATTATGCAGTGCTGGTCATCAGTGGAGCCGATGGTGTGCAGGGACATACCAGAACGCTGTGGCGTCTGTTAAAACTTTATCAGGTTCCGGTATTCTTATTTATCAATAAAATGGATCAGCCGGGAGCGGATAAAGAAGCTCTTTTATGGACTTTACACAGGAGCGAAACGAAGGCTTCTATGAAGAGGCGGCTATGTGCGAAGAAGCAGCCATGGAGAAATTCTTATCAGAGGGAAGTCTTGCCTCCAATGACCTTGCACAAATGATTGCAAAGCGGGAACTTTTCCCCTGCTATTTTGGCTCTGCATTAAAGGTGCAGGGTGTGGAAGAACTGTTAGACGGACTCTACGAATATGGCAGGACACCTAAGTATCCGGATAAATTTGGTGCCAAAATCTTTAAAATCGCAAGAGAAGAACAGGGAAACCGGCTGACCTATCTTAAAGTGACTGGCGGAACCCTTCATGTAAAGGACATGCTTCATGGCAAAGCCGGAGAAGAAGAGTGGGCGGAAAAGGTCAATCAGCTCCGTATTTATTCCGGAGAAAAATATGAGGCAGTATCCGAGGCAGCAGCAGGCACAGTCTGTGCCGTTACCGGACTGACGAAGACCTATCCGGGAGAAGGACTTGGCATTGAAGAAGAGTCCATACTTCCGGTCTTAGAGCCGGTACGCAGTGTGAAGCTGATTTTACCCAAGGAAGTTCCGGTGGCAGTCATGCTGCCAAAATTAAAACAGTTAGAGGAAGAAAATCCGGAATTGCATATTGTATACCGGGAAGAAACCGGAGAGATTCTCATTAAGCTGATGGGCGAAGTACAGCTTGAAATCTTACAGAAACTAATTAAAGAACGCTACGGTGTAGTAGTGGAATTTGGTGAAGAAAAGATTATTTATAAAGAAACCATCCGCAATGCCGTAGAAGGAGTCGGACATTTTGAACCACTGCGCCATTATGCGGAAGTGCATCTTCTGTTAGAGCCGGGGGAGCGTGGAAGCGGACTGTGTTTTCAGACAGACTGCAGTGAAGATATTTTAGATAAGAACTGGCAGCGGCTGATACTGACCCATCTTGCAGAGCGGGAACATAAGGGCGTATTAACCGGTTCTGCCATTACGGATATGAAGATTACCGTAGTGTCCGGCCGGGCACATCCAAAGCATACCGAAGGCGGCGATTTCAGGCAGGCAACTTACCGGGCTATAAGACAGGGGCTGATGGAAGCAGATTCTGTACTGCTTGAGCCTTATTATGCATTTCGTCTGGAAATACCGGAAGAATGTCTGGGGCGTGCAATGCATGATATGGAGCAGCGTAACAGCAGAATGGACGCTCCACAGATAGAAAATGGAGTGGCATTGCTCACCGGAAGCGGCCCGGTATCGAAGCTTTCGGATTATCAGAAGGAATTAAATACCTATGCCAAAGGACGTGGCAAATTCTTCTGCACATTGCAGGGCTACGAGGTCTGCCAGAATCAGGATGAGGTGGTAGAAGCTATCGGTTATCAGCCGGAGGCAGATTTATATAATACATCAGATTCTGTATTCTGTGCCCATGGAGCAGGCTATCTGGTGCCGTGGTATGAAGTAAAAGAGCATATGCATATGCCGTCCGTTTTAGAAGAAGATGGCGGTGCGAAAGAAGAACGGATAACAGTCCACCGTCCCGGCGTAGTAGAGGACTGGGTAGATACCGATGAAATCGATGCTATTTTAGAAAAGACCTTCTATGCCAACCGGCAGGAAGGAAAACGCAAAAACGGTGTCGTGCGAAAACGCAAAGCCGAGAACAGCACACCGACCGTCCGCACTTACCGCAAGCCGGAAAGACTGGAACGCTATCTTCTGGTGGATGGCTATAATGTAATTTATGCCTGGAAGGATTTACATGAACTGGCAGAAGTGAATCTGGATGGAGCCAGAGGTAAATTACAGGACATTCTCTGCAACTATCAGGGCATCTTCGGTGGCGAAGTCATCGTGGTGTTTGATGCGTACCGCCTGACCGGACATAAGACAGAACAGTTGGACTATCACAATATCCATATTGTCTTTACGAAGGAAGCAGAGACGGCAGACCAGTACATTGAACGATTTGCCCACGAACATCATAATCATTATGATGTAACGGTTGCAACCTCCGATGGCTTAGAGCAGATGATTATCCGCGGTCAGGACTGCAAGCTGATATCTGCCCGGGAGTTTGAACAGGAAGTAAAACGGGCGAACAGCGCCATGTGGGATAATTACCGGAATGGACAGAATATTTTCTGATAAATATTGCCATGGCATGGAAAAAAAGCTATGATAGAAAAAGAGTTTCACTCGGGTGATTACGATAGAGGAAAACAGGATACAACCATTGTATCTGCCATTTGACAGATGTTTCTTTTGTAACAGGAAATGCCATCGTTCTAAGACACTGCATTTTGCTTTTGTGATTTAGCCGGTCTTTCCAATGTTTGACAAGATATCTGTGCTGTACGCCGGAATGCGGATGCATGAAGCAGACTGTTAGGGGCACTTAGAATTTCGTCGGCAAACCGGCAGCACTGGCACAGGGATGTGCCGGTGAGGCGCATCTTAAGCATGGATGCGAATATGCGCCGGTTGCCGGACGAATTCGTAACTTTATCGAAATTCTTAGTGCCCCTTGCAGGTTTGCTGTGGCATCCGCCTCCGGCGAACAGTGCAGATATCCCGTCAAAGCAGGCGGAAAGACAGTCTACTAAAAGCAAAATGCGTATCTAAGAACGATAGGACATTTCCGGTTCATCAAAAGAAAACATCGTTAAATGGCAGTAACAATCGTTTGGTCGTTGTTTTGCATTATCGTAATCACCCGAACAGAATCATTTCGAACAGAAGGAGAGAAGACATGGAAGGAAAAGGAAGAATAACAGGACATACAGGATTATTGGCATTGATCGGTTCCCCGGTAGGACACTCAGGCTCCCCGGCAATGTATAACTATAGCTTTGAAAAATTAGGATTAGATTATGCATACGTAGCATTCGACATAAAAGTAGAAGAAGTAAAGGCAGCCTTGGATGCCATGCGCCTTTTCCACATGCGTGGCTGTAATGTAACGATGCCATGTAAGACAGAAGCTGCAAAATATATGGATGAGCTTTCACCGGCAGCCCGGATTATCGGAGCAGTCAATACCATAGTAAATGAAAATGGCAAATTAATCGGACATATGACAGACGGTGAAGGATTTGTAGGCAATTTAAGAGACCATGGAATTGAGATAAAAGGAAAGAAAATCACAGTAGCAGGAGGCGGCGGAGCAGCCACAGCCATTCAGGTACAGTGTGCGCTGGACGGTGCAAGAGAAATCAGCATTTTCAATATCAAAGATGACTTCTTTGCAAGAACACTGGAGACAGCAGAGAAGATTAGAAAAGAAGTGCCGGGCATTGTGGTAAATGTATATGACATTGCAGATACCGCAAAGATGACCGAAGAGATTCAAAGCTCTGACATTTTTGCCAATGCAACAATCGTTGGAATGAAACCGATGGAAAAAGAAAGCGTTGTGAAAGATACATCTGCATTCCGTCCGGGACTGGTGGTTGCAGATGCCGTTTATAATCCGGAAGAGACAAGATTACTCCGGGAAGCAAAAGAAGCAGGCTGCACCTGCCTCAATGGAAAGGGAATGTTACTGTGGCAGGGTGTTGCTGCATTCCGCCTGTACACCGGAGAAGAGATGCCGGTACAGGAAGTCAAAGAGAAGTTTTTCCAGTAGGATAAGGAGTGAGAAATGGAGCAGACGGTAGTCAGAATCAGGACATTGGAAATCGGAAGCGGAATGCCAAAGATTTGTGTTCCGGTTGTAGGAAAGACGGAAAAAGAAATATTAGAGGGCGCAGAGCGGGCGAAGGCTGCACAACCGGATCTGGTGGAATTTCGTGTGGACTGGTATGAAGCTGTTGCAGACAATCAAAAAGTAGTTGCATTATTAGAAAAGCTTCGTAAATGCTTAGGAGAACTGCCGCTTCTTTTTACCTTCCGAAGCAGCAGGGAAGGCGGAGAAACTGCCTTAAGCGGCGGAGCATATCAAAGCTTAAATGAAGCAGCAATTGCATCCGGCTTTGTGGACTGTGTGGATGTGGAATTATTTTCCGGGGATGCTGTTGTAAAGGCAGTAGTAGCGGCAGCACATAGCAAGAATGTAAAAGTCATTGCATCCAATCATGATTTTGAAAAAACACCTGCAGCAGAAGAACTCCTTGCCAGACTTCAGAAGATGGAAGCACTTGGTGCAGATATTCCAAAGATTGCCGTTATGCCACAAAGCAGCAAGGATGTTTTAACACTGCTTACGGTAACGGAAAGCTGGAAGGAAACAGGGAAGACACCTGTTATTACCATGTCTATGGCAGAAGAGGGCTTAATCAGCCGTCTTTGCGGAGAAATCTTTGGCTCGGCAGTTACCTTTGGCGCAGCCGGAAAGAGCAGTGCACCGGGACAGATAGATGCAGAAGAGCTGCGGCAGATATTGGAAATCATACATCAGAATGGCAATAGACAGTAAAAATAATAGAGAAGAATTTCAATCGATATTTGGAATCATACATATGGAAAGGAATTAGAAAATGGCAGAGAATATTTTTCTGATTGGATTTATGGGAGCCGGAAAGAGCACCATAGCAAAAGTATTAAAAGAGAAATTAAATGTTCCTCTTTGCGAAATGGATGAAATGATTGCAGAGCAGCAGAAAATGGCTATCTCTGACATTTTTGCACAGTATGGTGAAACACATTTTAGAGATTTGGAGACACAGCTTGTAAAAGATATTTCAGAAAAAGACGGTGTCATCGTATCCTGTGGGGGTGGTGCAGTGCTGCGGGAAGAAAATGTATCTTTTATGAAAGAAAATGGCAGAATCGTTCTGTTATCTGCTACACCGGAAACCATTTATGAGAGGGTCCGTTACAGCAAGGATCGCCCGATTTTAAATGGCCATATGAATGTGGAGTACATCCGTGAACTGATGGAAAAACGCCGCAGCCGTTATGAAAGTGTTGCAGACATTACGGTGGCAACAGACGGCAGGAGTGCAGAGACAATCGCAGATGAGATTATTGCAAAGTTAAGAGAAGCATAATGGAAATGAGAGAGTATATAGAAGCAATTGCAGAAAGCTGCAGGAAGCTGATTATCAGTAAGCCTGCCACAAAGCAGGAAGAGTATCGTAAAATTATCGTACAGAAAAAGGAATCCTTTTTCCAGATGGAAAAATATACGGACAAGCAGGTATTTCATGAGAATCTATCCGTAGAAGAATTAGAGACAGCATTGGAAGAACTGATGCAGAATCATTTTCGCCAGCTCAATGGATTTGATGCAGAAGCAGAGCATATTCTTCTGGTATCCAAAAGGGGAGTGCCGTCTTATAAAAAGAAAAAGCAGCAGAATGCAGTAAATGAGACTGCAACCCATAATCGGAAGAAAAATTATCTCTTAGAAGAAGGCAAGGTCATTCCGCCGTTGGTGGATATGGGAATTTTTACTGCAGAGGGCAAAATCGTCCGCACCATGTATGATAAATTTAAGCAGATTAACCGTTTTATTGAAATCATCGATGATTATGCAAAGGATTGTAAAAAAGAGAAGCTTCATATCATTGATTTCGGCTGCGGTAAGTCCTATCTTACTTTTGTTATGTACTACTACTTTATGGAAGTGCGCAAGATTCCGGTAGAGATTGTGGGACTGGATTTAAAGAAAGATGTTATTGAAAAATGTAATCAGGCAGCAAAAAAATACGGATATGACACCCTGCATTTTGAATTGGGAGATATCAATGGCTACAAAGCACCGTTTCCGGTGGATATTGTAGTATCTTTGCATGCCTGCGATACCGCAACGGATTTTGCCTTATACAATGCCATCAGCTGGGATGCGGAAATGATTTTTTCCGTGCCATGCTGCCAGCATGAATTAAATGAGCAGATGGAGAGCGAAAAGCTGCATCTGATGACCCGTTATGGCATTATCAAAGAGCGTTTTGCAGCACTGACAACGGATGCAATCCGTGCCAACCTCTTAGAGTGCTGCGGATACAAGAGCCAGGTCTTAGAATTTGTGGATTTGTCCCATACGCCAAAGAATCTTCTGATCCGGGCGAGAAAGGCAAAGATTTCAAAGGAGCATAAGCAGAAGCTTTTAAGAGAAGTGGATGCCATGTGCGAAGAATTCCAGCTAAAACCGTTACTCTACGGATTACTGCAAGTGGATGAAGGGAGAAATACGGATGCATTCAGAACAGGAAAATAATAGTTTCCCGGCAGCGTTTTTAGAGAGAATGAAGGAAATGTTAGGGGAAGAGTACCCGGCATTTTTGAAAAGCTTAGGGCAGGAGCGGCAGCTGTCGTTCCGGATTAATACAGGGAAAACCAGTGTATCAGGATTTTTGCAACAGACAGATTGGAAGCTAAAACCGGTTCCATGGTGTGAGACCGGTTTTTATTATGGAAAAGAGATTCGTCCGGGCAAACATCCTTATCATAATGCTGGTGTGTATTATATTCAGGAGCCGTCGGCAATGGTCCGGCAGAATGCCTTAACGCACAGCCGGGGGATATCATCTTAGACCTCTGTGCAGCTCCCGGTGGAAAGAGTACCCAGATTGCGGCAGCTATGAAGGGGGACGGAATCTTAATCTGTAATGAGATTCATCCGGCGAGAGCGAAGATTTTATCTGAAAATATTGAGCGGATGGGAATTAAAAATGCACTGGTATTAAATGAGACACCGGAGCATTTATCAGAGCGTTTCCCAGGCTGCTTTGATAAAATCATGGTGGATGCACCATGCTCCGGGGAAGGCATGTTCCGGAAGAATGAAGAGGCCGGAAATGAGTGGAGCCTTGACAATGTGAAGCTGTGTGCCGACCGGCAGGACGGCATCTTAGACTGTGCTTATGAGATGTTAAGACCCGGCGGCAGGATGGTATATTCCACCTGCACCTTTGCACCGGAAGAGGATGAAGGAAGCGTGCACCGTTTCTTAGAACGTCATCCGGACTGCAAGATTGCAGAAGGAATTGACAGTGAAGGCTTCATTCATGACAAAGAAGGCTGCATCCGTCTGTTTCCGCATAAAATCGAAGGTGAAGGACATTTTGCAGCAGTGATAACGAAAGCAGGCGAAGGTTATGGCGGCTTTGGACTGACGGAAAAGGGCATAAAGGAAAAAGACTGCCCGGAATATCTTTCTTTTGTAAAAGAGAGTTTAAAAGAAAAACCTCAGGGAGCATTGCTTAAATTTGGAGAGCAGCTCTATCTGATGCCGGAAGGATTTCCTGCTTTAAAGGGGCTGAAGGTATTACGGCCGGGACTGCATCTTGGCACCTTAAAAAAGAATCGTTTTGAACCATCCCATGCACTGGCACTTGCCTTGCAGCCACAAGAGGCATTTCATGTTGCCATGCTTTCTTCTGGCAGTCAGGAAATCAGACAGTATCTGATGGGACAGACTTTTTCATGGGGAGGAGAAAAGGGCTGGTATTTAATCTGCGTAGATGGCTACAGCATCGGCTGGGGCAAGCTGGCAGGTGGAATCATGAAGAATCATTATCCGAAAGGGCTTCGTATGGTGGATATTACCTGAAAAGAGAGAATCTGAAAAAAGCTGCTTAAAATAAAACAAAATTAAGGAAATATTAATAAACAACGGGAATATCTGCTTGTGAT
>ERZ1026864.1824-NODE-1824-length-10352-cov-6.502088_pt1 | contig 10352 bp, 6 predicted proteins | sample MGYA00380162_ERZ1026864 | MGnify/ENA primary metagenome ERZ1026864 (study PRJEB33269, sample SAMEA4719798) | human gut metagenome | biome: human-associated habitat; feature: organic feature; material: feces | place: Cameroon | collected 2013-10 ... | reverse complement strand
CTTTATTGGTTCTCAATTCCTTTGTAACAGCAACCAACGCTGCATTCATTTTTGTACAAACAGAAAATTCAGTATAGATTTCTTTAATTTCTTGCTTTACAATCTGAATTGATTCATCAGAAATATCTATATGCTTTTCCAGTATCTTTTGAAGTTCATTCCTCGATATTCCCTTTTTCAAAATAACTTCATCATAATTTATACATCTTTGTTCATAACAAGCTTTCATTTCAATAGTGTCGGTCATAGTTTGAAACAAAACTTTTGCTCTTTTAGGTTCTTCCCCATACACATCAACAAAAAAATTTATTGTTTTTCCTAATAAACTATCATGAGGATTAAATAAATCCATTGAAGTATATAAATAGTAACAATCTGACAAGTCTACTGTTTGGACATTACATTCTTTAATCAGATATTCAGCAATTTTTCTTTTTGACACCTCGTCTATTTTATCAAAAGAAATTTCTCTATCTGTAGAATGCGTAACATTGTCAGATGTCTTTAATGGTACATTTACAACAATAGCCAATTTACTTACAATTCCATCCTCACTATCATCTGCTGTTTTTATTGCATATAATTTACCCAATATGGATTTGCCGCTCTTATCTGGTTTTGCAATTTTAGTTATAGAATATGGTTTTGCCGCATTGTTTGTTTTTATTTGAAAAAATTCTATTTTTCCATCCAGGTGAGCCTCAATATCGCACACATAGTCAAATACCATAAAAAAATCCTGATTCGTTTTATATAATTCAAACATCTTTTCAAGTCCCCACAACATTTCGTTGCGAAAACGATTTTTTGACATAGAGCCTGATAAATCATACGGTAATTTTAAATAACTATCCTCTAGCATCGGTACCTCCCTGAATTAATCCTTCAACACAATTTTTCCTTTTAAAATGTTGCTTGCATTTGTGACAAAAAATCCCTCTCAAACTTCATTTTGTGAGCAAGAGTAATTTTCTATATTGTCCAAACATAAGATTCACCATATAAAACCAACTAGCCTACAACATCTCCTCCAACGGTCTCCACCGCTCATCAGACATATCATCTACAAATTCCGTATTATTGATATACAGTTCATCATCAATATCCCGCACAAATCCCCAGTGCATGTTATATTTTTTTGCATACTCTTTAAATGCATTAAATTTGTTACCTATCTGTAAATCTATATTTTTACTGTGACCGGAAGCTTCTCCTCCCTTTGTTTCGATAATCCAATCTGTACCATCTTTCAAGTGAATAATGTAATCCGGATAAAATAGCCATTGCTTTAAAAAAGCATCCGTATACACGATAGAAAGATATTGCTGACCAGTATCACCGTTTTTATAAACCCATTCTACTGAATCATTTTTCTCACAGTAACGCTCGAATAATCTTTCCGGATGACTTCTTGTCTTATCCGTAATAAATTCATTCGTGTACTCTTTGTATGCATTCATACGCAGTAATTGACGATTCTTTACTTCACTAAACTTATATATTTCCATTTCCGGAATGTGGAACTCGGAAGTTTTTGGATGAAGTGTAAAAGACATCTGTTTACCACCCATTTGAGCTGTTACATTCTTAAAGTCCATCTTAAGCTGCTTTACATTATTAATGACAAATGCATAAAAATCCGAGTTTTCTAATTCGATGAACTTATACTTTCTCTTTTTCCCTTTACAAAACATTCTTCTTAGAATATTCTTTACCTTCTGAGATTGCATACCTGTAACCTTTTTAATCTCATCAACAGAGTGTAACAGGTAAATACCATGTGTATGTGTATTCACGGTTGTCTTAATTTTGATTTTGTCATCAGAATCACTTCGTGCAAGATCTTCTGTTGTTCTAAATATTCCCTGAAGAATTTTATTATCAATTTCATGGCTAAAGTTGTAACCGCCCTCTTCAAGATTTTCCTGATTTACCTTCTTATCAGAACCCAAATGATACTTTTCCTTGAAATAAGCATATACTTTTTCTAACGTTTCACGTTCTCCAAGACCATCGAAGTCCAAATCTCGCATTTCTTTGGTGAGAGTAAAGTCTTTTGCTTCATCCCGAAGGAACAACCTACGTACCTGATATGCTTTATCAAGTGCAGACAACAATCCCATCTTGTATTGCGTATCCAATGTATAGATGTAACAATAATCCAGAATATTAAGCCCATAATGTTTGCCTTCCGGCATTCGACGTATTCTACCTATCGTTTGAATCTGAAAGTCCTCACTACCTCCTTCTCGTAATTTCACGAGAATCTTTGCTCTTGGACAATCCCATCCAGTAGATATTGCCTGCTTCATTAACAAAAACGCTGGTGAACCATCCAACTTCGTCAAATCATCACTAACAATCTTCTCATCACTCATCCAAATATTAACCATACCATTATCGTATGTATATCCCATGCTGGCCAATTTTTCTTCAACCGCTTTGATTGTTTCCGGCTGTCCCATAGGAAACTGTATCAGCACAAGTGGTCTTACTTTGACGTCCAGTTTATTATATGCTTCCGCAATCTCTTTTCGTTTATCGTCCGCCAAATCTAGCAAATACTCATAATCATTCAAGATTTCTTTTCGCTCATCCACACCCTCATTGACATAAATTGCTCTGGTTATCAAACCGGCAGCAATAACATCCTCTTCACTAATTTCATAGTATTCCTGATGCGGCACTTTATTTGCGGTAGCAGAAACACGAATAATGTTCTTAGCTGCAAATGCACTAATTACATCATCTGCCTTTTTCGTATTATTCAGATGTTCTTCATCAATAATTACTACAAATTCCGTTCCATCTTTGTGTGCTTCCGCAATCTTTTCAAACAAATTGGAACGTTCACTATCCTTTAATGCTGTATTTCCTTTTTTCGTAACAAGCTCCCAGTTGATAAAGGTAACACTTCCCGGTTCAAATCCCGCCATCATAGAATACATAAGATTTCTTGTATCTATATGTGGTGCTAAGTCCTCCATTCTCTCTTTGCTCTGTTCCTCAAGATTTCCTTTTCCTGGGCATAGCCATACAAGCGCTGTATTTTTGCTTGTATTTTTTAGAAACTCATCTACATATTTGATAAGAATGATTGTTTTTCCCGCACCAGTTGGTGCCTTCACGGTAATAACCTGTTTACTGCTGGTTTCAACAGTTTTATCTATCAGGTATTCCACACATTGCGTCTGAAACTCATAATCTTTTATTTTTCCTACCATAATTCTCCTACCTCTCTTAACTCAAAGTCAAAGTAGCAATCCGGAATAATTTGCATATTTACATTCTGCAACAGCTTTTCTTGTGAAGTCGTTAATAAAACATCCTGATTGATAAACACCGCTTCGATATTTTCATAATCATCAAAATGTTTTTCAAATTCATCCATCTCATCGTCATCCATAATCATAATATACTTTTGATTATCAACATTAACTCCATACTGTAACTGAATCATTTCCCTGATATGCTCAAGCAGTTCATCATAGATTTCTTCACTTGTTTTGTCTACGAAATCGGTTTTGTAATACTTCAAATTAACTGGTATTCCTTCCGAATATTGACTGTTATCTGGTCTTATACCCGTAATAACTGTTTTTACACGCTGATATGTAACATTCTCACATATATTATTCTCATTATTAGTACACAAAATAAATTGTCTGTTTCCACCATCTTTTCTATTTAATTCCATCACTGCCTGTGCAGTACTTCCAGAACCTGCAAAAAAATCTAGAATAATTGAATCATTATTTGAACTAAACTCGAATATGCTACTTAAAATATCTACATCCTTAGGATTTTGAAATGCCACTTCTCCCATTAAAGAACGTAATCTTTTTGTTGCTGCTCTTCCATCTTTATAAAATACACTATAAGGTGTTGAAGTTTCATTACTAGCTAAGTATGTTTTTTTACAAGGAACACTCGACTCATCTTTACCAAAGTGAACTAGGTTCTGAGAAATCACCTCTTCCATTCTTTCTTTTGTTGGATAAACCCAACCACGATTTGGAACCTTAACAGGTTTTCCTGTAACAGGATGAAGTACTTCGTATTTAGGTCCACCTCCTCCTGGCCACGAAATATCGGAAGGAAAATATATACCAGTTTCATCTATACAATTATAGTGTGAATGATTTCTTGCAGGATGATTTGCAGGTAAATTCTTATACCATACTTTTAATTCCAATGACATTTTCTCATAGTCAGAACCATAAGTCTTTTTTAAATATTCTGCTTCCCTATATATGTCTTCAATCCCTTGTTTTCGTTCTTTCCATACCACTTTATTTTCTTTAAGTAAACTTAATGACTTGGCATAGCACAAAATATATTCATGCGAAATAGAAACATATTTAGAGTCATTTTTTCTTCCTGCAGCCCAAATTAAATTAGCAATAAAATTTTCCGCTCCAAATACCTCATCACAAAGTATTTTTAATTGATATAACTCATTGTCATCAATTGAAATAAAAATCACGCCTTCTCTTTTCAATAGTTTTGATGCATAACGCAAACGCTCATCCATAAAAGAAATCCATTTACTATGTCTAAACAAATCTTCACTATTCACATATGTATCATCATAAATGAAATCCTTTCCTCCCGTATTATATGGCGGATCAATATATATAACATCAATCTTCCCTTTATGCGTTTTCTCCAACAGCTTAAGCGAATGCAGATTATCCCCCTCTAAGAGAAAGTTACACTGTTCGCTTTTCGGATCTCCTACAATTTCTTTTTCTTTCACTTCCGTAAACACCGGAATATGCGTCCGCATTTTTACATCCACTTCTTCTTCATGTTCTTCCCATACGAGTCCATATTTTTTCGATGTCAATTCATTCTCTATCTGATTAATCGCAATTAGTGATTCATCATCACTATGCTGCTCCTTCAATGTTTCCAAAAATTTCAACATTTTCTCTCTTTTTATCTGTGATAAATTTGCCATGATTTCCTCCTAAATCGCGTATTGTTTCTTTTCCTTTTTACTTAAACACAAATGATTCAAATGACATTTTGAACAGTTTTCTTTGTTACATTTCCGCGGTAAATTGTTGTTTCTAATATTTGCTGCCGCATCGATAATTTCTTTCCGAACATCATGGATTACTGTTTCCGTCACATCTTCTTTTATTCTTTTCTCTGAATCCAACTGATAGATTTCCATATAGTCTGCCTTTTCCCCAGTTAGTTCCTCATATCCTAAAGCATATATTTTTAACTGCTCTTTATTTATTGATTCCACCACTTCCTTGTTCGCAGTTTTAAAATCAACAATTGCTATTTTATCTTTGCCATCCAAATTAATTTTCTTTACCAAATCAATTCGACCATTTACCCTGACACCATCCCCCATATCTACTTCAACATCCGATTCCGCCATATAAACATTTTCCATATCATCACAGTTATGTTCCACGTAGTTATTGATTGCTCTTGTAACACTCTTATACATATTTTCTTCCAGTTTCGGAGTCGCATATGGAAAGTAAAATGACTCATCTATCATTCTCTTTACGTCGTCTTTGGTCAAATCTTCTCCGTTCATCGCCGCAATATGTATATTTTTCACAATTTCATGCAAAACATTTCCATATCCAAGTGCCGGTACAATAGGCTGTTCAAATCCATAAAACATAGATAACTTGAATCGATAAGGACATTCAAAATAATCCTCTAGCAAAGAAAAGTTTAAGGAAATCGGCATGCTTTCCTGTTTCATATTTGGTAGATGCTCCGGATCATATTGTATGTTTCCATCATATTTTACTAAATAGGATGATTCCTTTGCTTCTTCCAAAAATGGAGAAATATATTTATCATGACCATTCACCGAACGTGTCAAATATAAATATTTCTTTGCCCTGGTTACCGCTACATAAAAAAGTTTTCTCTCCTCTTCGATATCCCCTTCGAATCTACCTGCATTTGTTATCCATGATTTATCAATCACATGCCAGATTCCTTTCCCTCCAACCCGCTGTGCTGGAAAGAAATTTCTATTGAGCTGTGGAATAAATACTGCTGCAAACTCCAATCCTTTGGACTGGTGTACGGTCATAATACTAACCGCATCTGGTTTTGCGTAGGAATTGGTCATATATCCTTCCGGATAATATTGTGATGCCGTATATTTCAAAAAGGAACAGAAGTTATTGAGTTTTGTTCTTGGTTTAAGCGTATAATTAATAATCTCATAATCTGCAATAACCTGACTAAATTTTCCCAAGTTATACATAATCACTTCTGTTTCATTTCTACCATCCTCTGTTAAAGAAATACGCCGAAGGAATTCATGATAAATAGCCTGTATATTAAATTCAGAATATAGCTTTATTTCTTTTACATCAATAGTTGCCAAATACTGCATTGCATCTGCTATCTCTTTTTTATCAAGAGGATAGTCTATCTGCAACCATCTTTCAAAAAGCTCCGTTGCAGGAATATCGCCATTTAAATAATCAAAAATTCCCTTTGCTGCGTTACATTCTTTTGTCTCAAATAAATCATTCACACCTTCTACAACAAATGGAATATCATATGCCTCCAATACTTCGGCAATTTTCCCGCTGACTTTTCTTTTTCGCAGCAATATTGCGATTTCAGAATAAGGAATACCTATTTCATGAAGTTTCATAATTCTCCGGGCTATAAATGTAAATTCATCTTCCATGTCCGAATATTCCTCATATGCTATGTCTCCTATGTCATATTTCGTATTGCAACCTGAAGTCATTGTTTTGAGCAACCGCCTGTCATTATTGACTATTATTCTTCTTGCCACGTCAACGATGCCTTCCGTACTTCGATAATCCTTATCCAATACGATGTATTTTTTTATATTGTACCTTTCCTTAAATGTAAGGATGTTTTGAGGATCACTTCCTCTAAATTGATAAATTGTCTGGTCATCATCACCAACAACACAGATATTCGCACCAAATCCCTTTAATATTTCTATCAACTTTTCTTGTATAGGATTTGTGTCCTGATATTCATCAACCGTTAAATACTTCACTTTATTTTTTATAACTTCAGCAAATTCACAGTTTGTTTCAAGTTGATTTATCATCTCTCGAAGAATCAAGGAATAATCAAATTTCTTTTCTTCATACATTTTATTGCGATATTTCTCAAAAGCAATACGAGTCTTCTCATCCCACTTATCCTGCTCAAACCAGTTTTCATTCAATACACTCATAATTGAGATAAATAAAGAAGTTTCTACATACTTCTTCAACTCCAAATCCTGCATACCACATTCTTCGTAGTATCTCTCTACAAATAACTTGGTTTGTATCTCATCTAATACAGTAAACTTCTGAAACTCAGGTATGTAATCTTGCAACATTCTTATGCAAAAACCATGAATTGTTCCAACATACATATGTGCGAATCCTTTTGTATGCCCTAATACAGATTTTCCATAAGCATTAATACGACCTTTTAATTCTTCCGCTGCTTTCTTTGTAAACGTAAATGCTACTATATTCTCAGGCAATACACCCGGATTTGACTTAAGAATATTCACAATTCTTCTTGTTACAACACCGGTTTTTCCAGCACCAGCACAGGCGATAATTTCTAAATCATCGTCTATTGTTTCAACCGCTTCTCTCTGTCTTTCTGAAAGACCTTCAAATATATCCATACAAAGTGCCCCTTTCTCAAAAAACGGATTTAAACCAAACTACATAACATATCTTATTAAACTGCTTATCCCATAATCCGTACTCGCTACCTGTCACCCGTTGATTCTTCTTTATCCGGAACATACTCCATAATCTCGCCATAATCCGTCCCTAATGTTTTACATATTTTATCTAAAATAGGCATAGCAACATATTCATTTTTCCCAAGCTTTGTCATGGTATTAGGTGCTATTTCTGCTTTTTTTCTCAAATCCGCTCTGCTCATTTCTTTTTCAGCTAATTTTATCCACAATCGCTTATATGATACTGCCATTGCTAATCCTCCATATAAAATTTCATTCAAACAATTCTATATCACATCATACCATATATCTAATATTTTCTCAATATTTTTTCGCACGTTCTCGCGACTTTCTATACTTCCTTCAATATCCAATATTTCGATTTGGGAATCAATATTTTTCTATCTAATACATAACCGGAAGAGACAGAGGATTTACCTTCCTCTGCCCCTATTCCACATCTTATTTTCTGCTTTATCTTTACCAGCATCTCTACCAACACTCTCATCATAAATTCTCTGGAATTCCTCATACATTTCGTCTCCATCCAGCTTTATCCCCAGCCTTTTCATCACATCCGAGAACAACATTATGCTTCCACTTACATCAGCAATATCAAATCCAAATATATCAGCCTTAACAGAATCACTGACATTCTCATAACCACCAAACTCTGATATCCTCCTGACAATCCAGCCAGCTTTTTCCACAGACACTTTTTCTTCAGATTCCATAAATTCACTTTTACCTGTTACATCAGTAATATCTTCATCCATTCTTGCCGTATTTACATCAGACACATTACGAACATCTGGCATTACAGACGTATCATTCTGATTATTGTCTGGATTCACTACCTCAACATTCGTCTCCAGCTCAACAGCCACATCTTTCTCTGACACAGCCTCCTTTTCCATCCCCGGTATCTCAACATCCCTGTCAACAACAATCTCCTCATTCTCCGACACCGCATAATACGCCGTATACAAATCTTCTTTCACAATGCCATCTGCAAGCTGCAACTGCTTCTTAATCTCCTTTTTCTCCTGCTTAAGCCCATCAAGTTCTTCCTGCACTTCCACATGCCACATCTGATATTCACGATACTGCTCTTCATTCTTAATACTGCGTTTCCGGCTTGAGCTTTCTCTGTATATCTCATGCTGTCTGTACTCAATCTGCTGAATCTTTTCTTTCTGCTCACCTATGAAATCCACAAGCTCCACAACACTTTTGATGTCATTATTTACAAGCAGCAGATATTCGTCCTGTAACTGATGAAACCTTTTCAAATCCTCTGTATACTTTGCTCCACCAACCACAAAACGCTTTTGCTCTACAATCCTTAATCTGTATAGCTTTGCATAAAACTTCTTCTGGAATGGTGACAGCTTCGGCCTGTGTAGCCCCCTGATATCCGACGAATAAAAGTAAGGCTTTGCCATCCAAGGCATATCCACATGATGCCTTAACGTCTCCTCTGAAAACATCTCGTCCAGCTTTGCCAGTTTATGATAATACTGAAATCCCGGTGCCTGCACTTCCATCCACGCATCTTTCTTGAATACATATCCCAACCGTTTCATCAGATATTTAAAATGATCCACATTCCCTGCTGCATATGCACACATCTTGGCATCACGAAGAATATTTTCTTTCATGGACATTTCTCTTTCCCACTTGTCCCTGCTGATATTCTTCGGGTTCCTGCTGTACTCCGCCGGCATTATGGAAAGTCCAAGTTCATCACAATATTTATTTGTAATAGGCTGGAGATGATTCTTCCAGTTGCCTTTCGGTGAATTGTATTTCTTGCCCGTCGTCATGCTGACGCTATTCCAGATAAGATGTCCATGCATATGCTCCCTGTCAGTATGAACCGCATACACAGCCTCATAATCATCACCAAGCACATCCTTCGTAAAGTGCTCCAGCACATACATTGCCTGCTCTGCCGTCACTTTTTCTTCCGGTGAAAACGATATGATCACATGATAGCCCTGCCTTTTACCCGTCTTATGAAAAATATTTTTTGTCTCTTCCATCTGCTCAAATGCAGTGTCTGGCAGGCAGTTAATACCGCCCACCAGTACGCATTCTTCTGTCTTATCCGGATTCTGGATATATTCCAAAGCATTCTTCAGATGCGATGCCGGATTTCTGCCCTCTGATTCCATGATATTCAGGATCTTTGTAATCGCCATACTTCCAGCACCTCCCCGAATGTTTTCTTTACATCATCCAGACTGTTCTGCAGCTTGTCAATATCGTTGTAATACAACCTCCCCTGTGAATTGCCAAGCTTTACCGCCTGATTAATATTATTTGCAATACCGGCAATAACACGGATTGCTCTTGCCCTGTCCTCAGGATAACTTGTATCTATATTGCCTCCTGTCCGGATTAATTCTCTTATATAGGCACTTGCTGTCATTCCGGTCCGCTTAAGTGCCACTTTCAGAATATCCATATCTTTTTCTGACAGCTTCACCGATATCTTATAATCTTTCCTGTCAGACTTGTATCTTCTCTTTCCATCTGCCATACATTTCTCCCCTTTCGTAATTTTTCAATGCTGTATCAAACCAATCTCTTTTTATCTGTACCATTGCTTTTTTCATCC
>ERZ1026864.1823-NODE-1823-length-10353-cov-3.287532_pt1 | contig 10353 bp, 17 predicted proteins | sample MGYA00380162_ERZ1026864 | MGnify/ENA primary metagenome ERZ1026864 (study PRJEB33269, sample SAMEA4719798) | human gut metagenome | biome: human-associated habitat; feature: organic feature; material: feces | place: Cameroon | collected 2013-10 ... | reverse complement strand
AAGGAGGGAGCGTATATGACGTACAGTATATCGCAAGCACGAAAATTAAGGGATAAAAGGCAAAAGGATATGGCTGATTACTTGCATATTCACGTACAGACATATCGTAAAATTGAGAAAAATCCTGAACTCGCTACCATCAAGCAGGCGAAAATGATTTCGGAATATTTGAATATGCCTTATGACAATATCAATTTTTTTAACTTGTAATTCTACTTTAAGTAGACAACAAGGACGCAAACATGGAAAAACTAATCATGGATTCATATAGGGATTGTACTGGAACGTTGGTAAAAGTATTTAGAAAGCCTAAAGGCGGGAATATTACGTTTGCAGACATCCATAATTACCTGGTTGAAAAGTTTGGTGGCGGCGTATATTTGGCCGTCATCAACGCCAACTCAGGGGAACGCGTGGACAAGATAAGCGCGATAGACGCTTACGATGCCAGCGACATGGAACGTTTTTTATAAAAGAATTAATGAAAAAAGGCGGTGAAGACGATGTTGGATGAATTCTATAGAGACATTTTAGAGTTTTATATGGACCCGGCCAATGTCCAGGCCTTAGAAGAATACCGAAAAGCCAAGGAAGAAGCCCAGGGGAAGGAGGATAAAACATGAGTGGTCAATGGGAACAGAAACGGGATGTACTGGCCTGTCTTCAACGGGCAGCAGAATATGCCGGAAAAGATTTGAGCTTCATTTTGACGGAAGACGAAAGCGAAGTCGAAGTTACCAACTTGAGAAGCTATGAACACCTTACCATCCGGGTTGCTTACGACAGCCCGGACGCATTAATCGTAGATGTCCTAAAAGGGATTGAAAGGTGGCTGATGTAAATGAAGGTAACAGAAGTACGTGGCCATCATACTACGGAGATGCAGTCGAAGCGGTCGCGGATCCGTGAAGGCATAACCTTCTGCCTGGGGCTGGCATTGCCAGCGATAGTGACGATATTCGGCAGGTCGTATATGAACTACAGACAGTCAACAATATATCTGGTACAGATGACCTGCATCCCGGCCAGCGGCTGATCATCAAGTTTTAATGAGGCAGTCGATGACATGCCCGCTATGCGGCAAAACGGCGAACAGCTGGATTTATTGCAAGGCCAGGGCACAGGATATTTGCCAGGACCATTGTGAAGCTTGCCAGTATTTTGCAGGGACTATGCTATGGTCCTGCTGGTACGGCATAAAACAAGAAGCGCCAAAGAAAAAGACGAAGGCGAAGGAACAGGAACTACCATATACACGCGGCGGCCGGGCCGTGGAAAAGTTCCGGTAAAACATGAGGGCAATAGAAAAGCGCCTCACTCATAAAGAATGAGACGCTTTCTACCTTGTGTTGCAAAAGAGATCGTCGGTACACAATCAGTATAACATAGAGCAGGTTTAAAGGATAGGGCACGGCCCTATTTTACACTTGCTTAAAGGTATTAAATATACAAACAACCGGCGGACAGGAGGTTCGGCATGTATGTCATGGAAACGGTGACAGCTGGTCCCGTCATCGAGGTGAGAAAATATCATACCGCCCGCTACCACCATCCATCAATGCCGCGCAGCCGGAATTGCAATAAGACCGGCGCCGACCAGTGGAAGGTAAATGAGCGCAACTCCCTCCGGAACTTTCGGCTCCTCATCCTGGAGAACTTTCAAGAGGATGACATACGCCTGGACCTGACCTATGCCGGGGAAGCTCCGACCGAAGCTGAAGCAAAAAAGCGGCTGGACAACTTCATCCTATGTCTACGGCGCCACTACCGGGCGGCTGGGCATGAGCTGAAGTGGATTGGCACAAGTGAAGGCAAGGACCATCGCCCTCATCATCATCTGCTGATAAACAACATCGGCTGGGGACGGCGGGAGTATCAAGCCCTGTGGAAATGGGGCAAGATTCCATACAACGCCTTTCGGTTCTACGATGGCCAGCCAGCTGATGCGGAACGAGTGGCCAAATATCTCGTCAAGGAAACGCGCGAAACGTACTGCCAAAAAGAGCGTTGCCAGCGGTCCCGCTATCGGTGCAGCCGTAACCTTCGCAAACCAAAGGTTGAAAAGGAAATCATACAGTCCAAGACGTGGCGGGAACCGAAGCCCAAGAAGGGATATTACATCGAAAAGCCCGTGCAATACGGGTATACGGCCTATGGGTTCCCGTACATGTTCTATCGCATGATAAGAGAGGAGGAAAGCGTTGGTGTACCTGATCCGAAAATCACCGGGCCCGTTCACTGCCGTGGCAGAGGGACGGGAAAATACGCTGCTGCTCGGAAAAAACGAATGTGTCCGGATTGACGAGGAAATCCACTTCGTCGAATTTGAGCACGGGCGGCGGACCGGCAAAGAATGTTATGGGCGCGTCGAGTATATCTACGATAAGCGCCTGGTCAAATTCCGGGTATACAAGCACCGGACGAATAGAAAGAAGGCCCGACAATGGAACTCAAAAAAAAGAAGCGAATCCACCTGAACGGCAGGAAGGCCAGGGAATTTTACGATAAGATTTACGACCGCGACGGCGGCCATTGCATCTGGTGCGGTGTGCCGATTGAATATGGTGTGAAGTACCACCATGAGCCGTGCGGCATTTACCGCAGTGACGAAGAAACGAAGGTCGTCATGCTCTGCCCGCACTGCCATTTCATCCGTCATCACCAGGCGCCGGCAGTCGCACGGGATATTTGCATAGACTACCTGCACCGTCTGTACGGCGAAAAGGGGGCGCTCAAAGAATGATTGCCACGTGTGAACTCTGCGGAAAATCATTTGAAACCAGCCAGAAACGGAACTTGTGCGAAGCCTGTTCTGTGGCGGCTGAACAGCGGATTTATCATCCGACCCATGGCGTGTGCTGTATCTGTGGGCGTACCATGCCCGATGCCAGGCGCGGCCAAAAGTATTGCAGCCCAAAATGTAAGCGCCTGAGCCGCAGTATCATCAACCTGCGCTGGCACGATAACCACCCGGAATATAAACCGGCCCCAAAAATCAAGAAGCCAAAAACGCGAAGCTTTATGGCCGAAGTAGAAGACCTGGGACGAAAAATGGGTATCGGCGGCTATGGCCAAATGATGGCCATGATCAAGACGCGCTGTCAGAAATCCGGTCTTAGTGTGCGGAGTGAATTCTACCATTTGAAATTTGTCTATGAAAAGGAGCATGGCCATGATTAAAATAGCCGTGTACAGTCTCAAGGGCGGCGTTGGGAAAACTATAACGGCCGCCAACTTGGGGCATTTGTACGCAACCCATCGAACAAAAAAACTCAAAGGGACGAAGCGGAACAGCTTGCGCCGTGTCCTCTTGGTCGACCGGGACCCGCAGGGGAACTTGTCGCAATATTTCAGCCGCTATGATGCGGACGGCCCTGTCCAGCTGAACCCGGTCGGCACGGAATGGCCCTGGCTGGACATTATCCCTGGAAATTTATCGCTATCGGTTATAGAAGATGCGGCCTTAGACGTTGATTGCTTTGCCGACGATTACGACCTTTGCCTTATCGACTGCCCGCCAGCCCTGGGAAAACTGACAGCCAGTGCCTTGCGGTGTGCAGACTATCTGATTATTCCTATCCGCCTGGATGCCTTCAGCACACATGGCCTGGAAAATCTCATGCAGCAGTTAAGCTACTTGCAGGAAGCGGGCTTTGATGCGAAAGTGCTGGGCGTCCTGGTCACGCACGATGAGCCGGCATGGTACAGTAATGACGTAAAGGCTTTGCTTGGCGAACGGCTGCCGCTATTTACGACGGCCATCAGCCGCAGTGCCTGGGTGGCTGAATCGACTATCGAGCATAAGCCGCTGGCAGAACTGACCGGGCCGGACCATCATTTAAAGCCGATGTGCATCAAGCCGGCCTGGCAGTATCGGCGTGTCATGAATGAAATCGTGGACAGGTTGTCCAAATTGGACAGGAGGTAGCACATGAATTTAGCAGAAAGCCTGGGCTTCGTACCGCAAAAGACGGCACGGGCCGTGCGGGCTATTAACGTAGGCAAGCTCATCCCGAACCCGGCGAACTTTTACCACATCGGTAGTCTGGATGAGCTGAAAGCCAGTATTTTAGAAGACGGCGGCGTTCGCCAAAACCTCATCGTCGAACCGAAGGGCGATGGAACGTACATCATCATCAGCGGGCACCGGCGCTGTCAGGCCGTCAAAGAACTGCTGGCCGACGGGGCCGACGTGGAAGCGGACCTGCCTTGTGAAATCGAGCCGGACCATGCGAAGGCGGAACGATTATTGATTCGTGCCAACAGTGCGGCCCGTATCCTGACGCCATGGGAAGAAGTCCTGCAAGCGCAGCGGGCCGACGAAATCATCACCCGCCAGCGGCAGGAAGGCGTCATCTCCGAAACGAAGCGGCAGGCCATGCAGACCTTGTTGCATAAAAGCAGCGGAACCATTGGACGCCTCTGCGCCATTTACAATAACCTCATCGTCGACTTACAGCAGAAAATGAAAGACGGAAAACTCGGTATATCCGTGGCCTATGAAATCTGCCAGTTACGGCCAGAAGACCAAAAGGGCCTGTTCGATGGAATAACCAAATTCGACATAGAAGAAATCAGCCTGGCCGATGTCCGACACTATAAGGACATGAACGGCATTAGTAATAAGCCGGCCGATGATCCACGGCAGACAACCATCATGGACTTCATCGACGACAAGCTGGCCGAAGAGCCAGCAGAAGAAACACGGCCTATGGTGGAAGCTGGTCGAGAACCGGAACGCCCTGCGGCGGTGGAAGTGGAACATGAACCGGAAAACGAAGAGGATGCCATGGACTCCGAAGAAAACCTGGCACTGAAAGAATACCAGACAGTAGCAGAGAGCGTCTGGCAAAGCACGTACAGAATTTGGAGTCTCCATGATAAATACGTTGACGGGAATATCACAACGGAAAATTATATCGCCGAATCGCAACATGAAGCACGGACGCTGTATCAGGAACTGGATCACCTGCGGGTTCTCCACGAAAAAACGAAAGGAAAGGGAGGAAATCAATGAAATGGGTAGCAACGAGGGAAGAAATGCCTGGAGTAGGACGCCGCGTGTTATGCGCGATGTACGCCGACACCGAATACGGATTCCCGGTATGTGGAGTTTTTGATGGGGAATATTGGATTGTCGATGATGTACAGCAGCTTATCGACCAGAAGCGGGTACATTACTGGGCACCGATAGCGCGGATACCGAAGGAGGACCGATAGTGTGGACCTGAAACGGATTGTGTGGACGGCAATGATTGCCTGGGCGATTATCTTTTGGTTCGGAATTACGTATTTACTGGTGAGGTGGTGAGGTGGACATTGTAAAAGCCGGTATCGTAGATGCCCGGAAATTCTTGCTGATAATTCGGGAACAGCATTACGAGCTGGAAGAGCTGAAGTATGAGCGATACCTGGAGGAAAACGGGTTATGCCTGAAAGTATCGAACCCGGCGCGGCCCTGTGTCAGCGCTGGCGGTCCTAACGACTTATCGCGTATTCCAGTTCATGTCGAACAATTTGTGAAAAAGATTGCCCGCGAAGAAGCGGCACTCTATCAGATCCGGGAAATGGGAAAAGACTTTATATCCCTGCTTCCAGATGCCAGATCGCGGGCTATCTTGAAATACTACTACGTCGACTTCCTGACATGGGAACAAGTCGCCATGCGGATCCACTTATCGCCGTCCCGAACATATAATAGTCACCGCCTGGCACTGGAGCAGTTGAACAGTCTGATACGGGCCGCATGGATGCGGAAATTTATCGAGATTTTAAAAGACAGGAGTAAATAGGAGCCGAACCTGTGGTAAAATGATAGTGTCAGAAAACAACAAAATACGGGCGCTCGCCTAACCGCGGAGCGCCTTTTTTGTACCCAAAAAGGGGGGACGGCCATGATTCACTGCGATAACATCCGCTGCAAGTTCAACCAAATGGAAATCTGTACGAACCTGCGCCTGGAAATCGTCCATGAGCGCTGCGTGTGTTTTGAGCTGAAATATCATCGGGCGAAACGCCATGTGTCGGATCTGAACCATGAGCCGGTCCCCTATCGGTCCAGAAAGAGGGTCTTTAAATGACAGCCAATAAAATCCGGGGAACCCCGATTCACCGGGAAAAGATATTTTTAAATAAAAATAATACGCGCCCAAATAGCGCGCGCAAAATAAAAACTAAGAAGCGCCGCGCTGTGACCTGGGCTAAATTCAACACGGCGAAAAACATGATGATTGTCCAGTCTATGTGCCGCAAGGGCTGGACTAATGATGAAATCGCCGACTATATCGGTATCAGCCTGTCTACGTTTTACAAATGGCAGGCTGAACATGTAGAGTTTTCGGAGGCCCTCAAAGAGCCGAAAGAATACTGCATCGCCCGCGTAGAAAATGCGCTCCTGACGCGGGCATTGGGAATCGAAAAGAAAATCCACGAGTCCGAAACTGTCACCGTCGAAAAAGATGGCAAGAAGGTCACGACGACAACGGAGAAAAACAGCCTCTGCTACTATCCGCCGGACACGCGGGCCGGTATCTTCTATTTGACGAACCGTGCCGGGAGTGACTGGAAGCAGAAGCAGCAGACGGAAGTAACAGGGAACCTGAGTATCGATGCGGCTGTAAATACAGAGGACCGGCTCAAAGCCGCTATTGAAAGGAAGAAAAAGGAATGACCATAGATGAAGCTTATCAAGTCATAGACTGCCTGGGGCAAGTAAGTGACGATCCGGAAGCCTTTGTTTGGTTTGCTTTTGACTGGGACCATGACCCGGATCTGCAAGGTCAGGCGCCACAGGAATGGCAGCTGGAACAGCTAAGGATGATAGGGGAAGGGCTGGCTACGCCGAATGAAGTCATTCATCAAGCGGTAGCCTCTGGTCATGGTATCGGCAAATCGGCGCTGGTTGCCTGGATTATATTATGGGCTATCTCGACGTATCCCAATACGCGCGGCGTCGTCACGGCAAATACAGAAGCACAGCTGCGGACGAAGACCTGGCCGGAGCTTGCGAAATGGTATCGGCGTTTCATCGGCAAAGAGCTGTTCCATCTGACGGCAACGTCGCTCTTTTCCATTCAGGAAGGGCACGACCGGACCTGGCGTATTGATGCTATCCCTTGGAGCAAAGACAATCCGGAAGCTTTCGCCGGGTTGCATAACCAGGGCAGCCGAATCCTACTGGTATTCGATGAAGCCTCGGCCATTGACGATGCTATCTGGGAAGTCGCCGAAGGGGCGCTGACCGATACGGATACCCAGATTATCTGGTGTGCCTTCGGTAACCCGACGCGCAACACCGGGCGCTTTCATGATTGCTTTACGAAATACCGGAAATACTGGAGCACAAAGAAGATAGACAGCCGGTCTGTACCTATATCGAACAAAGCCCAAATACAACAATGGGAAGACCAATACGGTGAAGACTCGGACTTCTTCCGGGTACGTGTACGCGGCGAATTTCCGGCTACATCGGAAAATCAGTTCATCTCGGCACAACTCGTCGAAGAAGCGCAAAAACGCGCCATACGGCCCGCTCAGTACAATTTTGCGCCGGTTATTCTCGGCGTGGACATGGCATGGAGCGGCGGCGATGCGACCGTCATCTATCTGCGGCAGGGACTGTACAGCCGCAAGCTGGCGTCATACGCGAAAAACGACAACGACGGTGTCATCGCCGGGAAGATTGCTGCCTTTGAAGACCAGTACCAGGCCCAGGCCGTCTTCATCGACCAGGGGTATGGAACGGGGGTGTACTCTTTCGGGCTGACCATGGGGCGCCAGTGGTGGCTTGTGGCCTTTGGCAGTGCGTCTGGAAAACGGGGCTATGCCAATAAGCGGGCCGAAATGTGGGGCGCCCTCCGGGACTGGCTGCGGGATGGCGGGGTACTCGAAGACGGGGACGTCATCCATGACGACCTCATCGGGCCGGAAGCCTTTGTCAATGCTAAAGGCGAAATACAGCTGGAGAAAAAAGAAGACATGAAGCGGCGCGGGCTTCCATCTCCGAACGAAGCAGATGCCCTGGCGCTGACCTTTGCCTTTCCTGTACTCCGCAGGGATGCGGATATAGGGACGGCTAATACGGAATACGATTTGTTCAAGAGGAGGTAACACTATGTGTGGAAAAGTAGGGAAAGCCATTGGCGGTATTTTAGGATTTGGCGGGGGCAGCAGCAGCGCTCCGACGGTCCCGCAGGCCGACCCCGTAGCAACGACCGTCAACGTCGGCGATGATACGAGTAATACGACGGACGATGCCACGAAGAATGCAAAAAAGAAACGCGGCTTTGCGGCAACGCAGTTGCGGGACTTCCGATCTGGCCTGGGCTCCATATTGGGGAGTACCAATGGCAAAAATACGTTAGGGTGATGCTATGAGACCGGTTATTGAAACAGAATTGGCCCGCTCGCCGACGGGTAGCCATAAATTCAAGAAGACCAACACGGTCCAGCAGAAATCAAAGCTCGTACAGCGCTATGCCGCACTATTCCGGAACCGCCAGCGCTGGCTGGATATATGGAAGGACATACGGGACAATGAACTTCCCTACGATGGCCAGTTCGACGATGACCAGCCGGGAAAGCCGAACCTGCACGACGACAATATCTACAACACGACGCCGGGCGACTGCCGCAGTATTTTTGCGGCGGGGATCCAGTCGGGCCTGACGCCGCCGTCGCGGAAGTGGTTCCGCTATACTCTGGCCGACATGACGCTCAATGATAACGTCATGGTCAAGCGCGTGTTAGATCAGCGCTGTGACATTACAGAGTATGTCCTGGCACGGAGCAATTTCTACAATGCCGTCCATACGGTATACATGGAACTGCCCATGGGGCAGGCGCCTATGGGTATATTTGCCGCCGGACGCGGCATAACCTTTGTGCCGTATACCATCGGCACCTATGCCCTCGGCACCAATGCCCAGGGTATCGTCAATACCTTTGCCCGCAAGGTCCGCATGACAGCGGCCCAGATTGTCGGAAAATTCGGCCTGGAGAACTGCCCGCAGAGTGTGCAGGATGTCTACCGCAGTAATAATGGCTACAGCACATACTTTACCGTATGCTGGCTCGTCGAAGAAAACGATAAGGCCGACGGCGACGAACTGGGAAGCCAGCACATGCCGTTCCGGTCTGTCTACTGGGTGGAAGGCTCCAATGACCAGGAAGTATTGGCGGCGACAGGCTTTGAAGAATGGGCTATCCCCGTAGCCCGCTATGACGTAAAGGGACTGGAAGAATACGGTATCGGCCCGGCATGGTATGCCCTGCCAGACTCGCGGATGCTCCAAAAAATGGAATACGACGCGGCCATGGCTACCGAACTCGGTATCAAACCGCCCATGCAGGGGCCGGCAGATATTGCCCACCGTATCAATTTGTTCCCTGGCGGCTATACGGCGAACCTGGACCCGAACAATGCAGTTCGTCCCTTATTCCAGGGACAGCTGGATATTGGCACGCTGGACCAGAAAATCGTCCGCGTCGAAGACCGTATCAAACGGGCTTACTCGACGGACCTATTCCTCATGCTCGACCAGCTCGACCGGGGGCAGATGACCGCACAGGAAGTCATGGCCCGGAACCAGGAAAAGCTGCAGCAGCTTGGGCCAGTCGTCGAACGACTGCAATCAGAATTCCTGAATAAAGTGCTGGAACGCGTCTATAACATCCTCGACCGGAACCAGGTATTTCCGCCCTTGCCGGACGAAGTGCAGGAGTTGCTCGACGGGCAGGAAATCAAAATCGAGTACCTGTCTCCGCTGGCACAGGCCCAGAAAATGTCCGGCCTGACGGCGATTGAACAGGGTCTGGCCTTTGTCGGACAGACGGCACAGCTCGACCCGCGCGTCGTGAACCGTGTCGACTTCTCCGATGCCGTGGCTAAGTACCTCGACCGGATTGGTGTACCGGCTACGATGGTCCGCTCGGAAGACGAATATCAGCAAATCCTGGAGGCACAGCAGAAAGCCGAACAGGAAGCGCAGCAGCAGGCCCTGGCCGCGCAGCAGGCACAGCAGGCGGCCCCGCTGGCCCAGGCGGCAAAGAACCTGACTGATGCTGCCAATGACGGCAATCCGGCATTACGAGAATGGATGGGGATGGAAACATGATGGATGAATACCAGCGCCTCGACCAGGAGGCTTTGAATTATGTACTGGCGGACCGAAAAGGCCGGTGGTTTCTCATGCGTCTGTTAGACCGGGCGCGTGTCAACGTACCGACCTTTCACCGCAGCGCTTTGATTACGGCGTATAACGAAGGCCGGCGCTCCGTCGGGCTGGAATATCTGGCCATGCTGACACGAGATGTCGACCACATTACGAAGAAACAGCAGGCCGACAACGAGTA
>ERZ1026864.1819-NODE-1819-length-10366-cov-3.877025_pt1 | contig 10366 bp, 12 predicted proteins | sample MGYA00380162_ERZ1026864 | MGnify/ENA primary metagenome ERZ1026864 (study PRJEB33269, sample SAMEA4719798) | human gut metagenome | biome: human-associated habitat; feature: organic feature; material: feces | place: Cameroon | collected 2013-10 ... | reverse complement strand
GCCCTTGTTGTCCCGAAAAGCAATGGCCGATTCGATACGTGCATGCATCCCTTCGCCAGGATAAGGAACATACGTAGCGAATTTTCCCGGAGGGACCGTACCGATACAAGCAGTGAAATCCGTTCCGCTCAGATAGTCGGAGCCGGCCCCTTGATATGTTCCGGAAGTGAGCACGACATCATAAATTGGCTGATCCGAACCATTATCGATAGAGACCTTCATCAAAGACATATCCTCTGTTTTCTGGATATTGCCTTTTGCATCATGCATCACCCAAGACGATATCTCATTCGCCTGCGCGAATTTAGCAATCTGCTGATCATGATCTTTCGTGTAGTTATACGACGCAAAGCAATAATGATAGAAGCAGCAGAAATAATAACTGTAAGAAAGTTGGCAACGTTATTAAGCCCTGGATGCTCAGTACTCAAGAAAGTTTTCAAGAAAACCCACACATCCTTGACCGTTTCCTCAATCTTTTGCCCAATACAGCATATGCACATATCCCTCAAAATACGCGCCGCATCGAGACATCCACAAAAATCAGGAAGCACCCTTGAGATGGATATCTCTCGAGAATAAGCTCTTCTGGTTGGGGACGAGCATGATCTCGCCGTCGGCGATGCCCTTGAGATGCTGGCTGTACGGGCTCTTGCCATAACGCTCAGCGGACTCCATGAGCTGGTCGCGCGTGATCCAACCGTTCTCGAAGGCGATCTCCTCCACAATCGCAATCGGCAGACCTTGCAACAATAAACGCAAGGCAAGCAGCGCACTACCTCGAATCTATAATGTTTCTTCTTCACCCTTATTAATCAATGTTTTATACTCTTCAATCAGCGTATCCACAATTTTCGGAATGTCCGTCCACGGCGCATAATCCCCGCTAGAGGGTCTGTTGTCTCGTATCCGGCGATGTTGCTCGCCCATATGCTTCTGCGCATTTTTAGCCGCCATGGCATACTTCCCAGCTATCGCTTCCTGGCGAATGTGCTTGGGATTATTTCGATTCCGGCTCATGTCAATCAGCCCAAGTCGTTTAGCGAGCTTCTCGCATTCCGAAGTCTGAGTGTATGACAGGGGGCATGGCTGCTTGTGGTCAATCAGCCATACGTCAAAACACGGATTGGAGATGATTACTTCGACACCGCTTTGACGTCCTTTGTCTACGGCTGCACGCAGCTTGTCGCCGTTTTTGCCGAAATCGTCCACGTCCGTCACCGCCCACACCACCGCAAACGGATCATATGACTCTTTCTTCGCGTCCTTCTTGTCTTCGCGCAACAGCCTTGCCGCGCCCTCTACAAGAGTTTTGGGATCAACTCCGTCTGCTTCCACACGAACCGGATCATCCACTTCGCCGCTTTTAATTCGAAGGTTCTTTACATAGTCTCCGAACAAATGCCGTCTGACATATTGGAAGTATTCCACTTCTGTAACAATGCCTCCACTGTAGATGAGGAACCGTTTGTTTCTCGGCTTTAATTTCCCCCGGTGCCCGGCATTTGGCTTGTGTACCACTATTCCTCCCTTCAGACGTTATTCATTCATCCCGTTGCCAACGCGCAACTATCTATTGCACTATGCCTACATATCAGCGTTGGGATTCTTTTCCGGCGTTTTTGGCATTGTCGAAATGCTCTTTCACGGTTGCATACAGATTCGGCTGTGCAAGACCGCCATATACGCCATGACGGTAGTTCTTCCCAAAATTCTCCTTGGAGTTCGGGCTCCAATCCATCAGCCAATTCAGCGTGGATTCACCGGTATTGGGGTCTTTCTTTACGATCCATATCTGATCTCGGTCCAATACCCGGTCGTCGGTACCCGACGCACTGATCAACGTCTCGTTATGTGTAGTGAAGATCAGCTGCGAGTTGTTAGGGTTCGTTGCCGGATCCCTATACAGTTTGATGATTTCAGAAAACAGGCTCGTACTGATGCTGACATCCGGCTCATCAAGTAATGTGATCGAAGGTCGCTCCAGCGAATCAAGCACCCAGTCGAACAGCAACATCACGTTTTTGGTACCTTGCGATTCCCACTGTTCCGAAAGCTGACGGATCACGCCCCTCCCCTGATGGCTGAACAGTACGCGAGGCATAAAATACTCGGAGGAAGGTGATGAGCTAGAGGAATCGCCCAGTGGCTCATCGCCTGCTGGGGCCGAACTGCCCGATATTCCGCTTTCCGCCAGTTTTCGCAGTTCTTCCAGCAATTCTTCCGGAACGTCTTTTTCTTCGAAATCGACATCGGTTATACCGAGATCGGCCACTCTGATCAGTTTCGACAGCAACAATGCCCGTCTTGGATTCTTGCGGATTCGATGCACGAAAACTCCGAAGGAATTATCAAAATCTACGGCGGGATAGCACTGGATGCCATTTGCGATAGTGTCATATGCAGGCATCACACTTGTAATGTTCAGTGCTGCCGCGGCCGAAAGGAGAAGCGCGTTCTCCCGAACAAGGTGGGCAATCTTTCCTATGTTGTGGAATTGAGCGCCGATCTTGGTCTTCTTTCCGTCTTCACGTTCGAATATCACGGTGCGCCGATTAGTTTCGGAACGGAACATCCACAGCACTTCCTCCCGCACCTTGTGGGCATCGATACTGAACCAGTATTGGTAGCGGTTTTCGTCTTTGGCGATGAATTCGATATAGAACGTCGATGGCTGTTTTGCGCTTTCGTTATCCAGCAAAAAAGGCTGTGTATTGATGCCTTCGCGAGGTGCGAAACTGTTACGCACAAAGTTAGAGAAAAAATTCATGCATTTGAGCAGATTCGACTTGCCGGCAGCATTATCACCATAAATGACAGCAACCGGGGAAATCCGGTTCCATGCCCCTTGCTCATCTTGTGCACTATGTTGACCTTTGCGGAGCATGGTAAATTCCTGCTCGCTCTTAAAACTCAGACAATTTTCAACAGTGAAATTGAGCAGCATTCATTCCGCCCCTTGGTTTTCTGATTTTTCTCTACTGCAACGATATGATACATGAAACTCAGCAAATCTCAATCTTCAAGGCTCTTTTTAGACTTTATTAGCAGAATTCAGCCTGAAGATATATAAATACACAGCTCCATCGCTTCATATGTCTCGCGTGACGAAAGAAGCCAGCAGTCGGTGACCTTTGGTAGGCAATAACGGCAACCTTGCAACGAGCAAATATTCCTTCTACATTTCTTCTGCGTGGCGGGTATCTCTTCCCCGCAGCAGTCATTCCGGCCCCGTACAATTTCACACGAGAGAACAAAGTCAGAGGAGAGAATCATGGACGAGAGCATCCAAAGAGCGAACGGCAGTGGCGCACACATCAGACACGCTGCACCGGCACGCTCCAGAAATTCAAATGGGGGAGGGTGCAGGAATTCCAGCATCGAGCTGCTGCGCATCATCGCGATGTTCATGATCCTCATGCACCACTTCATCGTCCACAACGGCTATGACGTGCTGAAACTCCCCCTGGGACCGGAACGCATCTTCTTCCAGCTCGTGATGCAGGGCGGCGGCAAAGTCGGCGTCGTCATCTTCTTCTCCATCTCCGCTTGGTTCTTTCTCGACAAAGAGCAAACCATCAAATCCAACCTCAAACGCGTGTGGATCATGGAACGCGAACTCCTGTTCTGGAGCCTCATCCTCGTGGCGTTCTACCTCGTGTTCGATCGTGCCGACCTCGGCATGAAAAACCTAGTGAAAAGTTTCGCCCCATTGACCATGAACGTGTGGTGGTACGCCACCGCCTACGCCATCTTCCTGGCACTGCTCCCCTTCCTCTCCAAAGGACTGAAGGCGCTCGGACGCGAATACCACCTCGCACTGGCCACGACCGTGCTGGCCATCTGGGGACTGACCAGCTTCATTCCCAAGACCTTGGGAGATTCCGCCCTGACCGGCGTATTCGGATTCATCTACCTGTTCATCCTCATCTCCGCCTACAAGTGGTACATGAAACCGCTCTCCACTAAGCGAACCTGGCTGATGATCGGCATTGGACTCGGATTCTTCCTGCTCTACACATGCGCGTCCATAGCATTATCGTCGCTCGGCCACAATATGGGCATATTCATCGCCGGCGATTGGAAACTGCCCGTCATCATGGTGGGCTTCGGCATGTTCCTGCTGTTCGACCGCGTCACTTTCCACAGCCGCGCCGTCAACCGGATCGCGCAATCCGCGTTCTCCGTATACCTCATCACCGACTACGCCGCCTCCGAGAAACTGCTTTAGGTACGATTGTTCAACCTGCAAAACCTCTACCAGCAGCCGTGGGCGATTCTGCTGATCCTCGGCATCCTGCTGGCGATCTACGCGGCCTGCACCCTGCTCGATTTCATCCGCCAGGCACTGTTCGCCATCACCATCGACCGGCGACGTGGACGCTGGTTTGAGCTGCTGTGGGATAGGGTTTCCAAATTGAAGCGCAGTAGGCTGAATCCCCCGCTGGACGATTCAGCCAATACCCGATGAGTTCCCATTGATACAGGAATCTGGTTTTTCTTACTTACCTTTCATATTTCTAGATAGGGGCTGCGGAGACACTGTGGAGACCACCATCAAAGATCCATGTAAAGCAATGAGTAACGGCGAGCGCTAAAAACGACACTAGTTTGATGGCAATCAAGCACGAGAGAAATGGTTCATTGTTATTTGTTGAAGAGCGGATGGCGAGCGGGCAACTAGCCCGCAGACCGGCATTGAAAAGGACATGGCAGATAGAGCAGACAGGTGGCAGCCCGTCATCATTCATCAAGTTAAACGTCCGCTTCTCCTCAGGCTTGCGGCAAATTGTTCTTCCGTGATTTCTTCTGTCACCAGTCTGGAAATGAGTTTATATAGGGTATTTCGTTCTGGCTCTGGATCATCATCGATATCCAAATCAATTCTTTCCATTTTCAGGATGGCCAAGGATATGGCCATTGCGGTGCGCTTGTTGCCATCAGCGAAATAATGATTTTTAGCCAGATGAAAGGTAAGATGCGCCATTTGTCGAAACAAATCTTCGAATCGTTCTTTCGGAGATTGACCGAATACCGGCAGAAAGGTCGAATCCACAACGCTGCTTACGGAACCGATGTCGCTGGTTCTTTCCACAGTAAATCCGCCTGTGATCGCTCAGGCATTGCGCAGAATCCTGAAGGTGTTCTGCCATTTTGCATTTACTTCATCCAAACTGGATGCAAGAGTGTTTTTGGGGAAGGTCAGGCCGTCATCAGATGCGAGAATGTCATCGTTGGTGATTTCGACGTTTTCTCCTTTCCTGTAAACGTTCTTCCAAGCGGAGTTCTTTCGATGGGAGAATCCCACAAGATCGAATGCCGTCAGGAAACCGTATTTCTTCGCCGTCCCGTCTACGACGGATAAGGTCCGTTCATCCTTTGCGGTTTCGCCCTCGGGCTTGGGAATCCTGTTGCGTCCGTATTTTTGGAAAGTGAAATAAACGTCCCTCTCAACCGGACCGTAAGACCACGCCTCAATCTTGTCTTCAAACAATGGTTTCCCGGTTTCACGCAGAGACTCGACCTGCGCGAAATAAACGAGCTTGTTCAGCACAAGATTCGTAATGTCGATATCAGAGCCATGGCGAAGAATGAAAGCATTCGCTACTTGTATCGAGTTCATGATTCCTCCTTTTCCACGGAATCCTTATATCTAAGTATATGAGACTTGATTTCGGAAAAAATATTCTAGCGTCTCTTCCTACAGAGCACAAGATGAAGTGGCCTGTTTTTGTGGATTGGCTACAATGTATTAGACAGTCCGATGAGGGACGAATGACATGAGATTGGAGGCCGACGATGGCCGACCCGAAGCATCCCCGCCACTACGAGGAGTCGTTCAAGCGGCAGATCGTGCAGCTTTACGAGAACGGCAAGCCGGCGCGCGAGATCAAGGCCGAGTACGACATCTCGCATTCCACGCTGCACCGTTGGGTCCAGGGCATCCGCAACAGCGGCTCCACGAAAGCCGCCGACAACCGCACCCCTGAGCAGAACGAGCTGATCGAGCTGCGCAAGCGCAACAGACAGTTGGAGATGGAGGTGGACGTTTTAAAACAGGCGGCGCTGATATTCGCACGAAAGTAGCAGTGATACGGGCCAACGCCTCCCGTTATCCGATATCGGCGCAGTGCAGAATACTGGGCGTTCCCCGCTCCACCTACTACTGGATGATCGAACATCCCGAAGCAGGGCGGGTGGACCCGATCGCCGGCGACGTGCACGCGATCTGGCGCGATAGCCATGAGCGTTACGGCGCCAGGAAGATCAAGGCCGCGCTGGAGCGGAGGGGCGTCACCGCCTCCAGAAGGCGCATCGTCAACATCATGAAACGGCGGGGCATGACGAGCGCGTACGCGCGCAGAACGTTCAAACCACACAAGACGCGGGTTAACGAGGCCAGGCTCGACGCATACAGCAGGTTCATGAGGGAGGACCGTGATGAGTGAGACGACGGACACCGCGGCAGGCGGGCGCAGGGGCGGCCGGACCGTGAGCAAATCCACCCCGGACGAGGTCATGGGACTCGCATGCGGCCTGCCGTTGACCAGGAGCGTGCTGCGTTCCGTGGTCGCGGACGCCACGCCCGGCCAGCTCGGCGTGCTGGCCGACCTGTTCAGGGCCGAGAACGCCAGCCGGATGGAATCCAGACGCGCCAGACTGATCAGGAGCGCGGGGTTCCCGTGCGTCAAGGGCTTCGACGGATACGACTGGGGCATGGCGTCGTTCCCCGCCGACTGGGGGCGCGAGCAGCTCATGGACCTCGGTTTCGTGGACCGGGCCGAGGACCTCGTGCTCTACGGCGATGTCGGATGCGGCAAGACGCACATGGCGATCGCCACGGGCATGCTGGCGTGCGAGAGGGGCATGCCGGTGAGGTTCTTCACCGCGTCGTCGCTGGTGATGCGTCTGCGGCGCGCGAGGGACGAGAACCGGCTCGACGCGGAACTGCGCACGATAGGGCGCGCCAGGCTGCTGGTCGTCGACGAGCTGGGCTATCTGCCCATCGACATCGACGGGGCCAGACTCCTGTTCCAAGTCATCGCGGATTCCTACGAGAAGCGGAGCGTGGTGTTCACCACGAACCTGGAGTTCGGACGGTGGGGCGAGGTGTTCGGCGACGGAGACATGGCCGCCGCGGTCATCGATCGTATCGTGCATCACGGAAGGATCGTCAGGTTCCGTGGCGAGTCGTACCGCAACAGCCACTCCCTGATGAGATAAACGAAAAGAGCGGAACCAACCCGGCCGCTGGTGATGGTGTCCATTTTGAACGCCGACGGTGTTCAGATTAGCTGGTGACGACACGCAGATTTATTTGACGAAAGACAATGACGTTCGTCACCCGGCCGGATCCCGGCCCTGCGCCGACGACCGGGCGTGCGTCTTGCGGTACCCGTACACGGCCATGGCATCCGTCTTGTCGCGCCAATGGCGCAGCGTCTCCGGCGCGACCCCCGGATCCCTAGCGACCTGTTCGACCGCCTTGGTCTCCGACGAATACGAGCCGCGCGACTCGGTCAGCAGCCTGACGGCCTTCGCCTTGAACTCCGGCGTGTATCTCGTACCTTTTGCCATGGTTCCATCATCTCCCATCGAGTCAGGGGAAATGCGGAGCAAAAATCAGTTTATATCACAGAACAGAGCGCCGGAATAGATTGACACCGAGTACTATATGGACCAAGCGACATAGGCCGCTTATAAAGCGGAAACAAAAAACAGGCTATATCATGTACTGATAGAATGCTGAAAGGATTACCTGATGATTGCAATCTCAGATGCCATAGAGGCTGCGCTGGACGGTGATGCGGTTTTAATAACAGGCTCAGGGGCTTCGCTTGGTGCGACAAATAAACTTGGTAAGGAAATTCCGACAGCGTCTGGTTTAAAGGATCTTCTGTTAGCCAAATGTGAAATAACAGATTCGAAGTCGGAGGCTAATTTACAATATGCTGCTCAGAAGTACCGCAATTATGCTGCGCTGAAGTATAAAGATACGAGAGATGAACATTTTATTAACCTATTAAAAGACCTTTTTACCGTCGATAATAGAGGATGCACGGAAAGCCAGAGGACTCTATATTCAATACCATGGATACGGTGCTACACAACTAATTACGATAATATCCCTGATAAAGCTTCCCCGATAGGAGCTTATATCAGGCAAGTTGATTTGGATGATGAGCCGCCTCATGATTCTGCCGGCAGTAACAAAAAAGGACCTTACTGTGTATGTATAAATGGAATGATAAAAAAAATTGATTCAGAAAAGCTGGATAACACATTCAAGCTCACAACCGGAAGTTATCAAAATGTAAGTCGGTTGCAGGAATCCAATTGGGGTGGTGTGTTGAAGCAAGATTTACATGCAGCTCGCGCCATCATTATAGTTGGATTATCACTGAACTATGATTTGGATCTTAGCCGGTTGTTATTTGATCCAGCTTTTAAGCAAAAAACTATAATCGTTTGCGGGAAAAACAAAAGTGCTATTCAACGTGAACAGCTAGAGGAATATGGCTCAGTGCAAGATATGGGATTAGACGATTTCGCCGCTGAGATCATAAAAAAACAAGACGACTATCAGCCTCAGGACAAGAATTTAATTAATTATCGTTACCAGTGTTTCATGCATAATCAGCACTGGGATAGTGCCTCTAGCGGCAAAATTGACCCAATTCACAACTTATTTTTTTATGGGAAATATACAAAGGATCTTGCTCGAAACCCGCAAGGTGAAAACACACAAGATCTTCGCTTAATAGAGCGGCCTGAAGTTGGACAAATAGTGAATGCATTAAATAACGGAAAACGTCTCATTATTTTGCATTCTTATCTTGGTAATGGTAAGACGGGCATGGTTCATCTAATTGCTGACAGACTGACGGCAAATGGGCTTGACTATTTCATTTTAAAAGATGGTGACGTTGAATCCATCGCAAAAGAAATAAACCTTATTAGGCAATTTCCCCGTAAAGCAGTGGTCTTTATAGAAGATTATTATAATTTCTTTGAGGATATTGTAGGTTTTTCAAGTGCTTCCGACAATATCAGCTTTGTCTTGACGGCACGAACTGCAATCAATGAAACACGATATCTAGACGCACAGCGTAAACTCAATATATCAGACGATAAAACTGAGCTTTTTGATTTGAATAAAATTGGTAAAAAAGAATGTGAAAGTTGTAAAAAACTTATTAATGAATCCGGTTTATGGGGTCATATTAAGGACCAAAAGTCCCAATTTCATTGGCGTGACGATTATGGCGAAATGCGAAAAATTGTTTTAGGCTTGTTGGATTCTCCAGATCTGAGAAAAAGATTTGGGAAATTATGTAGAGATCTAGGTTTGTTGAACTCCAAATATAAGCCAGCAATCATAATCATTCTATGTTGCCAATCCATGCATTTAAGAGTGCCTCCAGTGGACATTCTTTCAGATGGTGCCGAAAACATTCTGCGTGATCCTCAGTTTCTTAGTAATCCTGCTACAAAAGATTTATTCGACATAAGTGACGGAAGTACTAAAATTAGTTTGCGATCATCGCTTATAGCGAAGCATTTACTCCAAGAAATTGCGTCGAGCAATGAAATTTATAAGGAAATGAAGATAATCGCAAAGTATTGCGATAAGCAATACTCGCAATCAAAAAAAGCTGAAGCATCTTTAAAATCTTTGGTATCAACGTCTGAAGTAACGCACACAATCAGAAAAAAAGATGTTAACAATAACCCCAATAGATTACTTAAGTATTTTCAAGATTTATCTGACCTGCGATTCTGTACCAGCAATGCTTTCTTCTGGCATCAATATTCACTTGCATGCCTAAATGTGCATGAATACGAACGCGCTCTTATCTACTTAAACAATGCTTATTCATTTACGGATTCTAAATATTTTGATCCATATATGTTTGATACAACTAAAGTTCAAATATTATTGCAACGAATCATTGATGGCGAAAGCCCTGAGCCCATTGCGGATTTTAAAGAAGCACATCGTCTCTTGATGACGGATCTAGCAGAAGGCGAAAAGATGGAGAAGCACATCGCTGGATTCGATTTATATAAAGACAAGAGGCTGGAAGCAAAGCTTAAAGCTGCTGGTGGTGACCAAATTTTACGAGACGCACAGGCAGCTGCTTCCGCTTATAAGAAGGCATATAGACTCCCAGGGAAGAGAGCCCATTCTTCAGGGTCGCCTCTAGCGCAGCATATTGGTTCGGAGAAGACACGTAATGCAATGCTGCAGGTACACTCTGCGAGAAAAAAATAATTACAATATTTCGAATCTTTCGCTGTTTGGTGTGGGCGAAGGCTGCTTGGAGGTAAGGGCGTTCGGGTAGTTTGGTGGTATGGATACCAT
>ERZ1026864.1806-NODE-1806-length-10419-cov-23.124566_pt1 | contig 10419 bp, 7 predicted proteins | sample MGYA00380162_ERZ1026864 | MGnify/ENA primary metagenome ERZ1026864 (study PRJEB33269, sample SAMEA4719798) | human gut metagenome | biome: human-associated habitat; feature: organic feature; material: feces | place: Cameroon | collected 2013-10 ... | reverse complement strand
ATGTTGACGATGGCATCGAGCATGTCTTAAAGCTTTCTGGTGAATTGAAAGAACAATTTAATTAATATGCATATAAAAAGTGGCAGTCTTTAGGAATACCTGAAGTCCTGCCACTATTTTTAACATAAACCTGTCTTTTTATCCAATCAAGTTTCTCAAATTAAGTTCACCCAATCAAGTTTCCCCAATCAAGAAAGTTTCATATCTCCATCTTTAACCCAGCCAATCTTTTTAAGAAGCATATTAATAAGCGGGCATATCACTGCCGGAAGAATGAATGATACAAGTATCAATCCAGCCCAGTCAAATCCTGTAATTGCCGCTTTAGTTCCATTGGCAATATCAGCTACCCAGCCTGAATATACGCCAATCTGACCGACAAATCCGCAAGTTCCCATACCAGATGATACCGGAGTGCCATTCATCTGCAGCTTAAACAGGCATGTTGCCATAGGACCTGTAATTGCAGACGTAACTATCGGTGCTATCCATATTCTCGGATTCTTAATAATATTTCCCATCTGAAGCATTGATGTACCAATTCCCTGAGAAACAAGTCCTCCCCATCGGTTCTCCTTAAATGACATAACTGCAAATCCAACCATCTGCGCACAGCAGCCTGCAACTGCTGCTCCGCCTGCAAGCCCAGTAAGTCCAAATGCAGCACATATCGCGGCTGATGATATAGGAAGTGTAAGTGCAATTCCAACAAGAACTGATACTGCAATTCCCATAAGGAAAGGCTGAAGATTAGTTGCAAGCATAATAAGTTCGCCAATCTTCATTGCCGCTTTTCCCAAAGCCGGTGCAATAAGAGCGGCTACTCCTGTTCCAACACCTATAGTAACAAGCGGTGTAACAAGAATATCTATCTTAGTTTCTTTAGAAATCATCTTACCTGCTTCTGCTGCAATAATGGCAACAAAGTATACTGCAAGCGGACCACCTGCTCCACCAAGTGCATTAGATGCAAATCCAACAGTTATAAGCGAAAACAACACAAGTGGAGGGCATTTCAATGCATAACCGATTGCAACCGCCATTGCCGGTCCGCTCATTGCTGACGCAAGCCCTCCAACTGTATAATTCACGCCACTCACTGTTGCCACAGTATTAGTAAGAAAACCGATATGTAACTGTGTTCCCAATGTATTAAGAATTGTTCCTATAAGCAATGAACAGAACAGTCCCTGCGCCATCGCTCCCAGTGCATCAATTCCATACCTTTTAACTGAAACTTCAATATCCTTGCGTTTCAGAAATGCCTTAAATTTCTCCCACATAATAAACCTCACTTTGTAAATTTTCATTATGATAGCATATTATGTGGAGATTGTGAATATAGCAATTTTTACTCACCCTATATCATCCAAATTGGTATGATATAGTTATCTTTATCAATTGCACCAAGTGAAGGCTTCATACAGACAACTGCTCCTTTAGAGCGCGGTGTTGATGCCTTGTCAAGCAGTCCAAATACCTTAATTAATTCTGTTCCTGGATTTGAATTTTCCTGATTTCTGCAACCACATAATTTTCTAAAATCGCGCCATTCATAGCCCCACTTTCTAATGTTTCAGCACTGCTCCACTTTGTAAGATAACATACTAGCCCCGTATCATAAAAATACAACTTTGGAGTTTTTACAAGACGCTTTAGCAGATTATTAGAATACGGATGAAGATAAAAAATAATACCAAGAGTTTCCAAAATTTCAAGCCAATCCTTTGCCTGTGTCTAGATTAATATCTGCGTCTCTTGCTATTTCTGCCTGAGACATAGATGTAAGAGAAAGTACTGCCACTCTTCCTGCTAAGGATTCCTGTACTCCCCGCATTAATTTAAATATCTGTGAACCAATCAACCAGAAGCTTCCTGGTTCGTGGTTTTTATCTACGCTCATCTTAATATAGGCAAACAATTCCGGTGCATACTGAACTTCATCAATTAATACAGATATAGAGCAGCACTATTCTTTAAAGAAAAGTGCCTGATCTATATTCAAATTAGCTCTGTCGGATATTTTTAAGAATTGTACCTCGTGTCAAGGACACGATGGGTACAATTTGCCCTCCTATATAACAATTATCTTATATTACAACCCCATTACAATGGTCAATCTCTGCTTGTGTCAAGTAAAGGACAAAAAATTCATTTATTATTTTTTGAAATAATTTTTGCAGACTCTGTTTCACTATTTTACTTTGAGATCCTTCTACCTACTACCTATAACCTGAATATTTCATAAATCACTCAAGATGCAATTCTATTACTTTCAAATAAAAGTTTCAATTTGTCTTCTTTTATTCCTACCCTCAATAAAAAACAGCAATATGCTAATGCCATCAAAGCATAAGCTGTTTCAGCAACCACAGAATCTAATGTCCTATATCTTCCATGTGTAATATCATTTCTGTATTTTACAAATGCTGATATACTCTCCTCTGTACATGTCAATTTAGCTTTTTCTTTAAGTATTTTCATATAATAATCCTGTTTTTTGTAAAGTAAATATATCTTTCTGCTATTTGCCATACCCCAATGAGACATACTGCTAAAAATCATATCATATGTCTTGTCCTCTAATTTTTTATCAGATTTCCTATGCTGTTTGATCACCTCTTTCACACTTTTAATTAAATCCGTCAAATTGGTATTTTCATCATCTTTTAGGTCTGTTATAAAATCCAATTCACATTCAATAGATGAACATATATTTTTAATCTTATCATCAGACAAAATACTATAATCCTTATCATTATCAGCATAAAAATCAAATAAATATGATGTTTCCCCTTCTGTATCAGCGGACATCACAGAATGTAAATTTACTATGCACTCATCAATATCATCAAATAAAATATTCTGTTGATATTTCTTCTCTGTAAAATTGTCATACTGATAATCTAAGAATCCATCTGCAAACAAAGACAATCTACCTGTTTCGTCATTGCTCTGATATAAATGTACTTCATCAAATCCAACATTTTCTCTATTTGTCATAAATCTGCAAACTTCCATTAAAACTTTATATATAGGTTTTATCGTTTTTATATGCATTTGCTTTGGAAATTCATATCTTACAACCAAATCCATAATCGATGGATTATTCTTTGATGGCACATTCCTCAAAATAAGTTTACATTCAATATCTTTTATTTTAATAGAATATTCTTTCTTAAACTCAGGGTAAGTTTTAACATAGCACATTTTATCTTCATCATAACTGGTAACAATTCTTGTTTGCTGATACAAATTGTTAAGAGTCCCACCTATAAACTCTATCGCATTCATTTTGGACATATCGTAACTATGTAGATTTGCTTTGCTCATAATATATATTCCCGGTCTTAGCTTATAATTTGCTGATATCTCCCTTTCATCATACCCTGTATACAAAGCAATCTGATAGCCGTCCGTTGAGTATCCGTACAAAAAATGTTCTGGTGATTTCATTACATTTTTTGAAAACTCAGCTAATATACCTACTCCCTCTGTTATAAAGTTAAATACCTTATCTTGTGCATGAAAATAAATTTTCTCTTCACCTTGAAATACAAATCCTGTAAAATTGTCTGTGTTACGACTTATCATATTTAATATCATCACCTCGAATTATAAAATTGGCAAAGGCATCATAAATAAATCCTTCTGCCCGTGTTCTTTTAAAAACATCACAACTACATATTTTGCATCTTTACTTCTTCTTTAAATATGTATCTTCCACATAAGTCTCCGGTGTCGCCTCTTCAATTACTCCCGACTTTGGATCAAAGATATATTTCTTCTTCAATCTCTCATACAATACAGAACCTACAGTCTCCATTACCTGCCTCATCATATCAGGATCATCAAACAGTTTTCTGAAAAACTGGTCATTCTGCTCATATCTGTCTGCTGCCATATTCGGAAAATCCTTTTCAAATAACAGCATAAATGTTGCCCTGTCATTGTTCTTTGCGTAGCTCTGCCATTTCTCCTGATTGGCATAATCATTTTCCATCTGAACAAGAACTTTATCCATCTCTGTAAAATGAGTGCCATACTTTTCGTTTATCTTATCAATGATTACTGTCAACGGGTCTTTCTTAGGCTCTCTATGACCGGAATCACCGGAGATAGGTGTATATCCGCCTTCTGTGCTTTCAAGCTCTATCGGACCTTCAAAGTCTTTTTCCAGCTTATAGTATTCAAGAAGAACTTTGTCATCAATATTTATCTTCTCTCCGCCATGTCCTTTTGGAAGCATCGTGTATAAAAACTTTGAATAAATACTGAATCTGTGAATATCCTTGTCAAATAACCTGCATACCTGTGTAATATAGGCATACACACGATTAAAGCTTGCCAATGTAGACTTGAATATATCCTGTTTTTCAACTTCAAGTACTTCATATCTGTCTACCGCTGGTCTTAACTGTCCCTGGAGTTTTCCAAGATCACCAGCTGATTGATTCTCACTCTGATAGAAAATATCTGCAAATTTATCCACTTCTGATTTCTGATATACCCTGAAATCATCCAAAGTGTTCTTCATGTCATATACAACATTAGGATCTGTTTCCTCCAAGAGCACAGTTTCCTCATAGAATGGCTCAAAAGATGCTTTGATATCCTCTGCTGAATTCACAAAATCAAGTACAAAGGTATCTACTTTTCCTCTTGTAGTACGATTCAATCTTGATAAAGTCTGTACTGCCTTTACACCGGACAATTTCTTATCCACAAACATGGTGTGAAGTAGTGGTTCATCAAAGCCTGTCTGATATTTTTCTGCAACAACAAGGATTCCATAATCATCTGCATGGAATGTTTCCGGCAAAGCCTTTTCTTTTATTGTCTTGCCTTCTTTATCCTTGTTCATTCCCTCTTCGGTAAACACATCATCGTTATCTTTCACTTCACCGGAAAAAGCGACTAACACTTCAAGGTCATTCAGTCCTTTTTCTTTTATCTGTCTCTTAAATTCCTGCACATATCGTACTGCATGAAGTCTGGATGGTGTAACAACCATAGCCTTCGCTCTGCCACCTATCTTATGTCTTGTGACATTCATAAAATGTTCCAGCATAATGGCAGTCTTCTGAGAGATATTATGTGGATGCAGTGTCTCATAATTTATAATTGCCTTTGAACCAGCTGTTGTATCAAATTCCGGATTATCCTCAATAATCTTGGCAATCTTGTAATACATTTTATAGGTCATATAGTTCTGCAAAACATCCAATATGAAATGCTCCTCTATTGCCTGTCTCATGGAATAGATATGGAAAGGTCTATAGATTCCTTCCGCATCTTTCTGACCAAACAGCTGCAATGTTTTTCCTTTTGGAGTTGCCGTAAATGCAAAGAATGATAAGTTCTTATGCATCCCCTGTGCTGCCAGCTCATCTAAGAGCTTATCCTCATCGTCCTTACGATTTCTCTCGTCCTCGTATTCCATCTCGGCATACTCTTTCAGAATTTCTTCCGTATCAGCTAATGCTCTTTTTAGCTTTTTTGCTGCATCTCCGGTCTGTGAAGAATGTGCCTCATCAATAATAATCGCAAACCTTTTATTTGCAGAATCTACCTCTTTATAGATTACAGGGAATTTCTGTAAGGTAGTAATAATAATGCCTACCCCATCATTGATTGCATCTCTAAGCTGTCCAGAATTCTTATCTACCTTCTTAACCACGCCCTCCACATGGTCAAACTGATATACCGTAGACTGCAACTGACTGTCAAGCACTCGCCTGTCAGTAACGATAATTACAGACTGGAAAATCTTATTATCATCATAATCATGAAGTCCGGTAAGTCTATGTGCCAGCCATGCAATTGAATTTGACTTTCCTGAGCCTGCACTGTGCTGGATCAGATAACTCTTACCGGAGCCATTCTTTTTCACATCTTCCAACAGTTTCGTAACGACATCCAGCTGATGATATCTAGGAAAAATCATAGTTTCTTTCACAAGATTTCCATTCTTATCATACTCCTGCTGCAAGTGCATATATTTCTGTAGAATTTCCATCAGACTGTCCTTGCAAAGTACTCTTTCCCAAAGATAAGCTGTATCATATCCATCTGGATTTACAGGATTCCCTTTACCGCCTACTTTTCCGGCACCATTACTGCCCTGATTAAATGGCAGGAAATAAGTGTGTGTGCCCTCAAGCTTTGTTGTCATATAGACATTAGTAAGGTCTACTGCGAAATGCACCAATACTCTTTCTTTGAAGACAAAAATTGCATCCTTACCGGCACGATCAAACTTATACTGATTAATGGCATTTGTGGTATCCTGTCCTGTAAACTGGCACTTCAATTCCATAGATACCACCGGAATACCATTTACAAAAAGGACAATATCTATACTGTTCTCATTATGTACAGAGTAATGAAGCTGTCTGGTACAATGAAGAATGTTCGCATCATACTGAATCTGTGTAGTCTCATTCAAAGAAGTCTCTGGCTTCCAGAAAATAGGATAAAACTTGATTCCTCTATCCATAAAACCATGCCGCATCACATTCAAAAGGTTGGTGGTTTTCACTTCTCTTTTGAAGCGTTCAACTACCTGCTTTTCGGAATTCTCCGCATAAATTTTCACATATCTTTCCCATTTCTTAGGCTGGCTTGTCTTGATAAATTCCACAAATGTTTCCTCATCAAGTCCTGATTCACGATTAAATTTCTTCGGATTTCCTTTGGTATATCCGCCATGATGAATCAGATAGTCTTCAATATCTTCCTCAAATCGTTTCTCTTTTACATCAAAATCTGACATGAGCTACACCTCCTTTTTGCCTGTGACAACTTCGTAGATGAGGGATTTTTTGTATTCCCGTAATTTTTCAACCAACTTTTCTTTTCCCATAATTGTAGAATCAATCACTTCAACTTTATGATCCAGATATAATGCAATTTCTTTTTGTTCCTCTAATGGCGGAAACTGTATCAACAGATGTTCAAAAGCTACTCTCGACAAGTTTGCTTGAATTGTTCCAGTTGATAAATGATTCATCCTATCCGCATTGGATAACATTACATAATATAAATAATCTGAAGATGTATCTTCATCAGGCACAATATTTATAAACCTTTGATTTGATACCAGAGGAGTTGCTACAATTGCACACTTTCCTAAATCGCAACTTGATGTACATAGTATTGAGCCAACAGGATAAACTTTCAAATTCATTTCCTTAACTGTTTGCTCCGATACTCCAAATCCTTCTCTTGAACTATCTATATATTTCCCATTGTAATCTTCTATTCTTACCCACGGAATATCTCCGCTCAAATCTTCTGGCTTATCACGCATTGGAGTAATCATTCTCGTATGACTCTTTAGTTTAAGGACATCCCAATGCTTAGGCACTTTACCTATCCAAATTTCACCACTTTCTCTCAGTTCTGCATTTCTGTCTAACCCCTTCGTAACAGTCTCTTGAATTAGATGTAATTTGTATTCCTTTAACTTTTCAATAATTGCCTGTTGTTTTTCAATAATTTCATCAATCTTTGAACACTTGGCATCCAAATAATTAGAAATTCTTATTTGTTCCTCTCTATCAGGAAATAACATAGGTAATGCTGAGAATTCCTCATAGCTTAAAGTATATCTGATATTTTTTGCATAATGGTTGAATTTTCTTCCGTGACTAATATATTGAAACCAGTAATCTGCATACTTTGGTTCCATTCTATCAGTACAAGTTAATACTTTATATGCTGGAGATATCATCCCATCATAAGGACTTAATCCAGAAAAAACAGCTGAACAATCCAAATCGAATAAACACATAACCATCTCATCTTTTTTGACATACTGATATGTATCAAAAGACTCTGGTAGCTTTCCTTCTGCATTATTGATGTCCTTTAGTTTTATTCCCTTTGTCGTTAATGATAAAAGCTGTGTCTCAGATGATTTTCCACCGACTAAGTCTTTAGAACACACAAAGGCATTTTTATTTCTATATACATTCCACGTTACTGGTATCTCTCCAATCCACTTCACTTCACTATCCTTCATCTCTCTCATAGGTCAAATACCTCCTCAAGACTTCCGGACAGTTCTGTCTCCAAATCCATGATTTCTGCCATAATTTCAGCAGATGGTTTCGGAGCTTCATACTTGTAGAAATATCTTGTAAATGGAATCTCATATCCTACCTTTGACTTTTTCTCATCAATCCATGCATCCGGTGCGAAAGGTAATACTTCTCTTTCAAAGTATTCTTTGATATTCTCTTTTAATGGAACATTTTCCGTATCACGAAGACTGGTATCCGGCTGTTTCTTTCCCTTTTTCAATACTATATTACCTTCTTCATCACGGAGCGGTCTTTCTACTGTAATCTTGGTATAACCAAAATCCTCGTTATCATAAATCTGACTGATTTCACTCTCTTTAAAATCACCATATATCCTTGTAATCTCAGCGATATCTTCCTCGGAAATATCGTTTCGCTTGTTTCCCAATGCCTTTCTTCTCTTCACAAACATCTCATTGGCATTGATTAGCTGTACTTTGCCCTCTCTGACTGTACCTGCCTTTTTATTTGACAAAACCCAGATATAGGTTGCAATTCCTGTGTTGTAGAAAATATCATTCGGTAAAGCAATGATTGCCTCAAGCAAATCATTTTCGAGAATATATCTTCTGATTTCAGAAGGTCCACTTCCTGCATCTCCTGTAAAGAGTGGTGAACCATTATGAATGATTGCTATTCTGCTTCCACCCTTATCAATATCTTTCATTTTTGATATTGCTGTCATAAGAAAAAGCATCTGTCCATCGCTTGCAGCCGGAAGTCCTGCTCCAAATCTTCCTCCGAAGCCAAGCTTTGCCTCTTCCTCTACTTTCGCCTTTTCATTCTTCCACTCACGTCCAAAAGGAGGATTGGAAAGGATATAATCAAAGGTACTACCTGCAAACTGATCATCTGATAATGTGTTGCCATCCTTGATATAATCCGCATTGTTCCCCTTAATCAGCATATCCGCCTTACAAATTGCAAATGTTTGGTCGTTGATTTCCTGTCCGAAGGATACAAGTTCCGTAGAAGCATTCAGACTATGTAAATATTCCTCTGCAACAGAAAGCATACCTCCGGTTCCACATGCCGGGTCATAAATCGTCTTTGCCACATTATTACCGGAAAGGATATCATTATCATCATAGAAGAGAATATTGACCATAAGTTGAATAACTTCTCTTGGAGTGTAATGCTGTCCTGCATCTTCATTATGAGACTCGGAAAATCTTCTTATAATCTCTTCAAAGATATAGCCCATTTCAAGGTTAGAGATTTCATTCGGATGAAGATTTCCTCTATCTGTTGTATATTCCTTTAAAACAATATAAAGAATCCCCTTATTTGCCATAGTTGTGATGTGACCATCAAACTTAAACTTTTCCAGAATGTCCTGCACATTTGCTGAAAATCCATTCAGATAATCTCTGAAATTCTCCTCAATGTGGTCAGGATCATCCATAAGTCTCTCAAATGTATATTTGCTGGTGTTATAAAAATCATATCCTGCTGCCTTACGAAGTAAAACATCCTTCATAGGAAGATGCTTTACTTCCTCATATTTCTGCAAAAGCGCATCCTTGGTATCTGAAAGAATACAATCAAAACGTCTGATTACTGTAATCGGTAATATAACATCTCCGTATTCATGTGGTTTATATACTCCGGTCAGCTTATCTGCTATTGCCCATATTAGGTCTGCTTTCTGATCTATTTTTGCACTTCTCGTAGCCATTTACATTTTCCTCCATAAGGTAATTTACTTTTCTTTGTCATCCCGTACATAGTCAATCAAATCTCCAAAATTGCAATCCAACTCTTTACAGATTTTTTCCAAAACGGATAATTTTACTGACTCGCAGTTTGTCATCTTTGCAATAGTACTGGAACTTAGTCCGGTTCTCTCACACAAATCTCCCTTTTTCATTCCATGATCAATCAACTGTTTCCACAATCCATTATAACTAATTGCCATACCTCATATCCTCCGTAAAATATGCAATCAACTCTATGATTATTTTATCATAAGAAAACTGCTTGTACAATTTGCATTTACAAATATTCTATGCCTTTTTTCAAATATGAAATAACTTTTTTATGAAACCTTAATCTAAATTTAAGTACAAATATAACATGATACTTACAATTACATTTTGTATGTAGTAAATCACTTAAATACCTACTGCGTTTATGTGGTTAGCTAACCATCATAATTTTATTACTACAAGCTAAAACATAGTATTGCCCCAACAAGCAAAAAAGCCATCTGGATTTTATTCCAAACGGCTTATGTAAATTTTATTTATTATTATAGCGACTGCATTCTTTTTCAAGCTTTTTAAAATCCAAACATCTGATTTTTCCTTTATAATTAGATTTACCCATACAT
>ERZ1026864.1805-NODE-1805-length-10420-cov-3.838784_pt1 | contig 10420 bp, 8 predicted proteins | sample MGYA00380162_ERZ1026864 | MGnify/ENA primary metagenome ERZ1026864 (study PRJEB33269, sample SAMEA4719798) | human gut metagenome | biome: human-associated habitat; feature: organic feature; material: feces | place: Cameroon | collected 2013-10 ... | reverse complement strand
CCTACAAACATCCATTTTTTGACACATAATTTAGGAGGAAATTAAAATGGCTAGTGAAAAGATCGCTGCTCTGGTTGAGCAGGTTAAGGAACTGACCGTCCTGGAGCTGTCCGAACTGGTTCACACCCTGGAAGAAGTTTTCGGCGTTTCCGCCGCTGCTGCTGCTGTTGCTGTTGCTGCTCCCGCTGAGGGCGGTGCTGCTGCTGCTGAGGAGCAGACCGAGTTCGACGTTATCCTTACTTCTGCCGGCGCTGCTAAGATCAACGTCATCAAGGCTGTCCGTGAGATCACCGGCCTTGGCCTGAAGGAAGCTAAGGAGCTCGTTGACGGCGCTCCTAAGGCTGTTAAGGAGAAGGTTTCTGCTGACGACGCTGAGGCTGCTAAGGCTAAGCTCGAAGAGGCAGGCGCAACTGTCGAGGTTAAGTAATTTAACTTTGAATAACAAAAACTGCTGTGGGTATCCCATGGCAGTTTTTTATTTTAATCGGACTGCGGGACACTTTGCCGAAAAGTGTTGCCCGCAGTTTTATTTTTCGGATAATTTGTATTAAATGAGCGCAGTTCTTTGCCGTTTTATATTTACTTTTTATTCAGATGTATGATATAATTACTTTATATGGCGTGCGTTCGACACGCGTTGACTCATTTGAAACTAACTCATTTTTATAAATATCAAGTGAAAATTGGAGGTTTTTTAATGAAACACGCAGATCTCATCTCGCAGATGACGCTGGAAGAAAAAGTCGCGTTCTGCTCCGGCAGCGACTATTGGCACACCGCGTCCATCGAGCGTCTGGGCATACCGTCCATACTCTGGAGCGACGGCCCTCACGGTATACGCAACAGCGTAGGCACCCATGATAAGGACGAGCCCAAGAAGAAGGATAAGAAGGGCGAAGGCATGGATGCGCTGCTCGGCGGTATTCCGGCAGTCTGCTATCCCACCGCGGCGACTACCGCCTGCTCATGGGATCCCGAGCTTATCTACGGCATGGGCGAGCTCCTCGGCGAAGAGTGCATAGCCGAGAAGGTGTCCGTCCTGCTCGGACCCGGAACCAACATGAAGCGTTCGCCCCTCTGCGGCAGAAACTTTGAGTATTTTTCTGAAGATCCGTATCTTGCCGGCAAGATGTCCGCCGCGTTCATAAACGGCGTTCAGTCCAAGGGCATAGGCACTTCGCTCAAGCATTACGCGGTCAACAGCCAGGAGACCCGCAGAATGACCGTCAGCGCAGTTGTTGACGAGAGAACTCTGCGCGAGATATATCTCACCGCTTATGAGATAGCCGTCAAGGAGTCTCAGCCCTGGACCATCATGTGCATGTATAACCGCCTCAACGGCGTCTACGGCGCAGAAAACAAGTGGCTCCTTACCGATGTCCTCCGCCATGATTTCGGTTTTGAGGGCATGATAGTCACTGACTGGGGCGCAGAGAACGACCGTGTTCTCGGTCTGCTCGCAGGTCAGAACCTCGAGATGCCCACCTCGAACGGCGACGGCAACAGAAAGATATATGACGCAGTCAAGCGCGGCGAGATCAGCGAGGACTTCCTCGATGAGATGGTCGACGGCGTTGTTGATGTTATCATGCGCGCAAAGGAAGTTCTTGCAGACGGCAAGGGCTACAATGCGGGCGAGCATCACGCGGCGGCACGCAAGATTGCGCGTGAGAGTATGGTGCTTCTCAAGAACGACGACAATATTCTGCCCCTGAGCAAGAAAGCAAAGGTCGCAGTTATCGGTCAGATGGCAAAGAAGCCGCGTCATCAGGGCGCCGGCAGCTCTCTTGTCAACTCTATAAAAATCGACAGCGCATATAACACCATGTTCGAAGAGGGTATCGATGTTATCTATGCCGACGGCTACGCGATGACTAAGAAGGAGAAGAAAAATTCTCCCGAGACTTACATAGCCGATGCAGTCGAAGCTGCAAAGAAAGCGGATGTCGCAGTTCTGTTCATCGGTCTTACCGACGAGTTCGAGTCTGAGGGCTTCGACAGAACCCATCTTCGCATCCCGCCCGAGCATGTCGCCCTGCTCAGCGCTATACGCGGAGTTACCGAGAACATCGTTGTCGTCCTTGCTGGCGGCGCGGTTGTCGAGATGCCGTGGATAGGCGAGACAAAGGCTCTGCTCAACAGCTACCTCGGCGGCGAGGCGAGCGGCAGCGCAGTCACCGATATCCTTTTCGGCGATGTCAACCCCTCCGGCAAGCTTGCCGAGACCTATCCGTTCTCGCTCGAGGACACTCCCTGCTACAACAACTTCCCCGGCCATACCGCAACTGTCGAGTATCGCGAAGGTCTGTATATCGGCTACCGCTACTATGACACCGCAAAAAAGAACGTCCTGTTCCCGTTCGGCTTCGGTCTGTCCTACACCACTTTCGAGTACAGCGACCTCAAGGTCTCTGCGGACAGCATCAAGGATACCGACACTCTCAAGGTCTCCTTCAAGATAAAGAACACCGGCGACAGAGACGGCGCAGAGGTTGCCGAGCTCTATGTTGCCCAGGAAAACAGCACCATCTTCCGTCCCGAGAAGGAACTCAAGGGCTTCAAGAAAGTCTTCCTCAAGGCCGGAGAAGAGAAAGAAGTCGAAATCGAGCTCAGCAAGCGTGCGTTTGCATTCTACGATGTCGACCTCGGCGACTGGCATGTTGAGACGGATAATTATAAGATTCTCGTCGGCGCATCGAGCCGCGATATCCGTCTCGAGGGCAGCGTAAAGGTCGAGAGCACCGTTGACGCACCTGTCAAGGATCTCAGAGAGACCATGCCCGCTTATTATTCGGCGGATGTTATGAATGTCCCGGACGATCAGTTCAAGGCTCTTCTCGGCCACGAGATTCCCGAGAGCGAGATCCACGACTATCCGAATCTGACCTTTGCCAACACTCTTGAGGACTCCGCCTGCGGCAAGAACGGCGCGAAGCTCTGCAAGATGCTGCGCAAGTTCGTCGGCAGCGAGGGCATGGCGTGCTCCATCGCGCTCCAGACCCCCGTCAAGAACTTCGTCTCCATGAGCATGGGTGTGTTCAGCGAGGAGCTCGGACGTCAGCTTCTGGATATCCTCAACGACAAGAAGCCTATGGGACGCGGCATACTCGTCCTTATAGGCAAGGCGATCCCCGCCGTTGTCAAGGGACTCCCGAACCTGCTCAAGAACATCTGATAGACTAAAATTCAATTATCCGCTGCAATTTGTGCGGCGGATAATTTTTTTTTGCGCGGAAAACTCTGTTGACTTTATCATGCTATAGAGAGTAAACTTTATCTATCAGTGCTTCGGAGGTCTGAACATGAAAAACAAAGACAGTGTGGAGCTTATAGAATACACAAAGGCGCAGGATGCGCTCAACTGCGTCACCCACGCGCTCGGCGCGATTTTCGGCGCGGCGGTGCTCATTCTGCTGATCAAAAAGGCAGCGCCGTTTAGCAGCGCGAGATATATGGCTTCGGCTATTGTCTACGGACTTTCGATTATTTTGCTCTACGGCGCGTCGGCAGTCTATCACGGCTTGCCGCAGGGCGAAGCAAAGCGGACAGCCCGTCTTGTCGATCACTCCGTTATACCGATTTTGCTCGCCGGCACGGCGACCCCGTGCTCGCTCATAACGCTCTATAATCACAATAAAATCTGCTGTGCCGTAGTGCTCCTGCTCGGCTGGGGAAGCGTGATATTCGGGCTTGTCGCGAAGCTTTTCTTTTTCCAAAAGACGAAAGCTGCGTGCGTCGCGGTCTATATAATCGCGGGCGCGGTGATGCTCTCGTGCTCGCTCGCGGTTATAGACGAGATAAATGTCCATGCGCTCCTGCTTTTAGTGCTCGGGTGCGCGGTTTATCTCTTCGGCTCGATATTCTGCGCCGTCGGCAGAAAACACCCGTGGTGCCATGTGCCGTTCCATATATTCATGGTCGCGGGCAGCATGATACACGCGTATGTGATATACGAATATATATTCGCGGCCGCGTGATTATTTAAATTTGAAATAAAAGCAAAAGCGGCGGTTAAAATTAATTGCCGCTTTAAAAATTTTGTAAGATTTTGAGTTTAGCGCAGTCTTATATATGAAAGGAGGCGGCAGAGTGACGGAGTTTGAAAAAATATACCGAGGTTATTTCGACGATGTGTTTCTTTATATCAAACGACTCTCGGGCAGCGAGGATATAGCCGAGGATATCACGAGCGAAGCTTTCTATAAGGCCATGCGTTCGATAAAAGGCTTTCGCGGCGAGTGCGACATCCGCGTTTGGCTGTGTCAGATAGCAAAAAACTGCTATTATACTTATCTCAAAAAAGCCGCTCGGACGGATAGCGTCGATGATTCCGTTCTCTTCAATCTGCCTGCCTTTGAAGGAAACGCCGAAGAGCAGATATTGAAGCGCGATGAGGCAATGAGGGCGCGGAAAATCCTGCGCTCTATTCCCGACCCGTACAGAGAGGTGTTTATGTGGCGCGTATTTGCGCAGCTTAGCTATAAGCAGATAGGCGAGCTGTTCGGCAAAACCGAAAACTGGGCGTGTGTCACTTATCATCGGGCACGTAGCATGATAAGAACAGGATTGGAGGAGAACGAAAATGAGAAATGAGTGCAATATCATTCGCGATATTCTGCCACTGTATGCTGATAAAATGGTGAGCGCGGACACGGCATCTTTCGTTGAAGAGCATCTTATCGGGTGCGCCGAGTGCCGCGCGGAGCTCGAAAAGCTGAAAGTCGCCGATGTTATTGAGACTGCCGTTTCGGATGCGGAAAATGATGACGAAAAGCGGCTCAAAGCTTTTGCAGGAAAGATTAACAGGAAAAGACATATTGTGATATCCGCATTTGCGGCAGTTCTGTTGCTCGCCGTTTTGCTCGGCGGCAGTCTGATATCATCCGCAAAATTCGGTACGGCGAATTTTTTTGCTGCCGCCAACGGATTTGTGCAGGTGACGGTTGCCGACAGGGAATATGTTGAAATACAACGCTCGCCGAGAGTAGTTGTAGCCCGACCGGACTACGAGCTGTTTGCGGAATATATGAAAAATCGCGGCTTCAGCGAAGTCGAGCAGTTCGGCTCGCAGCATATTTTTTCTGACGGGGAGAGGACAGAGAGAGTCATTTATTATCAAAACACGTATTTTTCCAAATGGATTTGGGATTGATACTTTTGCGGAGAATCGGAAAAAAGCTTTACTCATGGGGCTTAACTCTGATATAATATATAATGTGTAAATTTATCTCAGGAGGGACGCCGATGAAACACGATTACCACGGAAAACCGGCTTCGCTTTCAGCGCGTCTTATGCGCGTCGCGAGACGGTACAAAAAAGAGGAGAAACAAGAAAAGGCAGCGGAGCTTGCGGCTCTGCCTAAGAGAGAGCTCGGCGAAAATGAAAAGAAACGCCTGCCGGAGTTTATAGCTCCCGGCGATGTCACCTGCTTTTGCGTTGACGATAAAAATGTGCTGTGGATAGGCACGAATGAGGGACTTTGGCGCGTGGACGAGAGCGAAAAAGAGGAGCTCGACCGCGTGCAATGCTTCAGAGCCGACGCCTGCATGTTTGATAATAATGTCAAAGCCGTTGAGCCTGACGGCAGCGACGGCGTATGGGTGCTGACCGAAACCGGCGTTTCGCACATTGAGATGCGTCTGCTCTCGGTCGAGCACAAGGCGAACCTCCATTCCGCCATGGACGAGAGAATCGTTCAGCGCCGCGGAATGCTCAGCGGCACTGATTGGAGCGCCGAGAGAAACCGCTGGGTGCCCCATGAGTCCGACAACGACGGACTCTGGACTGCTCTTGTCGCCATGGGAGACATCTGCCGCTACGGCGTGATGAAGAACGACCCGAAGTATACCCCCGAGCAGATAGAGCACGCGCGCAAAGTTGCGACCCGCTGGACGGAGGCCGTGCTCCTGCTCGAATACATTCCCGCTTGGAAGGGCAAAGTCGCGTCGTTTGTCCGCTACAACGAGCCGGGCACGAACCGAGCGTCAAAGGGCTACCTCAAGCGCGGCAGGGAGGGCAGGCTCAACATCCCCGATTTCGGCCCTGCGGGCTTTGTTCACGCCGAGCTCGGCCCCGTCGATGAGGATGACTGGGCGGAGCGCGACGCGGTGCCGGAGATAGTTTTCCGCAATGTCGAGGGTTATATAGCGCGCTCTTATCATGTCACCGACCCCGTAAACGACCCGATACCCTTCAGCGACGGCGTTTTCTTCAAAAAGGTCTATGACCCTGACGGGAAGCTTGTCAGCGTGCGCGTGCCCACGAGCAGCGACAAGGGCGACGATCTGCCCGGACTGCTTACCGTTGACAGCTCGCTGGAAATTCCCGAGCGCCTGCGCCGCCTCTATGCGGATGAAATCGACCCCGCGACCGGCAAGCACTGGGGCGACGACGATATAGTCTATAAATGCGACACCTCGAACGATGAGCTTACCGGACACTATGCGATATGGCAGCTCGCCTATGACATACTCGGCGAGGACGACCCGGAGCTCCGCGAGATAATCGCGACGATAGCCGAGCGCCACGCCCGCCACTTCGCGGACAACGACTATGCCCACACAGACGCAGGCGGTCAGCCGACCTCATGGGCGCGCATGACGAGGGAATATTATCTAAACCGCGACTGCGAGGGCTACGAGGACGGACCGCTCGGCACGATGATCCTGCTCCAGCTGTTTAAAGTAGCGCACCATGTCACAGGCAACGAGCGCTGGGATAAAGAATACCGCAAGCTCGCGCTCGAAGAGCCCTATCGTTACGCCGACCTCGCCTGCGAGCACTACGAGCGATATGAAAACAAGATAAAAGAATTTTTGCACAACGAGGAGCTTGACTCCGAGACGCTGTTCCCGATGGTCGTCAAGACGATGAATTATTCCGACACGCGCATGGCGGCGATAGTCTATTACACCATGTCGCAGCTCGAGGATGATCCGATACTGCTCGAAAAGTTCAGGCGCGGCGCGGACTGCTGGTGGAGGCTCGAAAAATACGGGCGCGATATAGAGTGGTCGCTCGTCTATCAGCTGATGTACCCCGACGAGGAGAAATATGACGCATTCGGCAGGCCCTGCAAAGATGTTCTCGCATGGCAGGCTTCGCGCTATCCCGTCAGCTCCCGCGAGATATTTATCGACAACACCACTCGCCCCGATGCCCGCGAAGAGGACGGCATGCTCTGGTATAAAAATACCGAGAAGCCGATACCCTATGCCGTTGCAATGGATGAGCGCGGCGGCACGGGCACTGATTTCTTCCATGCCCGCCAGGGTAGATGGGACAATAGCATCGGCGTCAACGGCTCATACAATCTCATCATGCCCTATTGGATAGGCCGCTACAACGGTCTGCTCAAAGAGGAGAGCGCGGGCGGCGATATCACCGCCGACGAGCTTGAGGAGATACTCAGAACGCAGTAAAAATTATTTGAAAAAGAACGGATAAAATAACCGAGCCGCAGCAGTTCAATCTGTTGCGGCTCGGTTTATAATTTATTTGTGGGGTGGGTATATAAATGGGGTTTTGTTGCAGAATCCCAATCCGACTATCTCAATTTCTTACTCAGACACCATTCTGCCCACTTTTCTGTTCTGTAGAATTTGCCGGACATCGTGTGTCCGTATTTGTCCCAGCGGGTGTATTTTATGTCTGCGCCGAGTTTCTTGAGCTCGGCGGCGCAGTAATCGTCGCTGTCTATTTTTACATTTGTGTCGTCCGGCGAATGTGCCGCCCAGATCGGCGTTTTGACTAACCGCCGAATGTCATATTTTTCGTAGCGGCGATCCGGGCACAGGCTGCCCATTACCGGCACTGCCGCCGCAAAATATTCGGGGAAAAGATAGATAAGCTGCCAGACACAGCAGCCGCCGAATGAAGTGCCTATAATATATATGCGCTTTCTGTCGAAATCTGCGGGCAGCTCATCCACAAGCCTCTTTATCGATTTTATGTAATTCTGCATCGCTTCGCCTCTGTTTGAGCCGAAAGGTGCCTGCGGCAAAAGAATATTGCAATCTGTTTTTAATAATTGCTTGTACAACGGTATATTGTCAAACAGCTGTTTAAAATTATCACTGCCCATTGCGCCCGCGCCGTGTAAGAGAACAAACAAAGGCTTGTTTTTATTTTTGCTTGCACGAAGCCTGAAAGGGAAGCATATTTTATTCTCTCGGTCGGTGTATTTATAGGCTGAAAATCTGCCGCCGTATACTTTTTTTATGCCGTCGCCGCTGCGGCTGAGTTTTTTCTCTATATGCGCGGCTGCTCTGTTTTGCTTTTTCTTGTAGCGCTTATAGTATCTGTATGCCTTCATAACAGAATGAGGCATTTTGCCTTTTTTCTCGACGGAGCCCTGCGACAGCATATATAAATATCCGTCGCTGCCCTCGAGCTGAGTTTCATTTAAAAGGCTTTTGACTGTATCAAGCTCGCTTTCATCGAAGACTATGAGAGCCAGTCCAATATCCGACGAGCCTTTTTCAATATATGACTCGAAAGACGCAATGTCGCAGAAATCGCTGTCAACAAGACAGCGGAATCTCAAGTTGCTCATAAAATCACCGTATATTCAGAATGTGCATTCACATGGCATGATTATTTTTTCAGATACTCCGCATACTGCCTGTAAAGCTCCGCCGAGCTCTCGTGCCCGGCGAACGAGCCGGAATCCTCGGGATTCATCAGCCCGATATACTGATATCCGATTATCTTGTCCGCATACGGCGCGACGTTCGCTATCTGCCGCTCGATTCGTTTGAAATCGGCGGGGAGCAATGCGCTCTTATACACCATGCCCTCGAATTTGAACAGTTCGATATCAGCCCAGAGCGCGGCGCGTCCGGCTTTATCATGGGCTTTTTTGAGGCGCGCAAATATTCTCTCGCTCTGCCACACGCGCGTCTTCTTGACCCCGATTTCGTCCTGATACGCTATGAAATCAACATCAAGCGAGGCGAGCGCGTCGATATATTTCGAGTTCGTGAGTGTGAGATTTGTGCCGTAGGGCGCGATAAGCGTCTTTTTGTCGGGCGTTATCTCGCGGCAGCGGGCGGAGCAGAGATTGACATATTTCATGAAATTCCCCGAAAAGCGCAGGATTATACAAGTCTCGTCCGGGAAATACCAGCCGTAGAAGCTTTTGTGCCGCGCGTATTTTTCCGTCAGCTCGTCCATGGCTTTAAACGAGCGGTCTATTACCTCGCTCGAGGTTATGTTGACTCCGGGCTTCGTCCAGTCGCCGTAAAAGCCGTTGCCGAGGAAAACCTTTATGCCGCATTTGTCCGCCTCGTCGAGCACCGCTTCGATAGGGTCGGCGCAGGGAATATCCGCCAGCGGAAAAATGGACGACTCAAAATAGCAGCGGTCATAGAGCGCCGTTGCCATAACGACTATGTACTCCATTTTGAGCGCAGCTATCTCGCGAACCTTTTCGCGCCAGTTTTCGGCGGTAAAGGAGTCGAGAGCGGGGTTCCAGTATTTGCCCTCCGCCGTGTTGTGATGGTGAATTTCAAAAAAAGTTCCGTCAAGTCCTCTTGACATAAAAGCACCTCCGTGTTCTTTCTAAATTATATCACGCCGCGACCCGTCAGGCAACGGTTTTCGGTGTCCGATATCAAACCGGGCGAAAACGCAAAATCTTCAAAAAATTCTTTACAAATCGATTGATTACTGATATAATACCGTTGTATGCGTCCGCTACTCGGCTTATGGATTAAACCTCAAAGAGGTTTTCACCGGCCTTTTGCTGGGTTACGGAGCAAATATTAAAATGAGGTGAAAAGAAATGACTCAGGCAGAAAAAACCGCAATTATGCAGGAGTACGCTATCCATGAGGGCGACACCGGTTCTCCGGAGGTCCAGATCGCTGTTCTCACCAAGAGAATCCGCGACCTGACAGAGCATCTCAAGGAGCATCCGAAGGATCATCATTCGCGCCGCGGCCTTCTCAAGATGGTCGGTCACAGACGCAATCTCCTGGCATACCTTCAGAAGGTTGACATTGAGCGCTACCGTGCGATCATTGCCAGACTTGGTATCCGTAAATAATTGCACGACGAGCAGGCAGGAGTTTATTTCTGCCTGCTTTTCTGAACTCACAATCGACAGACTGCAACGGTTTTAGCAGTGAATCGGGGCTCCGGGAAGCCGGGGAACGGATTTATTGCTAAGTCCGGGGGTCTGTGGAAATAAATACAAAGAGGTAAAACTATGTTCGAGGATTTCAAAAAGTTTGAAACTGAAATCGCCGGCAGACCCTTCGTTGTTGAAGTCGGCAAGATGGCTCAGCTCGCAGGCGGTTCGTGCCTCGTCCGTTACGGCGAGACCGACGTGCTCTGCACCGCAACCATGGCTGCAAAGCCGAGAGAGGGCGTGGATTTCTTCCCGCTTTCAGTTGATTTTGAAGAGAAGCTCTATTC
>ERZ1026864.1792-NODE-1792-length-10466-cov-3.379887_pt1 | contig 10466 bp, 9 predicted proteins | sample MGYA00380162_ERZ1026864 | MGnify/ENA primary metagenome ERZ1026864 (study PRJEB33269, sample SAMEA4719798) | human gut metagenome | biome: human-associated habitat; feature: organic feature; material: feces | place: Cameroon | collected 2013-10 ... | reverse complement strand
CGTGGGCCGGTTCACCGAGCCCCAGTACGCCGAGCTGCTGGTGAAGCAGGGTCGTGCCGACCTGATCGCCTTCGGCCGCCAGAGCATCGCCGACCCGGAGCTGCCCGCCAAGGCACGGAACGGCCAGCTGGAGACGCTTTCTCCCTGCATCGGCTGTCTGCTGGGCTGCGTACCCAACATGTTTGTCGGTAAGCCCATCACCTGCGCGGTGAATCCCTGCGTGGGCCGTGAGTGCGAGCTGACCTCCGCTCCGGAGAAGAAGCGCGTCACGGTGGTAGGCGGCGGCCCCGGCGGATTGTACGCCGCATGGGTCTGCGCCGTCCGCGGCCATCAGGTAACGCTGGTGGAGAAGGCCAACGAGCTGGGCGGCAACTTCCGCATCGCCGCCTATCCCACCGGTAAGGGCCAGCTGACCGCGGCCATCCGCTCTATGATCGTCAAGTGCCAACAGGCAGGCGTGGACCTGCGCTGCGGCGTGGAGGCCGACGAGATGCTGCTGCGCTCCCTCGCTCCCGACGCCATCATTCTGGCCACCGGCTCCACGCCCCTGCTCCTGCCTATCCCCGGTCTCTCCGACTGCGGCTATGTGACCGCGCAGGACATGCTGGACGGCAAGGCCCAGATGGGCAAGAACGTTCTGGTGGTCGGCGGCGGCATGGTGGGCTGCGAGGCCGCCGAGTATCTGGCCGAGCGGGGCCATCAGGTGACGGTCATCGAGATGAAGGACGTCATCGCCGCCGACGTGACCCCGGAGAACCGCCGCTACATGTTCGAGAATTTTGAGGAGAACCACGTCCTGCTGCGTCCCGGCGCCAAGGTGACCCAGTTCTATGCCGACGGCGTGGACTACGCGCTGGTGGACGGTTCCACCGGCTCCCTGCGGGGCTATGACAACATCGTACTGGCCATGGGCTCCCGCTCCAACACCGCCCTGAAGGAGACCGCCGAGAAGGTGGCCGGTCAGGTGCTGGTGATCGGCGAGGCCGCCAAGGCCCCCGGCAATGCGGTGCTGGCCACCGGCGACGCGCTGGAGGCCGCACTGAAAATCTAAACACCCTGCTGACAAAGCGGCCAAAGTGCCGTCCCGATGGGACGGCACTTTTCGTACAGGCATATCCTTTTGCGCAAATTTGTACACTTGGCTTATTTTGTCTATGGCATCCGCCCGCGGAACCTGCTAAAATACAGGCATAATACGGGAAAGATATCTGACATTTCTCCTTTCCCGTGTTGAAAAACGTGACATTAGCAATTTAAATAGAATATTCTGTAAAAGACATTGCAAATTGCAAGAGCCGTATTATATAATAGTTGGCAATAATAGGAATAACTGTAAAATTCAAATAAGAAGGTGAATAGTATGGAACTTCAGATTCAGGATCTTGTTTCTTCCATCAAAAAGGACGGCATCGACAGCGCCAATCAGGAGGCCGCAGCCATTCTGTCCGACGCCCGGAAGCAGGCGGCCGCCATCGTGGCCGACGCGAAGGCGGAAGCGGACAAGCTGCGCAGCGACGCCAAGGCGGAGATTGAGGTGTTCAAAAGCAGCGCCCAGCTGAACGCCGAACAGGCCAAACGGGACGCGGTGCTGGCTTTCCGGCAGGAGGTCCAAAAGGAGTTTGAAAAGCTCTTGGCCGCCGATGTGGGCAAGGCGCTGGACCAGCAGGCGCTGGCAAAGCTCATTCAGGCCGCCCTGCAGGGCGAGGACGTCTCCGCCTATACCGTGGAGGTAGGGCAGGTAACGGACGGCATCCGTCAGGAGCTGGCGCAGGAGCTGAAGGCCGGGCTGGAGATCCGCCCCTCCAAGAAGGTGGGCGCAGGCTTCCGGCTGGCCGCCAAGGACGGCTCCGGCTACTTCGACTGCTCGGAGCAGGAGATCGCGGACATGCTGATGCCCTTCTTCCGGGATACGCGCCTGTAAGGGGGTGCCGCTGTGGCTTCCTATTACTATCTGATCTCCAGCCTGCCCATGCTGAAAACACAGGGCGAGCCGCCCATGGACTACGCGGCGTTCCTCGCCATGTGCAAAACGGCGGTGAGCGGCGGAGTCTACCAAACGCTGGAGGAGCTGACGGTGGAATCGGACAAGGGGCCGCTGCTGTCGGAATGGGCCGCCTTTTATAAGGCGCTGTCCCGCGAGCTGACCTATCAGCGCAGCGTGAAGCTGGGCTACCCCTGCCCCATCCCCGCTGACCGGGACGCCGCCATCGTGCAGACGGTGACGGCGGCGGTGAACGCCGAGAACCCGCTGGAGGGTGAGCGGCTTTTGCTGGAGCTGGAATTCCGCCGTCTGGACGATATGATCGGCCTGCACAATTTCGACGACCACGCCCTGTATGGCTACGCCATGAAGCTTCGGCTGCTGGAGCGGCAGCAGGGCTTCCGGTACGAGACCGGCAAGCGGGCTTTCGACGGTCTGATGGTCAACATCCGGCAGCAGGTCGCCAGCCTATCATAAAACAGGAGAATCAAAATGGACAAAGTGACAGGATATGTGACCGGAGTGAACGGGAATCTGGTGTCCGCCAGCTTTTCCGGCTCCGTGCGTAAAAATGAAGTGGGCTATGTGCTGGTGGGGGATGACCGCCTGAAGGGCGAGGTCATCCGCGTCAACGGCGACACAGCCAGCATGCAGATCTATGAAATGACCAACGGCATCCAGGTGGGCGACAAGGTGGAGCTCTCCGGCGAGCTGATGAGCGTGGAGCTTGGCCCCGGTCTGCTGACGCAGGTGTTCGACGGTTTGCAGAACCCCCTGCCGGAGCTGGCCGAAAAGTGCGGCTACTTTCTGGAGCGGGGCGTGTATCTGGACCCCATCCCCAATAAGGACTGGGAATTCACGCCCCGGGTAAAGCCCGGCGACACCGTCACCGCGGGCGACGCGGTGGGCAGCGTGCCGGAGGGATTGTTCACCCACCTCATCATGGTGCCCTTCGACCTGAAGGGCGAGTGGAAGGTGAAGTCCATCCGGGAGAAGGGCGTGTATAACGTCCGGGACACCGTGGCTGTGGTGGAGAATGAGCAGGGCGAGGAGCAGGCGCTGACCATGGTGTTCCCCTGGCCCGTGAAGCAGCCCATCCGCTGCTATGAGGAGCGTCTGCGCCCCGACGAGACGCTGGTGACCCAGCTGCGCTGCGTGGATACCTTCCTGCCAGTGGCCAAGGGCGGCACCTTCTGCGTGCCCGGCCCCTTCGGCGCAGGCAAGACGGTCTTGCAGCATATGGAGGCCAAGAACGCCGACGTGGACATCGTGATCGTGGCCGCCTGCGGCGAACGCGCCGGCGAGGTGGTGGAGGTGCTGACGGAGTTCCCCGAGCTGACCGACCCCCGTACCGGACGCTCCCTGATGGAGCGCACCATCATCATCTGCAACACCTCCTCCATGCCGGTGGCCGCCCGTGAGGCGTCGGTGTACACCGCCGTCACCATGGCGGAGTACTACCGCCAGATGGGGCTGGACGTGCTGCTGCTGGCGGACTCCACCAGCCGCTGGGCGCAGGCTATGCGTGAGATGAGCGGCCGTCTGGAGGAGATCCCCGGCGAGGAGGCGTTCCCCGCATATCTGGAATCCGTCATCGCCGCCTTCTACGAGCGCGCCGGTAAGGTACGGCTGAAGGACGGCAAGATCGCCTCCGTCACCATCGGCGGCACCGTGTCCCCCGCAGGCGGCAACTTTGAGGAGCCTGTGACGCAGGCTACGCTGAAGGTGGTGGGCGCATTCCACGGCCTGTCCCGCGAGCGCTCCGATGCCCGCAAATACCCCGCCATCCACCCCATCGACTCATGGTCCAAGTATCAGGGCGTGGTGGATATGGAGCGGGTGGATCAGGCCCGCGCCATCCTCAAGCGCAGCAATGAGATTAACCAGATGATGAAGGTCATCGGCGAGGAGGGCACCTCCGCCGAGGATTATATCGTTTACCAGAAGGGCGAGCTGCTGGACGCGGTGTATCTCCAGCAGAACTCCTTCGATCCCATCGACGCGGCCTGCGGCCCCGACCGCCAGCGCCACGAGTTCGACGTGCTGTACGATGTGCTGAAACGCGATTTCAAGCTCAGCGACAAGAAAGAGATCCGCGCCTTCTTCAACCAGCTCCGTCAGGAGTTTCTAGACTGGCACAACACCGAGTTCCGGACGCCGGAGTTCGAGGCGCAGGAAAAACGGCTCAAGGACTTTTACCTGAGCAAGGCGGCGCTTTGAGAGGTGAGTCAATATGCAGAAAGTTTATACGAAAATCGAATCCATCGTTGGCAACGTGGTGACTGTCCGGGCCTCCGGCGTCCGTAACGGCGATCTGGCGCTGGTGGGCGACAGCTACGCCAACGTCATCAAGCTGGACAAGAATCTGGTGACCTTGCAGGTGTTCAGCGGCACGCAGGGCGTCAGCACCACGGATCCCGTCCGTTTTCTGGGCCGCCCCATGATGGTGTCCTTCTCCGATCACCTGCTGGGCCGCGTCTTTGACGGCGCGGGCGTCCCCCGTGACAACGGTCCGGCCCTGACGGAGAACATGATCCCCATCGGCGGCCCCTCCGTGAACCCCTCCAAGCGTATCGTCCCCAACAAGATGATCCGCACCGGCATCCCCATGATCGACGTGTTCAACACGCTGGTGGAGAGCCAGAAGCTGCCCATCTTCTCCGTGTCCGGCGAACCCTATAACCAGCTGCTGTCCCGCATCGCCATGCAGGCGCAGGTGGATATCATCGTGCTGGGCGGCATGGGTCTGAAATACGACGACTATCTCTATTTCCGGGACACACTGGAAAAGAGCGGCGCCATGGGCCGCACGGTGATGTTCATTCACACCGCCTCCGACCCCACCGTGGAATGCACGCTGGTGCCGGATATGGCGCTGGCGGTGGCGGAGCAGTTCGCACTGGCCGGAAAGCGGGTGCTGGTGCTGCTGACGGATATGACCAACTACGCCGACGCACAGAAGGAAATGGCCATCACCATGGAGCAGGTGCCCTCCAACCGCGGCTACCCCGGCGACCTTTACAGCTGCCTTGCGGCCCGCTATGAAAAGGCCGTGGACTTCGGCGACGCGGGCTCCATCACCATTCTGGGCGTGACCACCATGCCCGGCGACGATGTGACCCACCCCGTCCCCGACAACACCGGCTATATCACCGAGGGGCAGTACTACCTGAAAAACGGCCACATCGAGCCCTTCGGCTCCCTGTCCCGCCTGAAGCAGAATGTCAACGGCAAGACCAGAAGCGACCACCGGGCCCTGATGGACGGCATGATCCGCCTGTACAGCGCCTATAAGGAGAGTCTGGAAAAGAAGTCCATGGGCTTCATGATGTCCGAGTGGGACGAAAAGCTGCTGAAATACGGCCACCTCTTTGAGACGAAGCTGATGGATCTGAGCGTGAACATCCCGCTGGAGGAGGCGCTGGATCTGGGTTGGGAGATCCTTGCCGAATGCTTCGAGCCCAACGAGACGGGTCTGAAATCCAGTCTCATTCAGGAGAGATGGCCCAAGGACGCCGCTGCGGAGTAAGGAGGCGCCTATGGCTGTCAAGCTGACAAAAAACGAATTAAAGGTGCAAAAGGATCGCCTGAAGCAGTTCCAGCGGTATCTCCCAACGCTGCAATTGAAGAAGCAGCAGCTGCAATCCGTGGTGATGCAGGTCACCGCACAGCTGGAGCAGGTGGCGCGGGAGCGTCAGGCCGCCGTGGCGGGGCTTGAAGACTGGGGGGCCGTCTTTGCGGAAAACGACAGCTTCCCGGCGGAAAAGCGGCTGGAGACCCTCGTCCGCCCCAGACATGTGGTATGCGGAGAGCAGAACATCGCCGGCGTGGTAGTGCCGGTGTTTCAGGAGCTGAGCTTCGAGGATATCCAGTACGACGTGGCGGACTATCCCCTGTGGGTAGATACCGCGGCAGTGCGCCTGCGGGAGATCGCGCGTCTGGACGCGCTGGAAAAGACGCTGCGCCGTCAGGTGGAGCTGCTGGAGCAGGAGCTGCGTGCCACGGCCCAGCGGGTGAACCTGTTTGAAAAGGTGAAGATCCCCGAGGCCAAGGAGAACATCCGGGTCATCGGCATCTATCTGGGCGACCAGCAGACCTCCGCCGTGGTACGGGGCAAGATCGCCAAGAAGAAGCTGCAGGAGGTGGGCCGATGATCGAAAAAATGAAGGTCGTCCACATCGTGGCGGCCGCCTCGGAAAAGGCCGCGTTGCTGGATAAGCTCCGTGAGCTGGGTATCGTCCACTTCGCGGAGAAGGCCAGCGCCGACCAGCGGCATCTGGAGCGCTTCGCCCAGTTGTCCCGGATGGCAATGACGTTACAGGAGTATCCCAAGACCCCGCAGGAGACGACGGTGCTGTCCGACAGCGAATTTGAAACGTTTTATCAGCAGCTGTCCGACTGCATGGCACGCAAAAAGGCGCTGCTGGAGCAGCAGACAAGCGCCCATGCCGCCGCGGAAAAGCTGGCCGAATGGGGCCGTTTCGCTCCGGCGGAGCTGCGGGAGCTGAAAGGACAGGGCTGGGGTATCCACATCTACCGCACCGACAAGAAGACCATGGCCGCGCTGGAGGCCGACCCGGACATCCGCTTCGTGCGGCTGGCTCCGGTGGGCAAGATGCCCACGCTGGCGGCCTTTGCGCCGCTCCCCGGCCAATACGCCGCCACAGAGTTCCCCATTCCCGAAAAGGGACTGGACGAGCTGGAGCAGGAGCAGCGAGACTGCGCACAGGGGCTTGCGGACTGCGAGACCTTCCTGACCCAAGCGGCGGCCCACCTGCCCAGCATCCACGACCAGATGCTCAAGACCCAGAACGCCGCCGAATACTCCGCCGTCAGCAACACGTCCCAGAGTCAGGACGGGCTGGTGTGGCTCAGCGGCTATCTTCCCGCAGCGGACGCGGACGGCTTCAAGAAGGCCGCTGCCGAGGCCCATTGGGCGTGGGCCATGGAGGATCCCGCCAACGACGATGACAAGGTGCCCACCAAGGTGAAGTACAACAAGGTCACCCGTCTGATGATCCCGGTGTTCGACATTCTGGGCACCGTCCCCGGCTATCGGGAGTACGACATTTCCTTCTGGTTCCTGGGGTTCTTTACCCTGTTCTTCGCCATGATCATCGGCGACGCCGGATACGGCTGCCTGTTCCTGCTGGCGGCGCTGGCGCTGACGGTGAAGAACAAGAAAGCCTCCACCGCCGTGCAGCTTCTGTGGGTGCTGTCCATCGCCACCATCCTATGGGGCGCGCTGACCGGCACATGGTTCGGTCTGGAGCAGGCCATGAACGTACCCTTCCTGAAACGGCTGGTGATCCCCACCTTTGCCAATTACCCGGCGTACTTCAACGTCTCCACCACCACCCAGCAGAACACCATCATGAAGTTCTGCTTCATTCTGGGTACGGTGCAGCTGTCCCTTGCCTGCGTCATGAATATCCGCCGCAAGCTGAAGGAGCGTGATCTCAGCTGGGTGGCCGATCTGGGCTGGCTGGCCGCCATCGACGCGCTGTATTTCGTGGTACTGTATCTGGTCATCGGCCAGCAGGTGAATCTGATCCCCGTGGCCTGCGTGGTCATTGCGGGCTTCCTGCTGGTGGTGTGCTTCGGCGGTATGGCTCCGGACAAGACCTTTGCCCAGGGCCTGAAAGCGGGCCTTGGCAACGCCTTTACGGTGTTCCTCAACACCATCAGCGCCTTCGGCAACATCATGAGCTATATCCGGCTGTTCGCCGTGGGCATGGCGTCTCTGGCCATCGCCCAGAGCTTCAACAACATGGCTTTCGGCTTCAAGGGCCCGCTGGTGATCGCCGCCATTCTGATCCTGCTGATCGGCCACGGGCTGAACATCGTCATGGGCCTGCTGTCCGTGGTGGTTCACGGCGTGCGGCTGAACCTGTTGGAGTTCTCCGGTCAGTTGGGCATGGAGTGGGCCGGTATTGCCTACGATCCCTTCAGAAAACGCGATAAAATCAAGAAATAAACGAATAGGAGATCAATTATGAGTATCGAATTTATTGGTATGGCGTGCGCTCTGGGCCTGTCCGCCATGGGCTCCGCGTTCGGTTCCGGCTTTGCCGCTCAGGCTTCTGTGGGCGCGTGGAAAAAGTGCTACGCCAACGGCAAGCCCGCTCCCTTCATTATGGTGGCCTTCTCCGGCGCACCGCTGACCCAGACCATCTATGGCTTCCTGCTGATGAACTTCATCCGCAGCGCCGTGGAGGGCGGCTGTGACGCGGCGCTGGCCATGTTCACCGGCATCTTCGCAGGTCTTGCCATCGGCCTGTCCGCCTTCTTCCAAGGCAAGGTTGCCGCCGCTTCCGCCGACGCGCTGGGCGAGACCGGAAAGGGTACCGCCAACTACTTCATCGTTATCGGCATCATCGAAACGGTGGCTCTGTTCACGCTGGTGTTCAGCCTTCTGCTGCTGCAATAACCGGCCCGTTACACATCGGATCACAAGAAAAAGGAAATGGCACTTGCCATTTCCTTTTTTCTTCTAATCGCCTATTGACACGGTGGGTAAAACATGTTATCATCGAATCAACCCACAAGACAAGTAGGCAAAACGTCAATCCCACATCATATACATTCAGGAGGAACGCCATGCAGATCTATGCAGATAACGCGGCCACCACCAAAATGAGCCGCACGGCCATCGACGCGATGCTGCCCTATATGGAGACCTATTACGGAAATCCCTCCAGCCTGCACACCATCGGCCAGCAGGCGGCGGAGGCCCTGATGCACGCCCGCGAGACCGTGGCCGCATGTCTGGGCTGTCAGCCCCGCGAGATCACCTTCACCTCCGGCGGCAGCGAGGCCGACAATCAGGCCCTTGTCTCCGCCGCCCGTATCGGTGAGCGGAAGGGAAAAAAGCACATCATCTCCACCGCCTTCGAGCATCACGCCATCCTGCACACCCTGAAAAAGCTGGAAAAAGAGGGCTTCGAGGTACAGCTGCTGGACGTGGGCCCCACCGGCACTGTCACTGCACAGCAGGTGGCCGACGCCATCCGGGAGGATACCTGTCTGGTCACCATCATGTACGCCAACAACGAGATCGGCTCCGTCCTGCCCATCCCGGAGATCGGCGCGGTGTGCAAGGAAAAGGGCGTGCTGTTCCACACCGACGCGGTGCAGGCGGCAGGCCACCTCCACATTGACGTAAAGACCCAGAGCATCGACATGCTGTCCCTCTCCGCCCACAAGTTCCACGGTCCCAAGGGCGTGGGCGTGCTGTACGCCCGCCAGGGCATCCCCCTGACCAATATCATCGAGGGCGGCGCACAGGAGCGTGGCAAGCGGGCCGGTACGGAGAACATCCCCGGCATCGTGTCCATGGCCGCCGCGCTGAAGGAGGCCTGCGCCCACATCGACGAGAACGCCGCCAAAGTGTCCGCCCTGCGGGACAAGCTGATGGCCGGACTTTCTCAAATTCCCCACTCCGCCGTCAACGGTGACACTGTTCACCGCCTGCCCGGCAATGTGAACTTCTGCTTCGAGGGCATCGAGGGCGAGAGCCTGCTGCTCCTGCTGGACGCCAAGGGCATCTGCGCCAGCTCCGGCAGCGCCTGCACCAGCGGTTCGCTGGACCCCAGCCATGTGCTGCTGGCCATCGGCCGTCCCCACGAGGTGGCTCACGGCTCCCTGCGTCTGAGCCTGTGCGAGTGGAACACAGAGGAGGAAGTGGACTACATGCTGCAGGTCATCCCCGAGGTGGTGGCCTATTTGCGTGGCATGTCCCCCGTGTGGAAGGAACTGCTCTCCGGCAAGCGGCAGTTTATTCTTTGATAAAATACGATAAGGAGGATCAAATCATGGCTCTTTATACTGATACGGTAATGGATCACTTCATGCACCCCCGGAACGTGGGCGAGATCCCTAACGCCGACGGCGTGGGCGAGGTGGGCAACGCCAAGTGCGGCGACATCATGAAGATGTACCTGAAGATCAACGGCGACATCATCGAGGATGTGAAGTTTGAGACCTTCGGCTGCGGCAGCGCCATCGCCTCCAGTTCCATGGCCACCGAGCTTATCAAGGGCAAGACCATCGACGAGGCTCTGGCCGTCACCAACAAGCAGGTGGTGGACGCGCTGGGCGGTCTGCCCGCCCACAAGCTGCATTGCAGCGTGCTGGCGGAGGAGTCCATCAAGTCCGCCGTGAAGGACTACTACGACCGCAACAACATCCCCTATGACAAGAACCGGTTCCCCGACTGCGACGACTGCGAAGCCTGCCGCATGGTGTAAGCGATAAGAAAATGACCGTCCTGAGGACGGTCATTTTCTTATCCGAAATACTTCTCCCGGAAGGGAACGCTTTCCACCTGAAAGCTGCGGCCACGGAGATAGTTCAGTATCCCCGCGTCGGTGGGGAAGTCGAAGGTCAGCTTATAGGAGTACAGCGCCTGCCGCGTCTCGCCGTAGCGGCGGTTCACATCGCCCCAGCCATACTTGCCGTCCCCCAGCAGAGGGCAGCCCATGTG
>ERZ1026864.1790-NODE-1790-length-10468-cov-23.622011_pt1 | contig 10468 bp, 5 predicted proteins | sample MGYA00380162_ERZ1026864 | MGnify/ENA primary metagenome ERZ1026864 (study PRJEB33269, sample SAMEA4719798) | human gut metagenome | biome: human-associated habitat; feature: organic feature; material: feces | place: Cameroon | collected 2013-10 ... | reverse complement strand
CATTTTTTGAACCAGCTTCTGAACGAAGAAACGTAATGCCGGGAAAGGACATTCCATATGAGTGATTCTACGTTGAAAGAGCTTTGGCAGCAGGTCGCTGAAAAGAAAAGCTGCGAAGCAAAACAGAAAGAACTGACCGCCCAGAGAGATACGCTTGCTGATCGCCTGAAAAAGCTGGAAAAATCCAAGCTGGCAGAGCAGGCTGATGTGGACCGTCTGGAGGGACACAGCCTTGCCGCATTTTTCTATCAGGTGATCGGAAAAATGGATGAAAAGCTGGACAAGGAACGGCAGGAAGCCTATGCAGCCCGTGTCAAGTACGATGCGGCTCTCCATGATCTTTCTTCCGTTGATGCCGACTTGGAGCAGATTCAAAATAGACTGGAACGGCTGTCCGATTGCGAAAGGCAGTATCAAGCTGCTCTTTCCGAAAAAATCAAAAGCATCAAAGTCTCTGCCCACCCTGCCGCACAGCAGATTGCGGAAAGCGAAAGCCGCATTGCCGCACTGAAAGTCCAAAAGCGGGAGCTGCTGGAAGCCATCAACGCAGGAAAGACTGCCTTGCATACGGTCAATGAAGTTCTCGAAACCCTCGACAATGCCGAGGGCTGGAGTACATGGGACGTAATGGGCGGCGGTTTGATGGCCGATCTTGCCAAGTATGAGGAACTGGACGATGCGCAGGAACAAATCGAACAGCTTCAAGTGGAACTGCGGCGGTTCAAAACTGAGCTTGCCGATGTTGAGATCACCGCAGACCTTCAGGTTACGGTGGACAGCTTTTTGAAATTTGCGGATTTCTTCTTTGACGGCCTCTTTGCAGACTGGGCAGTTCTGGATCACATCAATCAGGCACAGAGCAGAGTGGAGAATACCAAAGGTCAAATCAAGCGAGTCCTCGCACTTCTGAAAAAGATGCGCGAAGATGTTGATGTCCAAATCGCTGACGAAAAAGAGAAGCAGGAGCAGCTTGCAGTGGAAACCGAGCTGTAGGGCTGGAGTGTCTGTGTATGAAACGAAAAATCACAAAGATTTTGGATGTTGCTATTCATTCCATAAATCTTATTCTTATCAATTATGCGCTATCGAATATGATGGCTCTTTTTCGGAGCAGCCTCCTCTACATTTTGTTTTTCACCTCTGAAATGTGGGTCTTTGTCCAATACCGAAAAAGTATTGAAACGTTGAGCAACAGCAAAACTCTTGCAAATCTTCTGTTGGTGATCTGTGCGGCTATCGAGATTGGGCTTTTATATTTCTTCGGAATCGTTTCTGGAAAACCGATTCCATTCAAATTGTAAAAGCGATTTTTATAAGGGAGTAATTTCTATGGGTTACGGTTGGGCAACGATTTTTACTGTGGGAGCATGGCTTGTCGGAGGCTTCCTTGATGGCCTTTGGGGTTCTGGCACCCTCGGTCTGAACACTTTGTTCGCAATTATTGCAATGGGCTGCTGCATCATGAAATTCATAAAGGATAACGGCACCTGATAATCAAACTATTACATACCCTCTGCGGGCAACCATAAAACGGTTGCCCGCTTTTTCATACCCTAAAATCTAAAAAAGGAGGCAAAAATGCCAAGCAAAACCGAAGAATACCTTGCTCTTGCCCAACGCACAGCCAACGGCCTGACCCGGTATTGGGAAAGCTGGACAGCGTACCTGACCACTGCATCCCGGCTGTACAAGTACCGCTTTGAAGATCAGCTGATGATCTACGCCCAGCGGCCCGATGCTACAGCCTGCGCCGACTATGACATCTGGAACAACCGGATGAACCGCTATGTGCGCAGAGGTTCCAAAGGCATCGCTCTGCTGGATGAATCCAGTGGATATCCGCGTCTGCATTACGTTTTTGATGTGTCGGATACTGGTGTGCGCCGCAATTCTCGCGACCCTGACCTGTGGCAGTATAACGATGATCTGAAACAGCCTGTTTCGGATGCACTGACTGCCGCCTACGGCATCAGCCATGAAAGGTTCAGTCAACAGCTTGCCGATATTGCCGGGAAGCTGGTCGCAGATTATTGGGACAACAACAGCGAGGACATTCGCGCCATCGTTGACGGTTCGTTCCTGATGGACTATGATAGTACCGGGTTGGAAATGCAGTTCAAGTCCGCCGCCGCGATCAGCGTCACCTACACACTTCTGGAACGGTGCGGATTTGAACCGGATGGCTTTTTTGACAAAGACAGTTTTCAGGCTATCTATGATTTTTCCACCCCGGATACTGTCTATGCCCTCGGCGCAGCAGTCAGCGACATCAGCCGCGAAGTTCTGCGCACCGTGGAACGAGCAGTCAAAACGACCATCCGCCGCCGAAACAATGAAAGGAGCCAGCATGAACATGAGCAACAATCTGAGTTACACGCAGACCGGGGATTATCTTCTCCCGAACCTGACCCTGCATCAGCCGAAGACCCCGCTGGGCAAGTACGGCAGGATGCGCCTGAACTTCCTGAAGCAGCAGCACCCGGTGCTGTACCACACGATGCTCCTGAACGGGAGCCTGTACCCGACCCTGAACAAACTGGAGCAGACCGCAGCGGCAATGAAGGACCAGATGATGGCCGAACTGCTGGCGAAGAACCCGGCTCCGGACAAGGAGAAGAACCAGATGGCGTGGGTGCAGCACATGAACAGTCTGCGGGAGCAGGTCGAGGAAGTGATTCGGACGGAACTGATCTACAGTTAAGTTTTCTGGATGCAGTCATCCCCACCGAAACCCAGCAAATCGAACATATCGACCGAGCGGAGAGCGAAAAATCGCCCTCCGCTTTTGCTTTATCGCAGGCCGAGATTGAGAATGAACTGCGCGAGCATGGCTCCGGTGTGCAGGATGGCAAGTGGCGGATCATCGAACTGTATCAGACACAGCCTGACCGCAAACTCCGCGCCAAAGCACTGGCAAAAGAATACGGCATCGGCGGACATTCGCAGGACTTTCTGGATGGCAGCAGCGGTTTTGTAAATCATGATGGAAAAGGACTTGAATTTGACCACTACCCGGATCATCAAAAGGTTACGTTAAGCTGGACACAGGTCGAGAAATACATCGACCTGATGATTCAGTCTGACCGCTACCTGACCGATAAGGAAAAAGAGCATCGTGCCGCCGTGCAGGAAGCGGAACGACAGCTCCCAATGCTGGATGGTGATGCCGCTGCCGAATACAATGCTCTGAAAGAGCAGTACCCCAATACCCTGATCGGCTTTGAACTGGGTGGATATTTTCTGTTCTATGACAAGGATGCGTTTGCCGTAAAGGAAGTTCTGCGCTCTAATTTGTTGTCACAGGAAAACGCGCTGGGAAAAGTCAAAGTGACTGGCTTTTTGCGTGGAGAGTGGGTAGCAAAATCGCAAAAACTGTGGGCCGAGGGCAACAGCATCTATCTGGCCGGACAGAGTGAAGATGGCACCCACCATCAGACAAAACATCTGCGGAAGGAAGATTATCTGCCGATCGGCAGCATCATCAAGCTGGATGGCCGGGACTTCCGTGTAGACCACGTCAACTTTATGTTCAAATCCGTCAGCTTGCAGGATATGGACTTGACCAACAGCGGACAGCCCATCTTCCGGGTTGAGCGGTTGCCCCATATCCGGGAATTGTATGAACAGCAGCAGGATGAAATTGTTGACGTTCCTCCTGAAAAAGCTATTGATTACAAGGTCGGTGACGAAGTTGTTGTTGACCTCCACACTCGAACCATTGAGGGCAAGATCGGCTATGTTGGTGAAACCGATGTACGCATCGACACCAGCGCACATGGGCAGTCGTGGGATAACGAGGTACTCAACAAGCGGCAATTCGAGGACGGTCTGCGGCGGGATGAACCTACACCGGATGAAGAACTGAACAAACTGCCGATTTCCACAGAAGTCAATGGTGAATGGCAGACCTTTCCGAATGCTGCTGCCGCCAATGAAGCCCTGAACGTTGAACCTGTGCCAGAAGCCGCCGGAAATTTTCACATCACGGATGATAATTTGGGCATCGGAGGCCCCAAACAGAAATTCGCCCGCAATATTGAAGCAATCCAAACCCTGCGCACTCTGGAGCAGGAGCATCGCGGTGCCACCGCCGAGGAACAGCAGGTGCTTTCGCAGTATGTCGGCTGGGGTGGTCTAGCGGATGCTTTTGACCCGAACAAAGAAAATTGGTCTACCGAGTACACCCAGCTGAAAGGACTGCTCACCGAAGAAGAGTATGCCGCCGCCCGCGCTTCCACGCTGAACGCTCACTATACCTCTCCGATAGTGATTCGCGCCATCTATGATGCCGTAGAGCGGATGGGCTTCCAGTCCGGCAATATTCTGGAGCCGTCCATGGGCGTGGGTAATTTTTTCGGTATGCTGCCCGACAGCATGGCCGACAGCCGCCTGTATGGTGTGGAACTGGATTCCATCACCGGACGCATCGCCCAAAAGCTGTATCCGCAGGCTGACATCACCGTGGCAGGTTTTGAAACCACTGACCGCAGAGATTTTTATGATCTCGCCATTGGTAATGTCCCTTTTGGCCAGTACAAAGTCAACGACAAAGCCTATAACAAGCTAGGTTTTTCCATCCACAACTACTTTTTTGCGAAAACCATCGACCAGATCAGGCCGGGCGGCGTGATTGCTTTTGTGACCAGCCACTTCACGATGGACAGCAAAGACAGCAGTGCCCGCAAGTACATGGCAGAACGTGCTAATCTGCTGGGTGCCATCCGTCTACCCAATGACGCTTTTAAGGCAAATGCAGGAACGGAAGTCGTCAGCGACATTATCTTCCTGCAAAAACGTGACCGCCCTGCGGACATCGAACCTGCATGGGTGCAGCCGGGGCAGACCGAGGATGGTTTTACCCTCAACAGCTATTTTGTGGAGCATCCGGAAATGGTTCTGGGCAGGTTGGAGATGGAAAGCACCCAATACGGCCATGACCTGACTGTTGCCCCAATCGAGGGTGCCAGCCTTGCAAAGCAACTTGCCGAAGCAGTACAGCACATTGAGGGACAGTACACCGCGGTGGAGATTGCCGCCCCGGATGTTGCCGATGCGGAAGCACAGCGCAAGACGCTGCCCGCAGACCCCGCTGTGAAGAATTTCTCGTATACTGTGGTGGATGGTGAGATTTACTACCGCGAGAACTCCATCATGACGCAGATCGAACTGTCCGATAACGCCAAAGGCCGTGTGGCTGGCATGGTGGAGTTGCGGCAGATTGTCAGTGAACTGATCGACCAGCAGTTGAACGACTTCCCGGATGAGGATATCAAAGCATCGCAGGAAAAGCTGAACGCCGCCTATGATGCCTTTACCGCAAAATACGGTCTGATTAACGACAAGAAAAATGCCAGACTTTTTGATGATGATAGCTCCTACTATCTGCTCTGCTCACTAGAAAACTTGGATGAAAACAGGCAGTTGAAAAGCAAAGCGGATATGTTCACCAAGCGGACGATTCGTCCAGAGCGTGTTGTTACAAGCGTGGACACCCCCAGCGAAGCACTGGCGGTGTCCATTGGTGAGCATGGCAAGGTCGATTTGCCCTACATGGCCGACCTGCTGGGCACTCCCGGTGACTATGAGCGCATCACCACTGAACTGTCTGGTGTGATTTTCAAAGATCCTGCCGCTGATGCTGACGATCCGGAAGCCGGCTGGCAGACTGCGGATGAGTACCTTTCCGGCAACGTGCGCGATAAGCTGCGCATGGCACAGCTCGCTGCAGAAAGCCACCCGGAGTTCAAGGTCAATGTGGACGCACTTGAAAAAGCCCAGCCCAAAGATCTGGAAGCATCTGAAATTGATGTGCGGTTGGGTGCCACATGGCTTGACCCCTCTATCGTGCAGCAGTTCATGATGGAAACTTTTCAGCCGCCCTACCGCATCCGCTACAACAACGCCATCACCGTCCGCTACTCTCCTTATACTTCTGAATGGCGGATCAGCAATAAGTCCGCCACCGGCTACGGTGACATTATGGCTACCGAAACCTACGGCACCCGCCGGGCCAACGCCTATAAAATTCTGGAGGACACCCTGAACCTGCGCGACAGCCGCGTCTACGATACCATTGAGGAGAATGGCAAGGAAAAACGTGTGCTGAATCAGAACGAGACCACCCTCGCCCAGCAGAAACAGCAGGCTATCAAGGACGCTTTTGCTGGCTGGGTTTGGAAAGACCCACAGCGGCGAGCCTTACTGGTAAAGAAGTACAATGAGCTTTTTAACAGCACCCGGCCCCGCGAGTATGATGGAAGTCACATTCATTTTGTGGGCATGAACCCGGAAATCAATCTGCGAGAACATCAGCGCAATGCGGTTGCCCATGTGCTGTATGGGCACAACACTCTTTTGGCGCACGAAGTCGGTGCCGGCAAGAGTTTTGAGATGGCGGCTTCCGCTATGGAACTGAAACGGTTGGGTTTATGCCAGAAAAGCCTTTTTGCGGTGCCGAACCATTTGACGGAGCAATGGGCCAGCGAGTTTTTACGCCTGTACCCCAATGCAAAACTATTGGTCACCAGCAAGAAAGATTTTGAACCCGCCAACCGCAAAAAATTCTGTGCAAGAATTGCGACCGGCGACTATGATGCGGTCATTATCGGACACTCCCAGTTTGAGAAAATCCCGCTGTCTGCAGAGCGGCAGGAGCGGCTGATTCAAGAACAGATGGATGAAATCGAGGAGGCCATCGAGGAAGCAAAAGAGCAGGCTGGCGAGCATTTTACTGTAAAGCAGCTGGAAAAGCTGCGCAAGACCCTGAAACAGAAGTTGGAGAAGCTGCAGGCCACCGACCGCAAAGATGATGTGGTCACGTTTGAACAATTGGGCGTAGACAGGTTGTTTGTAGACGAGAGCCAAAATTACAAGAACTTGTTCTTATATACGAAGATGCGGAATGTGGCAGGCCTGAGCACATCCGAAGCGCAAAAATCTTCTGATATGTTTGGGAAATGCCGCTACCTCGATGAGATTACCGGAGGGCGCGGCGTGATTTTTGCAACCGGTACGCCGATCAGCAATTCCATGACGGAAATGTACACCCTGATGCGTTACCTCCAATACAACACTTTGCAGCAGAAAGGGCTGACCCATTTTGACGCATGGGCATCGACTTTTGGTGAAACTACTACCGCCATCGAACTTGCCCCGGAGGGCACTGGTTACCGTGCGCGCACTCGTTTTGCGAAGTTTTTCAACTTGCCCGAATTGATGGCGATGTTTAAGGAAGCGGCGGACATTAAAACTAGCGACCAGTTACACTTGCCCGTGCCCGAAGCCAAATTCGAGACGGTCGTGGTCAAGCCCTCGGAGATTCAGAAAGATATGGTGCAGGCGTTGAGCGAACGTGCAGCCGAAGTCCACAGCGGCTCCGTTGACCCTTCCGTGGATAATATGTTGAAAATCACCTCGGACGGCAGAAAAATCGGCCTTGACCAGCGGCTGATGAACTCGGCTCTGCCTGATGACCCTAACAGCAAGTTGAACGCCTGTGTCAACAACGTCCTGCGCATCTGGAACGACACCAAGGAGCAGAAGCTGACCCAGTTGATTTTCTGCGATATGTCTACTCCCAAGGGGGACGGTTCGTTCAACGTCTATGATGATATTCGCACCAAGCTGCTCAACGCTGGTGTGCCCGAACAGGAGATCGAGTTCATCCACAACGCAGATACGGAGAACAAGAAAGCAGAACTTTTCTCCAAGGTGCGCAGCGGACAGGTGCGTGTGCTGCTGGGCAGCACTGCCAAAATGGGAGCTGGCACCAACGTCCAGACGCTGCTCGTAGCGGTGCATCATCTGGATGTAGGCTGGCGTCCGTCTGATATGACCCAGCGTAACGGCAGAATCATCCGCCAAGGCAACCAAAACAAACAAGTCTACGTTTATAATTACGTCACGGAATCGACATTTGACGCCTACCTCTATGTGCGACACGAAGTCGCTTAAATCAACTGTCTGGCTATGACCAGACCTGTTATTCCATTAGCAGTAGTCTACTGTCAACAAAGCAGCTGGTAACGGCTGTGAGGAAGCGTGACAGGACAAGGGTAGCCCCACCCGAAAGGGTTCAAGCCGAAACCGCGAGGTGGAAGCGATAAACTGCAAGCAACAATGTGGTTGGGGAGCCTGACTTGTATGGTATGGTTAATGTAATGTGAATCACTGTTAAACGTCGTTAAAGCTGAACAGGCTAAAGTTGCTGACAAGCCTGAACCAAAACGGTAACGCAGCTGGTTGCTCCTCTATAGAGTGGGAACACATGGATTCAAAAGCTGCCGGCGGAGAAGTGAGACCTAACCCATACTGTTGAATAAGCGGAACGTGGTAAGCCCGTATTTCTCCGAGCAATCGGACGGAAACCGTAAGGAGACTTTATGAAATGCGGGTAGAAGAAAGATGGAAAAAGCGAATGCCGACCCTGTAATGGGGACGGATAGAGGTTGCAACATTACCTCATGCGAAAGCAGGCAGACTTCCATCCATGGTCTTTCTTTACGAGAGAATTTACAGAACTTTTCAAAATGGAGGAATTGCAAATGAACGAGAAATCGTGTGCACCGACTTGCAAAGTGGAAGATTGGGCCAGCATCGACTGGAACAAGGCTCGCGCTTATGTTAAAAAGCTGCAAATGCGTATCGTAAAGGCTCAACAAGAAGGTCATTACAGCAAAGTGAAAACGCTGCAATGGCTGTTAACTCACTCGTTTTACGCCAAAGCCTTGGCAGTGAAGCGAGTAACAAGCAATCGTGGTAAAAATACGGCTGGGGTTGACCATGAACTGTGGCTGACCCCAGAGGCAAAATTCAAGGCAATCAATAAACTGAAACGGCGAGGATACCGTCCTCAGCCTCTGAAACGTGTTTATATTCCGAAGAAAAACGGCAAACTGCGGCCATTGAGTATTCCGACAATGACAGACCGAGCCATGCAGACTTTGTACATGTTTGCACTGGAACCGCTTGCTGAAACCTACGGTGACCCGAACTCCTATGGATTCCGAATCGGCAGAAGTACGCACGATGCAATCGAGCAGTGCTTTACCGACCTGAACAAAGGAAAATCACCCGAATGGATTCTCGAAGGTGACATCAAGGGATGCTTCGACCATATCAGCCACGAATGGCTCATGGAAAACATTCCGATGGACACACAGGTTTTACAGAAATGGCTAAAGTGTGGATTTGTCGATACGAAACAGCTGTTCCCCACCGAAGAGGGTACGCCGCAGGGCGGGACTATCTCGCCCACTCTGATGAATATGACACTGGATGGGCTGGAACGGCTCTTAAAGGAACGACTGCCGACCAAACAGTACTTCAATGGGAAAACTCACTTTAATAAGATGAACTTTGTGCGCTATGCTGACGACTTTATCGTAACCGGAGAAAGCCCGGAATTTCTGCGCGAAGAAGTCCTTCCTATTATTAGAGAGTTTATGGCTGAACGTGGATTGCAGTTGTCCGAAGAAAAGACGGTTATCACCCACATCGAAGATGGATTTGACTTCTTGGGCAAGAATATTCGAAAATACAACGGAAAACTCCTTATCAAACCCTCGAAGCAATCGGTCAGTTCTCTGCTGAAAAAGGTGCGCGAAATCGTCAAGAGCAACAAATCGGCAAAGCAGGATTCCCTGATTCGCCAGCTCAACCCGGTTATCCGTGGCTGGGTCAATAACCAGCGATTTGTTGTGTCCGCTGAAGCATTCAGCAAAATCGACTATCAGATTTATAATTGTCTCTGGCAATGGGCAAAGCGCAGGCATAAGAAAAAGAGCAGACGGTGGATTGCCAAGAAATATTGGCACTGCATCGGCTCTCGGAACTGGACTTTTGCCGCAGAAGAACGCTCCAAGAAGAGAAACAAAGAGCTTTCCTATTTTGCCCTCGAATATGCAACGGACACCAAAATCATCCGCTTTAAGAAAATCGTTGCCGAAGCAAATCCGTTCGATGCGCGGTGGAATGGTTATTATGAAGAGCGTGATGGTGAGAAAATGCTGAACAGCACCAACGGACGCGAAAAGCTCTTGAAAGTATGGAGAAATCAGCACCGCTGCTGCCCTGTGTGTGGAGAACCGATAACTTCTGACACAGGTTTCAAGGTTCACAAGGTGTTCCGACATGGAAAGTCACCATGGCTGGAAATGGTGCATCCCGAATGCCATACCGTATTGCACAAAAACGATGCTTGTTTTGTTGCGCCGGGTTCCCTAACGGGAACTTTCTGAAAGGCTTGAGCCGTATGAGGGGAAACTCTCACGTACGGTTCTTAGGGGAGGGGCTGGCAGTAATGCCATCCTCTTACCCGATCAGACCCTTGAGAATAAACAGAAGTTTATCTCGCAGATCATGACGAGCAAATCGCCTATGCGATCTTGCGATGATATTGACGAACAGGCTTTATCTTACGCAGAAATCAAGGCTCTGTGTGCAGGCGACCCTCGCATCCGGGAAAAGA
>ERZ1026864.1784-NODE-1784-length-10494-cov-7.363349_pt1 | contig 10494 bp, 6 predicted proteins | sample MGYA00380162_ERZ1026864 | MGnify/ENA primary metagenome ERZ1026864 (study PRJEB33269, sample SAMEA4719798) | human gut metagenome | biome: human-associated habitat; feature: organic feature; material: feces | place: Cameroon | collected 2013-10 ... | reverse complement strand
AGGCACTCAGACTGCGGATGCCCATGCCCAGCATCTTTTCATAGATGCGGTGCTTCTCTGTTTTTGTCAGGCGCAGGATAATGACCTCATCCCGTTTTTCTTTCACCGGGCATCACCGTCCTTATCGAGATAGGATTTGAAAGGCTTGACCGATTCCGTCTTGCCTGCCTTTTCTTCCAGTGCAGCCAACACAGAGCGGCGGGGAGCATCCTCCTGTTCTTCCTCGTCCTGCTCCGGCTCGTGGTGCTTTTCATCTACGTCCAGCTGAGCGTTCAGTTCAGCAAGCCGTGTGGATTTCTGTGCCAGTTCTTCCTCCTGCGGGAACGGTTTTTCCACCTCAACTTGTGCCGCCGCCTGCTGCTGTTGCAGGGTGTCCAGTTCATTTTCCGCAGCGGTAATGCGGTCGGCAAACCCATTCAAGGCGTTGTCCAGACGGACAATGTTGCCGTGAGGGTCAGAACCCAGCGACACCGGGTATTTCAGCTTACCTTTCAGAACAGCCTGATGCTCATTGCGGAACGTGTCGAACCGCAGGGAAAGTTCAAAACCGCGATAGCTGCCCACCAACTGCTCCTCGGTGTTCGGAAGTTCCATGCAGGCGAGAATCAGCCGTTCACCAGCGGTCTTTTTTTCGTCGTAGGTCATGCCCTTAATGACCATGCCGCAGAAGTTTTCCTTGTCCTGCGGATGTGCCGCAGCGATTTTGGCATCCGATTTCAGGGCTGCAATTTTTGCAGTCTGCTCCTGAATCTCTGCCGGGAACTTGGTGAGCAGCTTATCTTCCAGACGGAACTTCTGGCTCTGGTGGTCGGCTTTCAGAACCTTGAGTTTTGCGACCTGCACATCCAAATCCATCTTCTCCTTGATAAGAGGGTTTCCGGCGCACAGAGCCTTGATCTCCGCATAGGACAACGCCTGCTCGTCAACGTCGTCGCAGGAACGCACCGGGGATTTGGAGGTCATAATTTGCGAGATAAATCGCTGTTTATTCTCAAGAGTCTGAAAGAGGTAGCTGTCAAACGTCCCCTCCGTGACATAGTTGAACACCTTGACTTCCTTATTCATGTTGCCCTGCCGGATGATACGACCGTTGCGTTGGGTCATGTCGCTAGGCTTCCAGCCGACATCCAGATGATGCACGGCAACAAGACGCTGCTGGACATTGGTGCCCGCACCCATTTTTGCGGTGCTGCCCAGCAGAACACGCACATCGCCGGAACGCACTTTGGAGAACAGTGCGGCCTTTTTCGCTTCGGTGTCAGCACTGTGGATGAACTCGATTTCGCTTTCCGGCACACCGGCGGCAACCAGCTTTTTGTGAATATCATCGTAGACGTTGAAATTGCCGTCGTTTTTCGGGGTGGAGAGGTCGCAGAAAACAAGCTGCGTCAACTTCTGGTCTTTGCCTTCCTCCCAAATTTTCAGGACGTTCTGCACACAGATGTTGAGTTTACTGTTGGGGTCGTCCGGGAGCAAAGGGTTCATCAGGCGCACATCCAGACCGATTTTTCTGCCATCGTTGGTGACGCACAGCATATTGTCCACGGACGCATCCACGTTGCCGGAGTGGATCTCGGCGGCGCGTTTGCTCAGTTCCTGCACCATTGCTTTCTGGGTCTCGGACGGTTTTACAACCACGGTTTCAAACTTCGCCTCCGGCACAGGCAGATGCAGCTGGTCGCTGGTCTTGATGTCTGCTACTTCTTTGAACATCGACATCAGTTCCGGCAGATTGAAAAATTTTGCAAATCTCGTTCTGGCGCGATACCCAGTACCTTCGGGTGCAAGCTCGATGGCGGTAGTGGTTTCACCAAAGGTCGATGCCCAACAGTCAAAGTGGGTCAGCTTTTTCTGTTGGAGAGTGCTGTACTGCAAGTAGCGCATGACCGTGTATAGTTCGGTCATGGAATTGCTGACCGGGGTGCCGGTCGCAAAAACAACTCCGCGCCCGCCTGTAATCTCATCCAGATAGCGGCACTTGCCGAACATATCACTGGATTTCTGTGCTTCGCTGGTGGATAATCCTGCGACATTGCGCATTTTGGTCGTGAGGAACAAGTTCTTAAAACTGTGCGATTCGTCCACAAAAAGGCGGTCAACGCCCAACTGCTCAAAAGTGATAACGTCATCCTTGCGGCTGTCGGCGCGCAGCTTGTCCAGCTTGACTTCCAGCGTTTTGCGGGTGCGTTCCATCTGTTTGATGGTAAAATTCTCCCCGGCATTGGCTTTCAACTCGTTGATAGCCAAAAGCGTTTCTGCAATCTGATCCTGAATGATGCGCTCTTGTCGTTCAAAGGACAGCGGGATGCGCTCGAACTGGCTGTGTCCGATGATAACAGCATCGTAATCGCCGGTGGCGATGCGGGCGCAGAACTTTTTGCGGTTCGCCGTTTCAAAGTCTTTTTTCCGCGCCACCAGTAACTTTGCGTTGGGATACAGGTGCAGAAACTCCGATGCCCACTGCTCCGTCAGATGGTTGGGAACCACGAACAGGCTTTTCTGACACAAACCCAGACGTTTTGCCTCCATTGCCGATGCAGCCATCTCAAAAGTCTTGCCCGCGCCTACTTCGTGTGCAAGCAACGTATTACCGCCATAAAGCACATGAGCAATGGCGTTGCGCTGATGTTCCCGCAAGGTGATTTCCGGGTTCATGCCCACAAAATGAATGTGAGAACCATCGTATTCGCGGGGGCGTGTAGAGTTGAATAATTCGTTATACTGCTTCACCAATGAGATACGCCGCTGGGGGTCTTGCCAAATCCAGTTCGCAAAAGCATCCTTAATGGCTTGCTGTTTCTGCTGGGCGAGGGTGGTCTCATTTTTGTTCAGCACACGTTTTGGTTTGCCCTCGGCATCCTCAATGGTGTCATAGATGCGGACATCCTTGAGGTTGAGCGTATCTTCCAGAATCTTGTAGGCGTTGGCACGGTGCGTTCCGTAGATTTCCGTGGACATGATATCGCCATGACCCAATGCGGATTTTCCCTGCACACGCCATTCTGCCGTATACGGAGAGAACCGCACATTCACATCATGGCGCAGATAGTACGGAACCTGAAAGGTCTCCTGCATAAATCTCTGGATGATTTCAGGTGCGAGCCACGTCGCACCCAGCCGCACATCAATTTCGGATGCTTCCAGTTCCTTGGGCTGTGCCTTTTCCAGTGCAGCCACATTGATTGCAAATTCCGTGTTTGTTTCGGCGGCAAGGCGGGCAAAGCGGAGTTTCGCACGGACATCGCCGGAAAGATACTCGTCTGCCATCTGCCAGCCAGTTTCCGGGTCAGTCGGGTCTGCACTGGGGTCTTTGAAGATCACACCGGAAAGTTCAGTGGTGATGCGCTCATACTCGCCGGGAGTGCCGAGCAGTTCTGCCATATAGGGCAAGTCCACTCTGCCATGTTCGCCCATCGACACCGCGAGTGCTTCGCTGGGAGTGTCCACACTGGTGACAGTGCGCTCCGGGCGGATGGTGCGCTTGGTGAACATATCTGCTTTGGACTTTAGCTGTTTGTTTTCGTCAAGATTCTCCAAGGAGCAGAGCAGATAATAAGAAGAATCCTGTTCAAACAGACGTGCATTGCGGCGGTCGTTAATCAGGCCATGCTTTGCAGTAAAGGCATCGTAGGCAGCGTTCAGACGCGCCTGCGTTTCCTGCACGGCAGAATCCGGGTAATCGTCCAACTGCTCCTGAATCAACCGGTTTACGATTTGCCGCAGTTCCACCATTCCGGTGACACGGGCTTTGGCAGTGTCCGATAGCTCGATTTGCGTCATAATCGAATTTTCCCGGTAGTACACCTCACCGTCCACCACGGTATAGGAGAAGTTTTTTACATCGGGGTCAGCAGGGAGTGTCTTGCGTTCAGTTTCCGCATCCGCAATATCTGGTGTTTCCACCTCGACTTCGGTGTACTGCCCCTCAATATGCTGTACTGCTTCGGCAAGCTGGTCTGCCAGCACTGCGCCCTCAATGGGCGCAACGGTCAGATCGTGGCCGTACTGAGTGCTTTCCGTAGTCAGCTCTCCCAGAATCATCTCCGGGTTGTCTACGAAATACTGATTGATGGCAAATCCATCTTCCGTCTTTCCAAGCTGCACCCATGCCGGTTCCAGGTCAATCGGGCGGTCACGCTTTTGCAGGAAGATGATGTCCGAAACCACTTCGGTTCCGGCATTTGCCTTGAACGCATTGTTGGGCAAACGGATAGCACCCAGCAAATCGGCACGTTCCGCAATATGCTTGCGAGCAGTGCTGTCCCGGCTGTCCAGCGTGTACCGGGAAGTGACAAAAGCCACGATGCCACCCGGACGTACTTGGTCGATAGCTTTCGCAAAGAAATAGTTGTGGATGCTGAAGCCCAATTTGTTATATGCCTTGTCTGCAACTTTATAATTGCCAAACGGGACGTTGCCCACTGCAAGGTCATAGAAATCCCGGCGGTCGGTGGTTTCAAAACCTGCTACCGTAATGTCAGCCTGCGGGTACAGTTTTTGCGCAATGCGTCCGGTGATGCTGTCCAGTTCCACACCATACAGGCGGCTGCCAGCCATTTCATCAGGCAGCATTCCGAAGAAGTTGCCGACACCCATAGACGGCTCAAGGATGTTGCCCGACTTAAAGCCCATCTGTTCCACTGCATCATAGATGGCATGGATAACGGTCGGACTAGTATAGTGCGCATTCAAAACCGAGCTGCGGGCGGCAGCGTATTCGTCCTCCGAAAGCAGTCCTTTCAGTTCGGTGTACTCCTTTGCCCAGTTGTCTTTGTTGGGGTCAAAGGCATCTGCCAGACCGCCCCAGCCGACATACTGCGCCAGCACTTCCTGCTCCTCGGCAGAAGCACCACGGTGTTCTTCTTCCAGACGGAACAGCGTTTTTATGGCCTCGATATTCTGGGCGTACTTCTGCTTTGCACCGCCCTCGCCCAGATGTTCATCTGTGATGTGAAAATTCCCGGCGGGTTCAGGCGCAGGTTCTGCGTGGAGGGCTTCATCCAAGGCTGCGGCATTCGGGAAAGTCAGCACTTCGCCATCAATCACCGCAGAGATCGGCAGTTCATCCAGTTCCTCATCGGTCAGTTCAGGCACATCCGGCTCCTCCTGCCGCAGTGCATTCTCGAATTGCTGCTTGTTGATAACCTCATTGTCCCATGACTGCCCGTGCGCACTGGTGTCGATGCGCACATCGGTTTCGCCAACATAGCCGATAGTGCCCTCAATCGTTCTGGTGGGCAGGTCTACTACAACTTCATCCCCGACATTGTAGTTGGCTGTCTCTTGTCTGGCAGTGCGCTGTTCCTTTTCCGTATCCGTCAGATAGCGGTCGGACTGAATCATCAGGTCGATATATTTTTCCACCTGCGTCCAGCTCAGTGTGATTTTTGTGTGTTCCGGGTAATGGTCAAACTCCAGACCTTTGCCATCGTGGTTCACGAATCCGCTGCTGTCATCCAGAAAATCATGGGAATGCCCGCCGATACCGTACTCCTTTGCAAGTGCTTTGGCGCGGAGCTTTCGGTCGGGCTGGGTTTGGTAGAGCTCAATGATTCGCTGTTTGCCATTCTGATAGCCGGAGCCGTGCTGCCGCAGTTCGTTTTCGATCTCAGCCTGCGACAAAACAAAAGCGGAGGACGATTTCTCGCTCTCCGCTTTGTCGATGGCTTCGATTTGCTGGGCTTCGGTGGGGATGCTGGCGTTGAAGAAACTCAGCTGTAAATCAGTTCCGTCAGAATCGTTTCCTCGATCTGCGCCCGCAGGCTGTTCATGTGCTGCACCCACGCCATCTGGTTCGTTGTCTTGTCCGGGGCCGGGTTCGCTTTCAGCAATTCGGTCATCATCTGCTGCATCCGGCTTTCTGCCGTCTGCTCCAGCTCCGTCAGGTACGGGTACAGCGTTCCGTTCAGAAGCATCGAGTTGTACAGCACCGGACGGTGCTCCTTCAGGTAGTTCCGGCGCAACCTGCCGTACTTGCCCAGCGGGGTCTTCGGCTGGCTGAGGGTCAGGTTCGGGAGCTGGTAATCCCCGACGGTCGAGTAGGTCACGCTGTTGTTCTTCATATTCATGCTGACTCCTTTCTACGTTGCGGCGGCGAATGGTCGTTTTGACGGTGCGCTCGATGTTTCGCAGCACATCCCGACTGCAATCGCTGACCGCAGTACCCAGTGCATAGACGGCATCCGGGGTTGAAAAATTGTAGATTGCCTGAAAATCGTCCCGGTCAAAGTAGCCCTCCGGTTCAAAGCCGCACCGTTCCAGAACGGTGAACATGATGCTCATTGCGGCGGCAGATTTGAACTGGAGTTCCTGTCCGGCTTCATCATAATCCATCAGGAACGAACCGTCAACGATGGCGAGAATGTCGGAACTGTTGTTGTCCCAGTAGGATTCCGCCAGTTTCCCGGCAATGTCTGCAATCTGCTGACTGAGCCGTTCATGGTGGATGCCGTATTCCTGCGCCAGCATTTCCGACACCGGTTGGAACAGATCGTCGTTGAGCTGCCACACCTCCGGGTCACGGGAATTGCGCCGCACCCCGGTGTCCGATACGTCAAAGACATAGTGCAGGCGAGGTACACTGCTGGACTGGTCGAGCAGGGCGATACCCTTAGACCCTCTGCGCACATAACGGTTCATCCGATTGTTCCAGATGTCGTAATCGGCGCAGGCAGTCGCATCAGGACGCTGGGCGTAGATCATCAGCTGGTCGGCAAAGCTGTATTTGTACAGCCGGGATGCCGTGGTCAGGTAGTCCGTCCAGCTTTCCCAGTACCGGGTCAGGCCGTTTGCCGTGCGCTGTGCAAGGGCAAGATATTCTTCGGTTTTGTTTGGCATTGCGTTCCTCCTTCCGATTTTAGGGTAAAGAAAAAAGCGAGCAACCAGACGGTTACTCGCTATGTACGCCATGTGAAATTGTGTCAGTGTTTTGCTGCGACTTTTTCAGCGATTTCCAGCAGATTCTCAAAGGTCTGCTGTTCTTCGGGCTTTTCAATCAGCTTCGCCAGAAGCCCACGGAAAATATCGGTGCTATCATGCCCGGTCGCAGCGGCAATCTGGTCGATGAGATCATGCAGCTGTTTGACTGCGGCATCGGACGGCTTGGATTTTGCAAGGAGGTCGGACAGGTAGCTGATGAACGGATAGGTGGAATCATCATTGATGATCTCGTTGGTTTCGTCTACGATTTTCTGGTTGTCCTCTGGGGTCATTTCGCCTTTTTCATCCAAAAGGTCACGAGAAAACGTGCGACCCTTCAGGAAGGTTGCAAAAAGCAGGCGGTCGATGGGGGAGCGGCGTTCGTTGTCCATTGGCTTTCCTCGCTTTCTGTTTTTTGAATCTGAAAAGATAAAGTAGCCCTAGTATAGCATGAATTCAACTGTGCTATCAAGACCACACTTTTAAGGTTTTTGAAGATTGCAGTCCGAGTAACAATCTAAAATTCAAGTGTTATCGATTCTACGATTGACTTTTCTAGTCTCTTTCATCTGGAAAATCTTCAGAAAATAAGAAAATTCATTGCGGAATCGTTCGATTTTCTTGAGCAGTTCGTCTATGTTCGGCTTTGCGGCTTGAGTCAAATTGTAAACAACATTCATTGCATCGCCAGATGCGCTTTCTATGCAGCTGTCTAGGTTTTCTTCATAGGCAATCATTTCATACTCTGTTTGCAGCTTCTGGTTTACATATTCTGCTATCTTGAATTTTGATAGATTGTAAAGCTCATCAGAACAACTCAATTGTTCTATTTTTGAATATATGGATCGTAGCTCATCATATATATCATTCGCCCAGTCTGTTTCGGTTTCATATTTGTCATCGCGGTTAATAACAACTAGCGCATCATACAATTCTCTTGACACTTCACACGAATTTCTTATAACCCGGAGGACTTTATCTAAGATTTCTTCTGTTAAAGATGCTTCGGAGTCATTATAGTAGAAGCCTTCACCATTTGTATTGCTATACCAGCTATAAACTGTATCGTGAAGTTCATTCTCTATATTGTAGATTGATGCTAGCGCAACATTTGCTTCAATCAAAAGAGCTGTATAGTCGTACTCATAATATGGGAGAGCAGAGTTCTTCATGCTAGGTATCACTTCTGAAGTAATATATTGAATGAATTTAGGGTCTCTTGAAATGAAACCGAATTCAGTATGGCTTGCGCTGCCAGATGAATAATTTGCGGAGCCGATATAAACTACACTATCGGTCATTATGATTTTTCCATGATTGGAAAAATCAAAGAAAATTGAGGAATCCTTTCTAAAAGTTTCTGAGGACAGTTTTGACAAATATAAGCCGATTTGTTTCTTTGCCCGGTTTCGAGCATTAGCAGTGTAATATGTTTCCCACCTAGAGGGGATATTGGTTATAATATTGATAGAGCAGTGTTCACTGGCAGCTCTTACAGCAGAAATCAATAGGTCATCATTATCGTTAGACAAATTGTAAGTGACAATCGTAATTGTAGAAGTTGTCTTGAAGTCATCAAGTACTTCTTGGTATCCCAAATCATCTTTTGAATAAACGAATTTCGCATCCTGCGTTACAAATTCTTTTCTCATTGTATTTTATCCACCTGCTGGTTTACGTTGTATGTGGGATTATTTTTGGAGTCGGTATCTGATGAACTGATTATAACACATCTCGAACTGAGAAAAAAGAACCTATGTATGCCGCCTACAGGCGGCAAAAATCAATCGATGGGAAATTCAACCTCGGCAAACTGGGCATCGGTCATAAGTTTCAGTTTCTCAACCACACTCTCAGACAGCTCCCGGAGAGCAATCTCATCGGGCATCAGGTAGCACTGCATGAGCCGCAGCTCCTGCATCAGCCCCAATCGTGTGCCGGTGTTGTAGAGCATCATCAGCATCAGTTCTTCGTGGTCAAAGTTCATGGGCATTCCTCGCTTTCCGGCACCCGGTAGGATTGCACTCCGGGGCATCACACTTTTCCTTGAGATTTTTCAGGACGGAAGGGCGTTCCTGCTCTTTCAGAAAGTCAGGAAGTTCCTTGAAGCCGATGCTGTCTACATAATGCACGGACACCTCGCCATCCCGCTTGAGCGCGATCACATCGCTGACAGACAGGCTGTGACCCTCAAAATCCTGCGGACGGGAAAGGTTGAACCTCTGGAATAGTTCTTCCAGAACCTCATCGTTCGGCATATCCTTCCACATGGCAGGCAGGTCGGCATAGTAGGTGACATCGTAATGCTCCGGGTCGGGCGTTTTACCCTGACGGTGAAGTTCCCGCATGGACGCAAATTTCTCGTCGAGGAACTTCTCACCGGATCGCAGCTGCATCACCATATAAACGTCACAGCCGGCGTTCAGGAATTTCTGTGGGATGTCCGTTATGGGCTCGCCGTCAAAATTCTGATTCCATTTTTGCTGCATCGGACACCTCATCGTTCTGGCTCAAGGCGGACAGGAGCTTTCGGCGCAGATTTCTCGCTTGCCAGCTCTGCCAGCTTTTCTAACGTGGAAGGACGACTGTTCATTCCCAGTTCCTCGGCTTCCGCAGCTTTATCCATGATGAGGTCATAGTCCTTCAGCACACGCCGACCCTTTTCCATATGGTGTGCTTCGAGGATTTCCTCGCGCACTTCCTGAATCGTCAGTTCCGGCTCGTCAAGCTGCCCACCGTCCATCACGGAAAAGTCGCTGTGATAGAGGGTATAATCCCAACCATCCTCACAGCTCTGGATGGCAAGATAGCCCTTGCCGCCCAATTCCCATGCTCCTTGCTCGTCCTGCGTCTGGATTTCAGGATAGGCGGTCGAGCCGCTGCGCTCCATCATCTCGCCGAACTGGGCGATGTGATAGACGTTGCCGTACTCGCCCAGATCAAAATGGTAATCGTCCAGATGCTCCACACGCGCCGTGTAGCTGCTGCCATCCGAACGGTCAATCTGAACTATGCCATGATTCGGCACACGGTAGAGATCATCGTAATGGCTGTTGATGAGCCGGACATCATCTCTGGGAATCGTAGGATCATCCCAGATGCGCCGCCTGCGGACACCGGACTGCGGAATGGTATCGAGGTGCTGCAAGCTGACCTCCTGAATCGCTTTGCGGTCATCGCTGGAAAGTTCAAACAGATACCAGTTCCGGGCGGCAGGAATGGCGTTGCGACCATCGGGCGGCAAATTCAGCTTGGAGATCTGACCGCTTTCCAGCGGCGCACCGTTCGCGCAGTCGTAGGTGGCAAAGCCGACACCGGCACCGTTTTCACGCAAATGCAAAAACCTGTCCCCGTTGATGAGATAGAGGGCTTCCGTTTTCTGTTCCATCAGCGGCCACCCTCAAATTCCAGAGAAAACTTGCTGCGGCCATCATTTTCGGTGGACAGCAGGACAGTGGCATTGTAGGTCTTGCCCTTGGCACTGCGGCAGTCCTTCAGGCGCACACGGCCATCCCGCAGCAGCTTGTCCGCGACATGGGAATCCAGACGCTTCCCCAGTCGCTTGAAGAATGCGTT
>ERZ1026864.1783-NODE-1783-length-10498-cov-7.819784_pt1 | contig 10498 bp, 5 predicted proteins | sample MGYA00380162_ERZ1026864 | MGnify/ENA primary metagenome ERZ1026864 (study PRJEB33269, sample SAMEA4719798) | human gut metagenome | biome: human-associated habitat; feature: organic feature; material: feces | place: Cameroon | collected 2013-10 ... | reverse complement strand
GCTCTCCACTCCGGCTTTAATACGCCCCTGGCTGTCCAGCGCCACCCCCGCCGCTTCCAGCCAGGGCATGCGGTGCGGGTGGAAGCCAAAGGCCATGATCACCGCATCTGCCGGCATAACAAACTCGCTGCCGGGGATCGGCGTCGGGCGGCGTCTTCCCCCGGCGTCCGGAGCACCCAGCTCGGTGCGCAAAAAGCGAACCCCGTTCACCCGCCCGTTCTCGTCCAGCTCAAGCGTCACCGGCTGGACGTTAAACTCAAAAAGCGCTCCCTCTTCGCGGGCGTTTTTGACCTCTTTTTTCGAGCCCGGCATGTTGGCTTCATCCCGCCGATAGGCGCAGGTCACCTGGCGGGCGCCATGGCGCAGCGCGGTACGCACGCAGTCCATTGCCGTATCGCCGCCCCCCAGCACCACCACGTTCAGCCCGGCGGTGTTGACATAAGGCTCCTGCGCCGATTCCGCCAGCCCCATCACCTGTTTGGTGTTGGCGATAAGAAACGGCAGCGCATCGTAGACCCCGGGGGCCTCTTCATTCGGCAGGCCGGCCTTCATGGAGCGATAGGTTCCGGCGCCGACGAACACCGCGTCATACTCGGCCAGCAGCGTCGCCAGAGGGATATCTTTCCCCACCTCGCAGTTGAGCTCAAAGCGGACGCCCATCTCGCTGAAAATCGCCCGCCGCCGGGTCAGCAGCGACTTATCCAGCTTGAACGCCGGAATGCCGAAGGTCAGCAGACCGCCGATCTCCGGATGACGGTCAAAGACCACCGGCTGCACGCCGTGGCGCACCAGCACATCGGCGCAGGCCAGACCGGCCGGCCCGGCGCCGATAATCGCCACCCGTTTACCGTTCAGCTTAATCTGCGAGAGGTCCGGACGCCAGCCACTGGCCAGCGCCTGGTCGGATATAAATCGCTCAATATTGCCGATGGTGACCGCACCGCTTTCCTCGCGCAGGGTGCAGGCGCCCTCACACAGCCGGTCCTGGGGGCAGACGCGGCCGGTGATCTCCGGCAGACAGTTGGTCTGATGGGACAGGGCGACCGCGGCGGCGATATCCCCTGCCTTCACCAGCTCGACCCACTGCGGAATAGTGTTATGTAGCGGGCAGGTCCATTCACAGATGCTGTGTTCTCCACATTTCAGGCAGCGGGCGGCCTGCTGCCGGGCCTGGGTCGGGCTGAACGGCTGATAGATCTCCTCAAAGTGGTTCTTGCGCACCTCCGCCGGCAGCTTATCCGGCTCTCCGCGCGGCGGCGTCATCGCCATCTGCCTGACCTTCTCGCCGGCGTCGGGCTGTCTGGCGGGGGCCGCGCCGCGCTGCCACGGCTGCGCCTCCTGGCAGGCCGAACGCAGACGCCGCTGCCTGGCCATCGTGGTCAATGTCTCATCGTCGGCGAGGGTCAGCGCCTGCGCCGGACAGTTTTCCACACAGGCCGGTCCCGCCTCGCGGCCCGCGCACAGATCGCATTTCTGCGCGCTGGCTTTCACCTGGCCTGCGGCCTGCGGCGTCACCACCACCTCCATCACCCCGAACGGGCAGGCCACCATGCAGGATTTACAGCCAATGCATTTCTCCTGACAGACCTGAACGCTGTCGCCAGTCTGGGCGATGGCGCCGTTGGGGCAGCTGCGGAGGCAGGGGGCGTCTTCGCAGTGGCGGCAGGTGATGGCGTTACGCTGCCCCTCTGCTTTAATCACGGTGATACGTGGCAAAAAGCGCTGCGGGGTCAGCGCATGTTGCTCCTCGTTATGCGCCATTACGCAGGCCACTTCGCAGGCCTGGCAACCGATACATTTTCGGCTATCGCTCAATATAAAGTGGTTCATGGCTTCCTTTTGTCTTATTGGTGAATAACCCCTTAATGCGCATGCCTATTTATTACCCGACAAGACGAGGCCGGAACAATGTTCATTTGCCCAGGATACCCTTTTTCTGGAAAGAATCCGTTTTGGATCAATTTTTTTGACTTATATGAAATCAGGTTTCACACCGGCAAGGGATAATGCGTCCCCGGGTGCGGCGGGCGAAGCGGTGTGGCCGACCTGGCGGCACGAAAGGTCGATGTTTCTTTACGATACGGCAAAAGCAACATGATAAATTACACTATCTCCTTAATTTCTCCACGATTGCCGGAGGCGCTGGCGCTAAAGTGGCACAGGCTGTGCAATAACAAGAACATGTGCATATGAGGTTTTCATTCTGATGGCGAATTTCTTTATCGATCGCCCCATTTTTGCGTGGGTGCTGGCAATCCTGTTATGCCTGACGGGCACCCTTGCCATTTTGTCGCTGCCAGTTGAACAGTATCCCGATCTGGCCCCGCCGAATGTACGGGTTACAGCCAACTATCCTGGCGCCTCCGCACAAACCCTGGAGAATACCGTCACCCAGGTTATCGAACAGAATATGACCGGCCTCGATAACCTGATGTATATGTCATCCCAGAGCAGCGCCACCGGCCAGGCGACCATCACCCTCAGTTTTACCGCCGGTACCGACCCGGACGAAGCGGTACAGCAGGTGCAAAACCAGCTGCAGTCGGCGATGCGTAAACTGCCGCAGGCGGTGCAAAACCAGGGGGTTACGGTACGCAAGACCGGCGATACCAATATCCTGACCCTCGCCTTCGTCTCCACCGACGGCAGTATGGATAAACAGGATATCGCCGACTACGTCGCCAGTAACATTCAGGACCCGCTCAGTCGCGTCAACGGCGTGGGGGATATCGACGCCTACGGCTCGCAATACTCAATGCGCATCTGGCTCGATCCGGCAAAGCTCAATAGCTTCCAGCTGACCACCAAGGATGTTACCGACGCTATTAGTTCGCAGAACGCCCAGATTGCCGTCGGCCAGCTCGGCGGCACGCCTTCCGTGGATAAGCAGGCGCTGAACGCCACCATCAACGCGCAATCTCTGCTGCAAACCCCCGAACAGTTCCGCAATATCACCCTGCGCGTCAATCAGGATGGCTCAGAGGTGACCCTCGGCGATGTCGCTACCGTGGAGATGGGGGCGGAGAAGTATGACTATCTTAGCCGCTACAATCGCCAGGCCGCCTCTGGCCTGGGAATTAAGCTCGCCTCCGGCGCCAACGAAATGGCCACCGCGGAGCGCGTGATCGCTCGCCTCAATGAGCTCTCGCAGTATTTCCCGCACGGGCTGGAATATAAAGTCGCCTACGAGACCACCTCCTTCGTGAAGGCTTCTATTACCGACGTGGTGAAAACCCTGCTGGAGGCGATCCTGCTGGTTTTCCTCGTGATGTATCTTTTCCTGCAGAACTTCCGCGCCACTCTGATCCCGACCATCGCCGTACCGGTGGTGCTGATGGGCACCTTCGCGGTGCTCTATGCCTGTGGTTACAGCATCAACACCCTGACGATGTTCGCGATGGTGCTGGCGATCGGCCTGCTGGTGGATGACGCCATCGTGGTGGTGGAGAACGTCGAGCGCATCATGAGCGAGGAGGGCCTGTCGCCACGCGAGGCGACCCGCAAATCGATGGGACAAATTCAGGGCGCGCTGGTGGGGATCGCGATGGTGCTGTCGGCGGTGTTTGTGCCGATGGCCTTCTTCGGCGGCACCACCGGCGCTATCTATCGCCAGTTCTCTATTACTATCGTCGCGGCGATGGTCCTCTCGGTGCTGGTGGCCATGATCCTCACCCCGGCCCTTTGCGCTACCCTGCTCAAGCCGATTAAACCAGGTGAATCCCATGAGCGAAAAGGCTTCTTCGGCTGGTTCAACCGCACCTTTAACCGCAGCGCCAGCCGCTATGAAACTTTCGTCGGCAAGATCCTTCACCGCTCGCTGCGCTGGATGCTGATCTACATCGTCCTGCTCGGCGGGATGGTGTTCTTGTTCCTGCATCTGCCCACTTCGTTCCTGCCGCTGGAGGATCGGGGGATGTTCACCACCTCGGTACAGTTGCCGAGCGGCAGCACCCAACAGCAGACGCTGAAAGTGGTACAGAAAGCGGAAGATTACTTCCTCAATAACGAGAAGCAGAACGTCGAGTCAGTGTTCGCTACCGTTGGCTCCGGCCCCGGCGGCAACGGGCAGAACGTAGCCCGCATGTTTGTGCGCCTCAAAGACTGGGACCAGCGCGATCCGCAAACCGGCTCCTCCTTTGCCATTATTGAACGCGCCACCAAAGCGTTTAATCAGATCAACGAAGCCCGGGTCATCGCCAGCAGCCCGCCGGCAATCAGCGGCCTCGGCAGTTCGGCAGGCTTCGACATGGAGCTGGAAGATCACGCCGGTAAGGGGCACGATGCGCTGATGGCGGCGCGCGATACGCTGCTTGAGCTGGCGGCTAAAAACCCGCTGTTGACCCGCGTCCGGCATAACGGGCTCGACGACAGCCCGCAGCTGCAGGTCGATATCGATCAGCGTAAAGCTCAGGCGCTGGGCGTCTCCATTGACGACATCAACGATACGCTGCAAACCGCCTGGGGGTCGAGCTACGTCAACGACTTTATGGATCGCGGGAGGGTGAAGAAAGTCTACGTCCAGGCGGCGGCGAAATATCGGATGCTGCCTGACGATATCAATCTCTGGTACGTCCGCAACAGCAGCGGCACGATGGTGCCGTTCTCGGCCTTCGCCACCTCGCGCTGGGAGACCGGTTCGCCGCGCCTGGAGCGCTACAATGGCTACTCGGCGGTGGAGATCGTCGGTGAAGCGGCGCCGGGCATCAGTACCGGTACCGCGATGGACATGATGGAGAAGCTGGCCGCGCAGCTGCCGACCGGCTTTGGCCTCGAATGGACCGCCATGTCCTATCAGGAACGCCTCTCCGGCGCTCAGGCGCCGGCCCTGTACGCGATTTCCCTGCTGGTGGTGTTCCTGTGCCTGGCGGCGCTGTACGAGAGCTGGTCGGTGCCGTTCTCGGTGATGCTGGTGGTTCCGCTCGGGGTGATTGGCGCTCTGCTGGCGACCTGGATGCGCGGCCTGGAGAATGACGTTTATTTTCAGGTGGGCCTGTTGACGGTGATCGGCCTGTCGGCGAAAAACGCCATTCTGATCGTCGAGTTCGCCAATGAGCTTAACGAGAAAGGCCAGGATCTGCTCAGCGCCACGCTGTCGGCCTGCCGTCAGCGCCTGCGCCCTATCCTGATGACCTCGCTGGCGTTTATCTTCGGCGTGCTGCCGATGGCCACCAGCACCGGCGCCGGTTCCGGCAGCCAGCATGCGGTCGGCACCGGGGTGATGGGCGGGATGATCTCCGCCACCGTGCTGGCCATCTTTTTCGTACCGCTGTTCTTTGTGCTGGTGCGTCGCCGCTTTCCGCTGAAGGAGCGTCCGCAATAAACCCTCGGACGTGGGCGGCGAGCCGTAATAACAGAAAAGGCGACCTGGATGGTCGCCTTCTTTATGTGTTCAGAACTATGACGCGCTTATTTACGTCGCGTTATTCCCCTGCTCACATTGCGGAAATTTATTTACGAAGCATGCCTTCAATAAAATCTTTCCAGTTCCCCAGTTCATGTTCAATCATAATAGCCTCTCTTATTATTATGGTCGATTCTATATAACTTCATTGCTGATGGGAAGTTGTGCTCCCCTATTGCTCTGATTGTCTTGTGGACCGCTGACAGAGATAAAACCTCTGGTTGCCGCCACTATGCCGTCTCGTATGTAAAAATTATGTGATACAGAGCACCATCAAGCAACATTTTCGTAATATTGTTAATGCCCTCACATCATGCCCGCGGCTGGGCGAATTTTAATCACCCTAACGCATTGCATGAGATACCCGGTAAAAGGTTATATTTATTCATCTGAATCACGTATTATTTCAACAAGGCTTATATATTCGGAAATATCTGAGTTAACCGCTTAATTGAATGTTAAAGGTTTATCTATGCTCACCATGTACGGAATTAAAAACTGCGATACCATTAAAAAAGCCCGCCGCTGGCTGGAAGCACATCAGATTGACTATCGCTTCCATGACTACCGCGCCGATGGCCTCGACCGCGCGCAACTGGATACCTTTATTGCCGAACTGGGCTGGCAGGCGCTGCTGAACACCCGCGGCACCACCTGGCGCAAACTGGACGAATCGCTGCGCAACAGCATCGATAATGCCGATGCCGCCGCCGCATTGATGCTGGAAATGCCGGCGATCATCAAACGCCCATTGCTCTGCGCGCCCGGTCGTCCTATGCTGCTGGGTTTTAGTGAAGCAAGTTATCAGCAGTTTAACGAGGTATAGTCTATGTCTTGCCCGGTCATTGAGCTGGCTCAGCAGCTTATTCGCCGCCCTTCCCTTAGCCCCGATGATGCGGGATGCCAGGCGTTAATGATTGAACGCCTGCGTGCGATCGGCTTTACCGTTGAACCGATGGATTTCGGCGATACGCAGAACTTCTGGGCCTGGCGCGGCCACGGCGAGACGCTGGCCTTCGCCGGCCACACCGACGTGGTCCCGGCAGGCGACGCCGACCGCTGGATCAATCCACCGTTCGAACCTACCATCCGCGACGGGATGCTGTTTGGCCGCGGGGCGGCGGATATGAAAGGCTCGCTGGCGGCGATGGTGGTTGCCGCAGAGCGTTTTGTCGCGCAGTACCCGAACCACCGGGGCCGACTGGCGTTTTTGATCACCTCTGATGAAGAGGCCAGCGCGAAAAACGGCACCGTCAAAGTGGTGGAGACGCTGATGGCGCGTAACGAGCGTCTGGACTACTGTCTGGTCGGCGAACCCTCCAGTACCGAAGTGGTCGGCGATGTGGTGAAAAACGGCCGCCGCGGCTCGCTGACCTGCAACCTGACCATTCACGGCGTACAGGGCCATGTCGCCTATCCGCACCTTGCCGATAACCCCGTCCATCGCGCCGCGCCGATGCTGGCGGAGCTGGTCAATATCGAGTGGGATAAAGGCAATGAATACTTTCCGCCGACCAGCATGCAGATTGCCAACGTGCAGTCCGGTACCGGCAGCAACAACGTGATCCCTGGCGATATGTTCGTCCAGTTCAACTTCCGCTTCAGTACGGAACTGACTGACGAGACGATCAAAGCCCGGGTGGTCGCCCTGCTGGAAAAATACCAGCTGCGTTACAGCGTGGAGTGGTGGCTCTCCGGACAGCCGTTCCTTACCGGACGGGGCAAGCTGGTGGATGCGGTCGTCAATGCCATTGAGCACTATAATGAGATCAAACCGCAGCTGTTAACCAACGGCGGCACCTCAGACGGACGGTTTATCGCGCGCATGGGGGCGCAGGTGGTTGAGCTGGGCCCCGTGAACGCCACGATTCACAAAATTAATGAATGTGTGAACGCCGCCGACCTGCAGCTGCTGGCGCGGATGTATCAACGCGTAATGGAACAGCTGGTCGCCTGACGTACTGACGTAAAGAGGAAGCGCGCATGGAATGGCTTATTAAACACTGGTGGATTCTGGTGCTGGTCTTTTTGGTGGGGGTAATTATCAACGTGATTAAAGATCTAAACCGCGTTGACCACAAAAAATTCCTCAACAACAAACCCGATCTGCCGCCGCACCGTGATTTTAACGATAAATGGGACGATGACGACGACTGGCCGAAGCACGACCAGTCGAAGAAACCGTAAGTTTGCCGTTATCGCGGTAGCGCCCGCCTGTAACCCCGCCCGCCGGGGTTACAGCATTTCGATGATATCGTCCCCTTTCGGCGTACTGCCGCTCAGCGCCTCATCAAAATAGTGCTTCGGCACGGTGTAGCGCAGTCGCTCGATCGCGAACTGCATGCTGCGATCGTCAATGGCATGCCCCAGATCGTCCACAATATCTAAGGTCACGTCGCCCCCCGCCTGCAACAGCGCCTCCTGTGCCGACACCGCCCACGCCAGATCGATAACCCGATCGTCACCACCGTGGATCAGGTGAATGGTGGTGGCCGTCGTTGCGGTAACCGGCAGCGTCGCGTAGCGGCCATTAAAGGCGATCACCCGCGAAGCCAGATCCGGCGCTGCTTTGATGCTTTCCAGCGACATGATCGCCCCCTGAGAGAAGCCGATCAGCGCGGTGGCCAGTGGGCTGATGCCGCTCTTTTCCTGCCAGTAGCGCACAATTTCAATAAAGGTCGGCATAATGGCGTCGATACGCTGCTGACGATTCTCTTCCGTCACTCCCTGCACCGAAAACCACTGCCGACCGTCAGGACCGCAAGGCTCCACCCCGCCAATGCTCACGATCAGCGCATCAGGAAACTGCGGCGCGAACCAGCTGCCAATTTGCCCCATGGAGACCGGGTTATCCCCCACGCCATGAAACAGCAGCAACAGCTGTTGCGCAGGCGTCGCAGGGCTTTGAACAATAAAATGATCGTGTTTCATGGCTGTCTCCTTAGTGTATGCGGGCAGTGTACGCCGCTCGCCAGATATGACCATGCCATTTAACTGAATGAGTTAGTTAAAAAAATTGCAGGTTCGCCACCTGCTGATGCAGCGCCTCGGCGCGCGCTGCATCGAGGAAGCGCAAGGCGTCAGCGGCCTCCTGACGCCATCTCGCCAGCAGGGCTTTACGCCCTGTTAGCTGCAGCGCGGCGCAGAGTTCGGCCTCTTCTTCCCCCTGCAGACGCCCGCGCAGGGCCGGCAACGGGATGTCGACCTGCAACAGCAGGCGATTGAGGCAACCCAGCGCCGCGGCCAGCGGGCGATGGGCGAAGGCAAAGCTCGCCGCTTCCAGCCAGTCCTCATCACTAAGCATAGCCCCTGAAACGGCCGGCAGCGGCGCGGACGATTGCCGCCACGGGCGCAGCCAGTATTCATCACGCTGTAGCCGCTGTGCCTCCCGTTGCGCGAGCTGATGCCCCGCTGCAGTCAGCGGGAACAGAGCCATCGCGGTATAGCACCCGCTGCTGGCCTCGCGATGGGTGCCCAGCCGCACGAGAATAAACCCACAGCGTTGCCAGAAGCGCCACAGCTCAGGGGTATAGCCAAAGCTGACGGAGAGATAATCATAACCTGCGGCATCGGCGGCGATATCGGCAATCATCTGTTGCCCCAGCCCTTCGCGCTGGCGGGCGGGGTGGACGGCGATCCGACTGACCCGCAGCCCGCGCAGCGTCGCCGCCAGGGGACTGCCGCCATGCGCCGCCAGCGACTGGGCGACCAGATTCCCGCGCGGCCGGCGAAAACCCGCCCATACCGCCCGGCTCAGTTCGCGAGAAAGCCCCCCCTCGGCCACCAGCCACAGCGCGCCCGCCACCGCGCCGCTGGCGCGAGCGCAGCGAAAAGCCTGGCCGGGGGCATCCATCATGCGCCGCAGATCGAGCGGGGAAGTCCGGTAGTGCGCCCCCGACAATAGCTGGTACATCGCTTCCGGCAGCGCCGGCTGCGTTTGCCAGCTGGACTGATTGACCGCCTCCAGGACTACCTCCCCCGTCGGCGCGTCGCGAAATGCCTCATCGCTGAAGATCAGCAGCTGGCTGATGGCCGACTCCAGCGGGCAGCCTGCGGCCCAGCGGATCGGCGCGCTCAGGCTGAACAATTGCAGATAGGGCAGGCTGGCGCAAAATTTCAGCAGGAACCCGCGACCGGTGCCCTCATAACCCTGCACCGTCGTGGTAAGTAGCGTGCGGGGAAAACGGCTAACCAGCTGCCGGAGAAGCGGAGCCGGTATAGCCGCGGCCTCATCGACAATCAGCCAGGACGCCTTTTCCTTCGACGACAGCAACGCATCAGGAGCCATAAAGCGAAACGCCTCGCCGGCAAAGCTCGCCAGCACGTCGACGGCGCTGCGGGTCGGGGCGGTAACGATGGCCTCACCCGCGAGCTGGCGCAGCAGCATGCCCGCGAGGGCGGATTTGCCTCGCCCTCGTTCAGCCGTCACCGCTGCGATACCAGGCGGTAGACGCAATAATTGCCCAAGGATCGCCGCCTGTTCGGCCAGCGGGTGACCATCGGCGGGATGCCAGTCAGGGCGCCGGACGGCCAGCGGGAGCCGCGGCGAGTCCGACTGCCGCCAGAGCAGCACCTCGGGGTCGGCGATAAACTGCCGACAGCAGCGGAGAACAAAATTGGGGGTAGAGATCGGGTCGGGCGTATCGCTCCAGCGCAGGGAGTCCTCATCCACCCGGGACGGCCAGTCGGCGAAAGAGGGCGTCAGCAGCACCAGCCAGCTTCCCGCCCGCAGCGTACCGCTCAGGGCCGCCAGGGCGGCCACATCAAACCCGCGCCGGGCATCGAAAAAGGCGTGCATCACTTCCCGCCCCAGCAGCGTTTTCAGCGCGCCGGGCGCCACGCAGGGCGCAGAACCCGGCTCGGGGCCAACCCACAGGCCATCGCCGCCGAGCCTCTCCCGTAGCGCCTGCGCCTGCTGCAGCGTCCAGCTCTCATCGCCGCTGAGCACCAGCAGGCGACGGATCCCCTCCCGCGCCATTTGCGCGGTGAGGTTAAGCAGCGCGTCCATCATGGGGGACGATTACAGCGCGCTGCCGAAGGTATTGCACTGCGCCGGGTCGCCGCTGTCGAAACCGCGTTTGAACCAGGTGTAGCGCT
>ERZ1026864.1781-NODE-1781-length-10506-cov-6.511243_pt1 | contig 10506 bp, 5 predicted proteins | sample MGYA00380162_ERZ1026864 | MGnify/ENA primary metagenome ERZ1026864 (study PRJEB33269, sample SAMEA4719798) | human gut metagenome | biome: human-associated habitat; feature: organic feature; material: feces | place: Cameroon | collected 2013-10 ... | reverse complement strand
CCGCGCAGACGGTATATAATGAATATCTCTCAACGGCAGCACAGTATGATAAATACAAATATCTGTATGAGTATACCGAGAATCCCAATGAGAATCTCGTGGAGTTCATCAATGAGCTGGAGCAGATATTACCCAGTAGCTTCTGGACCAACAGCTTCAGTTCGGATATGGAAGGAATCAGTATGTCTGTAACTGTGGAAGGTAAGGCTGCAGCAGCAAGAACGATTCTGAATATCCGGAATATGGAGAGCATCGAGGATGTACAGATCAGCAATATTACAGATACGCAGAATGAACTGGGAGAATCGGCGGTTACTTTCTCTATTACAGGTACTTATGCGGATATCCACGCAGATACCGAAGAGACCGAAAGCACCGGAGATACAACCGGTACCACAGCACAGTAGGAGGCGGATAAGAGATGAAAGTAAAAAAGAGTGAAATTCAGCTTTTGATTGCTGTACTGGGAGTTCTTCTGGTCGTGGTGACTTATTTCCTTGTATATGCGAAATTCAATGAGTTGTCGGATTCTATGGAAAGTCAGAATATGTCATTAAGATCCCAGGTGTCTACACTGGAGGTGTTGGAGCAGCGTAAGGCAGATTATCTGGCTGCTACCGAGAAGATGAAGACATATATTACCGGGTTTGAGAATCGTTTCCCCGCAGATATTTTACCGGAAGACAGCATTATGATGGTGAAGAACATGGAGGATGCTACCAGAACCTATGTAGCAAACATCTCTTTCGGAACCATAGGAGAAGTGGCGTATGATGCACAGGCTTCCGCAGACAATTCTGCCCTGGCGGCTGCAACTGCGGATGCACCGGCGGATACCGCAGCAGCGGAAGCAGATGCCGCAGTGTCGGGCACAGATACGACCACGGTTACTACATCCCCTGTCTCCACAGAGGGAACCACCTATGCGGAGACTCATATGTATGAGGTGCCTTTGGGCATCAGTATCGAATGTACCTATGATGATTTCAAGGGGCTGGTTCGATATATTTACAATCAGCAGGAGCGTCAGAGCATCCAGGGCGTGAACATCAGCTATAACGGTGATGACGGAAAATTGTCCGGCAATATGAACCTGAATACTTATTATCTGCTGGGCACGGATAAGGTATATGGGGAACCCTATATTCCCGATATGCCTATGGGGGTACAGACGATATTTGGAAACGTGAACTAATAGATTTGCTAATCGGGAGTTGTCGTAATGCAGAAGCATAGGAAGAAAAGACAACTGAATAATGAAGGATTTTCCCTGGTGGAGCTTCTGATCGCCATTGTGATCCTCTCAATCATTGTAGTGCCCCTGCTGCACAGCTTTGTGACCTCTGCCAGAACGAACGCCAAGTCCCGCAGCACCATGCATGCCACGGCAATCGCTGAGGACGTCATGGAAATGTTCGAGGCACATTCTCTGGAGGAAATGTCCGATATTTACACGGGTGCTTCACCTGCGGGATTTACCAATACCGCAGTAAAAGACGACACGACCGGCATCTGGACCTACACGATCCGGGACGATTCTACCACTTCCGGTACTTATGATGTAGTGGTGAAGGTGGATCCCACAGCATACAGTGTGGTGAACAGTGTGGCACAGGTAGATATCAGTAACCTGGCGGGTAATCTGAATGCTGTCTACAGCGAAGCAGCGGACGGCGCTAAGGAAGCTTATTCTTATTTCGGCGGAGGACTCTATACAGCAGATATCATGCAGCATACTACACGGAAGACCGAGATCAATATTGACAGCAGTAAGATCAACGTAACGCTGGCAACGGGAGCTACGGCGGAGACAGATGTATATCTGGTAACGGCATCCACAACATATCATTGTGATCCCACGATCCTGGCAACGGGTAGATCTGCGGACTATCCGCAGACGGGAGCGGATTATGTGATTTTTTCCAACGAAGACAGTGTGCGTAGTCGTGCAGCACAGGTAAATGATGTCAGCGAGCTTGGAAATCAATTGGCGAATATCATTGTCTGTGTACAGCCTCGTGTGGAGAGTGCGCACTACGATGCCGGAAGACCTGCCATTATAGACCGGATAGTGTTCAACAATCCGGACAATGTGGAGACGAATCTGCTGGTAGTGGAGCAGACCGAGAGACAGGACCGAATAGATATGTTGAGGGATGTCTTCGCGACAGATTATGATACCATGCGCAGTAAGTATGGGATATCTCTGGAACTGCGGGAAGCATGGCCCGGCTGGATGCCCGCTCCCGGCACGACACAGACGTCTGCGGGAACTCTTCGTACGAATCTGCTGGACGAGAGTGACGGACTTACGGCATATGTATTTGAGAATTCCAGCATGACCGGCGCGGGAGCCGGAACGGGACTTAATTATGAACTGGCGAAGAACATCATGTCAGTGACGAATCTGACACCGGCCAGGGCACAGGACCGTATTTACGACATGGAAGTGAAGGTCTATGCAGAGGATAAGATAGCAGACGGCAGCCCGATCATTACTATGACAGGAACGGTAACGGAATAACAGGAGAATCCGGAAGGAAGCGTAAGAACCATGAACATACGTGGCAGAGACTTCAAATTACATAAACAGACAGACGATAAGGGCTCGGCAATGGTCGTAGTGATCATAGCTATGGCCTTTATCGGCATTTTAGCCAGTGTTTTGATGTATATGTCCTTATTGAACTATCAGATGAAGGCGAATAACCTGCAGGCGAAGGACAACTTCTATTCGGCAGAGACAGTGCTGGATGAGATCCGTGTCCATATGGAAGAGCAGGTGTCCGCGTCCCTGGGAGATGCCTACACGCAGATTCTGGTGAACTATGATGACACTTCCGTATCCGAGAAGGAGAGTAAGCTCCGCTATGCGTTCTTAAGCAGTATGCAGAAGGCGTATCAGTGCAGTGATACCGTAAGCTTAAATTACTATGATCTGAGGAAACTGTTTGACAGTCTGTCACCGGAAGTGAAGGAAAATACAGTGTTGCAGACCAGTGACGGAGTCAATTCCTATACAATACAGATGGTAGACAGCGCCGTGCAGATGACGGGCACAAACAGCTCCGGAGATGCGGTGAGCGATCTGCCTAAGGGACAGCTTACCCTGTTCACGGACGGATTATCTTTTCAGAAATTAAAGGTGACTTATACTAATGATAATGGTTATGTCTCTGTGATCCAGACGGATATCCGCGTGAAAATGCCGGATATGAGCTTTGCACAGGCAGTAAGCCTGCCTTCACTGACCGGCATGTCACTGGTGGCGCAGAAGAATATTCAGGTGGTAGCGGAGAGCGGCAAATTAAGCGACGCTAAGATCGCCGGAAGCTTCTATGCGGACAAGGTACTGGTGGGGAATGAGGATGATACAAACAGTGCAAATGTGACTCTGACCCTGGCAGAGCCGACAGGTAAGGAAAATGATGATAAGCGTATGGTAGCGGCTACAGAACTGTATCTGGGGAAGGGCGCGAAACTGGAATCCGACAGCTATGGAGAACTGTGGGCAGGCAAGATCACCATGCACGGAGCAGCGACAACTACCGGCAGCGCGAATATGAATTTCAAGGGAAATGATGTCTATGTAGCGGGAGATCTGCGCATAGACGGCGCAAATAATAATTTCACCGCAGGCAGTCTGGTGGATGAGAATTACTCCGGACAGTATATAGGCTTCGGCACCGGGGAGAACGGTGACAGCAGTGCCATCGTAGTCAACGGTACCGGAACGGATATTGACTTAAGCGGTCTGATCAATCTGACTCTGGCAGGCAATACCTATATCGCCACGAAAACTGCCAAGGATAATCTCACCGAGGCGGATGGAAATCTCAATGGCAACGCATCCGACCGCAAGGATATCCTGATGGGGCAGTCTATTGCAGTCAAAAGTGACCAGTTGGCATATCTGGTACCGGCAGATCTGGTAAAACAGGGTACCAATCCTGTGACCAAGGAGCAGGCAGATACTATGGGGAATACGGCAGTTGATTTTAATGCTGCCAGCAGTATGCTGGGCGGTAACAGCCTTGCTTCCTATGGTATTACGAAGTTTATTACGAACGGTAGCAGCGACAGTCAGGGTGTACGTGCTTTTTATAAGAGATTAAACAGCAAGATCACCATTGTGTATTATTACGTGTCCTTTGACAGCTCCACCCAGGCGGGGAGAGAAGCTGCCAACCGGTATTTTCAGGATTATTATAAGGTAAATAAGAGCACCATGGATGCCTATGCCAGCATCTACACCGATGGCATCAAGATCCGGAATCAGAGTGCCGGTGCTTATATCATGCACCTGGCAGGTAATGTGGTGATGTTCGACAAGGATCAGACCACAGGCAGTTACAGTAGCAACCTGCAGAATGCCACATTAGGCAGTGATCAGAGCAATATAGGCTACAAGCAGCAGCTGGCAGCGGATGATTCCAAATTCAAGGCGCTCTGCAAGAAGCTGATCGATGGCTATGAGCAGCTTACGCCTTCCGAAAAAGCGGATACTGCCAATGTATATAGCAATCTGGTAAATACGGACGCGATCACAAGCTTTACCGGTGTGGTCCGTGGCGCGGGACTGGTCGTTGATACAGAGAAGTATTTTGAAAGTAGTGCTTATCCGGATTGCAAGGCAGTCATCGTATATGGTGATTATACCTATCCCGAAGCAGGACATCCGGATTTCAAGAATGGTATCATTATCGCGACAGGCGATGTAAAGATACAGGATGGTAAGGAATTCAACGGTGTGATCCTGGCAGGCGGTGATATCCTGTTAGGACAGAATGTGAAAGTGACACCGGACAAGGAAGCAGTGCTTCGTGCGCTGACCTATTCCAAGGAGGTTACGGGCTCCGGCGGTGGTCAGAAGGAATATCATGTGGTGGATTTCCTGATCGGCGGTGATGGTTACCTGCAGAATAACAATAAGACCTACCTGAACAGCGATATTAATTTAGGAGACCTGATCGTATATGAGAACTGGCAGAAACAATAAAAACGGTGGCTTCTCCCTGGTGGAGCTCATCATCGTCGTCGCCATCATGGCGATCGTGGTGGGCGTCATGGGATTATCTGTGGGAACACTCACCGGAAGAAAAATTGCAAAATGTGCGGATGAGATCGTTTCGACCCTGGAGAGGGCAAGAGTGCTGACCCTGGGAAAAGAACAAAACCAGGTGGAGTTTGTGCTGACAGATGTGAGCGGTGAGTATCATGCGCAGATCTATCAGGGAGGTACGAAGGTATCAGACAGAATCGTTGGAAAGGATCCTATCACAATACAAGTATATTTTGATGATGATTCCATTCCCTATAATCTGTCACAATTAAAAGGTACCTTGCCTTATGCGTCCGCAACCGACGGACTGCATCTGGTGTTCAACAGAGCATCGGGAGCTTTTGAAGAGAAGACCTGTGCTGCTGCAGATGCGGACAAGGACTATTGTAAGAAAATTGTGATCAGCAACGGAACAAGAACGATAACAATCACAACAGTCGGCAGAACCGGCAAAATCCTGAAGAAATAAGGAGGTTGACTATGCGTATCGGAAAAAAAGGATTCACTCTCGTAGAAGTGATAGTGTCCCTGGCAATCATGACCATTGTGGCAGGATCTGTGGGCGCCTTTATCGTCGCAGGCAACAATTCCTACCTGCGGGGGAATAAGGAGCTGACCCTGCAGGAAGAAGCACAGCTTGCAGCGAATCAGATGATTGACCTGATCATTGATGTGGAGAAGGATATTAATTTCACACCGGATCATACCGGCACAGCAGTGGATCTGGACGGCAGTACCGCCAGGGATGCAGCCGGCAATGAGATCACCACAGCCCATGTCAGAGAACTGCGTCTGGTCAATAACGAGAATACCTATATGATCCGCTGGCAGGGAACCGCATCAGGTGACTATGCGACTGCAAACCAGGTATACCTCTATGAAGTGAAAAATACAACGGATGCGGACGGCAATCTCGTCGTAGGAGATCTCACCACGGCAACCCCGGCACTTATGGCAGAGCATGTCACAAGCTTCAGCGTAGACTTAAGCCAGGTGGAGGACAAGCGGAAAGTTATCCTGAATATGACCTTCACTTACCAGGACAGAAGCTATGATATCGCAGAGACCATTAAGCTTAGAAATGATCTGGAGAAGACCGGAACCGCATACGCATGGATCAGTGCTCTGACTATTGATCCTCCCAGTGCAACATTACCGCAGGGCAAGATACAGCAGTTTACCTATAATCTGAGCGGTGACGCAGAGGCAGTAGCTGAGGGCGTTACCTGGAGTGTGTCCTATGCTTCCGGGGCTAATTGTAAGAGTACAATTAATCAGGATGGTATTTTAAAAGTAGATGATGAGGAAACTATCGGCACGGATGTGCTGGTGGTAAAATGTACTGCAAAAGCAGATACGAGTATGGTGGCATATGCATATGTGACAGTGGAAGAGAGATTGATAGACTCTCTGACGATTACGCCACATGATGGCAGCCTGATTCCTTTGGAAAGTTGGCAGAATGGACAGGAGGCTAACGCAGTCGGTGATGGTAAAAGAATTAATTTCACATGTACCTTAGATGGCAAGGACAGTGCAAAAGCAGAAGGCGTAGAATGGACTGTGGAACGTGTGGATGGCACTACTCGAGCAGCGAGAACTGCAATTTCAAAGACAGGAGCTATGACTGCATATCTTGTAGCGGATTCAGAGGAAAAACAGGGATATCATGTGTTAAGGGTGACTTGCTCATCAGTAGCAGATCCTTCTATGAAGGATGAGGCATTGATCACAGTATCTAATGTTCCTGGAAAATACAGTGCGGAACTGATTGCTGAAACTCTGACTACCTATAAATTCGATGAGGGAAACCAAAAGAGAATCGGCTATTGTGTTAATATTGAATGTCTTCCTTCCTGGGCGGATTATCGGAACGGTTATCCGAAGATTTCTTGGGAAATAGTAGGAGATTCTAAAGGATATACATTTGGTCCTTCTAGCAGTGTTTATGAACAGATATTATATTGTAGTTACCATGAAAATGTATATGAGCCGCCCGTGACTGTACGTGCTACGGTACAACTGGATGCTACAACGACGGTATATCCCACAATAGATATTAAGATTCCCAAGCTGAAGACGGCACTGGCGGAGGATAAACCGTATATCAACAGCGATCAGTTTGTACTGAACAGAAACGGTGAAATAGAGTGTTGGTTGGAAAATTATGATGGCACAGGTAAAGTAACCTGGAGATTTGCTAATGATGCAGAATTAGGTCTGGCGGCATCGAGGGAAATTGAAGATCAGCTTGATCCTAGTAAGGATAAAGAATACGTAAATATTTTGTCGCAAAGAATGGTTGGATTCAGCAGATATAAGGAGAGAGATAAAAAAGGAAGTCTCCCTGATGCTTACGAAGATGGAACACGACAGGTATTTCCAAATATGACTTATGATTCGAAAAATGACCATGCATATATTTGGGCAAAATATTCACTTCCATGGAATCAGGAATATCGATTGACACTGGAAGCAGTGGATGAAGAGGGGAATGTGATTGCAGAGACAGATATTCTGATACCGGAATGTAAAGTACTGTTCCCCAGTGGAAGTCGTTATATGACAGTTAATCAAGGACAGGCGATTTATCCGAGATGTAAGTGTGATGCCTGCAAAAATGATCCTAATCATAATCATTGGGGTAACGAAACTGCACAAAATAAGGTGACCGGGAAATGGGAACCCAGTCCGGCATTGTATAACCAGTGGATTTATGTGACTTTGTATGGATTTTACACAGGAAATCTGGGATTGAAAGATTCCGGTAATTGGCTGAATCTGGGCAGTAAAATGTACGGAGATAGCAAGCTGGCTGGAGGTACAGGAATTTCTGCAACTACATGGACGGCAGACGAAGGTGTTTTACAGATATCCATTGATGCCATGGAGCAGAATAAAGACCTGTATCTGCAGTTCTATGATAAAGATCATTATAATGAACAGGATTATAGGCTGGACCGTGTATTAGTAATACAGTGGAACAGGAAGGATGCACAATGACGGGTAACTTGAAGCACAACACAAAAAAGTACATAGCCGGAATCCTTACCATAGCTTTGGCAGCCGGAGTCTGCCAGAGCTATGGCTCTATGGAAGTAAGTGCACAGGAGATGACACTGCCCGGCATCGAGAAACTGGTACAGGATACAGTAGCATCTTCGGACGGCACCTTCCACATTTTAGAGATCGTGCCTTCTAAAAAGGACGCTTCCATCGGATACCTGATCGGTGGCGAGGAACCGGTATCTGAAGGACGTAAGCTTTCGGAACTTCCGGCAGCATCAGAGAGAAAAACCGCCATGGCTGCGATCAGCAGTAGCAGCCTGGGGGATCTCGCAGGAAGCAACGGTCCGGTCAGCTTCTCTGCATACAGTGAGGGTGGAAGCCGCACTGAGGAGATCCGTGGCTCTTTTGTGAAAAATACGGAGAATAGCGGTCAGTATACCTATACACAGACAGAACCGGTGTATAAGCCGTATACGGAGGGGGATACCAGGCAGCGTTATGACAGATATGGTGCAATCGAGGCTTCCGGAGCTTCTAACGAGAACAAACAGAGTGTATCTCCTGTATTTTCTAAAGTGTCTGATGTCACCGCAGGAAATCTGGAAATGGCCATCGGTGATGCAGTGGATGCGCCGACAGCTCTTGCGGCTACGAAATATGCACTGACTCCGGACGATAAAAATTCCGACGGCAGAATGAGCACTATTGAGCCCATTGATTTTGTGGCAGATAATTATGTCGGTAGGGAAGTGTATACCAAGACTGATGATGTATACACTTACCTTGGTAAGGTGGTATACGGCCTGCCTGCGGGATATGCTATCCAGAGCACTGCCACAACTTCCGAAGATACTTCCGGAGCGTCAGAAAATCTGGGAGAGGCGACGACAGCGGAGAACTCGGGACTGGTAACGGCAGCCTCTGCATCCGGGAATGACGCAGCAGCGGAGTCCGGTAATAGGATGCAGACCTTCAGCGTACGAAGCACATCAGGAAATGATATTGAGACTTCCGAACAGAAGATAATGACAGCTTCTGATCCTTCATCCGAACAGAATATAATGACAGCTTCTGTTCCATCATCCGAACAGAACAACAATCTCTATATTTTAAATTCAGCCAACACCACACCTATTCTATGGGCAGCCTGGACGGAAAATCCGGATGGAACGGGAGGAAGTTATACACTGTCTAATCCTGCGGATGGTTATTTTGTTCATTTCACGGAAAACACCTCAGGTGATTATTATGTGTCTAAGGTGACATTATCCAACACTGATGGAGACTACAAACTAATCAATTCTTATCAGAAAAATGATAACGGTAAATATGTGCTGGAAAGCAGCGGTATTATGCAGGTTCATCTTCGAAATGAATTAGGCTACGATGCATCAAACAGCTATGATTTTATAGGTGATAATGCGAAGGATGCGTTGGATACTGTAGCATATGACGGTGGTTTCTACAATAAAGAATGGTTCAAGAAACAGGTCCTGAATCTGTCTGGCACCAGCCGGTATGAGAGCGTCAGCTCTTCCGGTACTGGTGGAAATATTGATCAACTGAAGATTGAAGTGACAACTTTGACAGTGGAGGAACTGGCGAAACTGGTAAATCCGGAGGAACAGGCTTATTATGGCGTGGATTTGGACAACGTGGATCTGATCTATCTCTCCGGCAGGGGAAGTTATGCAGCGGAATCTGTGAATATGACTTCTGCAGCAACCGCTCTGACGAAGATGATATTCGGCATTAAGGATACTACCGGTGAGCGGAATGATGCAGACAGAGTACCGGTGGTCATGGATTACGGATTTTACAGCCAAAATAAAACGCTGGCTGAGGAGCCGAATAATAATCAGAATAATAAGATACTGACACAGATGGCACTGACGATCTTGAAGGTTTCCGATGATAATATTGCCAAAGAAGTTGCTTCACAGGGAGATGCTTACTGGAACGGTCAGACGGCAGCTTCGCTTAGCCTGGACGATTCCGTGAAAGAGGCTTTATATGACAATGTTTATCTGAATGATGACAGTGCGACGCCTTATGTTGCCTCTGACTTCCTGACTGACTGGAAAGGGGATGCGGCGAAAGCGGCAACCTTCAAAGCAGTATTAAAAGAGATTCAGTACGAGAATTTCCTGGCTAAGAAAAACAACAGCAATGCAGCACAGATGGATGAAGAGATCAGTAAGGCGTCTATTACCAGATATATTCTGAACTGGTATATGCACAGAGTCACGGTGAAATCCTCCATCCGTGTACTGGATCTGGAACCCTGCTATGATTTTGATGATGAGAATACAGTGCTAACCCCCCAAAAAGTATTTGAAATGACGGGGATGACCGGAAAATATGAGGAATCTGTAACCAAGATCAATATTACACAAATGTCATCTGCGGAATTTATAGGTAAGATCGAGGACTTG
>ERZ1026864.1780-NODE-1780-length-10508-cov-6.815555_pt1 | contig 10508 bp, 9 predicted proteins | sample MGYA00380162_ERZ1026864 | MGnify/ENA primary metagenome ERZ1026864 (study PRJEB33269, sample SAMEA4719798) | human gut metagenome | biome: human-associated habitat; feature: organic feature; material: feces | place: Cameroon | collected 2013-10 ... | reverse complement strand
TGCCTGCTGCTGCCGGGCGAAACGCGCGAGAGTGTCGCGGAGAAGCTTCGCTCCTTCTGCGCCGTGCCGAAAACCTTCGTGCACGACGACCAGCCACACGCCTTCACGATCTCGATGGGCTACGCCGAGTATCCGACCCAGACCAGTACCCGTGAGGGCCTCATGCGCTACGCCGACGCCGCGCTCTACGAGGTGAAGCTGCACGGCAAGAACGGCTGTCAGGCCTACGAGGACGGCTTCAACGCGATCCGCACCCAGCTTGGCTTCCGGCTGAACGACATCTCCATGAATCTCCCGGGCGCGTTCATCATCTACCGCGCAGATCCGACGGACGACGAGCTTCTCTATGCGAACTGCGAGATGCTCCGTCTCACCGGCTGCGACGACATGCCGGCCTTCTTCGACTATACGAAGCGCAGCTTCCGGAACCTCGTCGCCCCATCCGAGCAGGATTCGGTACAGACAAGCATCTGGACGCAGGTCAATGCAGACTGCGCCGACATCAATGCCTATGTCCGTTACTCGCTCGTTCGCCACGACGGCTCGCAGGTGCAGGTCCTCGCCCATGGACGCATCGTCGAGCACAGCAGCTACGGACGCCTCTTCTACGTGCTCTTCGAGGATGTAGCGAAGCACGAGCAGTATTACAGCGTGAGATAAATTAAATCAGGGGCCCGGAGACAGGCTCTGAATACCATACGGAGAAACCGTGTATTCAGAGCCCGCCCACCGGGCCCCTGCCTTATCTTCTGCTTAAAGACTTCTCAGCTCCGCCGTCAGCTCTTCGTTCGCGGAGTAATCCACCGGCGTGTCGATGATCACCGGTACCTTCTCCTCGAAGCCCTTTCGGATCGCTTCACCGAGCTCCGCCGCGGAGTTCACGCGCACGCCCTTGCAGTGCATCGCTTCCGCGAGCGCCACGAAATCCGGGTTCGTGAAATCGACGAAGGCCGCGCGACCATACTGCTCCTCTTCCTTCCACTTGATGAGACCATACTCGCTGTCATGGAAGATCACGACGACGAAGTTCACACCGAGGCGCACTGCCGTCTCGAGCTCCTGCGAGTTCATCATAAAGCCGCCATCGCCCGTCGCCACCAGCACACGACGCTCCGGATAGACCAGCTTCGCCGAGACCGCACCCGGCACACCGATGCCCATGCTGGCGAAGCCGTTCGAGATGATGCAGGTTTCCGGCTTATAGCAGCCGTACAGACGACCGATCCACATCTTGTGCGCACCGACATCGGAGATCAGGATGTCCTCCGGATCCGAAAGCGCCTTCCGGATATCCGCTACGATTCGCTGCGGCTTCATCGGAAAGGCATCCGAGTGCACCGCCTCCTCGATGGACTCCTCAAAGCGCTCCTTGATCGCGAAGGCCCAGCTCGGCTCCTCCTTCGCCTCCAGCAGCTCCCTGAGGCGCACGAGCGAGGAATCGATCTCACCGTTTACCTGCACCTCGCACTGGTAGTACTTACTGATATCCGCCTGCCAGTTCGAGATATGCACGATACGGTGATTCCGCTCCGCATTCCACTTCGACGGCTTCAGCTCCATCAGATCATAGCCGATGCAGATGACGAGGTCCGCCTCCTCAAACAGCCGGTTCACATAATCCCGCTGTGGGATACCGATGGTCATCATCGAGTAGCGGTTGTCCGCCGAGACGATGCCCTTCGCCATCATGGTGTTGACGACCGGAATATGCAGCTTCTCCGCGAACTCCGTAATCACCTGAGAGGAAGCATAATGGACGGCATTGTTCCCGACGAAAATCAGCGGCTTCCGCGCCGTGCGGATCGACTCCGCTGCCATCTGGATCTGCGATTCCTCGGCCTCCTGCTGGCAGACCACATCCTTCATGAGCGGCATCTCGAGCCCGCTCACCTGCATCTTCGCGATATCCACCGGGAGGTCAATGTGGGCGGCCCCCATGCGGCCGGCTCCACCCTCCGCGTACTTGAAAGCGAGACGAACGATTTCATTGACCGTATCCGGACGCATGACCAGCTTCGTCCGCTTCGTGATCGGCTCGAAGATCTTCGCGAGGTCGAGATTCTGATGGCTCGTCAGGTGCATCTGATCCGAGCTGACCTGACCGGTGATCGCCACGAGCGGCGCACCATCGAGATTCGCATCCGCGACACCCGTCACGAGATTCGTCGCGCCCGGCCCCAGCGTCGCGAGACACACGCCCGCCTTCCCGGTGAGACGCCCATACACATCCGCCATGAACGCCGCACCCTGCTCGTGCCGCACCACGACGAAGTGAAGTCGCGGCTCATCCGCGATCGCCTGGATCAGCTCCAGGTTCTCCTCCCCCGGGATGCCGAAGATGTACTTGACCCCCTCCGTCACCAGACACTCCACCATCAGTTTCGCCGCTGTACGCATAACACTCTCCTCCATCCAGCATCACAAAAAGGCGCTACAGGAAAAACCTGAAGCGCCCTTGCTTTATAATATGAAAATTATATTCATTTGATGCCTGATACATCATCAAGCATTTTTGAATTATAGCACGCAGATACGGATAATTCCATCTGTACACGATTCCATTCCGGTATCGGAGTTATAACAGGATCACTGTGCCGGGCGACCTATTTTTTTAATTTCTGCTTTACAGAAATTGATCTCATTGATATATTTGATTCCAGCAAAGGGGAGTAGAGGGCAGTCGTTCCGGATCGGTTTGGGGCGCGGCTGCTGCATGACAGCGTCAGCACGGCGGGAACGCCCGATGTCATGTGTTCGCTTGAGACTTTTGTCACAGTTTCGGTCTGTGGCAGGGTCTCTTTTTTTCTGCCACGATGTTTTTCAGGAGGTAGAACATGAACTTTTTGAACACTTTCGCTGCACTGTTTGCCAATGCAGGCAACCTGCACTGGCAGATGGTGGTCATGTGGGCCATCGGCGGCCTGCTGATTTATCTCGCCATCGTGAAGAAGATGGAGCCGAGCCTGCTGCTCCCGATGGGCTTCGGTGCGATTCTCGTGAATCTGCCGATGTCCGGTGCGATCACCCAGGGCGACACGATCGGCCCGATCACGGCACTCTTTGACGCCGGCATGTCGAACGAGCTCTTCCCGCTGCTTCTCTTCATCGGTATCGGTGCGATGATCGACTTTGGACCGCTGCTTGAGAAGCCGTGGCTAATGCTCTTCGGTGCCGCAGCCCAGTTCGGTATTTTCTTTACACTATTCCTCGCTGGCTTCTTCTTCGAACTCAAGGATGCGGCGTCCATCGCCATCATCGGTGCAGCAGACGGCCCGACCGCGATTTATGTCGCAAACGTGCTGAAGTCGAAGTATCTCGGTGCCATCATGGTCGCAGCCTACAGCTACATGGCCCTCGTCCCGATCGTACAGCCGCCGGTCATCAAGGCGCTCACCACAAAGAAGGAGCGTCAGATCCGTATGCCATATCAGCAGGGCAGCGTCAGCCAGCTGACGAAGATCCTCTTCCCGATCGTCGTGACCATCATCGCCGGCATCGTCGCTCCGACCAGCGTCGCCCTCGTCGGCTTCCTCATGTTCGGTAACCTGCTTCGTGAGTGCGGTGTGTTGAATTCCCTCAGTGAGACCGCACAGAGCGTACTCGCAAACCTCATCACCATCGTGCTCGGTCTCACCGTTGCCGGCCAGATGACGGCTGATCAGTTCGTTCGTCCGGACACCCTGCTGATCCTCGCCCTCGGCCTCGTGGCCTTCGTCTTCGATACCGCAGGTGGCGTACTCTTCGCGAAGCTCCTGAACCTCTTCCTTCCGGAAGGCAAGAAGCTGAACCCGATGATCGGTGCCGCCGGCATCAGCGCCTTCCCGATGAGCGGTCGTGTTGTCAACAAGCTCGGCCTCGAAGAGGATAATCAGAACTTCCTTCTGATGTACTCGATCAGTGTCAATGTTTCCGGCCAGATCGCATCCGTACTCGCGGGTGGACTGATTCTGACCCTGATGGCTTAAAAAGGAGGTCCCTATATGTTACATCTTACTTCATGGACACAGACCCTTCCGATGATGGCTTCCGGCATGCTCGGCATCATCCTCGTTATGGGTGTCATCGTATTGGTCGTTATGCTTCTCAACAAGCTGACCAGCCGTAAATAAATTACATACGAATAGCAAAACAGCCGGGTGACTAAATCACCCGGCTGTTTTGGTTATTTCCCGAACACATTGCGCTTATCTTCTTTTTCTGTTATCGTATCAGAAGGTGCTACCAGAAACGGTAGGCGGTTAGTCCCTCGTCAGAGGGTTGTGACCCTCTGAAACATTTTTTTGTAAAGGAGGGATGCCTATGTTGACTATCGAAAGTCTCATTGCAGTGTTAAGCTTCGGTTTAGCCTGTTTTGAACTTGGATATACACTCGGTAATAAATCACAAAAAAAATAATCGCCCCCAGTCCGCAAAACTTAGGCGATTATTTTAATCAAATAGTTCAGGACTAACCGTCTATCGGTAGCACCTTTTTCATTTACATCATAGCACGCTTATCAGGCTGTGTCAAAATCTTTCAGATATCCCCGAACTTCAGCTTCGCGGCGTGCTCGATCAGCTCGGCGGCTTCCTCGATGCTGTAGCAGGCGCTGTTGATGCAGAGATCACTGTACTCCGTGTTTCCCGGGAAATTCGGGATGTACTTCCGGTGGTAGCTCTCCCGCGCCTTATCCGCGTCATGCACCGCCTTCACCGCTTCCTTCTCATTCATGCCGAAGTAGTCGATGCAGTTCTTCACGCGGACCTCATACGGCGCATACACGTATACGCGCAGCAGCCGCGGCTCGTTCCGCAGGCAGTACGCACCACAGCGGCCCACGATGATGCACGAATCCTTCTTCGCGAAGTCCTGGATGATGTTCTCCTGCACCATGAAGATTTCATCCTGCATGTCGGTCGTACCGACACCGAACGGATACAGATGGTAGGAAAATGCGGAACGGATATCCTCTTCCTTCCGGCTGATTTCCTTCACGGAGGTGTTCATGCGCTTCGCGGTTTCCTCCACGATGTCACGGTCCATGAACTCGATGCCGAGCTGCTTCGAAAGCGCGCGCGCCACCAGGCTGCCGAATGAACCAAACTGTCTCGAGATCGTGATCACATATTTTTCCATGCTGTCCCTCCGCTGTGAAATTTTCATGACGCAGCTCCCCTGCGCCCGCCTCATCCTTTTACCGGGAGCCGCAGGGGTCTGACCCCTTTCACTTCCGTTTACAGTACCTTCTGAATGAAGCTGATCGTTCTTGCCTCCTTCGGATGTACGATGACCTCCTGCGGTGTGCCCTCCTCGACGATGTAGCCGCCGTCCATGAAGATGACGCGGTCTGCGACCTCACGGGCGAAGCCGATCTCATGGGTGACGATGACCATCGTCATGCCGTCCGCGGCCAGCTGCTTCATAACCGCCAGTACCTCGCCGACCATTTCCGGGTCGAGGGCCGAGGTCGGCTCATCGAAGAGCATGATGTCCGGCTTCATGCACAGTGCACGCGCAATCGCGACACGCTGCTTCTGTCCACCGGAGAGCTGGGACGGATAGGCCTCCGCCTTCTCGGCGAGGTCGACACGTCGAAGCATCTCCATCGCGCGCTCCTTCGCCTCCGCCTTACTGCACTTCTTCAGCTCCACCGGCGCCAGCATCAGATTATGCAGGACATCCATATTATTGAAAAGATTGAAATGCTGGAACACCATACCGATGTTCTCGCGGACCTTATTCATATCTACCTTTTTGTCGGTGATGTCGACACCATCCACATGGATCTTTCCGGCGGTCACATCCTCGAGCTTGTTCAGGCAGCGAAGAAAGGTCGACTTACCGGAGCCGGACGGGCCGAGGATGACGACGACCTCGCCCTCGTGGATCTCGGTCGAGATGTCCCGTAAGACCTCGAGATCACCGAAGCACTTCCGAAGGTTTTCTACCTTTATTTTAACATTTTTATCGTTTGAAATCACGGTTTTTTCCTCCTTTCCACTGCCTCAGCGCTTCACGCCGCGGTTCATTCTCCGCTCCACGATCTTCGCGATATAGGACAGGATCGTGATCACGACGAGGTACATGACGCCGACGATTGCCCAGGTCTGGAAGGACATGAAGGTCTTCGCCTGTACATTCTTCGCGGCATTGACGAGCTCCGGGAAGCCGATGACGGACAGGATGGAGGTATCCTTTACGGTGATGATGAACTGGTTGATGATGCTCGGAATCATCGTACGGATCGCCTGCGGCATGATGATCTTCCGCATCGTGGTCCAGTACGGAAGGCCGAGGGAACGTCCGGCCTCCATCTGGCCGATGTCGACCGACTGAATACCGGCACGGATGATCTCCGCCATGTACGCACCACAGTTCAGCGCGAGACAGATGGTACCGGCCTGCAGCGCCGTCAGCGTAAAGCCGTTGCCGATCTTCAGCGTATTATTCAGCAGATACGGTAAACCGAAGTACACGAAGAACGCGAGTACGATCATCGGGACACCTCGGATGATAAATACGAAGATCTGCGCGATGATGTTGCATACCTTATTCTTCACGACGCTCATCAGACCGAAGATCATACCGAGGATACATGCGAACACGAGTCCCAGGAATGCCAGCAGAAGCGTCCGCCCCATCGCCAGTATCAGCAGTTTTCCGTAAGCGGAAATAATTTTAGCCATAGTGTCTCACCCTTCTATCAATCTGCGTCCTCTTACCGCTCGCCATGCGTGGCAGTACTCCGGACGTCACCAACCATTTCATTTCCATCTTCATGGAAATACGCCGCAGCACACCAGTCGATAGGGGGCCGGCTGATGTTCTGCGACGATATTCTGTATTTACTTTATTGCTTCATGTGATCGAAGCCTCCGGCGAGATCCTGTTCGGACCACAACGCATCCTCGATCAGATGATACTCTCGGATCAGCCGAGGTAGGTCGCGATAATCTCATCGTACTTGCCGTTTGACTTGATGTCCTTGAGACCTGCATTAAACATATCAACGAGCTCCTGCTTGCTGGAATCGAAGATGGCGAAGCCATACTCAGCAGGATCATTGCCGGTACCATCGAGGATCTTCATGCCGAGGCCGGTATCCTTGATGTTGGATGCCATGATTGGCGTATCATCGAAGCAGGCTGCAACCTGACCGCCAACAACGGCCTGGTACATGGTCGGTGAATCCTCGAAGTAGGTAATCTCGAAGCCATACTGATCCTTGAGGCTCTCTGCATAATCTGCACTCATGGATGCGGTCTTGACTGCGACGCTCTTACCCTTTAAGCCATCGAAGCCAGTGATGTCGGAGTTCTCCGCAACGGCCATGCTCTGGTTTGCATCATAATATCCATCAGAGAAAATCCATCCGGAAGACTTACGCTCGTCGGTGATGGAAGCGCCGGCGATCATACCATCTGCCTGACCAGCCTGACATGCAGCGATGGAAGCATCCCAGCCGAGTGGCTTGATCTCATACTTGAAGCCCTGATCATCGGCGATCGCGGCGAGGATATCCACATCGATTCCGACGAGCTTTCCGCTGTCATCCGTATACTCAAACGGCTTAAATGCGGTATCGGTTACGATCTGCCATACCTTATCGCTGTCTGCAGCTGCGGCCGTGGTCTCTGCTGCGGCTGTGGTCGTATCTGCTGCTGCGGCGGTGGTATCAGCGGCTGCAGCTGTGGTTGCGGCTGCGGTCGTCGCTGCGGTATCGGAACCTCCACAAGCGGTGAGTCCAAGTACTGCCATCGTTACTGCCATTACAAGTGCGCTCTTTTTCATAATTTTCTCCTCTCATCTTTCTGCTGTGAAGCCTCGCTTCACGAGATTTATCCTAACGGCTCTCGCCGATTAGAAACATGTTTAAGACTTTCGGCACGCATCGACGAAGGCCTGTACGAGCTTTCGCGATTTCGAATCCGTCATGTAGGCGAATTCCGGATGCCACTGCACGCCGACGATGAATCGTCGATCCGGCACGTTCAAGGCTTCCACCAGTCCGTCCTCCGAGTACGCCATCGCGACGGCCTTCGGGGCGAGCTGTTTCACTGCCTGATGGTGATAGCTGTTCACCGCGTAAGGTCCCGGGCCGATGATGTCGGCGAGCAGTGTGCCCTTTTTCACGTCGACCGTGTGAATCGCCCGGTCATATGGTGGCGTCATGTGGTGCTCCACGCTGGACGGATGCTCCGTTGGCAGGTCCTGATAGAGGGTTCCGCCGAGGAGGGCGTTCATCAGCTGGATGCCACGGCAGATACCGAGCACCGGCTTGTCCTCCCGGTAGCAGCGATCGAAGAGATAGGACTCCATCTGATCGCGGCGACTGCAGCTCACGCCACAGCTCGCTTTCGCCTCCTCATGGTAGACGCCGGGGTCCACATCGTGGCCACCCGTCATCAGGATGCCATCACAGAGAGAAAAACAGGCATCCATCTCCGCCCGATCGATCGTCAGCGGAAGCATGATCGGAAGTGCGCCACAGGCCTCGAGGGCCTTCATGTAGCCCGGAAGCATCCAGTAGCTTTCCTTCTCGTCATCATACAGCGGGATCAACCCGATTATCTTCTTCATACCTTTCTGCCTCCGCTCCTTGTCCTCGTTACCGACATGCGGCTTTCGTAAAATAAAAAGACAAAGAGGTCTGAATCCTTTCGGACGCGGACCTCTTTGCCTTGACCTGTATACTAGCACTGCAACGTGTAAAAGTCAAGCTTTTACATCGCCGGATCCTTGATTTTTCTTTCCATTCCTTCGTTATATGGAAGACCGTTAAAAAATCTCATATCCCTGTGTCTCATATTTGAGGCCATAGCTAAAAGACTTTGTGATCTGCGTCTTTTTCTCTCATGGGCTATATGATACGACAATGTAAAAGACTTGTCAATCGTGTCTTTTATTCTGTTTCCGGATATGTGCTATAACCGGAAATCGCGAATCGCAGGCCTTCTGAATCATCGTGCTGTTCGCTCCCGACCGGCGTCTGCGGATACTGCCCGGTCGGACAGCGCAGACCGGGCAGCACTAGAAAACCGCCGTATGCATCATCACATACGACGGTTTTACATGGAGTATGAATTTTATCTTAGGTAATAGAATTCCTTTTCAGGAAGTATGGTGCGTGGTTCAGGAGTTCCCCGTCACCATATGTAAATCAGAGTTTGAATCTTGTACGTATAACTACTGTGTCACTTACGCAGGAGCTGTTCGATCGCACACATGCGCCCGCTTCGCATTCCCGCAAAAGTATTCCTTATGCAAGTGCTGTTCCCAGCGCCTTGCACTCTGCCAGTGCCGCCTCATCCGGGGCGTCCTGACAAATCACGGTGGAGATCACGTTCGCGCCGTCTGTGTCGCAACGACTCTTCCATTCCTCCATCCATGCACCATCTCCCCAGCCCCAGGAGCCGAAGAGGCCGATCTTCTTTCCGGGCAGTGAGCCCTCAACCGCTGTAAACATCGGCTCGAACTCGTCCTCCTCCAGAACCTCTGCACCCATCGCCGGGCAGCCGAAGGCGATCGCATCATAGGACGCCACGTCTCCTGCAGAGAATCCGGATGGTCCCAGTACCGTTACCTCAGCACCAGCTTCCTGTGCGCCTTCCGCGACAGCCTTCGCCATCTGCTCGGTATTACCAGTTCCGGACCAGAAAACAACCGCAACTTTGCTCATTATTCCTCCTCTCATTTTTAGAAAAATTTCAGATACCCTCTCATTTCATGCCTCGACGCCCGAGGGCGAGTCGGTCGCTCCGGCAGAAATCCGAAGCCCATCCGAAATCCATCCTTTTTATATATCCAAACAGCCGCCGCTTATGGTCGGCAACCGATTTGGTCATGTTCGTTCAATGCTTCCGGCGTGCGATCATCGCTCCGCCGTTCACATCGTCACCGTAAGGTGGTGCTGCCCGCGCAGGTATGTGCGCTCCGGCCACCTGCATTGGCCGCGTCGTGGTGCATCAGCTTGCGACCGTGAGCTCCTCGAGGGTCCGCCCCTGCGCCCATGCACGCTGGTAGATTGTGGTGCAGCGCCGGAATCTGCGGAAGGATGCCTCCGCCTGCTCGACATCACCGTACACCTTCCAGGTGCCAACCGTCTTGCAGCCCTCTTCCTTATGATTGATGAAGCCCTCGACATCCTCGAGCGGATAACCGAGGAAGATGCCGATCTCATGTGGAAACTCGTCCGACGATTTCCGGGCGCGGATCCGACGGCTGAGCTGCGCGATGCAGCGTGCCATGTCGTCGCAGTCATAGCCGAAGCCCATCAGGAAGGCACGCACCCGCTCCTGCTCCAACACCCGCTGCAGGTGCTCCGGCCGGTACAGGTATAGCAGCACCCGTCCCTTCCGATAGTTCATCGGCACTGCCCGAAGGCCCTTCTGCACGAAGATCCGGTTCATCTCACGGATATCCGCCCGCGCCTGTTCCAGATTCGGATACGGAAGACTGATCAGATTCGACGGTTTCATCCCCGCCAGCGTCGGCGAGCAGTTCTCGATTAAAAGCTGTTCCGGCATAT
>ERZ1026864.1778-NODE-1778-length-10526-cov-5.144494_pt1 | contig 10526 bp, 10 predicted proteins | sample MGYA00380162_ERZ1026864 | MGnify/ENA primary metagenome ERZ1026864 (study PRJEB33269, sample SAMEA4719798) | human gut metagenome | biome: human-associated habitat; feature: organic feature; material: feces | place: Cameroon | collected 2013-10 ... | reverse complement strand
TGCCGTCCGCCAGCTTCTGGGTCTGCATCAGGTTGATGTCCGCTCCGCAAATTCCGCACTTGTTCGCCATAACATTTTCTCCTTTCCGTCGTTGCCCGATTCGGCAGGTTCCTGTAGCTACTTATGAAATCATCCCATTGTGGGCGCTTTCCCTCACATGGCGTAGATCTGATCCATCAGATACTCGGCGGACATGGAGCCGTAGAAAAACTGATCGATCAGCCCGTCCTTCTTGGCGTCCCGGATGTCCTTTGCCGTCTGCCTTTCGGTGTTGGAGTCCACCATCAGCGCGATCTTGCAGTTGGGGCACAGCTCCCGCACCCGGTCGCGCAGCTTCAGCCTTTCACTGAGCTTCCACGGCGTATACCCCGTCACCTCCATCACGAGGGCGAACGGCTCGTACACCTGGCACAGCTCCACAGTATCCCTTGGGGACTCGGCGCGGATCACCTCGATATCGTAGTCGGAGTTTTTGAAAGCGGTCGCCACTGCGTCCGCAAACAGATAATTCTGCATATCGATCACAATTTTTCGCATTGAGCCATCCCTCTTCCTTTCCCGGTATATCTGATGAGCTTACCGCATCCCATTGTATGTTGCTATTGTAGCACGGAAAAGCGGCTCTGTCTGTCCACAAAAGTGAGGACAGACAGAGCCGCTGATTGCGGATAATTTTTTGAATAGACGTATTCCCTTTCAGTTTTCTTCTGCCGCGCCAAACAGGCTTCCCGGCACCACCAGCCGCTTGCTGACCGCGGCGACCATTAGCCGGTTGCGGTTGGGGTAGCCGGTTTTTTCCAGCATCCGGTTGATATAGGTGCGTACTGTGGATTCCGCCACGCTCATCCCCGTGGCAATCTCCGCATAGGTCTGTCCCTCGCAGAGCAGGCGCAGCGTCTCCAGCTCCTGATCGGATAAGTCGCAGGACAGGACATTTCCCAGCCGCACCGACGGCGCGTCGTCCGGCCAGAAACACTTGCCGGACAAGGTGCCCTCGATAACGCCCACAAGATCGCTGGAGGGAGAGTCCTTGTACCAGAAGCTGTCGGCTCCGATCCGTCTTGCCCGTTCCAGAAAGCGTCCCTCCAGCATGGAGGTCACCATCACGATCTTGATATGGGGATAGTTTTTTTTGATTGCCTCAGCGGCGGTCAGACCGTCCGAATCATTTTCAGTGCAGATGTCCATCAGGATCAGGTCAATATGCCCGTCGCCACACCGGTGAAGCGCTGCGTCGGCACGGGTCAGTGTGCCCGCCACCCGGCAATCCGCGCATTTTTCCACGCAGGCGCACAGATACATTCTGGCGAGGGCCTGATCCTCAACGATCAATATGTCTCTGACAGCCATTCGTTCCCCTCCTCCAAATTCCCTCGATTTGGTATTCCTATCACCAGCGCGAACTCCGGCAGACTCTGCACCGTCATGGTTCCGCCGATCCTTTCAATCCTGCGGCGCAGATTGGACAGCCCGCCGCCCTCTGTGATGGTCTTTTCCGGCGGCCTTCCGTTATTGCGGATCAGAACGGTATATCTGTCGCCGTCCTCCCAGATGTTGGCCATCAGTTCGGTTGCCTGCGCGTACTGTATGGCGTTGTTCAGGCAGACCTGCATGGCGGCATACATCAGGTCCGCCGCGCCGTTCGCCGGCTCTGTGCCTCTTATTCTGACGGTCACGCCGCTGCTGTCCGCGCTTTCATACAGCTTTTCCCTTGCCGCCAAAAGATCCGCCTCCTGAAAGACGATGCTTTTCTCCCACTCCCGCAGCACAATGTCTGCGTCGATGCCGCCAAGGTCCCCGGCCAGATACTGCTTCGTGACGGTGATACAGGCGGCAAGGCTGTCATGCATGGCGGATTTGGCGGCAAGCTGTTCCCGCTCCCGGGCCACCGCCGCCACGTTTTCCGAGAGACGACGCAGCTTTTCCGCGTCCTGTTCTAGCCTTCGGTTATCCTCGGCCAGCTGCTCCAGTGCCCGGTGCAGCGCCGTAACATCTGCGGCGGTCAGCTGTATGTATGTTTCCCCATATCGGTCAGTCACGGCTGCCCTCTCAAATTTCCATACCAGCCCGTCCGGAAAGCGGTAGGTATCCTCCGGGCTGGCAAGGTGCATTATACCCTTTGGCGGAGAGGCCAGTGCCTTTTGAAGTTCCTCCAGATATTGCAGATCGCTGTTCAGCAGATACTGGCTCAGCCGATACATCTGCCGGTTGCACAGCACGATGCCGCCCGACCGGTCAAAAAAGCATACGGCGGTGGGCAGCCGGTCAAAGCTCTCCTTAATGGCGTTAAACCCGAAGCGTCTCAGCTTATGCATCCTCACGCCCCCTTATCCCTGTGCGGACCAGCCACAAGCCGTCCTCCCGCCGCACCGTCACCTCAGGTGAGGCGACCACCAATAAATCGGCGGCGCACTCCACCGACAGATCCATCGCGCTGTCGGAAATGGAGATAAACAGCGAGCGCAGATCGTCTACCGTGGGCTCCACGACGGTTTCCAGAAGCTCAAACAGCCGCACGACCTCAGAGGTGCGCATCGGTCCTGTTGTGCGATAGATCACGCCGCACTCCGTGCCGCAGGCGGTCAAGGTTCGCACGGCTTCGTCAACTGTCAGCCGCAGCTCCTGCTGCGGCAGCCACTGGTACTCACTGCTGAGAAAGTACAGATTGGCGCTGCGCTTGATGTAGGTGCCCAGCAGCACCTTCTTCAGCAGGCTTCGCCTCTCGGCGGGTCCGGATCTCTCACATCGGGCAAGCATCTGCCGCATCTGGGCTGTCTGCCTGCTGTGCTTTGCCTCCAGTTCGTTGTATATGCGGTTCTTTTCGGTCAGCTCATGCAGACTTTTCTGCACAAGATAGGCGTCTTTCAGCTTCTTCTTGTTGCGCTCCATTTCCTCCTTGTTCACATTCAGCCGGGTACGCAGCTCCGCCAGTTGGCGTACATTGTCCTGCCAAACGGCGTAGCCGCCGCTGATGGGTGCCGAGGAAATGCGCATGCCATCGGGCCGAACGATCCGCTGCCCCTCCTGCGGGCAGGCCATGTTCTCATCTGCGGCACGGGAGCGCAGGACGATCCGGCCGCTGCGATCCGCAATACAAGCCGCCAGCGTTGTGGCTTCAAACAGTTCCACATATCCCGTGTTGGACGGTATCATACGGCAGCGGATACAACTTTCATAGATGGCGGCATACAGCAGGCAGAACATCACGTTCATATCGCCGAACCACCACCGAACAGCCGGGATACCCGACAGATAGAGAATACTGTACAGGAGCATCGCACAGCCCAGCACAAACGGCATTATCCGCTTTCCTTCACCGCTTGGGATACGGCTCTTTCGGAACAGGCAGACAAGGGAAAAAGCCATACAGACCACCATCCAGCCAAGACAGATAAAATACAGCGGGCGGTAGGAATATGTGCCGGAAACCGGCAATCCGGGGACGCCGCTTTTGAAGGCGAATACCTGCTGATGCAGGTCGTTGGTGATCACCAGCAGAAACAGTGCCGCAGGGATGATCGACAGCATACCGATTCCACGGCTCAGGCGGTAATCCTCTGACTTTCCCATGGACAGGGCGATATACACCCACAGCAGCGGGAGGAATAGCATCGGCAGATAGTAGAGATACCATATGTACCGCCCCGCCGCCGGACCGGTGACAACGCTGTATTTCAGCGTCCGCAGTATGAGCCACAGCAGCATCAGCGCCGCCGTCAGATGCAGGCAGTGCAGTGTCTGCCGCTGGATAATGCGCCGGTCAAGGGAAAAGCCCCACAGGGCGAAAAGCAGCAGATAGAGCGCCGTACGGATATGGTTTACGGCGGGACCGCCGATGTCGAATTTTGCCAGCATTCGGCAGGCATAGGCTATAGCGATTACCGTAAACACGAAGACCATCGGCAGCAGATGCTTGGTGGTTGCTTTCAAGAGACAAGGCCCTCGCTTTCTTCAGGCTGTGTCCGCAGACATGCCTTAATATATAGCATAAAACGCCGCCCGCCGCAACTCTTTCCTGCCAGACGGGAAAGAAAGAGGGAGGACGCTCCTGAGAGCGCTCTCCCGCAGCAGGCCCGTCAATATGCTCTTTATGGCGGCAGGAGGCTCGCTCCTCAGGCGAGAGGCGGGGCATCATGGCGCAGAGGTGAACTCATAGTTCACCCTTTTCCTTCCGCGCCATAAGCCAGACTGCCATATCCCACAAAGTCTCCTCCATTGGGCGCGGCTGATATGCAAAACATTTCGATGCTGCGGCATGACTGAATTGCCCGTTTGAGGCAAGAACGGCAACGGAATAGGGAGTGAAAAACAGAGGCTTTCGATCCTTCAGGCTTCGGCGTTCGTAGTATGGGGCCGCCAACTTTGCAAGACCCAATGGCAGACAGATGGGGTGATACTTCAGCTTTGCGGCCTTTCCGACAAGCTGAAGCATCTTGCGAATTGTAATATAGTGGCCGGACAGAATGTAGCCCTTGCCGGGCTCTCCGCTTTCAGAGCAGGCCAGAATACCTTTTGCAACATCCCGTACATCCACAAAGTCATACCCGCCGCGAACAGCAAAGGGCAACTTCCCGGCCAGAAAAGACTTTGCCATTGAGGTGAAACTCCCTCCCTGTATGTCGCCTGGGCCGATGATGCCGGAGGGAAAGACAATGCTGGCATTCAGCCCGCGCTCTGCCGCGTTGAAGACCAGTTCGGTTGCAGCCGCCTTGCTCTTTGCGTAATCGCCGTCTACAAGACCCGGAGAGAAGTCACAGCTTTCCGTGATAACGCAGCCCTCTGGTTTTTCCGGTATGGCATGGACGGAGCTGACATGGATTAACTTTCCCACATCGTGCTCTAAACATTGTCGAAGGATTCTCCATGTTCCGCCCACATTGACCTGATAGAGTTTTGGGCCGGGTCTGGACGCGACAGAGACGATACCCGCGCAGTGAATCACACAGGTACGGCTATCGGCATCCGCAAAGAAGTCTGCAAGTGAGTTTTTATCACACACATCGCCGACGATGGTATGGACTTCCTTCGGGAGCAGGTTGATATAGGGGTCGTTATGCAGCACAAGTGCACGTACCTGAGCGTCGTGGTGTACCAGCTCCTCCACAACAGTTCTGCCGAGAAAGCCGGTGGCACCTGTAACGAGATATTTATCGTACATCTAAAAAGTCTCCTCTCAAAATAGGCATACAGGTGTTGATTATCTTTCACGAGTATAGTATACTTGAAGTGAAAAATAGAAACAATCAGCACTTGCCGTACAACTGAAATAAAATCAACACAGCATACCAAAGTGTTGATGAACGTTATAATCTTTTTGAAGGAGATTTCTGGATGGAGAAACTGGATGCAAGGAAACGCTATACACAAATGATACTCAAGCAGTCTTTTTTGAAGCTGCTGAGGGAGAAACCGGTCAATAAAATCACAGTAAAGGAGCTCTGCGAACTATCCCAGATCAACCGGGCTACTTTCTATACCCATTACAGCGACTGCTTTGCACTGCTGGAGAGCATCGAGAATGAGCTCATTGATGAGTTTGAGAAATCCCTTCGCTATGTCAATTCCTTTGATGTGACGGCTCTAATTGAAGCCCTCTATGTCATGGTCGATCAAAATCAGGAAGCCTGCCGGACACTCGTTCTGGGGAATACCAGTTCGGTTGTCATTGCGAAAATGATCGCTTTGGCGAAAACCGATAGCCTTGCTTATTGGCACAGGGAATTGCCAAAGGCCAGTGAAACCGAGTTGGAGATGATGTATACACATCTTTCCAACGGCTTGATGCATGTTATTGTAGAGGGTTATGACAAGTACAGCAAGGAGGAAATGATCCGCTTCGTCAGTCAAGTAGTGAAGGTTAGCCTTTTGCTGTTCCGATAAAAGAATGCTCGCAAGAAAGAAAGCCTCAAGACTGCTACACCGTGGATGCTGAAAAAAGACGCAGTATCAGCTCAGCCGCCATCTGCTCGCTATGGAGGGCCTTTGTCTGGTGCCTCGGAGGGTGGAAATTAAAAAGGGAGGGTAACACGCAATGTTAAGAACAGAATTTCGAGCAGCCCTTTGTAACGATCCGTATGAGATACGGCTAATGCGAAACCTCTATGATTCAGCTGTAAAGCAGTTGTCGCTGAAATTTGAAATACTGAACAATGAGTTCAAAGTGCTCTACGCGAGAAACCCGATCCATCATATTGAAGGACGCGTAAAATCTGTGGAAAGCCTTGCAACCAAGCTACTGAATAAAGGGTTGCCACTGACCATCGAGACGGCGCGGGAGAGCATCAATGATATTGCCGGTGTCAGGGTAGTGTGCAGTTATATCGACGATGTGTACCGGGTGGCGGAGATGCTGGAGCTGCAAAAGGATGTCAAGATTATCAAAAGGCAAGACTATATCCGCACACCAAACTATAACGGATACCGCTCATTACATCTGGATATCCAGGTGCCGGTGTATCTGTCAGATAGGACGGAGCAGGTAACTGCGGAAATTCAGATCCGCACGATTGCTATGGACTTTTGGGCCAGTCTAGAGCACGATATTCGGTATAAGGTAGATAAGACAAAGTTGCCGGAGGGCATCAACGAGGAAATGCTTGAATGCGCGGGCAAGATCGCCGAAATTGACCGACAGATGCAGGAGATGTATCGGAGAATCGAATCCGCTCAAGGAAATATGGATTGTTAGAGGATATCAAATCTTTAATAAACGACATACGCAAAAAGGCACTGTACCTTTTCGGTGATGCTTGTACAGTGCCTTGGTTACTTATAGAATTCTATCATGATTCTCTACTGGGGCGGCTTGAGTGTCACGGCGCAGAGCCGCCTCGCGCAAAATGATCTCTCGCTCGGAAAACGGAAGCTTCTCGCCGTTGATTAGCTGATAGGTTTCGTGACCCTTTCCGGCGCAGAGAATGATGTCACCCGTCTCTGCCATGTGTACTGCTGCACGAATGGCGTCTTTTCTATCCTCAAAAAGCAGATAGGGCTTCGTTTGATCGTAGTAGGACAGAATCTCCCAGTTGATCTCATTGGGATCTTCAGTGTCCGGATTGTCTGCCGTAATGATTGCGAAATCGGCGTATTTTCCAGCCGCTTCACCCAGCTCTTTGCGGCGCTTTTTTGTCCGGCATCCGACAGAGCCGAGCAGACATATCAGCCGATGGGGATGGTATGTCCGAAGAGCCTGAAGCGCATTTTCAAGGCTGAACCCATTGTGCGCATAGTCAAGGACAAAGGTCACTCCCGGCAGCGCGTCCACCACCTCAAAGCGTCCGGGGACGGAAAGCGTCTGCAGAATCTGGGCGGCGTCTGCCGCTGACACACCGTAAATTGAGGCCGCTGCAATGGCGCCCAGCCCATTATACACGGAAAGCTCTCCGGGAGCGCAAAGCCTGACGGCGGTATTCCCTCCCTGTGAAACACAGGTAAAGTCGATGCCCAGCGCTGCTTTTCCGCGAAAGGGACGGGTTTCCGCGGCAGTGAACCGGCAATGGTCGGACAGGGGCTGGTGCAGAGAAAAACCAATGAAATCCGTGTTCTCGCCCGGATTCCCAACGACAGCCCTCCAATGGGAATCATCGAGATTGCAGACAATGTGTTCCGGCGCAAAATCGCGGAACAGTCGTGCCTTCGCCGCTCGATAGGCGGCAAACGAGGGATGCTCCACCTCTCCTATATGGTCATCTGCCAGATTCGTAAACAAGCAGGTATCGAAGCGGACGCCCTCCACTCTGTGTGTGGCCAGCGCTTGCGAGGAAACCTCCATTACCACATGTGTGATGCCACGATCCACCATCATGCGAAAATAGCGGTGAAGCTCACTGCTTTCCGGTGTCGTGTTGACGGTATCAAACCAATCCTTTTCCATCAGCACGCCATTGGAGCCGACATACGCACACGGAAAGCCGCAGCCAGAGAGAATCTCCCGCAGGAAAAATGCCGTTGTTGTTTTGCCCTTAGTTCCGGTAATGCCGATAACGGTCAGCTTCTCCGCAGGGCGGCCATAGAATGACGCCGACAGACAGGCTAGCGCGTGGCGCGGATTCTCCACAAGTATCTGCACCGCGTCTTCCGGGAGCGAGACAAGCCTACGGCTGCATACAAAAGCACGGCAGCCGGCGGCATAGGCAAGCGGCGCGAAGCGGTGTCCGTCCGCATGAGCGCCGGGCAGGCAGAAGAACAGAGAACCGGCAGAGACGCGGCGGGAATCGTAGTCGATGGAATGAATCTGCTGCTCCATTTGGCGGCCAGACAGAAACGCCTCGGCAATAGGGCGGTCAGAGACAGAAAGAACAGGGTAGTCCTTGAGTATGGAGGAAAGCTTCATGGTTTCAAATCCTTTTGTGTGGCAGGGTTGGCTTACGAACAGACAAGCTTTAGAGCTACGGCTTGGTACGAAGCAGATATATACGCCCAAGGAAATCAGGCGCCCTCTGTAATATCGGTGAAATATTGCCTTTTCCGGCATATCAAAGATGGTGACTTGATGTGTCTTGCTAAGTATTCTAAGTCTATCAGCTTTTTCTTATCCCGTCAATCGCTTTTGAAATCAGCCATCCTTGGCAAAGCTCAACAATCACGGAACTTCTCATGTAGGTTTTGTGAAGATGCAGTCCGCTGAAAAAACGTGGGAACATGGAGACACAAGTATCCGTCCAAAAAAGTAAAAGAAGCTCAAGCATAAAAAGAAGGTGTAAGAAAATGAACGATGGATAGTTCTATAAAGACACCGATAAAGGCCAATCAGGACCAACTGATAATGGGCCATCTTCTGGAGCCGATTGCCGCCTATTGGTATCAGCAGAAAACCGGCAATACGGTCTATGACGATACCAATTTGTATCAGCACGCAGATCATCCATGGGCGCTTGCGGATTTTGACCTCCGCTTCGTGCGAAAGGAGGATTTGCTTTCTGCGTTCAGCAAGGACATCCGTCCGTTGATGCTGAACTGTCCGCCGTGCCATATCCAGCAGCTCCCCGATCTCTCGATCGCTCATGTCCATGAAGGAAGACAGTAGGATCACGTCGTGCTTCTCCCGCAGGAGCTTGGCCAGCGCCGCCGCAAGGCGGTCATCGTTGACGGGGATGTGGCATCCACACACTCCAAATTCAACGGAGTGAACGTCCTAGCAGCAAAGCTTCGCAAGAAGCTCCGAAGGCAGTTCCGAGAAACTGCACTCCCGCACCCTATGGCGCACCTCTGACCGCTGCATATCCACGTTTTCCTGACGCAGTATCTTCTTACAATAGCTGTCGAATATGTGCAGAATGCGCTCTTTCTGGTTTCAGGGAAGCTTCAAAGCGTCTTCCTCTTTTGCTGCCGGGAAAGGGTTCTCTCTTTCCCTCTTACTAAATACTCCGTTTGAAGTGATCCGTTTTGGCCAACTTTTTGAAAAATTTTTATTCTTTTTCACGGCGTTTTTCCTCCATTCCGTCATTTTGAAAAATTCGCAAATGACGGAAACGGAGGGCCACGGCAGCGAGGAAAAAACGGAAGCTTTGTGTGACTTGAGTATGCAGTACTGCGGTACGGAGTCGCAGAGCTGGTCGTAATAGAGACCGGCACTGACATAAGCCAGCGGTCGGATAATGCGTTCATCCGGCGTATTATCCGGCGTGAGCAGCCCCATCCGCTGCAGCCGCATGGCGGCGGAATCATCAAAGGGCGTAGTCAATGGCGGCCAGCAGCAGGGAAGCCAGTGTGTGCTTCATCTCGCCGGCGGTATATCCCAGCGCCGCAGTCAGATTTCCCTGCGGGTCGTTGTCAATGAACAGGACTTTCTGCCCTTCAGCGGCCAGTGCGGCGGCAAGGTTCAAGGCCGTCGTCGTTTTCCCGACGCCGCCTTTGGAATTTGTAATGGCAATGATAGTTGAATCCTTCATAATTAGAAGCTCCCTTCAAAAATGAGACCTGAATCGATCTGCTTGAGATGATCACCTCCCTTGGGCAGCTGCGGTGGATTTCGTATTGCGCAAATACGGCCTATTTCATGTCAGTGAAAATAGGGACAACGCCAGAAACCCTTGTAAAATCAAGGCTTTCCCGTGTTGTCCCTATTATATATCACTCACATTCCCTGTACGATGCCGCCGGTGGCCGCCAGCAGTTGGGGATCGGTGACCTTCAGCATCAGGTTACGGGTATCCTGCCCGCTGCTGTACAGCCGCAGGATCTCTACCTGATACTCCTTCGTCTCGCTGCCGCTGACGGTGGAGAGAATGGTGGCCGGACCGCACTTTACCTCGCTGGCCGCTGCCACGGGGATGGCCTGCGTGGCCTCGATAAATTCAGCGTCCGCCACCTTGCCGAAAATGCCGCCGTTGGTGTTGGCGGTCAGAGTGCCTACGTCACGCTGCACCGTGAAGTCGCCCTTCAGCTCGCCGGGATCGCCCTTCTGTCCCTTTTTTACCGCCCTTACGGTGGTCTCCATGATGGAGCCGCTGCTGAGACTCATCAGCTGCGCCGTATCCATGTCCGTGATGCCGTGGCCCAGCGCGCCGTAGCTGCCGGTCTGAGGG
>ERZ1026864.1776-NODE-1776-length-10529-cov-6.054802_pt1 | contig 10529 bp, 7 predicted proteins | sample MGYA00380162_ERZ1026864 | MGnify/ENA primary metagenome ERZ1026864 (study PRJEB33269, sample SAMEA4719798) | human gut metagenome | biome: human-associated habitat; feature: organic feature; material: feces | place: Cameroon | collected 2013-10 ... | reverse complement strand
ACGCCACAGGCACCGAGGGCCATGGCTGCCTTAAACTGACGGTGATCTGCGATGCCGCCGGCCGCGATGACCGGAATCGACACGGTGTCCACACACTGCGGTACCAGGGTCATCGTCGTCATCTCGCCGACATGTCCGCCGGACTCACAGCCCTCCGCGATGACGGCGTACGCACCGAGGCGCTCCATCAGCTTCGCGAGGATCGGGGCACCGACCACCGGAATCACCTTGATGCCGGCTTCCTTAAAGGCCGCCATGTACTGTCCCGGATTTCCGGCACCGGTCGTCACCACCGGCACCTTCTCTTCGATACATACCTGCACGAACGCCTCCGTGCACGGATTCATCAGCATAAGGTTCACGCCGAACACCGGCTGGTAGTCCGGTATCGCCGCCTCCTCGATCAGCTTCCGTGCGGTCCGGATCTCGGCACGGAGCTCCTCCGCCGAGTGGATGCCGCCGGTTCCGATCAGGCCGAGCGCGCCGGCACAGGCACAGGCCGCCGCGAAGCGACCCGTGGCGATGTTCGCCATACCGCCCTGGATGATCGGATATTTCGTTCCCAGTAATTCATTCAGTAATGTCATATCTCTCCTTTACCGTGTCGGTGCGTCATAGTTCAGGATGCAGCCGCCCCAGGTGAGTCCGCCGCCGAAGCCGGCGAGGATCAGTCGCTCTCCACGCTGGAGGTGTCCCTGCTGCTGCATATCATAAAGCGCCGTCGGAATCGATGCAGCGCTGGTGTTTCCAAGCGTTTCCATGTTCATAAAGAACTTCTCTGCCGGCCAGTGCATCGCCCGGTAGACGTGCCGGATGATGCGGGCATTCGCCTGATGGCAGACCACGTGGTCGATGTCCTCCATCGTCTCGCCGGACTGTTCGAGCAGCCCGCCGATGATGCGCGGGATGATGTCACAGGCGAACATGAACACTTCCTTGCCGTCCATCAGCATATGGTCAATGCAGACGGTCTCTGCGCTCGTCGCTTCGCGCGCATCTCCGGCTCCACTGTGCGCTGCCTCTGTGTCCGCCGTATCGCCGGTGGATGCCTGTACCTCTGCAGTGGCCACGGCATCTCCGCCGGCCGCCTGCGCAGTTTTCCGTGCTTCATACGCACCCGTGTAGACCCCCGGCGCGAGAATCACATCGGATCCGCGGGAACCGAAAAGACGTACGTACGGTGCCGCTTCTTCTCTGTTTTCTGCCGTTTCTGTGCATTCGATCACCGCCGCACCGGCACCATCTCCGAAGAGAATCGCGGTGGAGCGGTCCTCCATCGAGAGGAGACGGGACAGCTGCTCTGTGCCGACCACGAGGGCATAGCGCTTCGCGCTCACGGCAGCGAGGCTGCGTGCGACCTCGAGTCCATAGATGAAGCCGCTGCAGGCTGCGTTGATATCGAGGGCCGGCACCTCCGGAAGCCGAAGCTCCCGCTGGAGGATCGCTGCGATGCTCGGCGTTGCGAGGTCTGCGGACATGCTCGCCACGACGATCGCGCCGATGGCCGACGCCGGAACGCCCTGGCTTTCTGCCTCTGCGAGTGCCTTTCCGGCCGCCTCGATGGCGAGGGTCACGGCACTTTCCTCTGCGCTGCAGAAGCGGCGCGCATGGATGCCGGTACGTGGATAGATCCAGGCATCGGAGGTATCCATCTGCTGACTTAGGTCATCATTGGTCACCACACGACTCGGATACGCGGCCCCGAGGCCGATGAGTTTCAATTCGTTCAAGATGTCTCCTTATATAGTACAAACGCGTTTCTGTCCGGTGCTTCCCGGCGTTCCGCATGCATACACACATGAAACGCTTCCAGCGGCAGCGGGCGGACGCGCTGCGATCAGATATTCCGGTACTTCTCCTGACGCTGCTTCCGGACTTCCTCCGGGCTCAGCTTCAGAAGGTCGTTCAGGCTCTTCTCAAGTACGATGTCGAGGCTCGCATAGAGACGCTCCGGATCGGTCTGTGCACCACCGAGCGGCTCCGGAATCAGGTGATCTGCGACACCGGCCTCGCGAAGATCGCGGGCGGTCAGTTTCATGACCTCGCAGGCCTCCTCGTGACGGCTTGCGTCCTTCCAGAGGATCGACGCGAAGCCCTCCGGGCTCAGTACCGAGTACACGGCGTTTTCGAGCATGAGGATCTGGTTTGCGACAGAAATCGCGAGTGCACCACCGGAGTTACCTTCACCGGTTACGACCGCGATGACCGGCACATGCAGGCTGCTCATGGCCGCGAGATTCCGTGCGATGGCCTCCCCCTGGCCGTGCTCCTCTGCCTCCATGCCAGGATAGGCACCCGGCGTATCGATGAAGGTGATGATCGGACGGCCGAACTTCTCGGCCTGCTCCATGAGGCGGAGTGCCTTACGATAGCCCTCCGGACGCGGCATACCGAAATTGAAGCGAATGTTTTCCTCCATCGTGCGGCCCTTGCGGTGTCCGAGAACGGTCACCGGCATGCCCTTGTAGCGGGCGATACCGCCATAGATGGACGCATCCTCATCATAGAGATGATCCCCCTTCTGCTCGAAGAAGTCGGTGAAGAGATGCTCGATGAAATCGTCGATGTGCGGGCGCTTCGGATGACGGGCCAGATAGACACGGTCCGCTGCCGAGAGGTCAGCACACTGGGCGAGCAGCTGTGTACGCTCCTGGTCCAGACGGCGGATTTCCTCAGCATTGGCCTCTACCTCTTCCGGTGTCAGCGAAAGCGTATGGATTCTCTGCTCGAGTGCTTCGGTCTGTTCGATGATGTCTTTAATCATGCATTTACCTCCCCGGCGGTCGCCGTGGTGCGCTGCGCAGCGGAATCGACGTGCAGCTTCAGGATGTCGGTCAGGACGTCACGCATCTCACTGCGCTTTACGATGCGGTCCACGAAGCCGTGGTTCTCGAGATACTCGGCGCGCTGGAAGCCCTTCGGAAGCTTGCGGTTGATGGTCTGCTCGATGACACGCGGTCCGGCGAAGCCGATCAGTGCGCCCGGCTCTGCGAGGGTGATGTCGCCGAGGGTCGCGAAGCTTGCGGTGACGCCGCCCGTGGTCGGGTGGGTCAGGAAGCTGATGTAGAGACCGCCGTGCTCACTGAAGGTCTCGATGGCTGCGCTGGTCTTCGCCATCTGCATAAGGCTGTAGATGCCCTCCTGCATGCGGGCACCGCCACTCGCGCTGAAGATGAGGAGTGGCAGATGATGTGCGTCAGCATACTCGACCGCACGGGTCACTTTCTCACCGACCGCACGGGACATGGAGCCCATGAAGAAGCGGCTGTCGAGGACGACCGTCACGAGGCGGATGCCTTCGATGGTGCCGACCGCGGAGATGACGGACTCGGAAAGACCGGTCTTCTCCTCCTGCTTCTCGATCTTCTCCTTATAGCCAGGGAAGCCGAGCGGATCCTCCGCGCTGATGTCGCTGTCCAGCTCTTCGAAGCTGCCCGGATCGAGGATCAGCTTGAGACGATAGTAGCCACCGAGTGGTGCATACTTTCCGCAGGTTGGACAGATGAAGTAGTTTTCCTCCCATCTGCGACGGAGCGCACGGCGTCCGCAGCTCCGGCAGGTGATGAAGCTCGACGGGATCATCACCGCTGGAAGACTCCGACCCGTGCTCTTCTCTCCATCCGCCTTCGCATCTGCTTTCGCTTTTGCCTCTGCCTTTTCTGTCTTCTCGGCATCCGCGTTCTTTCCGGCGAGCGGCCAGGTAAAGTGAACACCGGCGTGTCCGATCATATCCTCCCGCGCCTTCTTCTCGAACGCACGGTTCTTATACAGCTCATAAACCTTCTTGATAGGCGACTTCATGGCCCACCTCCTATATAAACCTTCTCTTTAGAACAGCCCGATTTTCTGATGAAAACCGAGCTGTCACATAATCTGTCTTAGTTCTGGCAGTAATCAACGAGATCCTGTACGGTCGCCATCTTGCCGATCTCACCATCCGGGATGGTCTTACCGAGTGCATCCTCGAGCGCCATGTGAAGCTCTACGAGAGAAAGGGAATCTACCTCGAGATCCTCCTGGAAGCGTGCCTCCGGGGTAACCTTCTCCTCATCACATGCGAGTGTATCTACGATAATGTCCTTAACCTGCTCGAAATCCATTTTGTTCTCCTTTTGCCGTAGCACGGCGATTCATCTTAAGTTTGTGTTCTGTTTACGAGTATTGATAGTTAAATACTTTTTATTAAAATATTTTAACTTTCCTCGCGATGGTGCCTAGAATAAGTGAAATAGCAGGGGAAGTCAATGGAATAAATTCTGAAGCGGAAATAGTTTTGAAAACTACGAAAAACGGAGATAGATGAAAAAGACGCATTTCCGTCCTTTTCATCCTCTCCGTTCTTTAAAAAAATTAAACTATCTAAAATTTTTTAAATAGTTAGCCGACGTTATTTCCTATTTCTGTTCATTAATAAATGATTTTCACTGAAGTCGGTAAACACAGCTTCTGAAAGGTTCTCAGGCAATCACCTCGACCTGGCTGCCGCCGGCGCGTTCCTTCGTGACGACGAGCTGCTTATCGATCTGCTGCTTCAGCTCTCCGACATGGGAGATGATGCCGACGAGGCGATGCCCCTCGGTGAGCTCCGCGAGCGCCTGGATCGCCGCATGCAGCGAATCCTCGTCGAGGGAGCCGAAGCCCTCATCGACGAACATGGTGTCGAGGCGGATGCCGCCGACGCTCGAGCTGATCTCGTCGCTTAAGCCGAGGGCGAGGCTGAGCGAGGCCTTGAAGGACTCGCCGCCCGAAAGCGTCTTCACCGAGCGCAGCGTGCCGTTGTAGTGGTCGAGCACGTCGAGCTCGAGGCCCGACTGTGCCTTCAGATTCTCGGCGCTCTTCCGGCGCACGAGCTCATACTGCGCATCACTCATGATCATGAGGCGCGTGTTCGCCCGCCGGAGGATCCGGTCGAAGTAGGTCGTCTGGATATAGGTCTCGAGCGTCATCTTCTCGCTGCCGGCCACGGTGCCGTTCGCGGTGTTCGAGAGCTCGCTCATCCAGGCATAGTGCCGCTCCTTCTCACTGAGCTGCGCTGCACCCTCCCGGATTCGTGTAAGCTGCGCCTTATTATTCTCTATACGGGCAATGACGCCATCGGCCTCCGCCCGCCGCTGCTGCCGGAGACCGCTGAGTCTGGTCTGCTCCGCCCGCTCGGCTTCAGCATCATACTGCGCGCCTTCGGCCGTCTTCGCCTGCTCCTCGAGCTTCTGCAGCGAACCGCGGAGCTCAGCGATATTTTCTGCAGCCGCACGTACATCCTGCTCTGCCTGCCGGAAGTCCGCCTTCGCCTTCCTCTCCAGTTCTTCAAGTCGCACAATTTCCGCCTGTGCCTCCTTTTCGGATGCAAACGGAAGCTTCGCGCGGCGCTCTTCCATCTCAGCAGCACCTGCCGTAAAGGCCGTCTGAAGCTCGATCTGCTGCGCCTCAGCCTTCTGAATCTCATCATTCAGCGCCGCAAGCTTCTGCTCTGCGTCCGGAATCTGCTGCTCCAGCGTTTTCTTTCGACTGGCTCTTCCCGTCAGTTCCTTCACCGTCGCCGTCAGTGCCGTCGCCTCCTCTGAGAGCGTCGTACTGGCTTCCGTCACCCGCTGATACGCGAAGTTCAGATCCTTCATTTCGCCGAAAAGTGTCGCACACTGCTGCAGCACATGCTGGGCTGCTCCCTGATATTCTCCACGAAGCCCTTTTGCCGTGCCGCTTTTTTCCTCTGCATCCCGTCGCAACTGATCCGCGCGTTTCTGTGCCGCCTGCACATCCGCTTCCGTCGGTGCCGCCGCAGAGAGTGTCGCCAGATGGCTCTCCGCGGTAATAACATGCCCACAGACCGGACAGGCATCGCCCGGCTTCAGACTGCTCGCCAGAATACCGGCCTGCTCACAGAGAAACGCCCGGTTGCAGTTTTTATAGGAAGCATCTGCCTCTTCATACTTCGAAAAAGCCAGTTCGAAAGCCTTCTGTGCATTCGCATACATCCGGCTTTTGTCTTTCAGCGCCGCAAAAAGCTTCGTCAATGTATGCAGCTCATTGCGTTTTCGCGTATTCTCTGCCTGCTCCGCGGTCTTCGTCGCAAGCAGCGCATCCACGTTTCCGAGGGTCTGCAGCTCCTGCTTCGCTGCTTCGAGCTGCTGCTTCGATGTCTCCTGCTGCAGGGTACGCATCTTCTGTTCTGTTCGGATCCGGTTCAGCTGCTGCTCCCGTGTCGTCTGCAGTTTCATGCGTGTTCCGAGCTCCGCATACTGCGGCAGTACCTCCGTAAGCACGGTGATCCGACGCTCCAGTTCTTTTCGCTCCGGCTCCCGGGCCTGCTCTGCTTCATAGTTCTTCTGAAGCTCACTGAGCTTCGGCTCCGCCTCCTGAAGCTGCGCTTTCGTTCGCCCGAGGTCCGACTGCAGCTTCTGATACGCTCCGATCGCCGTGAGGTGTCCGCTGATCTTTTCGAGTGCCGCGTTGGCCTCGTCTATCTCCGTCTTAAGCTGCGCATCTCGCGTCTCGTCGTCCGCGATGATCCTGTCGAGGAGTGACAGCACGTCCGCCGTCAGCATTGCCCCCTGATGCGCCTGCGCGAGCTCGAGGGAAAGCGGGCTCAGCGGATCCGCCGTCGTGGACTGCACATAGTGCTCGATGGCCTTGCGGGCGTCCTCCTTTTCGACGAAGAGCCGCTTCGCATCGCTCAGGATCTGCATCTGCAGCGCCTTGTAGTGCTCGGTCTCGAAGAGCTTCCGGAAGATTTCCTGGCGCTCCTTCGTGTCCGCGAGCAGCAGCTTCAGGAAGTCGCCCTGCGCGATCATCGCGATCTGTGAGAACTGCTGATGGTTGACACCGAGAATCTCGAGGATCTTCCGGTCGACCTCCCGCGGCTTCGTGAGCACCGCGCCGTCCGGCAGCGTGAGCTCTGCGTCCGCCTTCTGGATCGTCGTGCCGCCCCCGCGCTTCGCCGGGCGCTCGTACTCCGGATTTCGCTTCACGGCATAGTCCTGTCCACGGTAACGGAAGCACATCTCGACCTCCGTCGGGGTCTCCGGCTCCGCGTACTTCGAGCGCAGCATCCCGGCGGTCCGGTTCTCGCCCGAGGCCTCGCCGAAGAGGGCAAAGGTGATCGCGTCGAAGATCGTGGTCTTGCCCGCGCCCGTGTCGCCCGTGATGAGGTAGAGCCCGCGCTCGCCGAGCTTTTCCATATCGATGTCCGTCACGCCCTTATACGGTCCGAAGGCGGACAGCTTTAATTTCAGTGGTCGCATTCTATTCCTCCCAGATCTTCTCCATCTGCGCCTGCACGTAGCGCGCCTGCTCCTCGGTCATATCCTTATGGTTCTGCTTCTCGAAAAGCTCCGAAAACAGGTCGAGCGGGGACTTCTCCTCGAGCTGCTCGAGCTCCAGGCGCTCGCTGCCCTGGCCGCGCGTCCGCGCGTTATCGTAGTCGAGCTTCATCAGGTTCGGGTAAATCACCTGCAGGTGCCGCGCCGCATCCGGGACCTCGATCTCGTCGGTGAGCGTCACGTGGATGTAGTCGTCCGTCGCCGTGCCCTCGTAGTTCGCGCGCAGCGTGAGTTCCTCGTAGCTGCCGCGGATCTCCCGCATGTCGTGCAGCGGCCGGAGCTCCCGTGTGCCAATGCAGGCGTCCACCACACCGTCGGCTTTCTTCTCTCCGATCTCGACGACCGTCACGGACTTGTGATGGCGCGCCTCCGAGAAGCTGTATTTCAGCGGGGTGCCGGCGTAACGGATCACCGGGCCGACGGTCGTGTTTTCCACCGCCGATGCGGGGCTTTCTGAACGGTCGGCTGAGGATGCTGCCAGGTTCGCATCCTGATCAGCAGCATCCTCCTCGGGTGCCGGCTGGAAGCGGACCTGCTGTGGTCCGTGCAGGTGCCCGAGCGCCACGTAATCAAACGGTGCGAATACGGACGCGTCGACGTTATCGGTACCGCCGACGGAGATGTCCTCTGAGTCGGAGCGGCTCGCGCCGGTCACAAACTGATGCGTCACAAGGAGGTTCCGATGCGTCGGGTCGATGTCCATGTGCGCGATCGCGACCCGCATGGCATCCGTGTAGCTCTCGATGGTCTCCTCCGGATAGAAGCGACGGACATTGGCCGGCTTCAGGAACGGCAGGAGGTAGACATCGACCGGCGGCGTGCCAGACGCAGACTCATCGAGGCAGCGGATGCACTTCACGTGGCCGTCGTACACCGGCGAGAGGTAGATGCCGGAACGGTCCATGAGACGGTTGCCGAAGGCGATGCGCTCCGGTGAGTCGTGGTTGCCCGCGATGATAAAGACGCGCAGCCTAAGCGCGGCGAGCTGATACAGGAACTCGTCGAAGAGCTCGACCGCCTCCGCGCTCGGGATCGCCTTATCGTAGATATCGCCCGCGAGGATAACGCCACCGTCCGGCTGCTCCTCGCGCAGGATCGTGAGAATCTGTTTCAGAATGTAACGCTGATCCTCCAGCATCGGAAACGCATTGACGCGCTTCCCGATATGAAGATCCGCGAGATGGATGAATTTCATGGTAAATCCTTTCGAGCACTATCCTATTTACAGCCACTGACATTAAGCTGGTAAGCTTTCACACGTATTTTATTATAAATGATTTTTCCTATATCAAGGAATGATTTTCAGTTTTGAGAATTCAGGGATATTGTGCCCTTATTTTTCAATATCATTCACAGAACCGTTACAATCGCCTGCATTTTATATTTTCCGCCGCTCATTTCATTAAAATAAAAACATTTAATACTATTTATAAGTTATACTATAAATATATATCTGCAATGACCGCCGAAGAAAGGAGGCGCTTTATGAAGAACCTGAAGAAGCTGACGATTCTGCATTCGAACGATATGCATGGTGATTTCCTCGAGGAGGAAATCGACGAGAAGCTGGTAGGTGGTGTGTCACTGCTCTCCGGCTATGTCAATAAGGTCCGCCAGGAGGAGCGGAATGTGATCTATGCCGTCGCGGGCGATATGTTCCGTGGCAGTGTCATCGATTCGGAGTATAAGGGCACCTCCACGATCGGCATCATGAACCTGGTCGGACCGGATGTCGCAACCATCGGAAACCACGAGGTCGACTACGGGCTCGCGCATCTCCTTTTCCTCGAAAAGTGCGCCGACTTCCCGATCATCAATGCAAATCTCCACATCAAGTCGAACGGCCGCCGTATGTTCCGGCCATACTGGATCGCGAAGCTCGACGGCATGAAGATTCTTTTCATCGGCATCATCACCGAGGAGGTCCTCGCCGCCACGAAGAGTGACGAGCTGATTGGCTCCTTCGTCGATATCGCGGAAGCCGCGCATGAGGTCGGCAACATCTGTAACGCGTACAATGCCATCGATATCGACTTCACCGTGCTCCTCACGCACATCGGCTTCGAGGAGGATAAGAAGCTCGCCGAGATGCTGGACCCGGACTGGGGCGTGGACATCATCATCGGCGGCCACAGCCATACGCTTCCGGAGGCACCGGCGAAGGTCAATGACATCTACGTCGTACAGGCCGGTACGGGCACGAATCAGATCGGCCGCTTCGACATCATGGTGGATACCGACCGGAACGCCATCGACAGCTTCACCTGGCAGATCATCCCGATCGACGACAGCCACTGCCCGCGTGACCGCGAGGTGGAGAATTTCATCCGGCACTACCGCGATGTCACCTCGCAGAAGTATGATCGCATCGTCACCCGTTTCGCCCATGAGCTGACGCATCCGAAGCGCAATCAGGAAACCTCGCTCGGTAACCTCATCGCGGATATCCTGCGCGACAGCTTCGCGATCGACCTCATGCTGATGGGCTCCGGTGCGATCCGAAGCGAGGTCCTCGGTCCGGTGGTGCACTACGGCGACCTCGTCGAGTGTCTGCCGTATGACGACGCAGTCTTCATGCTGAAGGTGACCGGTACGCAGCTCGAGCGCATGATCCGGCATATCCTCCGGGAGGATGCCTTCGTCGGCGAGCACACGGAGTTCTACCAGTTCTCGCATGGCATGCGCATCGTCTGGTCCCGCAGCGCCCAGGCCTTCCGCGAGCTGACGCTCGACGGTGAGCCGCTGCACGCCGACCGTCTCTACACTGTCGCGATGCAGAAGTACCACTACACGAACCTGAAGCCGTTCCTCGACATCACCCTCGAGGAGGCGGAGGAAAACGGCAAGACCAGTGTACTCTCCACCTCGGCCCGCGATGTCGTCGAGGAGTACATCACCGTGCACCAGCACCTCGCACGCGAAGTGGAGGGACGTCTCGTCGTGGAGACGTGATGCTTGCATCCCGCTGCCGCCCCTCCGACCTTAACAGTAACAGCCGGTGAGCGGATTTTCTGCTCACCGGCTGTTTTTTAATGGAGCCTTTAGCGGACATCTCTTGCTTGACTGCCCACCTCAGTATACATCCTATCTATTCATATCTCGGTCCCACTCCATGCTTCTGATATTTAGCATTACCGATGCTGACATATGACCGATTTTCTCTTAGAATGGGAGCTGGATCTTCGGAAGTGAGCCGAGGAGGCTCTTGAAGGT
>ERZ1026864.1773-NODE-1773-length-10544-cov-4.929450_pt1 | contig 10544 bp, 9 predicted proteins | sample MGYA00380162_ERZ1026864 | MGnify/ENA primary metagenome ERZ1026864 (study PRJEB33269, sample SAMEA4719798) | human gut metagenome | biome: human-associated habitat; feature: organic feature; material: feces | place: Cameroon | collected 2013-10 ... | reverse complement strand
GAAAAGAGCGGGGCATGGGAGAAGAAAAAAGTTCCCCATGCCCCGAATCGTGATAAAAGAGGAAGCCAGGGAAGAGAAAAAGGAAGAGAGCGGGGCATGGGAGAGGAAAAAAGTTTCCCATGCCCCGAATCGTGATAAAAGGGGAAGCAAAACAAGAGAAAAAGAAAGAAAAGGATCATTTTCAATCCACTTACCGGTGATATCTGACCTGTTACTGAAAACCGGTTTACATTTCAGGCTGATCCGATATAATTACAATCAGTCAGGGGGTGAAGGAATTGAAGCTGCGAATGGAAGTAGATCCGGAAGCAGAGGAAGAGCTTGTATTGTATTGCCGGGAGATCACACCGGATATCATGAAGCTGCAGCAGATTCTTGCAAAAGCAGTCGGCAGGGCAGGACAGATTATTCTGTATAAGGAAAATACGGAATATTATATGGAAACGGAAAAGATCCTGTTTTTTGAGACAGAAGGGACGCAGGTGCTGGCTCATACGGAAACGGAACTATTTGAAACACATAAAAAGCTGTATGAGCTGGAAGAGGTACTGGGAGGGTCTTTCCTTCGGATATCCAAGTCGGCAATAGTAAATCTTAACAGGATCTACGCAATACAGCGTTCGCTGACAGCATCCAGTGAGATTGCTTTTCAGGGAACACACAAACGTATTTATGTTTCAAGAGCCTATTACAAAGCATTAAAGGAAAAATTAGAAGAAAAGAGGTTAGGAATATGAAAAAGGCGAGCAGAATATTTTGGGGACTGGGACTGATCACGGCAGCAGTATTTCTGGTACTAAGTCAGATGCATCTGATCACAGCAGAGATCAGCGTATGGAGTGCATTGATCGGAATTTTATGTGTGGCGCTTCTGATCAGCAGCATTGCAGACCGGAGCTTTGGGGGAATCTTCTTTTCCCTTGGACTGGCATGGCTGACCTTTGCAGAAATGCTCGGACTTCCCAGGGCAAGCTTTTGGAGTGTGGCAGGGATCGTTATTCTGCTGACAAGTGGGTTTAATATGCTGTTTCCGCATAAGAGCAGAAAATGTGGAAACAGGGACAGAAGAGAATATGGAGAGCACGATTACAGCAAATATCAGAAGACGTCAGAGGGAGAAGAGGATGGGTTTGTGACCTGCGCCAATTCCTTTGGAGCACTGGCAAAATATGTTGATACGGCGAACTTCAAAGGAGGTCGTTTCCAAAATTCCTTTGGGGAGCTGAAGGTGTATCTGGATCAGGCAGGGACAACACAGGAGACAGTAACTGTTGAGGTTTCTAACAGCTTTGGACAGACAACTCTGTATGTTCCGAGAGAGTGGAAGGTGATGCAGGATATCAGTGTATTTGCGGGAAGCGTGGAAGAAGGACCATGCAATGGCGAAAGCCGGGTTACCTGCTATCTGAAGGGCAGCGTAAGCTTTGGAGAGATTGAGATCGTGTATGTGTAAAGCAGGAATCAGATCATAACGTGAGAGAATCAGAGCAGGAAAAAGGAAGTTATTGACATTTCTTTTTCCTGCTTTTATACTGTCAGTAGTTCCGTCCGACCAGTCGGTCGGAAAATGAGAAAATTTATCAGGTAATGAAAGAGGAGTAGGAAATGCTGGGGAAATTTAGCGTAAAGAAACCTTATACTGTGCTGGTAGCAGTGGTTCTGGTGATCGTTCTTGGAGTGGTATCCATGATGAAGATGAGCACTGATCTGCTGCCCAATATCAGCCTTCCTTATGTGATCGTTATGACTACATATCCGGGAGCCAGTCCGGAAACAGTGGAAATGACTGTAACGCAGCCGGTGGAAGGCTCCATGGCCACAGTCAGTAATATCGAAAGCATCAGTTCAGTATCCAGTGAAAACTACTCTATGGTTATTCTGGAGTTTGCACAGTCCGCAGATATGAATGCCGTTTCACTGGAAATACGGGAGAATCTGGATCAGATCAAAAGCTACTGGAGTGATGATATAGGCAATCCGATCATTATGAAGCTGAACCCGGATATGCTGCCCGTCATGATCGCAGCGGTTGGCGGTGAGGGAATGACGAATGCAGAGGTGACGGATATCACGCAGAATACGGTCATGCCTGATCTGGAGAGTATAGAAGGCGTTGCATCAGCCAGTGCCACCGGTCTGATCGAGGAAAGTGTAAATGTCATCATCAGACAGGATAAGATCGATGCGATCAATGAGCAGGTATTTGGTTCGATCGATGAAGAGCTGAAGGATGCAGAGCAGCAGCTTGCCGATGGCAGGCAGGAGATTTATGACGGACAGGAAAAGCTGAACGATTCCCGCGCAGATCTTGATGAATCCAGACAGCAGCTGAACGACAGCCAGGAAGAGCTGGATAAGAATAAAAAGGAACTGGAGGACAGCAGGCAGAAGCTCGCTGACGGCAAGGCTGAGCTTGCAGAGAACAAGACGAAGCTGGAAGAAGGAAAGAATGAGCTTTCCTCCAAAAAGAGTGAAAGCACTGAGAAGCTGGCACAGGCAGAGAAGGAGCTGCTGACGGCAAAGGCTGATCTGGAAGCCAGTAAGGTGCATATTACCTCCCAGATCACTACCGTAAAGTCTCTGGAGGATGGAATTAAGAAGGCGAAAGATGGTGTTTCCCAGCTTGAAGCAGCCGTAAATGCAATAAATGTATTAAAAGCTGGACTTCAGGCAGCAGGAGGTAATGATATTGGTTCAGATGTAGCTGAGCAAATTAACCAGTTAGCAGCTTCCGTGGAAGTTCCCTGTGCTTTAACTGAAACTTCCAGTGCAGCTGAAGCTTTAACAGCACTTACACCGATAGAAACTGCTGCAACACAGCAAAAGACAGTAACAGAGACAACGATCACCAACATGGAAGCCAGTCTCAACGCCAACACCGGCGGTCTTGGCGCGGAGGCTTACATAGCCAGCATGCAGTCAGTCCTTTCCGAGATCGAAGGAAATATTGCCAAGCTGGACAGCGGTCTGACAGAGCTTTATAAGGGAAATCTGACGGCGGCGATTGAGTTTGCAAACGCCCAGACTACGATCAGCCTTGGTGAAATGCAGATCACGACAGCAGAAGCCCAGATAGAAGCCAGTGAAAAGCAGCTGGAATCCGGGCAGAAGCAGATCGAGTCCGGACAGGAACAGATTGATTCCGGCTGGGAACAGCTAAAGGAAGGCGAGGAGCAGCTGAATGAATCAGCAAAGAAGCTGCAGGATTCCTTAAAGCAGCTTGCAGAGAGTGAAGAGGATCTGGAAGAAAACAGACAGAACGCCTACGATCAGGCGGATATGAATGGTATTTTAACGGTAAGTACAGTGAAATCCCTCCTGGCAGCCCAGAACTTTTCCATGCCGGCAGGATATGTGACAGAGGATGGCGTTGACTATCTGGTAAGGGTAGGTGACAAGCCGGAGGATGTAGAAGCTCTGAAGAAAATGCCGATCATGAATACCGAGATGGATGGTGTGGACATTATTTATCTGGAGGATGTAGCAGACGTCTTTATGACAGATAATTCCGCAGATATTTACACCAATGTCAATGGTAATCCAGGTGTCATGCTGACCATCCAGAAGCAGACGGGGTATTCTACCGGCGATGTTTCTGACAGGATCAAGGAGAAGTTCAAGGATCTGCAGGAGGAAAATGAAAAGCTGACACTGATCACACTGATGGATCAGGGTATTTATATAGATCTTGTTATGGATTCCATTATCAACAACGTACTGGTGGGAGCGCTGCTGGCGATCCTGATCCTGATCCTTTTCCTGAAGGATATCAGACCTACCATGGTAGTTGCTGTGTCCATCCCGATCAGTCTGATCACAGCTATTGTCTGTATGTATTTCAGTGGTGTGACCCTGAATGTGATCTCCCTGTCAGGACTTGCCCTTGGTGTAGGAATGCTGGTGGACAACTCTATCGTAGTTATTGAGAACATATACAGGCTGCGGGGAGAAGGATATTCAGCCAAAGAGGCAGCTATTCAGGGTGCCGGGGAGGTAGCAGGTGCGATTCTTGCATCCACGCTGACAACCGTGTGTGTATTCCTTCCTATTGTATTTACTGAAGGAATTACCAGACAGCTCTTTGTGGATATGGGACTGACTATTGCGTATTCCCTGCTTGCCAGTCTGGTTGTGGCACTGACCGTAGTGCCGGCCATGGCATCCGGTGTACTTTCCAGAGTAACCCCAAAAGAGGATGGAAGGTTCTTTGGCGGTCTGATTAAAGCTTATGAAAAGGTACTGGCACTGGCACTTAAGACAAAGCCCGTGGTATTCCTGCTTGTGCTCGTACTGCTGGTTGGAAGTGCAGCGGCAGCCTTTGCAAAGGGAACTGCCTTCATGCCGGATATGGACAGTACGCAGATCTCCATGACAGTGACCCTGCCGAAGGATACACCACTTTCCCATACAGGAGAGGTGACAGATGAAATACTTTATAAAATTGCAGAAATTGATGAGGTAGTGGATATTGGTGCCATGGCGAATGCTTCTTCCCTGACCATGCTGACAGGAAACGGAAATTCCTCCACCAATGAAACTGCTGTATATATTTCTCTTGATGAGAACAAAAAGAGAACCAATGAAGCGATCGCGGATGAGATCGAAAACAGAATTTCAGATATTGTAGAGAGAGAGGAAGCGGAGATCGCAATTGAAACCTCAAGCATGGATATGAGTGCCATGGGAGGAAGCGGCATCACAGTACAGATCGAAGGAAGAGAACTGGATACCCTGCAGGAGCTGGCTAAGGAGGTAGCCGGGATTGTAGAAGGTGTCGAAGGAACCACCGAGGTTTCAGATGGTCTTGAGGAAAGTACCGGGGAGCTGCGGATCATTGTCGACAGAGATAAGGCAATCGAACATGGATTTACAGTGGCACAGGTATTCCAGCAGATACAGGGTAAGCTTGCGGCAGCTACCAGTGCAACCTCCCTGGAAACCGAGATCCGTGATTATGATGTATATGTAAAGAACGCAGAGGATATGACACTTACCAGGGAGCTGGTAAAAGATCTGACACTTGACCGCACAAAGAATGATGGCAGCAAGGAAACAGTGAAGCTTTCGGAGATTGCCACCTTTGAAGATACAGAAACATCCATGTCCGTAAACAGACTGAACCAGACCAGATATATTCCGGTAACGGCACAGCTGGCAGATGGCTATAATATCGGACTTGTTTCTGATGCGGTGGAAAAGGCACTGGAAGATTATGAGCTGCCGGATGGTTATACCATTGAAATGACTGGTGAAAATGAAACGATCACAGATGCCATGCAGCAGTTATATCTGATGCTGATCCTTGCACTGATCTTCATGTATCTGATCATGGTAGCACAGTTCCAGTCACTGTTGTCACCGTTTATCATCATGTTCACCATTCCACTGGCATTTACCGGTGGTTTCCTTGGACTGCTGATCAGCGGAAGCGAAGTCAGTGTGATCGCACTGATCGGCTTTGTTATGCTGTCAGGTATCATCGTAAATAATGGTATCGTGCTGGTAGATTATATCAACCAGCTCCGTGCACAGGGTATGGAAAAGAAAGAGGCGATCATGACAGCGGGAAGAACCAGAATGCGTCCGGTACTGATGACAGCCATGACCACGATACTGGCTCTTTCCACCATGGTATTCAGTCATGATATGGGTGCAGATATGTCAAGGCCAATGTCGGTGGTAACCATTGGTGGACTGACTTATGGCACATTACTTACCCTGATCGTGATTCCCTGTATCTATGATGTTTTCTCGAGAGGAAAAGAGAGGGAAAAGCGTGGCAGAAAGAAATTGTTTCTGAAAGAAGGAAAAAAGGAGCAGGCTGATGAATAAAGAAACACCTACTGTAAAGGAAAAAGCTATATATCAGGCGGTCGTTGATCTGTTTATGGAGGGGGCAGATCTTTCAGGACTGACTGTTTCAGAGATCACAGCAAAGGCTGGAATCGGCAAGGGAACAGCCTACGGTTACTTTTCAGATAAGGAAGATATGATCGCCAGATCCATCTGCTACAATGTAGATCAGTATTGTCACTGGATCTATCAGGGGATCACAGAACAGAAAACATTGTATGAAAAAATAGATTTTCTCCTTGGAAAAATGGAAAAGGAGATCAGTAAAGCAGACTGTCTGATGCGGCTTGCCAATACCATGAGCATGGATTCTGTTATTGGAAAGAGGATCCGGCAGCAGGAAGTGGAAAATAACAGTAAAAATCCGCCATTAGAGCTTTTGGAGGCAGTATTTGAAGCAGAGCATTTCACACCGCCGCTTTCGGAAGAAATGCTGCAGTTCCTTGCAAGGAATGCTCTTTCCAGAATCTTCTGTTATGGGATGATGCTCAGTAATAACAGTGTCAGAGCACAGAGGACAGCAGCAGTGCAGAAGATGGCAACGGCGCAGAAGACGGCAGCAGAGCAGGAGGCAGAAATGCAGGCTATGCACAGGCTGGTCTGCATGGGCATCTGCAGTGATGCAGATGCCGTCAGACACTGGCTTTCTTCGGAGAGAGGCTGATAGGCATTTTCCTGTGCATATTTTTACAAAAAAGTTATTGACATCTAATGGCGATTAGCATATACTAACTACCGAAGACGGGATAATGATTCTCATTAACAAAGGAGGATGGTATGATGCCTTTATCAATGATGGAAGCCGGGAAACCGAATGTGATCAAAAAGGTTGGCGGCAAGGAGGAAACAAGACGTTTTCTGGAGAATCTTGGTTTTGTAGTCGGTGGAACAGTAACTGTGATATCCGAGACGGATGGAAACATGATCGTGAATGTAAAGGATTCACGCGTTGCGATCGGCAAGGATATGGCAAATAAAATTATGGTTTAGAAAAGGAGCTGCTATGAAAACATTAAAAGAAGTTGCCTGTGGGCAGACTGTCAAGGTGACAAAGCTGACAGGAGAAGGCCCTGTGAAGAGACGTATCATGGATATGGGAATCACAAAGGGTGTAGAGATTTATGTAAGGAAAGTAGCACCTCTTGGTGATCCGGTTGAGGTCACCGTAAGAGGATATGAATTATCCTTGCGTAAAGCAGATGCCGAAATGATCCAGGTGGAGTAGGCATTTATTTTTTTAACCATGTGTTAGTTGAAACTAATAAGTGGAAGTTGAAACAAATCTTAGTATCAAGTAAAGAACATTAAATGTGTACCATACAGGTACAGGAAAAGAGGAGAGATATGTCAGTTAAAATCGCATTGGCAGGAAATCCGAACTGTGGTAAGACCACATTGTTCAATGCTCTGACCGGTTCTAATCAGTTCGTTGGAAACTGGCCCGGTGTAACAGTAGAGAAAAAAGAAGGAAAGCTGAAGGGACACAAGGATGTTACCATCATGGACTTACCGGGTATCTATTCCCTGTCCCCTTATACACTGGAGGAGGTTGTAGCAAGAAATTATCTGATCGCTGAAAGACCGGATGCGATCATCAATATCGTAGATGGTACCAATATTGAAAGAAACCTGTATCTTTCCACACAGATCATGGAGCTTGGAATCCCGGTTGTCATGGCTGTAAATATGATGGATATCGTTGATAGGAGTGGCGATAAGGTACATATGGATAAGCTTGGAAAGAAGCTTGGCTGCGAGGTAGTTCCGATCTCCGCTTTGAAGGGAACCGGTATCGAAAAGGCAGCAGAAAAGGCAGTAGCACTTGCACAGCAGAAACAGGCAACCCCTCATGTCCACAGCTTTGCAAAAGAGGTGGAGGATGTGATCACAGCAGTAGAAGGTAAGCTTGGGTCCGATATTGCAGAGGAGCAGAGGAGATTTTTCGCGATCAAGCTTCTGGAAAAGGATGACAAGATCTCAGAGCTGATGAAACAGGTTCCTGATGTATCAGCGCAGATCAAAGAGCTTGAAGATAAATTTGATGATGATACCGAAAGTATTATCACAAATGAAAGATATGTTTACATTTCTTCTATTATGGGTGAGTGCGTAACCAAGGCAAACAAGAAAGAGAAGCTGACAACATCTGATAAGATCGATAAGATCGTTACCAACAGGTGGGCAGCTCTTCCTATCTTTGCTGTAGTTATGTTCCTTGTTTATTATGTTTCCGTAACAACCGTTGGTGCATTCCTGACAGACTGGACAAATGATACCCTGTTTGGCGAGTGGATCATTCCCGGTGCACAGACACTGTTCGAGAATATCGGATGTGCTGACTGGCTGACAGGACTGATCGTAGATGGTGTGATCTCTGGTGTTGGTGCCGTACTTGGCTTCGTACCTCAGATGCTGGTGCTGTTCCTGTTCCTGGCATTCCTGGAATCCTGTGGTTACATGGCTCGTGTTGCTTTCATTATGGACCGTATCTTCCGTAAATTCGGCCTTTCCGGAAAGAGCTTTATCCCTATGCTGATCGGCTCCGGATGCGGCGTTCCCGGTGTTATGGCCTCCCGTACGATCGAGAACGACAGAGACCGTAAGATGACGATCATGACAACCACATTTGTTCCCTGTGGTGCCAAGCTTCCCATTATTGCCCTGATCGCAGGTGCATTCTTTGATAATGCAGGCTGGGTTTCATGGAGTGCATACTTCGTAGGTGTGGCTGCGATCATCTGTTCCGGTATTATTTTAAAGAAGACAAAAATGTTTGCAGGTGATCCGGCACCCTTCGTTATGGAGCTGCCTGCCTATCACTGGCCTACCGTTGGCAATGTTTTAAGAAGTGTATGGGAGAGAGGCTGGTCCTTCATTAAGAAGGCTGGTACGATCATCCTTCTTTCCACTATTATTCTCTGGTTCCTGATGAGCTTTGGATGGGTTGATGGAAGCTTTGGCATGCTGGAGGCTGAGCAGCTCGATGCAAGTATCCTCGCTAAGATCGGTTCTGCGATCGCATGGATCTTTGCTCCTCTTGGCTGGACCCAGGCTGGTGAAGGCTGGAAGATGGCAGTGGCAGCTGTCAGCGGACTGATCGCAAAGGAAAATGTCGTAGCAACCTTTGGTCTGCTCTTTGGCTTTGCAGAGGTTGCAGAAGATGGTTCAGAAATCTGGGGAAGCCTGTCACAGGTTATGACTCCTGTTGCAGCATATGGATTCCTGGTATTTAACCTTCTGTGTGCTCCCTGCTTCGCAGCCATGGGTGCGATCAAGCGTGAGATGAACAATGTCAAATGGTTCTGGTTTGCGATCGGATATCAGTGCGGTCTTGCTTATGTAGTAGCACTTTGCATCTATCAGATCGGTACACTGATCACAACAGGTGCTTTCGGACTGGGAACAGTAGCAGCCCTTGTGTTTATAGCAGTGATCCTTTATCTGTTGTTCCGCCCTTATAAGGAAAGCAATTCCTTGTCCTTTAATGGTGAAAAGATTCTGAAAAACCAGGCATAAGAAAAGGAGGTCGTATGGTACAGGAAGTAACAAAAGAAATGTCTCAGGAAGCAGAACAGTACCATACCGTTGTGCAGCAGAAAGAGATGATTGTCCGGAGAATGAAGGAAAGAGGATGTCGGATCACCAAACAGAGAATGATCCTTCTTGATGTGATTCTTGGATCAGAATGCTCCTGCTGTAAGGAGATCTATTTCAAGGCCTCCAGTCTGGATCCGAAGATCGGAACAGCTACTGTATATCGAATGATCAATACACTGGAAGAGCTTGGGGCGATCAGCCGTAAGAATATGTACAGGATCTGCAGCTTTCCGGATTGCGACAAAATAAAAATCCACCGGCAGTGACCTGCCGGTGGAAATCAATAGAAACGGTAGGAATTTTCCATCAGCTTCTTATGGGAGCAAAAACGTGCTATAAAATGGTAAATCTTGTAAAAAAGCCCAGGAGTATAGGAGGCTTCTCCATTTTCTGCATGCTTCAGGATATTGGCAGCCAGCCGCTGGTTGTTTGTGATGGGAAGAGGATTCATCCGATAGCTGCGCCTTTCTTTATTGCGGAGTTTCATATCGTCCATATGTCCCGGACAGGCAGCCATGATCCGGATGCCATCCCACATCAGCTCATAAAAAATGGAAAGCGAGAAATAATAACAGAACTGCTTGGCGGAGCCAAAGAGACCGTTGTCATCCAGTGGCACAATGCTGCCGGCAGAGGAGAACATAATGACCACAGACCCGATCATGATATGAGGCTGACAGAGCTTCAAAAGAAGAACGGGGGCTGTGGCATTAATATTTATAAGAGCTTCTATATCCTGTGCACTGTAATCAGTGAAGTTACCAATAGACTCCTGGGAGATATTGTTGATCATGAGTCTGATATAGGGATCATAAGTCTTTAAAAGAAGGGAAAAGCTTTTGATCTGCTGCAGATCGGACAGATCCAGAAGGATCATTCTGACCTTTTTCCCCGGAAAGCGGTCCGCAATGGACTGCATAGCCTCCAGATCTTTATCAATAAGCCAGACCTCTCTGATCAGGCCGTATCTGGAATCAGCATAGATGGCATTCATAAATTCAGGACAAAGTCCAGCGGAAGCACCCGTGAACAGGGCGATCCAGCGGCAATATCTGTATTTCATAATTTTCTCCATAATCGTGAATATATTATTC
>ERZ1026864.1770-NODE-1770-length-10554-cov-3.975140_pt1 | contig 10554 bp, 4 predicted proteins | sample MGYA00380162_ERZ1026864 | MGnify/ENA primary metagenome ERZ1026864 (study PRJEB33269, sample SAMEA4719798) | human gut metagenome | biome: human-associated habitat; feature: organic feature; material: feces | place: Cameroon | collected 2013-10 ... | reverse complement strand
GATAGGAGTCCGTCTCGTGGGCTCGGAGATGTGTATAAGAGACAGCCTTTCTTCCTGTCAAACAGAAAATATTCTACATAATCTTCTCCCTTCGGCAGCTTTTTTACAGATTCTGAAAAGGAGCATTGTTTCCAGAGCGTCTGTCTTATGAACTGCTTCACATCCGTGATCCGCTCACTGACAAGATCATCCTTCTGCTCTTGTGTGATATCTCCGCTCATTTTCTTTTTCCACTCTGCTTTTTTCTCCTTGCACATTTTCTTCAACTGTTTCAGATCCGAAGGAACATCTTCATAATTATTTTCTACATATACCTCATAAGAAGTCTCCACTTCGTCAAGTACACTTTGCTGATCCTCCTGCTTTGCCCACTCTGTCATTTCCTTCTGGAAATCTGTAACCGGAAACCATGCATAACTGTCATCCTGCGCTGTCTGTCCTGCAACTGAACCATCTCCGCCGATCATCTCATAATAGTCGTTCAGATAAGCCTGATATGGAACATAGGTATACTTTGTATTTGCGTTCAATCGCTCTACCGTCATCTGCTCCGGCTGCTGTGTCTGCGTATACATCATTCGCAAAAACGGAAGATTCTGCAGATAGAGAAGGGAATTTCCTTCTGTTTTCCAGTTGAGAGCCGCATCCCGCAATGCATCTTCATCTCCCGGTTTCCAGCTGTCTCCGGTATATTCTGATCCGACAAATCCTTTTAAATACAGAACCTCTTTCGGCTGTGCAGATGTCGTCACACGGATGGATTCGATTCCATCATAGGAAGATCCTTCGACATCTCCCAATTCTCCGTCCGAGACACCACCTCCGACCCCTTCAAGCGAAAGATTCAACTTACCACCTGATATTTTCGGAAGGAAATCATAGAGGAACTGCATTCCATGAACTTTCACAGGCGCTGATACATCTGATAACGTCACGATTGGCTTTGAAAGAACCGGTCCAAGCAGGTAAAAGGAAGTCAGAAGCAGAATCGTTCCTGCTGCGATGCACACGACAGAGGCTCTGCTCTGAATTCTTCGAACCGCCCGGAGATTCTGACAAAATGCCTCGCTCTCTTCTCCGCCCCAGAACTTCTTTCTCACACGGATTCCGGATGCTGCCGTGATGCACAAGAAACTAAGGAGTAATAGAAAAAGGGCTGCTTTCGATACATTTCCCCCACTTAGCAGAACAACCAGTAACACAGGAAATGTGATCAACAGAAAATATCCTTTCTCGTGTCTCTTGATCATTCCCTGTGCAAGAATCCACACAACACCAAGGAACAAAAAAAGGAAAAACAGTGTCGCAGAATTTCCGGCTCCTGATGGCACACTTAAGTCTCCCTGGTAAGATCGATTCAACTGCTCTGCCATCTGCTTCCATACATAAGAAATACTTGCCACCAACTCCATCTGTATCAGAAACATGACCAGGCAAAGTACAAAGACAACTCCTAAAAAAAGAAATACGCGATACTTTTTCAACTGTCTTTGTTCATAATATAATGTAAAGAGAACACAGTACACAAGCATCGTCGGATAAATGAGCCATTTTGCAAATGTAATAGAAAATGCTTTTGTAAACAGCATACAAAGAGCCACTGTACTTAGAAAGCACAGTCCCGTCATCCACCAGAAAGATGCAGAAGAAAGTCTGTCTCCCTGCGGATCTTCCTGTAGAATTCGTCTGCGTACCACACGGATTCCTGTCTCTTCTGTATGATTTGTTTTTTTCTTCTTTACAGTTCCAGTTCCCATTCCATTAAATCCTCTTCCAGTTTCTCTTGTCGGAATACTTTTATACATCTTCCACCATGATAAAGTTTCCCTAAAATATCAAGCTGCATTCCGAGCTCTTCTGTCCGCTCGCCAAACTGCCGGAAATATAATTCCTGAATCTCATATGCTTTCGAATATACTCTGGAGGAACAGATCTGTTCTAACATACGAAAGGTTTCTTCCTCCGAAGAAACATCCGCTTCCTTTAACATCTGATTCTGTTCATCCCACCAGATCACCTTGTGATGCCAGTTCTGCTCCTGCATAGACCATGACAGTGAAGCCAGGATTTCAAGAAAATGATCCAGCTTCTGCTGTGTAAACTTTTCTTCTTTTCCAATATGCAGATCAAGAAAAAGCAATACTGTGCGTTCCATTGGCAGACTATATTCCTTCACCATAAAATCATCTGTCTTCGCAGATAATTTCCAGTGGATCCTGTGAGAAGTATCTCCCGAACGATATTCCCTAATGTCAAATACTTCTGAAGTATCCTCACCGATTCTATTTTTTGAAAACAGCTGTCCTTCCAGATTTTCTTCCAGTTGAAATGATTGCTGCACCGGTATTTTATGAATCACCGGAAGTACCATCACTTCTTCGGATTGATATTTCTTCTCGCTCCCTCTCGAAAACAACCGCAGATAATCCTGTGCCTTCACCTTCTCAACAGACACTTTCACTCTGCCACAATATTTCGCTTCAAGGAAAAACTGTAACCGCACTTTTTTCCTTGCCTCGGCCATCGCCGTATCCTTTGCGCTGGATCTGCTTTTTGTAAATTCATTCTCACAGCTGATTTCCACAGGAATTGATTCCATCGGCACGAAAGAATGATTTTCCAGTTCAACTTCCACCGCAAATTCCTGCCCTTTCTGTACATATCGGACCGGAACGTGTAGACGGGATTCCAGATTTCTCGCAAAATACTCTGCCTGAAGAAAGAGAAGTGGAAGCATCAACACTTCATATGCGAAAAGTGTCCGAATCAAAGCGGATTCCCAGAAAAGCGCAATCACAAGCGTCACAAATAAGATTCCGCCATATATTTTTTTATTTCTCATATGCCTGTCCTACTTCATTCTATAGATTTTATCGTCTCTGCGGCACCGGTTTTTTCACAGTATCTAACACTTCACCAAGCACTTTCTCTGCGGTCAGGTGATTCAGACGTCCTTTCGAACTTAGACGGATTCTATGCTCCGCAACATTAAGAAATACATCTGAAACATCGTTCGGAATCACATAGTTTCTTCCTGAGAGAAATGCAGATGCCTTAGCCATCTTCGCAAGTGCCAGTGCACCTCGAGGACTGACTCCAAGCTCGATCATTTCATTCTTTCTTGTTGCATCCACAAGGTTAATGATATATTCATAGATCACCTGATGGATTCGAACCTCTTCGGTCAGCTTCTGCATCTCTTTCAACTCATCCCGGAAGATTACCGGCTGAAGCGCATCCATCGGATTCGTCCGGTCTCTACTCATAAGAATCTTTAATTCATCCTGCTTCTCCGGATATCCGATCTGCAGACTGATCATAAAACGGTCGAGCTGAGACTCCGGAAGCATCTGTGTTCCGGCAGATCCGATCGGGTTCTCTGTCGCAATCACATGAAATGGTTCCGGGAGCACATGTGTAATCCCATCTACTGTTACATTTCGCTCTTCCATCGCCTCCAGAAGCGCCGACTGTGTCTTTGGGGAAGTACGGTTGATCTCATCTGCCAGAAACAGATTGCACATAACTGCACCTTCCTGATACTCAAAACTTCCAAGTTCCTTCCTATAAAGAGAGAACCCTGTAATATCTGCCGGAAGAACATCCGGAGTAAACTGGACACGGTTCTGTTCCAGATCAAGTACCTTCGCAAATGCAAGCGCAAGGCTCGTCTTTCCGACTCCCGGAATATCTTCCACCAGAACATGGCCTCCTGCAAGAATTGCTTCCATGATCTTCTCCACACATTCATCTTTGCCAATAATCACATGCTCTACTGCATCGATCGCTTTCTGCAGCTTCTCATAATACTCCATTACTTACTCCTCCATGTCCTGTTTCTTACGTTTTAAAATCGAGAAAAAGATACCTGTTTCAATCAGCACTGCGACAAGAAATGCACCCAGAAGCCACGGCCACACATCGACAATACGCTTCGTCAAAGCACCTGTCTGCATCTGATTCTTTGTCTGTTTATCCTGTTCTCCTTTATATTCCGTCCGTTCTCCACGGACTAAAAGCCGATGAGAGTTGATCGCATATGGTGTACATGTCACAAGCGTACAATAATCTTTTCCATCAATGATCTCCAGATCTCCGGATTCATTTGGCTCTACTACCTTGATCTGATCCACCTTATACGCAAGAATCTCGTCTAATACATGAAGATAAAATTCATCCCCGATCTCTAACTTGTCCAAGTCTGTAAATAATACCGCACTCGGAAGTCCCCTGTGTCCTGTCAACACACAGTGCGTGCTCTCTCCGCCAAGCGGATACGAAGACTGCTCCATATGACCGACACCCTTGGAAAGGACATCCTGGCTCGTTCCGTTATAGATTGGAAGATTCACATCAATCTTCGGAATCGTAATATATCCTAACGATTCACCGATATTCAGAAGATCTGCATAACTCTCTCCCTGCTCATTATTTTCATTTTCATCATCCACTGATACAACATTGCTAAGCTGCTCATTATATTTCTTCGCTGCTTCCTTCATTGCATCAATCTTCTCTTCATCCATTTCTTCTACATTCGTCTCATAATCTTTCACAACCTGACTGGCATGACGCTGCGCAACCATGTTACTGATAAATGGATACGATGCGATTCCCAATCCTGTCATGAATATAATAACACAAAATATAACCCGAATCTTTTTCATCTGGCTCTTCCCCATAAAATAAATCACTGCCCGACACGTTACTGTTCACAGCAGCGTAAAATCTACTTTAGGAGAGAACAGATTCTTCTGTCCTCTCCTATTTATATAGCATTATGAAATTAAAAGTTTATAGCAATTGTTCTGATTTCTTACGCGTCTTTTCTTCTACCTTTCAGAAGTACAAATGCTGCTCCTGCCATCAGTGCAAAACCTGCGATGGAGAAGAGAACTGTTCCCATACCACCTGTTGTTGGGAGGTCAAAACCTTTCTTGTTGATGATAGTTTCTGCGTGAATACCTGTTGAAGTAGTTGAATTCTCGGTAAATGTTGTCTGAATTGAAGTAATCTCATGTTTTACTAACTTTTTGTTTCCTTCAACATCTTTCCATTCCCAAGTTTCTGTCATAGATGTTTTATACTGAATTTTCAGCTCAACTTTTACTGGTTCTTTTAACAGATTATAGCTACCTACAGTTTTTGTCTCTACAAGATAATATTCTCCATTTGCAAGACCGGACTGTGACACTTCACCGTTTTTATCTGTTTTTAAAGAATCTGTATTGATTTTTAACCAATGTTTCTTACTGTCAAGTCCAACATTCTTTGCTGCATCACCTGTTATTGCATTTGTAGTTTCTTCTGAAACCTCTTTATAAAGATCAAATTCAACATTTTCTAACGGGGCACCATCTGCTTTTTCAGCTTTTTTCAGAATCTGAAGTTTGAATGTGTAAACAACTGCATTATCTTCTATAGAATCTTTGCCTGGTTTTTCATCTGGATTTTCAGGCTTGTTCGGGTTATATGTATCATCCTGTTCTGGAAGAATCTTGTTAGAATACTCAAGTTTTGCTGTATTTGGGTTACCCTTTGTTGTAGTAGCTGCTGTCGAAAGCAATTCTGCATTATATGTAACTACAATCTGCTTTCCTGCATATGACTTCATATTTGCTGTAGTAAAAGTAATTTTAAATCCATGCTCTCCTTCATTTGCTACAGAGTATGCATTTGCATCTACGTCTACATTGTCACACTGTAATTTTACTGTATCTTTTTTATCATCAAGATTTGTCGGTGTATCTGTTAATGTAAATTCTTTTAACTTTGTAATATTGGATGGAACATCAATAGTGATCTTATATGGAACCATGTCTCCTACATTATAGTCAGCATCCTGTTTCCAATTATTTTCATTTCTTTCTTTTACCTGTTTTATCATATCAGGCTTTTCATTATTAACCTTAATTGTAGCATTTGCTACTGGATCTGCATCACCTACTTTAATCGTTCCGTCTTTTGTTACTGTAAACACATATGTAGTAGCACCGTCCATGATATAACCACCATTAGCTCCACGGTTAGTCTCGATAAATCTGTATGTTCCCTGTGAAAGACCATTTACAGTAATTTGTCCATTATCATTTGTTATAAGGTTTAATGGCTTATTATCTGATTCGCTTGTTGTTACATTATCCCATTTATCTCCATTCTGTTTCTGAAGTACAAATGTAACACCTTTAAGCTTCATTTCATCTTTTCCCGTTTTCTCTAATGTTACTTCACCATAAGTTGTCTTATTTTTAGGATATACATGAACATCGTATAACCAATTATCTCCGTCTTTTGTTGTCATTGGTACGGATACAATGAATGGCTTAACTGGTGTTGTAACCTTAGCCGGTGTCGTTGTCTCAACAACTACATAGAAACCAAGATCAAGCTTCGTGAACTCTGCAACCCCATTAGCATCAGTTGTTTTCTCATTTCCAACTTGTGTAGCAACATAGTTTTGCTTGATTTTTCCTGATTCTTCATCAACATAGTCATTAACTGATGGAAGATTTTTCGGGTTAGCATTATAATAATCTGTTAAAGCATTTACATCCGCTACCTTATAAATCGTAAACCCCGCTCCTTCAAGAGCTTTCATCTTTTCATCATCTGTTGGCAATTTATCTGTTGTTTCTCCTGTACCAGAGATTTCCGTTGTTCCATTATATTCATATTTATGAATAGTAATACTTCCTGTTAAACTAGTGTCAATTGTTGCTGCTGTTTTCTTAGGTTCGCTTATATTATCTTCTGCAAATGCCGTCACTGTCATAGTTGACAGTACCATTGCTGCACTTAACACTCCTGCCAGCATTTTTCTAAATTTTCCCATGCTTTCCTTCCTCTCTTTCACTTTATCGTGTTATTATTTCTTTTTATTGTTGCGTCTAGGAGATGTTACCCTCCTTTCTGCGTTTTTGTAATCTATACATGAAGAGTCCTACCCCTGCAAGGGCAATCCCCCCAAGTATCACAATGTACCTTCCATATCCTCCTGTGGCTGGAAGATCGAATCTTGCCTGATTGGAAATCGTAATAGAAATGGTATTATCCACAACATTACACTCTTCATTATCAATCAGACTCTTTCCATTCCTGTCGATCACTATAATAACCGGATCTTTCAACAAACTATGGTTCTCTGCTGCCTTTGTCTCCGTCAGACGATAGGTTCCATCTTCCAGATCCTCGAATTTTGCAATTCCTAATGGATTAGAGCTTTCATCTGTTCCATCTGTTTTTACTGTTATGGCTTTGAAACTGTCATCAACTACAAGCTTTCCTGTCGATGTATCTTTCTTCATCTTTTCCAGTTTAAACGCAGCACCATTCAGTGGTTCCTTAGTTGATGCATCCTGTTTTGTGATCTTAATATTTGTCTTAGGACTGTAAGTATTTGTTATTGTAAAGGATTGTGTTTTACTTTCCGAATTCCCTGTGGAAATCGTTGAACAATCAACATTCTTACTGTAAGTTACTTTGTACTTATCATTCAGATATCCGTCACCTTCAATCACTGTCTCTTTTCCATCGTCTCCTGATACTTCTACAACTCGATAGATATATGGAACTTTTGTAGTTGCTCTATAATCTACGTATTGATCCAGATCTTTGAATGAATAACTCCACTTTTCGTCATATCCTTGAGAAAGTGTTATTGTTTCATTCTTTCCATCATATTTAACTTTTTCCCAGCTTTGACCATTATCGCTGCTTCTCTGAAGCTGGATCTTAATTGAATCTGGAAGTGTGATATCCTTTGTATTTTCCCACACTTTCGTAAGATTAAGATTGATTGTAGGTTTTAACGTATTCTTGAAAGTAATAATTGTAGCATCTGATAATGTATCTTTGTTCTCTATTTCTTCCCCTGTTATATCACTGGAAGCAATCACCTTACCGGAAACAACTTTCGTAACCGGATCATATCCTGCATCGAATGAATTATTATTATTCACAATTACACTTTCCAGTGTGGAACCATCTTCACTTTTAATCTCACTGATTCTATAATCTGTTCCAGCCGGAATTCCTTCTATGGTCACTGACTCTCCAGCTTTGATTTTATATTCCTTTACAATCTTCTCAGATTCCAGCGAGAGATCTGCAACATTACTGAACTCTACACGGAATGTATACTCACCATTCAATGCATCTGATCCTTCTGCTGCTCTTTTACGAATCTCTATTTTTCCGGTTTTTACTTTATTGACAAATGTTGCTTTCAGCTTTGTCATTGTCGTCTGATTGTCAGGATCTGCATATGATCTGAATACAATTGTGTTTTTATTTTCTGTCCTTTCAGAATCTTGATTCTTCGCATATCCGGTAGAAGTATATCCTCTGTTAGATATTTCTACACCATTATTTAAACCAGACTTATATTCTTCTTTACGACCATCCCGAATGGTATTGCTTTTAACATTTTGGACTGATGGAATAGGATCTTCATTTACCACCGTATCTCTTTTTCCCATTGTTGACACAGCCTGTCCATTTTCATAAAGCGTCCATGTCGTCTCAAATACTGATGGATTCACATCTTCCGATACAGCAATGTAGCTTCCTCGTCTAAACTGATCACTAAATGTTGCTGTCTCTCCATCTGCCAAAGCGAACATTCCGTCACTGCCGATTCTGTACAGTTTTGATGAGCCATCATTTTTAGATAATGTATACTGTGCTCCTTCCGGATATTTCAACGTTCCACTTGTCGCTGAACCATAATCCGGAATATCCTGCTGCTGTGTTACAAATCCAGTTTTGGCTGCTGCTACAACGGAAGGAATGAATATGAAATCATCCAAGTAAATATCTCTCTCGAAATTGTAATTAAATTTGATATTTTTTATCTCGGAATAATCAAATGTCGTATCTCCCTGTAGTTTACTCAGATCAACCTGAATCGTATTCCATTGTTTCTGTACAAGACTACTGTTTCCGTAAGTCTTTCCTGAAAGATAACCTCCTATTGTTTTTCCTGAGGAATCTTCCAGTTCCAGATAGGTACTTGCAAGTCCCGGGATATCTGAATAGTCATAATACATCTTGAATTGCAAGAATGCATTTGTTTCAGAAGCATCAAATGTACCACCCGTTTCTGGTTGTATAATTCCAAATCTTTTGTTAACATACTCTCCTTCCGCATCATCAAGGTTTGCCTTCCAGTGAACCACATTCGACTGACCAGCTTTCTCTGCTACAGTTTCAAATGTATTCTGTGAAGATGCACTTGATATCTTTCCTGGTAAAAAACTATCATTATAAATTTTAGGCTGTTTTGCATCGGAAGATTGTGTTGCTTTCGGTGCATAATGTGTTGCCTGATTCTGAATCGTGAATGGGAATACGGAAGCATCTTCAAACAATGGTGCTGGGAATAATTCTGTATTCACATCTGTTGTATCAACTTTCTTTTCCACAGCGAATTCATTTTCATCCGGGAAGTTAAAGGATACTTTCATATTTGATTCCCACATACCACGTTCCATATAAAACATGGTAAGTGTATGTTCATCTGAATTCGAACCTTTAATTTCAACACTACTCTGGGTAGACTCTCCTTCTTTTGAAGATTCATTCTGACTTTTCTTCGTCTTGCTAACTGTTGCTATTTTGTTTTTAAAGTCAATCTGACCTGTTACTTTTCCATGTGCTCCACCGACATCCAGTGCAAGATTTCCATCTACATACACCCAAACATCATCATCACCGGAGAAGTTGAATGTGATTGGATATTCTTCTCCATCTGTTCCTACTACAGTTCCATCGTCTGTCAGGCGGAATTTAAATTCCAACTTCGCACCAAATCCATAATTGTAATTGCTGGCACTACATACCGCCGCTGTTTCATTAAATGGGAAGAAACCGTAAGTATTGGAAACTCCATCAGTCTTACTGGAACTATTTACATTTTTTGACCAATCCTTGTTACCTACATCCTCCAAATAATAATTTCCTGATTCTTTGTCAGTACGCATTGCCAATGTTGTATCTGCACTATCAAAATACCAGTATTCAACACCACCAGTATCGTTTTTATTTCCATACTTATCTACTTTTTGTTTTGTAAATGGAAAGGATACATTCTTGTATATTTTTGCAAGCGCTGTGTTTTTGCTATTATCTCCTGTAAGGAAGTCCTCATTAAAATGTGGTTCTAATACTTCGTTATTTGAAGTCATTAGATTGTTTCCATTTAATGCATTTGCTACCAATCCTTGCGCTGCGGAATAAAAATATGTACCATCTCCTTTCGCATTCAATGTTGAGTTGTTTGTAGACATAAAACCGTTTTGATTGTTTTCATCATATCCATAAAGTTCTAATGTACCGGCGATTGCAGAAAAACGATTACCCCAATCTTTATAATCCGGCTGAAAATGACCGGTATAAATTGGTATCTTTACATTTGCCTTATCATTATCATAGTAAGCACTGAGTGCTTGATTAAACTGACGGAATGTAACATAACTTCTTTGCGAACCAGCCTCCGGATTATTTTGATCATAATCATCTCTGTTTTTTCCGTTCAATTCATAATCTGTATAATAG
>ERZ1026864.1760-NODE-1760-length-10579-cov-5.639586_pt1 | contig 10579 bp, 10 predicted proteins | sample MGYA00380162_ERZ1026864 | MGnify/ENA primary metagenome ERZ1026864 (study PRJEB33269, sample SAMEA4719798) | human gut metagenome | biome: human-associated habitat; feature: organic feature; material: feces | place: Cameroon | collected 2013-10 ... | reverse complement strand
ACGAAAGATGCCCGGTTGCTGCTTAATCCATAACCGGGTTTCTCGACAAACTGAGGCGGGAACATCTTCCGATGTTCCTGCCTTTTGTCGTTGGTACGATAAATTGGAATTCAGCAATCCTCTAGAATTTCCCCATGGATACACACTCTGCCTCCATCTGGACATTTTATATCAAACATCTTTGCACGGGTATTTCCATAGTCTAATTCTGCTCCATTTTGGAGTGCATAAACAAGTGGGTACATATTATTCCATAACTCATGACATAATGGCGGACACAAATCCTCAACAATAAATTCCTGACCTTTTTTGAAATAACCACTTCTACATTTGCTCTCAGTAATCGTAAGTTTTACCTTTATCATTTACTATCCTCTCTACAAATTCCGGTTTATCTTACAAGAATAGAATATCAAATAAAAAGCTAAAAAACAAGGACGGGATCATCAGCCCGCCCTTGCCAACATATAGAAAACATCTGAGGGACAATTGACATTCAACATGGACGCCGGTACACCGCCAATCCGTCACAGATCCCACCGTCGCGGAATCCTTTTTTAACTGCGATCCGTTTTGTTGCCTCCTGTGCCAGAACACATTCGATCACGACGCTTTTTTGCTGCTGCCGCGCCATGTCGATCAGCCGGTCTGTCAGCGCCGACGCATATCCGCGGCCCCAATACTCCGGAAACAGTACCCAGCCGATCTCCACGCTTTCCTCGTCATATGCGTGATAGATCACATAGCCAATGAGTATCCCGTTCTCTTCGGCAGCATACACAAGCGGTGGCTCCACCAGCCCCGCATGACGCAGAAACGCCTCGGTCTGCGTTCTGTCATAGGGCGGCTCCAGATACCGCATGACCTCCGGGTCAGACAGCAGCCGGTACAGTGCGTCCGCGTCGCTGGGCCGCATGTTGCGAATCGTGATATTCACTGGTTCCCTCCGTAAAAATTGATTTGCCCCGCCCTTCTGAAGCTAATGCAGTTCGGATTATCATTACTTGGTCCGAATTTTTTGTTCCCGACACCGGGAACAAAAAAATATCCCCACGCTAAAGCGTGAGGATATTTTTGGTCCCCCGTTTGATTGTAAATCCGAACTTTCAATATCGGCAAAGCCTATCCTGGCTTCACCTTCTTTGTAGTTGAATGTGATAAGAATGTGGTCATCAAAAATGGTAATGGCGTTTACAAAGCTGTCGATCAGCCTCCGGCGGGCATCCAGTTTGCTTGTGTCCAGTGAACGGAACCGACAGATGAAATAGACAACGTCCTCACGGCTCACCGCAGGGTGTTCCATTTCCTCTTGGATGATTTGCAGTTCAATGTCCTTTTTCCGCTCCTCCAGTTCATCAAGCCGCTGCTTAGTGGAGGCATTGATAATCCCCATCTGAATGGCGTTGAGCATATTAGTAATGCCGCTTTCGGCTTCTTCCAACTGCTTGCGGAGGGCGGGGAGGATGCTGCTCTCCCGACTCTGAATGTCCATCACTGCATCTGCCACATATTCCACAAAGCTATCGTCCATGACCTTTGCCATGACTGCCTTGACAACGGCGTTTTCCAGCGGTAGCTTTCGGACGCTTTTGTGTTTGGCGCTACAGGTGTGGTGCTTCTTGGTGTTCACACAGCGGTAATAATGGTACTTCTGGCCCCGACTGGCACTCGTCCCACATTCGCCCACCATCATAGCCCCACAGGTGCCGCAAAACAGCTTTGTTGTCAAAAGGTAATCATCTTCGGCCTTGTGCCGTGCCGGGGCTCTCCGGTTTACTGCAAGCCGCTGCTGTACTCGGTCAAACAGGTCTTGCGGGACAATAGCGGGAATCCCATTCGGCGTGACAATGTGGCGATAACTGTACTCTCCGATATACTTTCGGTTTTTCAGTAGGCGGGCCATAAAATTGAGGTCGATTTTCTTTCCCCGTATTGCGGTAATTCCCCGTTCATCCATATACGCAACGATTTCTTTCATCGTTGCGCCCTTATCATACATGGTGAACATTTCCAGCACGGCGGGAGCAGTACGCGGGTCGATCTGATACTGCATATCCTTGTCGATGATATAGCCAAAGGTCGGTGTACCGCCGTTGTACCTGCATTTGAGGGCATTTTCCGTATGGCCCCGTATGACCTTTTCGGACAGTTCGGCAGAGTAGTATTCCGCCATACCCTCCAGCATACTTTCGAGAATGATGCCCTCCGGCCCGTCTGAAATGTTCTCGGTGGCAGACAGTACCTTGACGCCGTACTTGCGAAGTTGGGCCTTGTAGTGGGCGCTGTCGTAGCGGTTACGGGCGAAACGGTCTAATTTCCACACGATGATAACATCGAACAAGCCCTTTGCGCTGTCCTTAATCATGCGCTGGAAGTCTGGGCGGTGGTCAGTCTTGGCGGACATGGCACGGTCAACATACGTCTGCAAAATGGTGATGTCATTCTTCTTGCAGTAAGCCGTACACTCCCGAAGCTGGCCCTCAATGCTTTCTTCCCGCTGGTTATCGCTGGAATAGCGGGCGTAAATCACTGCTTTCATGTCTTTTCCTGTCCCTCCTCCATGATGCGGAATAGCGCCTCCTTCAGACGCTTATTGACCGGAGCTTGCGGATCAAAGCACATTTCAATAAACTCCCGCATTTCCTGATTTTGGATGTTCTTACCCTTCAACCGCTCCGGCTGGTAGTCATACAGCTTGCCCCGTGGCTCGTCCGTGCGGCAATAGAGATAATCCATCGACACGTCAAAGTAATCCGCGTATTTCAAGAATATCTCCGGTGCAGGGGTTGACTGTCCGTTTTCATAGCGGTTGATGCGGGATTGCTGAACGCCTAAAATCTGTGCCATTTGTACTTGTGTCAGCCGGATACCCTCCCGTAAGGCCCGCAGCCGTTTTCCGATTTGCTCCATCTGAAATCACTCCTTTGAAATCAAAATATCACAAAACAGCATAATTGTAAATATTGAATTTGAAAAAATTTGATGCAGCGTCAGCACGTTTGTGGCTGACGCCGCTTGACAGCCGAAAAACACACTCTCCGGCCCCTGTCAATGGCGGCTTGCCGTTTATCTCGACCATTGACAGGAGAGGGAGAGTGTGCATAACAAAAATACGGTTTGACACAAGTTCACACGGGATAACGATAAATAAAACCACATCACACAAGATGTCGAATTTGTTCACAAAAAGTTTGATTTTCTATGAATTGACAAACAATTTCGCTTGAATTATACTATACTTGCTGCCGGGTATCATAGACAATGATTTGAACGTGTAAAAAAATGACAGAGCCGCTTTGTGCGGCACAAATGGTTTCTGAACGAGGGCGGAAACGCCCAACAACATCCCAAGAAGCAGGTGGGAAAAGTTTGCTGCACTTGCCGCCCCAATACCTGCGGGAAACATCGTAAGAGTACGGCTTTATGCCGTGCATAGTTACAAGATTCACAAAGATGGGCTTTGCGTCGGAGGTGGATAGACATAACATAACTATTCACCCAAGGCGTATTTTACAGAAGGAGGTGGTCGCTATGGTGTGTATTATTTTCAGACCCCAGCGACGCGGAACAAACCGAACCACCTCCGGCGATAAGCCCGTATAAGTTAAAGAATAATCAGAGGTTTCAGCTTTGGCATGGAAACAGCCAAAGCAAAGCCCTGATTATAAAGCAAAGACATCGGCCCCGGCAAGGCTGATAAAGGAACGCATGAAAAAGCTCGGCATGACACAAAAGGAATTGGCCGAGGCAGCTTGTATGTCTGAGGCCAAGATCAGCCGGATCATGCGGAATAGTAACGAGACAGGGAACTCGTTCGTTTGGACAGAGTCAGACATCAACAAAATCTCTGTTGCCTTACAGTGGGGAAAGCAGGGACGGGAGTTATTGCGTTATGCAATCTATCCCGAACTTGCTTGCTACGATGAGGCATTAGAAAACAGGGAGGGAATGGTTCGTCTGAACTGCCGGTTATACGAACAGGGCTTCCCCATTGTAGAAAAATAATGAAGAAATACCGCCGTTCCCGGCAGCAAGGGGAACGGCGGTAAAATTTTTTTCTCAGAATTTCACATGTGAAATTATAGGGCGCTTTCCTTTGCTATGATAGGCACAACACAAGGCCGCGTGTTTTTATGTACCTGTCAACCGTAGCGTGGTGCGTCAGCACCGAAAGGAGATCGTTTTACCATGAAAATTACCGACCTTATTATCAGCCCGGCCAGCCTCGGCAAAAAGCTGTGGCTGGTGGATGTGGCTCCCGCCTACGAGTACCAGAACAACCGGCGCACGGATACCGTGATCGGCTATCGCTATTCCATCGCCATGCCGGAAAAAGGACTTGATAAAATCAATGTCCGTATTGACGGAGAGAAGCGTATGGACGCGCCGGACGGATATGCTGAAGTCCGCTTTGACGATTTGGAAGTGTTTATTTACTGGTCGCAGGGTCAGCCGCAGGTAGGTGCAAAGGCAACAGGCATCCATCTGGTGAATCCGAAGTCTTAATGCTTGAGCCGCGCTGCGACGCGGCAGGAGGAAAAGACACATTCTCTCACAGAAGGTGTCCCTCCGGCTGCGGAGCAGCGCGGCCCCTTTGCCATAAGGGTCAGTATTACCCTTATGGCAAATATGTAGCAAGTAGCAACGACAATATAGGAGACTTAACATGGCCAACAATACACAATCCCGAAAATGGCTCATGGTCATCAATAACCCATCCGAAGCCGGCCTCGACCATAGTGCTATCTCGGAAATCGTACAGAAATTTTGCTCGGTCTATTTCTGTATGGCGGATGAAATTGCTACAACAGGAACGTATCACACGCATGTTTTCTTCTGTACTTCCTCGCCAGCACGATTTTCCACCATCAAGAAACGCTTTCCCACGGCACATATCGAAAAGGCTTACGGTACGCCGAAAGAGAACCGCGATTATATCACCAAAACAGGCATATGGGCAGACACGGACAAGGCGGAAACATCTGTACCGAATACCTTTCAGGAGTGGGGCCAACTTCCGGCAGACAGCGAGGACAAGGCTCCGGAGATGTTTCAAATCATGCGGGCGCTGCGTTCCGGCAAAACCATTATGGAGATCATTGAAGAACATCCCAATCTTGCTTTTCGTATTCGAGAGATCGAAGTCCTGCGGCAGACGATCCTTTCAGAGAAATACAGTGCCGAAAACCGCAAGCTGGAGGTGTACTATCTCTATGGCAGTACAGGCGCGGGCAAGACGTGGGGCATTTTCAAAGACAATGATCCGCGTGAGATTTGCCGTATCACCGACTATGGTGGCAGAAACGGTGTGCGTTTCGATGCCTACCACTGTCAGAGCATTTTAGTGTTCGAGGAATTTCATTCGCAAATCCCCATCAGCACGATGCTGAACTATCTGGACATTTATCCGCTGACGCTACCCGCACGGTATACGGACAGAACCGCCTGCTATACCAAGGTGTACTTGACAAGCAATGTCCCGCTAGATGAACAGTACCGAGATATTCAGCGGTATCAATGGGAAACGTGGAAAGCGTTCCTCCGGCGTATCACAAACATTATTGAGTATTTGCCGGATGGCTCTACGGTCATCCACAAAGAACCGGGGTGGCCGCTATGACAAGAAATGAAAAGAAACGTATGCAGCGCAAAGGCATCTGGTATGACTTCCAACGACATATTCCCGATCTTGCTGCAAAGCTGGTATTCATACTGCTTTACCTCGCGGGTGCTGTATTCGTCGATACAAATCAAACAGAATGGCGGTCATCGGCGGAAATGGAATTGCTTTCCCCCGTTTTCAAGTCGGCTATGGAACGCCCTTTGCTGTCCTATCTGCTGGTAGGCGGTATGGTGCTGTTGGCAGTTCTTATTTATCCCTTTGGCAGACGGACAACGAAAGATCAGCTCCAATGTATCGGCCTGGTAAACCATGCTGGAATGCCGCCGGAGCTGCTGCGTAAGCGCAGAGACCGGGACAATCCCCGTGTCACAGTATGGGAGTTTCGCAATCAGAGCATTCCCCTGCAAGAATGGGAGAATAAGCGCCTCGCCATTGAAACGGCGCTGGGGATCACCATCGTCAAACTGGCCTACGATAAGGGCAAAAGCCGTGTGCGGGTGTATGCCGTTCCTGCCGGTGATGATCTGCCGGAAGTGCTGAAATGGAAGGAAAGCTATCTTTCTCCGAAAAGCTTCGTACTGGTGTTGGGTGAGAGTTATACCGGCCCTGTAACGGTCAACCTCGCGCACATCCCGCATATCCTACTGGGCGGCTCTACGGGCAGCGGCAAAAGCGTTCTGCTCAAGCTGCTGCTTATGCAGACACTCCACAAAGGAGCGGAGGTCTATATTGCCGATTTCAAAGGCGGCGTGGATTTTCCCAAGGTATGGCATGAGAAATGCCGGATGTGTTTTACAGAGGAAGATTTGCGCTATACTCTCGATCAGCTTGTGACGGTGCTGGAATACCGCAAGAGCGCGTTTAAGGCGCTGGGCTGTCCGAACATCGACGCCTACAATGAAGCTGCGGAAAGTTCCCTCCCACGGCTCATATTCGCCTGTGACGAGGTGGCGGAAATGTTGGACAAGACCGGCGCCGATAACGAGCGGAAGAAGCTGCTGGCGCAAATCGAAAACAAGCTGTCCACCATCGCACGGCAGGGGCGGGCTTTCGGTATTCATCTCATCCTTGCCACACAGAGACCGGATGCCACCATCATTCCCGGCCAGATACGCAACAACATGGATTTCCGCGTCTGCGGCAGAGCGGACAGTGTGCTTTCTCAAATCATCCTCGACAACACCAGTGCCGCCGAACAGATTCCCAAGGACGCACGGGGCCGCTTCATCACCGGGGATGGTACGGTATTTCAAGGCTATCTGTTCGACGAGGGGCAGCTATAACGGGGTGATGCCATGCCGCGTAAGAAAAAGCCCAATGATTACGGTACAGGTATTCCTTATCACGAGGTAGAAGCCCTCGCCCGCATCCTTCTTCCGGAGATTCAAGCGTTCTTTGAAAGCGAGGACGGGCAGCGGGAATATACCGAGTGGAAAGCAAAGCAGCAGGTCAATATCAAGCAAAAGTAATCAAAGGTGGGAGTACCCTAATGGTATTCCCACCTTTGATTGATATAAATTGAGGCGATCCTAAGATAGTAGTTTTTATTTAGAAATGGCACAAAATCATAGGAGTTGTTTTCAAATTACCAGCATGCTATAATTGTTAAAAATGTTTTGTTTATGAGTTGTGGGGGGAAATAAATATGAAAAAGCCAAGTATAACACATTTGTCCGATGAGCAAGAGTTGTTCTTGCACAAGGCGCTATTAGGCGAGAACATTCTTGTAGATGCCTGCATTGGGAGTGGGAAAACAACCGCAATTCAGCATCTTTGCCGGGCCTTCCCTGAAACAACACAAATTCTCTATTTGACTTATAATAAGTTGCTGAAATTGGATGCTAAGGGGAAAATTAAGAACAAAAATGTTACAGTAACAAATTATCACGGCTTTGCTTTTCACATGTTGAGAAAGGTTGGCGTAGAACCAAATATTGCAGATGCAATACAACTGTTCAATGACATGAAGCCCCAAATCAAGACATATGACGTGTTAATTATAGACGAATATCAGGATATAGAGCGGGAATTTTCCGAAATGTTGGAGTACATAAAATCTACGAATCCAACAATTCAAATAATTGCTGTTGGAGATATGGCACAGAAAATATACGACAAAACGACCTTAGATGTATCAGCTTTTATGGAAGAGTTTCTTGGCCCGCACATAAAGCTAGTTTTCACAAAATGTTTCAGACTTTCCGCTGGGTTGGCAGAAAAATTAGGACGCATTTGGAAAAAGCAGATTGTTGGTGTAAATGACTCTTGTGTGGTAGAAGAAATGACTGTTCCAGAGGTAATGAGATTCCTGTCCGTGCAAGATCCAAAAGAAGTACTCTGCTTGGGCTCCCGAACCGGCGATATGGCAAATGTATTAAACGACTTAGAGAACTCTTACTCGGATAAATTTAACAAGAAAACCGTTTATGCGAGTATTGCAGATAAAGATTCTTTAGGAAAATCAGTGCCGAGCAAGACCTCTGCAATTTTTACCACTTTTGATAGCAGCAAGGGGCTTGAACGAAAAATATGTGTTGTATTCGATTTTACAGAAAGTTATTGGAATGTTAGAGTAAAGAAGCCACAACAAAAGTATGAAATCCTTCGTAATATTTTTTGTGTAGCTGCCAGCCGGGGAAAAGAACATATAATTTTTGTTACCGGCGACGAGGCCCTTCTATCAGAGGAAACAATATTGACTGAGCCTAACACCGAGACAAAATACGATGATACAGTTAATATTTCGGAAATGTTTGATTTTAAATATCGTGAGGATGTTGAAAACTGTTATGCTCTGCTGGAATGTTCTGAAATAGCAGTTGATGATAAATCCGTCATTGACATAACACCAACAGATGACTTAATTGACTTATCACCTTGTATCGGTATATATCAGGAGGCGGTATTTTTCAACCAAGATCAATATGATATTGATAAAGAGATTGAACTATATTTTAGGACTCATAAAAACGGGAGCAAAGATAAGGAAGCCGCGAAATTAAGTTTAGACGAAAAAATCCTTTATTTGACAGCGTTAGAAACAAAACAGGAGCGTTATCAAAAGCAGGTCACAACACCTTTTGTTAGTGATAGTGAACAAAAGGCAATTATAGAAAGATTGTCAAAAATATTTATTCGAGATGAAACCGTTCAGGTTCAATGTGAAATTCCATTTTATGAAGAAAATTCAGATCATGAGTGTTTCACAGCAATTGGATTGTGTGATGTATTGAAAGATGATGTCATCTATGAATTAAAATTTGTTTCTGAATTATCGCACGTTCATTTTCTACAATGTGCCTGCTATATGATTGCATTGAAAATAGAAAAAGGAATTTTGTGGAATACACGTGATAATACTCGCTATGAAATCCATATACCGGACAGAGACGCATTTCTGAATGCAGTTGCAAAGGCAACAACAAAAAGGAAACTTGAAAGATATTACCATCCTGTGATATGAGGAGGCATTTAATGGACATTTCTACCCATAGCCAAAGTATGACGGATAGAGAGTATTTCGCAGTTATTGATACTGAAACAACTTGGCAAGATGAAGTGATGTCGATTGGAGTGGTAATAGCCCACAAAAATACCTATCATATCGCTGCAGAAAAGTATTATGTAATTACACCAGAATGTAGGCAGCCTGCTATGTACGGATATGCGCTGAATGATTATACCCCCTTTACAAAGTGTAATAGATCAAAAGCAATATCTGATTTACGTTCATTGCTGCAGAACTATTGCATAGAGGACATTTTTGCATACAATGCACACTTTGACTATAATCACTTACCAGAACTGAAAGATTTCGTTTGGCGTGATATCATGCGTATAGCGGCATACAAACAGTTTAATCCAAGTATTCCAGATGATGCAGAATGCTGTTCAACAGGAAGATTAAAAAGCAATTATGGCGTAGAATCCATGATGCAACTCCTGATGGGGAACGAAAGGTATTTTGAAAGACATAATGCAGCATTTGATGCAAAAGATGAATTGCTAATAATGCAAATACTAGGATACCCAACGGAACAGTATCCTAGTATTCAAGAGATTTCTTCGATGAAAACGAGAATGCATACACGGCTTGAGCGACGCGAACAGAGAAAGAATGATCTACAGAAACATTTGACTTATGGAAATATTGATTTAATTAGTTTTGAAGCGACAAATAAGCCCGTTATGATAAAGTGCAGGATATGCGGGCATTTTTGGAATGTGAGCTTTTATACAGCAAGCACCAGCACGCCTAAATGTCCCAATTGTTTTCCGGCGGCTAACCCTAAGCCTAAAACACCTAAAGAAAAATTATCATTAGAAGAACAATTACAGACAAGAGCAAAAGACTATGCCGATTTAATCTCGAGCAAAAGCGGCGGAACGTTAAAAGTTATAGAGTATAGGGGTTCAAACAAAAAGGCAACGGTAATATGTATGACGTGTGATTACCGCTGGGAGATTAGAGCGGATCACCTCAAGACTCGTTGTTATTGCCCGTGTTGCAAAAAGAAAGCTAAGGCAACCATAATGTAAGAAAGCAAAAGGGCGGAAATTCCGCCCCTTTGCTTTCTACAGTACATTCTCAATAGAAATGATAAATCCGAACACATTACCCACTTGGATAATGTAGTTCGGATTATCATTACTTGGTCCGAGTGTTGAGATTCGAACTCAAGGCCTCTTGAACCCCATTCAAGCGCGATACCAAACTTCGCCACACCCGGATATTTACTTGTCTGTCAGACAGCTTGTTTATAATAGCACATCATTTTCCATTTTGCAACCCCTAATTTTCGATTTTTTTATTTTTTTACGGGAGCTCTTTCTTTTTGTTGACAAAATGCCTGCGGCATGGTAAGATATGACCTGCGTCTGGGTTCTTGCTACGGATTTTCGCATACGGAGAGATGGCTGAGTGGTCGAAAGCACCGGTCTTGAAAACCGGCGATG
>ERZ1026864.1750-NODE-1750-length-10633-cov-4.873322_pt1 | contig 10633 bp, 11 predicted proteins | sample MGYA00380162_ERZ1026864 | MGnify/ENA primary metagenome ERZ1026864 (study PRJEB33269, sample SAMEA4719798) | human gut metagenome | biome: human-associated habitat; feature: organic feature; material: feces | place: Cameroon | collected 2013-10 ... | reverse complement strand
ATTCCCGTTTGCCTTGTTTGGGGGCAGCTCCTTCCAACTGTTTTGCTCAGCTCTTGAATTAGAATACCACACAGAACGAAAAAACGGAAGAGAAATTTCATGGTCATAGTATCTGTTCATTCCGCAGACGCGCCTGCTCCTCGTGGTCGTCCCGCTTGTGACCCATGGCCATGCGCTTTTCCTGCAATCGCCTGCGGCGTTTGGAGTCGATGCGCAGCGCAGGCGGAATGACCGGCATATTGCCGCGGAATACACGGCTCATGTGGTGAAGCAGTTGCGGACGCTGTACGCACGAAAGAAAGATCCCAGCAAGCTGACCGTGGAGCATCTGCGGAAGCTGGGGCGCGGGCTACATATTCCGGTGGAGGAAATGCGTGCGGCCCTGCGGTACTGAAAAAATATCATGTAAGCGTCCTTGAAAGAGGGCATGGCAAAACAGCCGAGGTGTGGGAAGGCTCGGCTGTTTACCTCAATCAAAATCCGACATGGGCAATTCTAGTCACGCATAAGGTTTACGTCTTTTCAACGATGGGTTCAACGGGCAGGGAGACACACCGCATGAGCGAGAAAAAGTCATGCCCGCTCTCAAGGACACTTGCAAACAATTTGTAAACAACGAGGAGGATATGAGGATATCATATGGCATATGGCAAGACTGAGCATCAGAACATACCCGATTCGCTTCGCGGCAAACGAAAAGAACCTGCGGGAAACGTGGGGACTGAGCAAGCAGGAGACGGGCGAGGTGGCAGGCGTTAGAGAATCCACCGTGATTGCATGGGAGGAAGGAGCGCTTCAGCCGTCAGTGGACGCCGCCGCCCGCATCGGCGCATACTTCGACATTCATCCGGCGGTGCTGCTGTGGGGCGACGAGGTACGGAGCGAAAACACCCCTACCATTCAGATGGGGATGCTGAGCGAGAACGATTATAAAGAGCTGTTGGCCATGCGGGACAAGAACTGCGGCACACTGGTGCTGACAGAAAACGAGCTGGATCTGGTGAAGAAGTACCGTACACTGGGCGGTTACACGCGGCACTGCTTGCTGAACTGTCTCAGGAAGTGCCATGAATGTGAACAGAAGATCGCTGAGGAAAAGGAGCTGAGGGGGTCATGACTGCAAAAGAAACAACCGCCACAGTGAAAGAACAGAGACGGTTGCTCAACACGAATCGGTTTGAGGAAACGAGAGTACGACTTGCCTTTTCAGGAATCGGAAAGCCCCGCCGAAAACGGCGGGACGATCACAGGACACCCTCTATATCGCCAAGGATATCATTCAGCACCGGTACAAGCCGGTCGACCACCCTGTCGATGTCCTCGGCGGTGGGCGGTACGCAGCCATCATTCAGGCTGGCGCTGTTAACGAAATCATGGATCTGCTTACGCAGCGCTTCGGCATCGGTCAAAGTGACGCCCCCCTTTCTCAGATGAATTTTACCACATCTGGCGGACGGGAGCAGCTAGGACAATCCCGCATTTGCATAGGCTCAGAGTATCAGGAAAGGAGTGACGCATACATGGCGAAGAAGGAACGGCCGCCGATCACAGTAAAGGCGTATGTGAAGGTGAACGGCGTGGAGACGGATGTGGACACGCTGTCGCCGGAGCAGCGGCGCAGACTGGCCACGATGATAAACGTGACGCTGCTGAACGTGCGATTTGCCGGGCAGGCGCATTTCTACCCGGTGGAGGAGAATCCGGAAGCGGCTGCACAGTGAGGGGGTGGCTATCAGATTGCGGCGGGGTGTACCCCAAGGGCACTTGTTTCACTGCGAAGTCACCCCGCCCTACGACAACCTCTCCGGCGCTTCGCGCCACCTCTCCTTAAAAGGAGAGGCAAGAGGGGTGCGGCCTTGGCTCCCCTTAAAAGGGGAGCTGTCAGCGCTCTGCGCTGACTGAGAGGTAGCCGGGCGGGGTAGACCCCGCCCCTACGGAATCAACGCTGTAAAGGCAACTACATATGCCTACGGCATCGTGCGCTCTCCGAGGGGGATTTCGCTTTCTGCGGAAAGCGACAGACAATCCACAGCACTTGCAGGGTTCTGCTGTCATCGTCTGCGCAGACGGCAAATTCCCTGCGACGGGCGCAGAGAATTGTGGGTAGAAATTCTCTACCCCTGTTGCCGCCTGCCTGCGCAAACCTGCCACCGGCAGCTTTGCCGCAGAGATGGACGGGCCTCCTGCCCGTCCATTTTCTCTTTTGCGAAAGAGAAACAGAAAAAAGGAATCGAGGTAAACGAGACATGGCAATTTATCATCTGGAAGCGAAGGTGGTCAGCCGGGGCGCAGGACGCTCCGCCGTGGCCGCTTCTGCTTATCTGAGCTGCTCCCGTCTGTATAACGATTACGACGGGATTCAGCATGACTATACGAGAAAACAGAGGCTGGTCTGGCAGCAGATATTTCTGCCGGAATATGCCCCACAGGAATGGCAGGATCGGGAAAAGCTCTGGAACGCCGTGGAGGAAGTCGAGACGGCCAAGGACAGCCGGTTGGCGCGGGAGTTTGTGGTTGCCCTGCCCATAGAACTATCTCGCACAGAACAAATCGAGCTGTTGCAGGAGTTTACCCAAGAACAGTTTGTGGAGGATGGAATGTGTGCCGATGCTGCCATCCATGACACCGACGGTCACAATCCTCATGCCCGCATTTTGCTGACGGTGCGCCCGCTGGATGAGCAGGGACACTGGCAGTACAAAACCGAGAAAGAATATCTCTGCATGAGAAACGGCGAGGAAAAGGGCTTCACCGCCGCCGAGTTCAAGTTGGCGCAGAACGAAGATTGGGAGAAGCAATATCCATACAAGGTCGGCAAAAAGAAGGTGTATATGACGCCATCCGCTGCCGAGACGCAGGGGCTTGTCCGGGCTGACAAGCATCCCAAAAGCACCCGCTACGGCAGACAGAATCCCATCTCCGAACGTTGGAACAGCGAGGAGCAGCTTTCCGTATGGCGGGCAGCGTGGGCGGATGCGACCAACCGTCATTTGGAGAGGTACGGGCATGACGAGCGCATCGACCACCGTAGCAACGTCGCACGGGGACTGGATGAGATTCCTACCATTCACGAGGGCGTGAGTGCACAGGCGCTGGAGCGCAAGGGAATCATCTCTGACCGCTGCGAGATCAACCGCCAGATCAAGGCGGACAATGCCCTGCTGCGGGAATTAAAAGCTGAAATTAAGAAACTGGCCGCACTGGTCGTCCGTACTGTCCCCGCCATTGCGGAAGGGCTGGAAAAGCTGCGCAACCGTGTGCTGATCTTCTGTTATCAGCTTTCTCACATTCGCGGCGGCAAATCGCATATTCAAAAATCTCTTTCCGTATGGAAGCCAGCGCTGGAGCGTTATACCGGGCTGGTGCAGCAGATCAAGGAAAAGAGCAAGGAGCGCAAATCGCTGGTTGCTGAGAAAAAGGAATTGCCAATATACCATGTGAAACGCCACAAAACGCTGGCTGTCCGCATTGCCGGGCTGACAGAAGATTTAGAGGAACTGCGTTCCGAAAAGGTGCTCCTTTTGCAAGAATTTGAGTATGCGGAGGATGAAGGCGCAGAGGCATTCCGCAAGGATATTGCTACCATGGAAACTGGCCTGAAAAAGCTGGAGGCGCAGGAACAAAAATATTCCGCCGAACTGGATAAGGTTCTGACCGAATACAGCGAGATGAAAGCGCAGACTGCGGATTTTGACCCGGTGGAACTGTATGAAGCACGGCAAGCCATCCGTCCCGCGCAGGAAAAGGCGGCAGGAAAGCAATTAGAGAACACCATGCACGAGAAACTTCCTCTTGTTATGCTGCTTAGCGCCAAGCAGGAAACATCCCGGCTGCTCAAAGAGGACGCAGAAGAACGGCAGGTACGGCAGATGGTTATGCAGCGGCAGGCAGCACAGCAGAAAAGATCACTGCGCAGCGCATGGAAAAAGAACGACTTTGAGCGGTAGAAGATGAAAAAATATCCCTCGGGGAGGCTTCCGGCAGAGCATCTCATCTGCTATAGTATGCTCATCGGTTAATACACCCATTTCCGCCTGATTCCAGGGCAAAGACGCAGCGTTTCTTGGGGAAGAAAACGCTGCGTCTTTGTGTAGGGCGGAGATGCAAAGCAATGCCGCTTCGGAGGGACACTTGGAAACACCTATTTTGCAGTATGACAGCGGCGTGATCGCCGCAAAACTGGATCGCACGGAAAAAGAACTGGTCCACAAAGTATCCTTCCATATTTCCTGCGGGGAAAGTCTGACCCTCATTGGCGAGACCGGATCCGGCAAGACGTTGATTGCACAGTCTATTATGGGGGTGTTGCCTGGAAATGTGAGACTGGTCTCCGGTGAAATAGCATTTTGCGGAAACACTTTGCCGAAGGGAAAAAACCTCCGGTCCATGCTGGGTCGGGAGATAGTATACATCCCGCAGAACGGGCATGAATTTCTTGACCAGTCCAGAAGCGTCCGCCGACAGATGTTTGACAGCATTGAGAAACTGGACGTTGCGTCTCCTCAGCGATATGCCTTTGCCTGTGAAAAGCTGGCACAGGTGGGGTTTACACAGCCCGAAGCCATTCTGGAACAGTATCCCTTCCAACTGTCCGGCGGTATGGCCCAGCGGGTGACCATCGCTCTGGCACTTTGCTCCAAGGCAAAGCTGCTGATTGCGGATGAGCCTACTAACGGTTTGGATCAGGATAGCAAACAGCAGACGCTGTCCCTTTTGAACGGACTTTTTCCGGATGCGGCCAAGCTAATCATCACCCACGATATTTCCGTTGCGGCAACCTGTGACCGTATCCTTGTTCTGTGTGGCGGGAGAATGTTGGAAACAGGTATTTCGTCTGAGGTGCTTACCGCTCCCCATCATCCCTATACTAAAGCGCTGCTGGGTGCGTTGGTAGAGAACGGTATGCGGGAGACACCCGCCTTGCGAACAGGAACAGGCATTTGCCCGTTCTACCGCCGCTGTCCTTCGGCAAGGGATCGGTGCCGCACCGAGATGCCACCGAGAAAAAACAATAGTCGAGAATGGTGGTGCTGCGCGGAATGATCTCTATTCAACATGTTGATAAAGCCTTCAACGAAAATCCCGTACTTCAAGATGTTTCTTTTGATATTCCAGACAGCCAGATCTTCGGTGTCTTCGGGAAGAGCGGAATCGGTAAATCCACGCTTGCCAAAGTGCTTTGCGGCATCTGTCCACCGGATGCGGGCACAATCACGCTGGGTGATCAGATACTTGTTTCAGCAGACCATACATATGACCGCAGGCTGGGTATCCACATTCAAATGGTTTACCAGCAGCCTTACGCCACATTAGACCCCGCTCAGAAAATCGGGGCCGGTTTCACAGAACTGATACGCTATCACCGCTTCAGTCCTAGAGGTGATGAGCTGTCATTAACAAAAGAACTGCTGGACAGTGTTGGTCTTGCACCTCAGATCCTTGCCCACCTGCCACACCAGATCTCCGGCGGCGAGGCACAGAGAGTCGCTATCGCACGATGTCTGCTATTCCGGCCGAAACTGCTGATTTTAGATGAAGCCACCTCAATGCTGGACGTATCCACGCAGGCCAATGTGCTGGGGATTGTGCGGCGGCAGATGCAGGAAAGCGGAGGCAGTATCCTGCTTATCAGCCATGATGAGGCTCTGGTGAAATTACTTTGCGATCAAATCTATGTATTTGATAATTTAAACACACGACAAAAGGAGAGAAACCAATGATGAAAAAAGTCACTGCCCTGTTGCTGACTATGCTGATGGTGTTTACCATGGCAGCCTGCGGTGAGCAGCCGGACACGACAGATGAACCGTCTGCCAAGATCGAGAGTATTACGGTCGGCACGACTGCTGCCATTGAAACGGCAACCTTTGGCGAATACAATTTCGATATGCTTGCCAGCGGTGTATCCGAATTGTCTCTGGTTTATCAGGACACCAAGGGCGAATACCATCCGCTGTTGGCAACCTACGCTACTGAGGATGCCACTACCTGGACATATACCATTCAGGACGGCATGACGTGGTCCGACGGCGAGAGCGTTACTGCCGAGGACATCCTTTTTACGCTCCAGTACGATCAGGCCAACGGAAGTGCCAACTTTGAGCCGCAGACTGACGAAGAGGGAAAAATCACAGAAGCCAAGTACACCGGCTACACTATCTCCGACGATAAGATGAGCATTTCTCTGACGTTGACGTCTCCCAACGTCCGTGAACTGAGCAATATGACGTCCTTCCGCGTGATGCCCAAGCATGTTTATGAGGGTAAGGACACCGTCACCGACGAGGAAGCTCGGATCACATGTGGCCCTTATGTGCTGGAGTCCTTCAATAAGGAAGCGGGCACCATCACATTCGTTGTGAACGAAAAGTATCCCCAGCAGCCCAATGTGGAAAAGATCGTCTATCAGCTTTTTGGCAACGAGGATACCATGTATCTGGCGCTCCAGCAGGGCGACATCGACATGGTCTGGGCCTACTCCGCCGGTGTGGCAGGAACGTATCAGGATGTGCTGGCCGGTGATGCCAACGTCTCTTTGATCAATGTGGCCGCAGCAAACGCTCCCGCCGTGCTGGCATTCAACAACGCAAAGGGTTTGTTCTCCAACGAGGATCTGCGTCAGGCGGTTTCCTACGCGCTGGACTATGATGCCTTCAAGACGTATTTCGGCAGTGCCTACGCCGAGATCCCCAACCGGGGCTTTGTACCCGCCACCACAGCTGGTTATAAGGATACCGAAAAGCTGACTACTGATGCGTCCAAAGCAGATGCATACAGGAAAGCGGCCGGTTATGCCGAAAAGAACGCCGATGGCTTCTATGTGAACGCAGATGGTCAGGTCGCCGCTTTCACACTGACGGTCAACGCCGCAAAGGAGACCCATGTGGGTTACGCGGAAATGATCAAGACCCAGTTGGAGGCGTTTGGTATTCAGGTAAATCTGGATACGGTGGACAAAGATGCCTACAATGCCAAGACCAGCAATAAATTCTCTGAGAACAATATCACCATGGAGGCGGCCATCTATGGCTACACCGCTGCCGGTATGGGTATGGGGAACGGCCTTGGTTCCATCTATGTGGACGGCAGCCACGCCGTACAGGGCGGCTGCCAGGTGTTCGACGAAGCCTTCTCCACAATTCTGGACGAACTGAAGGCCGCCAAAACTATCGAAGAATATTATGTGGGCGCAGCAAAGCTTCAGGACTATTATGTGGCCCATATGCCGCTGATTGCTCTGTACTGGGACAACATGATGCTGGCCTATTCCTCTGCGCTGGACAACGTGACCGTTGACGCTGTGTTCGGGCTGAACAACGTCAACAACTGGTTCAGCATCACCAAGAAATAATCATTTTAACGCAGGAGGCACACCGGTGAAAAAGTATCGAAAGAATCTGATCCTTGCACTGGTGTGCTTCCTGATCGTCATCGTTCTGAATTTCTTCCTGCCCCGGCTTCTGCCGGGAAATCCCATTGCTTATCTCACCGGCTTTTCCGAGGAGGATATGACCCCTGCGCAGGTAGCTTACTACCGGCAGGCCCTCCATCTGGACGAGCCGGTATTCGCGCAGTTTGGGCACTATCTGCGCTCGCTTTTTGACGGAACACTTGGCTACTCCTACAAGAAAGAAACCACAGTTTCTGCCCTCATTGGGCAGCGGCTGGGATACACCTTGCAGATTACGCTGCCCGCCGTGCTGCTCAGCACGGCGCTGGGACTTTTGTGGGGACTGCACTGCGGCTACAAAAAGGGCAACGTCTTAGATAAACTGTCAACGACATTTCAAATCGTGATCAATACTATGCCTACGTTTCTGATCGCATTGGTACTGATGATCCTGTTCTGCTTTCGGCAGCGGTGGTTTCCCTATACCGGGTTGAACAGCGCTGGCGTTGCTCCCGGAACTGCCGCATATCTGTTGGATCGGATGCGTCACCTGATCCTTCCTGTGCTTACTCTGACCATTGCCGCCGCCCCGTCCCGTTATCTGCTGATGCGCAATACCGTCAGTCAGGTGACAGAGGAGAAGTATGTGCTTTACGCGAAGGAACGGGGGTTGTCCGATCACAAGATCAAATTCGGGTATATTCTGAAAAACATCGCCCAACCCTTCATCACCATGGTGGGCATGAGCGTCAGTACCTGTATCGGCGGCTCTTTGGTGGTGGAAAATATCTTTTCCATCGGCGGCATGGGGAGTTTACTCTCTGACGCAGTGTATTCGCTGGATTATCCGCTGATGCAGGGAATCCTCTTTGTGACAACAGCCGTCATGACCATCTCCATTGTTGTGAGCGATGTGATCTGCATTCTGATCGATCCCAGAGTCCGATTGGGAGGTGGTCAGTCATGAGAAAGCGCCGCGTCCCGCTGGTACTTGGTGGAATACTGCTGCTCATTTTTCTGATGGCTGCCGCATTTCCAACTGTTTTTTCAAGTTATGGACAGAAAGAGATGTTTGCCCCATGGCTTACGCCATCCTCGGAACATCTCCTTGGCACCAATGCGCTGGGGTATGATATTTTTACGGAGCTAATATACGGCACTCGGCAAACGCTGCTGATTGGCATATCCAGCAGCGTCCTAATGCTGGTTCTGGGAAGCGTAATTGGCACGCTGGCGGCTGGAAAGGGCGTTGTTGGTGGAGCGTTGAATGGTGTCATCAACATTTTCGTGCTTCTGCCAAAGCTGGTGACCATGATCGTGCTTGCCACCTTCCTCGGCAGCTCCAGCCGGAATCTGATCCTGCTGATCGCCGCTTTCAGCTGGGTAGGCACTGCCCGAAGCGTGAGAGCCAAGGTGATTCACCTTAATGCTCAGCCATTTATCGAAAACTGCGTCATACAGGGATACAGCCATGGACATATTATTCTGCACCACATTATTCCCAACCTGTATGACGTCCTGCTCTCCCGATTTCTTTTAGGCGTTAATAGCTGCATCATGATGGAATCAACGCTGAGCTTTCTCGGTTTTGGTGATCTTTATTATCCCACTTGGGGCACCATGATTAACTTTGCCTATAAACGGGGTGCCTTTCTTCGGCAGGCATATGAGTATTTGCTGTCGCCGGGTGTGTGCATCATGCTGCTATCGTTGTCGTTTTATCTGATCAGCCTGTATTTTGAGCACAGGCAAGCCACGATTCAGGATATATAGGAGGTCACATTATGCAAACAGAGTTGAAATGCCTGTGGGATAAATGCGTGACTTTTCACGGTCACGGCTGCGGCGGTCTTGCGGTCGGTTTCCGCGCCGTCCTGTATGCGTGGGAGCTGTTCGGGAGCGACCGGACATCCGAGGACGAGGAGATCGTGTGCATTGCCGAGGCCGACGCCTGCGGCGTGGATGCCATTCAGGCGCTGCTGTCCTGTACCGTCGGAAAGGGCAACCTGATTTTCAATCTACAGGGGAAGAACGCCTTTTCCTTTTACCGCCGTTCGGACGGAAAGTCCTTCCGCCTTGTCCTGCGCCCAACACCGGACAAGACCAAGGAAGAACGGCTGGCGTGGCTGATGGATGGGGATTTTCACCAGATGTTCGATGTGAAGGAAGCCCCGGCACCGGTACCGGAGGAGGCCCGGATCTTCAAGACCGTTACCTGCTCCCTGTGCGGAGAACGATTTGCCGAGAGTTTTGCCCACCTTCAAAACGGGGAAATCGTCTGCTCTGCCTGCTATCGTCCCTATACAAGGGGGCTATGATGGAATATCCGTTTGATGAACTGCATGCCGGAATAGAAAGTCAGATTCTCAATTTTCCCGCCGGTATTCCCGATTCCGAGGCGGTCACACAGGCAAAGGCTCTGCCGGACTCCATAGAAAAATTTCTGGCTTTGGGGAAGGCTTTTTCCAGGCAGCTTCGTTACCGTGAGGCCATTGATGCCTATACGGAGGGCCTAAAATTGGAGTCGGAAAATCTGCCCTTGCTCCGACTGCGGGCGGGACGGTATCTGACGACACTGCAAAGCAATCCCGCCATCGCTGATTTTGAAAAATGCCTGTCCTTGGGAGTGGAAAGACTGGATTGCCTCTATCGGATCGGTTTGGCACATTACTATGCCGGACGGTATGCACAGGCGTTGGAGACTTTCGAGAATTGTATGTCCCTCTGCGATGGGGAAATGGGTATTGCAGTTATTTACTGGCATACGCTGAGTGCAGTCCGTGCAGAGAAGGCGCCGACACTTCTGAAGTACTACCGACTGGACATGGCGGTGGGGCATCATACTGCTTATGAAAAGGCCATACAGGTCTGGAACGGTACAACATCGCTGCCGACCATGCTGCAAACGCTGGAAAGTGAAAAGGATGATCTGGAATACGGTATCACATTGTACGGACTGCTTTGGAATCCCGACTGTATTGAAAAAGAGCATCTTTCCCAAAACCTTCTTTGCCGGGACGGTTTCTGGCCCAGCTTCGCCTATCTCGCTGCGTGGAACGACAGGTCAAGAATCTTATAACCTATGAGCGCATCCTGTGCTATGCAAATGTATAGTACAGGATGCGTTCAATAATTTATGGTGAATCCACCCTTGACAAATCTCGTCTCAGCAGGTCATGTTAATGGAGTATCGTTATGAAATGCGAGGGTTTCACGCAGATCACAGATCTGATGGATTATCTG
>ERZ1026864.1749-NODE-1749-length-10634-cov-6.332829_pt1 | contig 10634 bp, 10 predicted proteins | sample MGYA00380162_ERZ1026864 | MGnify/ENA primary metagenome ERZ1026864 (study PRJEB33269, sample SAMEA4719798) | human gut metagenome | biome: human-associated habitat; feature: organic feature; material: feces | place: Cameroon | collected 2013-10 ... | reverse complement strand
GCGGTAAGGAGATCTCGAAGTGGATCAGCAAGGTCGGCATGGAGCCGCACTTCGTGAACGGACTCCGTGTGACCGACGAGGATACCATGGAGATCGCCGAGATGGTGCTGAACAAGGTCAACAAGTCCCTGGTCCAGCTCATCAACAACCTCGGCGGCAAGGCCGTCGGTATCTCCGGTAAGGACGGCAACCTCCTGAAGTGCGTGAAGAAGTACTCGAAGGGAGAGGACATCGGCTTCGTCGGGGACATCGTCGGTGTGGACACCACCATCATTGATGACCTTCTGAGCGACGGCTTCATCCCGGTGATCTGTCCGATCGGCTTCGATGAGCGTGGCCAGAGCTACAACATCAACGCGGATGATGCAGCCTGCGCGATCGCGGCGTCGATGCATGCCGAGAAGCTCGCCTTTCTCACAGACGTCGAGGGCGTGTATAAGGATTTCAACGATAAGAGCTCCCTCATCACGACGCTTTCCATCGAGAAGGCACAGGAGATGATGGATGCCGGCGAGCTGGTCGGCGGTATGCTGCCGAAGATCCAGAACTGCATCGATGCGATGAAGAAGGGCGTGAACCGTGTGCATATCCTCGATGGACGTGTACCGCACTGCCTGCTTCTCGAGATCTTCACGAACCAGGGCATCGGTACCATGATCGAGAAGTCGATCGACGCGTGGTTCTGAAAATTTCAGGGAAGATGCGCTGCGCATCGTGGCAGAAGCGCCCGTGCGGGCGGGTGCTGTGAGAGTGCATTGGCCGAATAACGCGGCGGCTGTGATGTGACGCCGGTGATCGGATAAGGGTGAAAAAAATGAAATTTATGGATGATTCCATCGTAAAGGGAAATATCGTGAATGACCGCCTCGTGGCGGAGGGCGAGCAGCTGCTGTACAAGACCTACAATCGTTTTCCGGTGGTGTTTGATCACGCGAAGGGCGTCGAGCTTTATGATGCAGGCGGGCATGCGTTCCTCGATTTTGGCGCAGGTATCGCGGTGGCGGGGCTCGGCTATGGCAACGCGCTGGTGGATCAGGCGATGAAGGAGCAGATCGACAAGGGACTGCTGCATACCTCGAATCTCTTCTACAATGAGCCGTCCATCGAGGCGGCGGAGAAGCTGCTCGCGGCGAGTGGGATGGACCGTGTGTTCTTCACGAATTCCGGCACCGAGGCCGTCGAGGGTGCGCTGAAGATTGCGCGTCGCTACCACTACAATAAGGGGCATGCCGGCTGTGAGATCATCGCGATGCAGGGCTCCTTCCACGGGCGTTCCATGGGCGCGGTCAGCGTGACCGGCAAGGATCACTATCGTGCACCGTTTGAGCCACTGATCGGGGGTGTGCGCTTCGCGACCTTCAACGATCTCGATTCCGTGAAGGCGCTGGTCAATGAAAACACCGGTGCGATCATCATGGAGACGATCCAGGGTGAGGGCGGCATCTATCCGGCGACGGAGGAATTTCTCCGGGGCGTACGGCAGCTCTGCGATGAACATGATCTGCTGCTGATCCTCGATGAGATCCAGTGTGGCATGGGCCGTTCCGGTGCCATGTTTGCATGGCAGGCCTACGGTGTGAAGCCGGATGTCCTGACGGTGGCAAAGGCCCTCGGAAACGGCGTGCCGATCGGCGCTTTCCTCGCCTGCGGAGAGGCCGCGAGTGCGATGCAGCCGGGCGACCACGGCTCCACCTACGGTGGAAATCCGTTTGTCTGTGCCGCGGCTTCGGCGGTGCTGGATGTCTTTAAGGAGGCGGATATCCCGGGCCACGCGAAGGAACAGGGCGCGTACCTCTGGAAGGCCCTCGAGCAAGTGAAGGCAGACTTCCCGGATATGGTGAAGGATCATCGTGGCATGGGTCTGATCCAGGGCCTCGAGTTCGCCCCATCGGTCCCGGCGGGAGACATCGTCCGGAAGATGCTGCTCGAGCAGCATGTCATCCTGATCGCCGCCGAGCACAACACGATCCGGTTCGTGCCGCCACTCGTCATCGAGCATGAGCACATCGACGCGATGAAGGAAAAACTGGAAGCCGTGCTGGCAGAGCGGACTTAAGGCATAGAAAACCCCGGTGGAGCAGTCCGCCGGGGTTTGATTTTTTATTTAAGCTAAGTATTCGTCCGCGCTGTCGTCGATCGGTGTGAGCTTCATCTGAAGCTTCGCGGCCTGGACGAGGTGCTTCGCAAGGACAGCGGTGGTCACGGTGCCGACGCCACCTGGTACCGGGGTAGCCGCACCGGCCTTCAGGATGATCTGATCCCAGTCGCAGTCGCCGCAGAGATTGCCGGCCTCGTCGACATTGATGCCGACGTCGATGACCGTTGCATCCTCCTTCACGTAACCACTGCTGATGAACTTCGCCTTTCCGATGGCGGCCACCAGGATATCTGCACGGCTGGCCACGGCCTTGAGATCCTCGGTTTTACTGTGGCAGACAGTCACGGTTGCATTCTCCTGGAGCAGCAGCATGCTGAGCGGCTTGCCGACCACCATGGAGCGGCCGATGATGCAGACCTCCTTGCCGGCCATCTCGATCTGATGTCCCTTCAGGATCTCCACGACGGCCTGTGCCGTACATGGTGCGAAGGCATCCGCATCGCCCCGCATGACGCCGGCGACATTTGCGTCGGTGATACCGTCGAGATCCTTCAGCGGATTCATCTTGCGCAGCATCGCTGCCTCGTCGATCTGCTTCGGGAGCGGATGCATCACGAGGATGCCGTGGATCTCCGGATCCTGGTTGATGAAGTCGAAGACCTGCTGAAACTCTTCGTTCGATACGTTCTCCGGAAGCTCATAGTCCTTCGCCTCCAGTCCGAAATCCATGAAACGCTTCTTGATGCTGCGCTCATAGCTGAGATCAGCTTCCTTGTGGCCGACACGCAGAATCGCCAGCGCCGGCAGGATGCCGTTATACTGTCCGACGAAGTCCAGGCACTCGCCCTTGATCTGATCCGCGATGATTTTTCCTCTTAATTCCTGCATAGATTCACTCTTTCTTTCGCTGTATATGTTTGATTTCTTCTATATGAGAACTGCGGACCGGGCCACAGTGTATGCAGCTGCTATGACGAAACAGCCGGCATGGCTCCGGGTGCATCTTTCTTACGAGAAGTCGACCTTGTTTCGGGCGATGCGGTCCAGCTCCGGATCGTACTGCGGCTTCACCTTATCCTCGACCGCCTCGTAGATCAGGCGACTCTTCGCACGGCCATCCATGAGCAGTTTCCGGGCGTATTCGCAAAGCTCGATCATACGGTTCTGGTTCTTCATCATCTTCGTGTTGATGTAGACATTCATCACCGCACCCTCGAGGGCGGTGCCGAGATAAGCGGCGGCCACACCGACGTCGCTCTGCATGAGTTTCGAGCCATGCTCCTCCAGCTCGCTGAGATAGTCGAGCGCCTCACAGGCCCGCTCCATCACCTTGATCGGCGTCATGGATGCATTGCTAAGGCAGGTTTCCAGCGTCGTCTCCTTGAAATCCTTCTCCTCCGGGGTCACATCCGGCAGACCGTAGGCCTGACTGAGCGGCAGAAACATCTTCTCGTCCTCATCGGAGAGTGCCAGGAAGGCTTCCCGTAGCTTTGCGAGCCGTGCCTCGATGTCCCGGATGCGTGGCTCAAACTCCGCATATTTTTTCTTCCCGATGGTGAATTCGCAGACCATCATGCCGAGGCTCACGCCATAGGCACCGGCCAGCGCACTCGCGCCACCACCGCCCGGCACGGATTCCCGCGCACCTAATCGCTCCAGATATTCCCGAATCGTCGTCTCCCCTGATGTCATCGCATGCTCCTTCTTTCTCGTGATTCTTCGATGTCATAATACTCGATTTTGCAGCAAAAGAAAAGTGACAGTTCGGGTAGTGAGGGGGCCCCTCCGGGGTCCCCTTGCTGAGCTTCACATCTCGTGCTATAATGACGAAGTTAATAAAAGTACACGGGGGTGTCGGTCAGAACCGGCTGAGATGGGAACTGTGCGTTCCGGACCCTGGAAACCTGATTTGGATCATGCCAACGTAGGGAGATGGGCTTTTTTGCACGCGTATTCCAGGCTGTCCGATCGGGCAGCCTTTTTATTTGTGATTTGAGAGAAGCACAATTATGAACAGAGATTTACTTCGATTATATGCGATCACGGATCGGCACTGCCTGAAGACACTGTCACCGGTGGGGGCGGAGAAGTCCGTGTCGGGCGCTGAGGAGAGACCGACGGGGATGACGGCAGGAGAGCCGCATGACGTATCTTCCCTGCAGGCAGACGGCGAAGCCGAGGCGCTGGCTACAGCCGTGGAGCAGGCGATCCTGGGCGGGGCAACCATGGTGCAGTTCCGTGAAAAGGAGCTCACCGGGGCGCGGCTCGAGCAGGACGCGCGGGCGGTGCAGGCGGTCTGCCGGAAGCATGGGGTGCCGTTCATCATGAACAACGATGTGGCCCTCGCGCAGAAGCTGGATGCCGACGGCGTTCATGTCGGACAGAGCGATATGCCGGCGGCGGAAGCCCGTCGTCTCCTCGGTCCGGCGAAAATCATCGGCGTGACCGCACGGACGGTGGCAGAGGCGCAGGCGGCGGAAGCAGCCGGTGCGGATTACCTCGGTTCCGGCGCGGTGTTCGGCACGAGCACGAAGCACGATGCGAAGACGATGCCGCTCGAGACCTTCCGGGCCATCACGGCGTCGGTTCAGATTCCGGTCGTGGCGATCGGCGGGATCAGCGCGGCCAATGCAGGCGGCCTGAAATCCCATGGCGCTGCGGGACTCGCTGTCGTCAGCAGTCTCTTCGGCGCAGCGGACATCACAGAAGCGGCGCGGACACTGCGGGCGCTTGCAGATGAGGTCGTCGCCGATCGGTGACGAGGCGTCCGACAGAAGCGCAGCGGTTTCGCTTTCTGACCGGGAGAATGTCTGATCTCTGCATTGCCAGTGGCAGACGTTCCGACGGAAAAATTTCACGGTTTGACCGCGTTATGCGTTCAAATACATCACAGCGGCAGGTTGGGGGCACCACCTCAGGTCGCTATACAAAATTAATGCGTGTGATCGCTTCATTCCGGCAGCTGCAGGGGAGAAACGATCAGAAGGAGTACTATGTATACAGCATTAACAATCGCAGGAAGTGACTCCTGTGGAGGCGCCGGCATCCAGGCAGATATCAAGACAATGCTCGCAAATCACGTGTATGCGATGAGCGCGATTACGGCATTGACTGCCCAGAATACGACCGGCGTAAAGAGTATCATGGAGTCGACGCCTGATTTCCTGAAGGATCAGCTCGATATGATTTTTACGGATATCTATCCGGATGCAGTGAAAACAGGGATGGTTTCCTCAGGCAGCCTCATCGAGGTGATCGCCGAGAGACTCACATTCTACAAGGCCAGAAACATCGTGGTGGACCCGGTGATGATCGCCACCAGCGGGGCGAAGCTCATCAGCGACGATGCAGTGGATACACTGAAGTCGAAGCTGCTCCCGCTCGCGACGGTGATCACACCGAACATCCCGGAGAGTGAGGTACTGTCCGGTATGACGATTCGCAGCTCCGCGGATATGGTGGAAGCGGCGAAGCGGATCCACGCAGCCTTCGGTTGTGCCGTGCTCACAAAGGGCGGCCACAGCCTGGACGACGCGAACGATGTGCTCGTGCATGGAGAGCAGGTGACCTGGTTCCACGGCAGACGAATCGAGAATTCGAACACGCACGGAACCGGATGCACGCTGTCCTCGGCGATTGCGTCGAATCTGGCCAAGGGATATGATCTCGAGACATCCGTACAGTACGCGAAGAACTACATCTCCGGCGCACTGAATGCGATGCTGGATCTCGGAAAGGGCAGCGGTCCGATGGACCACGGCTTCAGGATCCAGGGCGATTATTCGGCCGCTCTCTGAGTGGAAACAGACGCAGCCTGGCCGTGGTCTTCATGTATTCACGCTTCCTGCAACAGGGGCAGGGATACGACGGAGATGCAGGGACGGAGCTGCGCCGGATTCGATTTCGAGAGGCAGTAGAGTGAACCATCCTTCGGCGATGTTCTATTGTAAAAGGAGATTCATGATGCGTAACGAAAATTCTGCTACCGCAAGCGTAGCAACCACAAGTGTAAACACGAAGAAGCTGGCCCTAGCGGCTGTATTTGCCGCCATCGCGGTGGTCGGCTCCACCTTTTCCGTGCCGGTCTTCGGCTCGAAGTGTGCGCCGGTACAGCACCTCGTCAATGTGCTGTGCGCGGTATTCCTCGGCCCGGCCTACGGTGTAGCGGCGGCGTTCATCGCCAGTGTCATCCGTAACCTGATGGGCCTCGGCTCACTGCTCGCGTTCCCGGGCTCCATGTGCGGTGCCTTCCTGTCCGGCTATCTCTATAAGAAGCTTCGGAAGCTCCCGGCAGCTTATGTCGGTGAGATCTTCGGCACCGGCATCATCGGCGGCATCCTGTCCTACCCGATCGCAGCCTTCATCATGGGCAACACGAAGGCCGCAGTCTTCACCTTCGTCGTTCCGTTCCTGGTGAGCACCTGCGGCGGTACCCTGATCGCGGTGATCATCACCGTGGCACTCACGGAGACCGGCTTCCTCGAGCGCGCGAAGGAAATGCTGAAGTGAGGAGAGTCATGACCATCCGCTACGCGGCCCTTTCCGGGTGGTGCCGGATGGAAACATTGGCCTCGGCAGCAGTACGGCAGACGTCGGGAAGACGGGCAGGCTGCGCAGATAGACGGCAGGAGTGAGGAGCCACGAATGATCGACGAAAACTTCAGAAAGCAGATATATGCATGGATGGACGCGGTTCAGCGTACCGCGCCCCTCGTGCACTCGATCACGAATTATGTGACGGTCAACGACTGTGCGAATGCGCTGCTTGCGATCGGCGCGCGCCCGGTCATGTCGCATGATCCGCGGGAGGCAGCAGAAATCACCCGTGGCAGTCAGGCGCTGGAGCTGAACCTCGGCGCCACCGAATACATCGACGCGATGTTCCTGAGCGGACAGGCGGCGCGGACGAAGGGGATTCCGCGGGTCATCGATCCCGTAGGGATCTCCGGCTCGACCTTCCGACGTGAAACGCTTCGCCGCATGATCGCGGAGCTGCAGCCGACGGCCATCCGCGGCAACTACTCGGAGATCCACGCTCTGCTTGCCAATGCAGGCACCGGCACAGGCGTGGACGCGGTCATCGATGCGGCGCACCCGGCACTTTCCAGAGATGCGCTGGCACGCGGGATGCAGGACTACCTCCGGACGCTGGACTTCCCGATGATCCTCGTGGCATCGGGCCGGGAGGATATCGTCGCTTCACGGGATGCGCTCTGCTTCGTAAAGAATGGCAGTCCGCGCATGTCACGTGTGACCGGCACCGGGTGCATGGCGACCGAGCTGCTCGCCGCCTTTCTTGCGGTGACGACTGAAGAGGAGAGGACGCTCGAGAGCAGGACTGTCGGCGAAGAGGAGCCTCTTCTGGGAGGGAACTGTGGTCTGGGTGAAGAGTCAGGCGATGCATGCAGGCCGAAGCTGTCCTGCGAGGCGGCCTTCCGCGCGGCAGTGCTCGCCACCGCGTTCATGGGCATCGCGGGCGAAATCGCAGAGGAGAGTGCACCGCGTGGCAGCGGAAGCTACCACATCGCACTCATCGATGCACTTTCGACCATGACCGCGGAAGATGTTGCAGGCAGGATCTCACTCGGAGAAACCTGATCTGGTCCCGAATGGTTTGACATTGCTTGGCTTCGAATGGGGTAAAAATGGCCTGTTGACAAAATAGACAGATTACAGATTTTGACATTGTCGATTTGTAATGCAGTTTTTGCTGCCGAAAAGATATTTTGTAAAAAATCAGCATTGGTGTAATGCTGATTTTGAAATACTCTTGCTGTAGTGAAAAACCGGTAATGCTGAATCTGGCATTACCGGTTTTTGTAAATTTCCGGTAATGTAGTTTTCTGAAAATGGTGCTGTTTGTCAAAACGATCGAAAATGGGGATGAAACAAAAGGACATATAAAAGAGACATGGCAATTGAGTCTCTGGACGCAGAGGCGAATGACTGCCCGGCTGTCCGAGCATTGAACCCCTAGGAAATATGAACTGAAATTATGTGAAAAATAACCGATTTCCGCCATTTATAAGCACTTATTATCTTTGAAATAACCTCAGATTAACGTAAACACAGATTCTCTGAAATCTGTGTTTTTTATTGCGAAAAACGATTGACAAGTCCGAAACCTGGTTGTAAAACATGAGGAATTTCAGAAATTTTTATAACTAATGGGGGTTACTTGTATGAACACACTTGTTATCGTATTGATCGCAGCCGTATGTCTCATCGCGGCCTATACGCTTTACGGACGCTGGCTCGCCAATAAGTGGGGCATTGATCCACAGGCGAAGACACCGGCTGTCAAGTATGAGGATGGCGAGGATTTCGTTCCGACCGACGGCTGGACTGTATTCAGCCATCAGTTTTCATCCATCGCAGGTGCGGGTCCTGTCACCGGTGCGATTCAGGCTGCTGCGTTCGGTTGGCTTCCGGTTCTGCTCTGGATCCTGCTCGGCGGCATCTTCTTCGGTGCGGTCACCGATTTCGGTGCGCTCTATGCAAGCGTTAAGAACGAGGGCCGTTCCATGGGTCTTCTCATCGAGAAGTACATCGGTAAGACCGGTCGTCGTCTCTTCCTTCTTTTCTGCTGGCTCTTCTGCTGTATCGTCATCGCAGCCTTCGCCGACATGGTCGCTGGTACGTTCAATGCCTACACTGTGACCGATGGCGTGACCTCACTGGCAGCCGCTGCAGATTCAAACTCCGCTGCCGGCATGGTGTCCATCATGTTCATGGTATTCGCTGTCGTATACGGTCTGATCCAGCGGAAGTGCAAGCTCACCGGCTGGAAGGAGACCGTGATGGCTATCGTCTTCATCGTCCTCTGCTTCGCACTCGGCATGCAGTTCCCGCTCGTTGCCGGCAAGCAGACCTGGAGCTACATCACCTTCATCTACATCTTCTTCGCTGCCGTCGCACCGATCTGGATTCTGAAGCAGCCGAGAGACTATATGACCACCTTCATGTTCATCGCGATGATCGCCTGTGCCGCCATCGGCCTCCTCGTCGCACATCCGACCATGAATCTTCCGGTCTTCACCGGCTTCAATAATGCAAAGTTAGGTACCATGTTCCCGATCCTTTTCGTAACGGTTGCCTGCGGTGCAGTTTCTGGTTTCCACAGCCTGGTATCCTCCGGAACCTCTTCGAAGACCGTTTCCAACGAGAAGGATATGCTGAAGGTCGGCTATGGCGCCATGATCCTCGAGTCCCTGCTCGCTGTCCTCGCACTCTGTGTCGCAGGTGCAGCGGCTGCAGCCGATGGCACACCAGCGGAGGGTACACCGTTCCAGATCTTCAGCCGTGGTGTTGCCGGCTTCATCTCGATGTTCGGTATTTCCTCACATGTCGCAACCGTATTTATGACCATGTGCGTATCTGCACTTGCACTGACGAGCCTTGATGCCGTCGCACGTATCGCACGTATGAGCTTCCAGGAGCTCTTCAGCGTCGATGATATGGAGCATGCCGAGGGCTGGAGAAAGCTCTTCTGCAACATCTACTTCTCCACGATCCTCACCCTCGTATGTGGTTACATCCTTACGAAGGTCGGCTATGCAAACATCTGGCCGCTGTTCGGTTCCGCAAACCAGCTCCTGTCTGCACTCGTACTGATTACGCTTTGCGTCTTCCTGAAGGTGACCGGTCGCAGCAATAAGATGCTCTTCCCGCCACTTATCATCATGCTCTGTGTTACCTTCACCGCACTCGTACAGCGTCTGATCGCGATGATCAAGGCCATCCAGACCGCAGCAGCCGTAGCGATCCCGGCAGGTGAGACCACCTGGGGTGCCGTCTTCATCGCAAACGGACTTCAGCTGATCATCGCTGTCCTCCTCATCATCCTTGGCCTCACCATCGTTGTGAACTCTGCAAAGAGCTATATCAACTGCACGATGGACGAGAAGGGCGTGGCTGCACAGGCTTAAGCACGATACTTTAATCAAGAGCCGGAGGGCCGGTGTCATAAACACAGTACTCCGAGCTCGGAAGACTCTAAAATCCCATCCATAAGAAGTACTAAGCCCTCTGCAATCGCTGAGTTTTCTTGATGAAAACTCAGCATTGTCAGAGGGGCTAAGGAAATTACTAAGTACTTCTAATGGATGGGATTTTGATTCTTCACGAGCTCTACGTATGGTTTATGACACCGGCCCTCCGGCTCTTGACGAAAAGTAGTTAAAATGACGATGCGCTTTTCAAGAATGCATTGACATTTCACCCGCTGGTGCTAAAATTACGCCGTAAAGTTAGCATAAGCTAACCGCGGCAAACATCACAGCGGAGGTCACGGATATGCCACTAAACATCATGGATCATGGTGTGAACTATACGATACAGAAAATCCTGGGGAAGGAGAAGGCACGACATCATCTGGAGAGTCTGGGCTTCGTTCCCGGTTCCTCAGTGCAGATTCTGTCCCGCTTTAACAGCTACTTTGTAGTCTATGTCAAGGGAACCAAAATCGGTATCGATGAGGCATATGCGAAGATGATCATCGTCAGCTGCTGAGGCTGTACGCCGAATTCTTATAAAG
>ERZ1026864.1745-NODE-1745-length-10646-cov-4.991691_pt1 | contig 10646 bp, 20 predicted proteins | sample MGYA00380162_ERZ1026864 | MGnify/ENA primary metagenome ERZ1026864 (study PRJEB33269, sample SAMEA4719798) | human gut metagenome | biome: human-associated habitat; feature: organic feature; material: feces | place: Cameroon | collected 2013-10 ... | reverse complement strand
ATCCGGATCTTTGGTCAGGCGGCCCAGTAAAATAGCTCTGTTCATCTTCTCTGTTCCCCTCTGTACTCTGCTGGTTTGTACTCTGCGTACTTCGTCCCTGCCACCATGACGGCAATCAGAATCAGTATCATGACCGCTGCTCCTGCTGCCGCGCTAAACAAAGTTTTTTCCATATCTCCTCCTGAATGCGTCCCGCGCCGGGTCTTCGTCGTCCTTCGTGCACTGTCTCCGATAGAATTCTTTCTCCCAGGCGATTTCCCCCAGTATCTTGCTTAGGGATTCCGCCATCGAATTGTCATGAATCCGCTGCGTTACCGGCCCGGCCGTGTGCTCCCACGCCGTCACCGGAATGGTCAGACCGTCCTCGTCGGCCAGCTTCCGCATGTTTCCGCCAAAAATCAGATGGTGGGTATTTTCAGCCGGCTCTCCGGAAATAGAAGAGACGGACATGTAGGACGTGACAATGCTCTTTTTCTTCACAGCTCATGCCTTTCCTGAATTGTCGTGGTTTTGTTTACCACAATGTTGCCCTTGCTGTTCACACTCACCTTGACCGTGGTGCTTGCCGGTACTTTGAGTGTTACCGCGTCCAGTGCTCCACTGCTTATCAGATTCACCAGTACCTCGGCTTCTTCCGCCGCTTCCGGCCACTTGGAGAGCATTTTTTTCAGTGTGCTCTTCCCTTTCTCTGCTGCCTGCCGCTTTTCCCGTTCCTTCTCCGCTTTCTCGCAGTCACACTGCTCTGTGGCAAGGCGGTCCAGATTTTCCTGTGTTTCCTCGATTTCTTCCGGAACGAAGGTCTCCCGTACCTGCCCGCAGAATTTACATGTTCCTGTCATTTCTCCGTCTCCTTCCTTCTGACTGATGCAAAGTCGATCAGAGCTGCCTGCAGCTCCTGTCCTGCGCTCTCCACCTTCTCCATCAGATCCTCAATACTCCATGCTTCCTCTTCCGGCTTCAGGCGCTTCACGTCCTTTAAGAGCATCTCCAGAAATCCCGTCTTGTCTTTGATAACTTTGATGCAATCACGGTCATCCTGCGTGCCGCGGAGCTGAGGTTCTTCGTGTTCCTCTGGTTCCGGCATCAGATTCGGCTCAGCATTCGGGGAATCCGGCGTTTTTTCGGTTTTCTCCTCTTTTGGCTCCGGTTGCGCTGGCGCAATTTTCACTTTTGCCTCGGGAGCCGGTTCCTTTGTTTCTTCCTCCGGCATCGGCTCTCCGTAGACCGCCTCCCAGTTCTCTTCCGGCGAATCACGGCCGATCAGAACGTAAGAAATAGTGGCGTACAGATCGTCCCATGTGATACTTTCCGTTTTCTCGGCCCGGATCTGTGTGAGTGCCGGATCCTGCTCCGTTCCCTTAAATGTCAAAAGGATTTTCCCCATGCCCTGCGGACGGGACTCTAAAATTCCCACTCCGGACGGCATCAGCATGTCGAGAATGGTGTCTTTGGCAGATCGTCCGTCCGGATGCTCCCATGCTTTCCGGCAGGATCTGTATAGCTCCGGATATCCGTGAAAATAGGCTTTTACCATTTCGTAGATGGTGTCGTTTCCGGCTTTTCCTTCCATCGCCACCTCGAGCGGCGTGATCTTCTGCTCTTCCTGTACCTCTGCCTTAATTTCCCGGATCTCCTCTTTGCTGAGATCGGCCGGAATCGCATTCGCGACGGCATCCGGAAGCGTCAGCATCTCTGAGAGCTTTGTCAGCCCGTGCTCCTCAAATTGCGGCAGAAGGTTTCCGTCCGCATCTCCGAATTTCTCGTAGATCCCGATGAAACGGGAGGTCTGATCCGGCCGAAGTCCGTATTCCTTCTCTGCAAATTCTCCCATTCCTGAATAACCGGAAGCTTCCAGGATATCTGTGTCTCTTGCTCCTTTCAGCATCTTTCCGATCTGGACAAAATCCAGGGCAGTTCTCTTTATGACAAAATCCAGTTTCGCCTTAAATCCCCCGTATCCGCCGTACTTCATTAGCATTTCCTGATTCATACTTTTTATCCTGCTGCCTGCAGGTTTTCCTCCTCTCCGCTCTTTCCGGCTTCTGCCTTTATTTCTCTTTCCATGTTCCTTCGGACGGATTTCATCCACTCCTGCAGAATCTTCTGTACCTTTTCTTTTTCCGGCTGGCGGTCATAGGCCGCATAGAACTGCAGGATTTTCTTGCCGTCCGTCTCGATTGTGTACCACGGTGTCTCCGGATTATCCGCATGTCGCAGGAAGATGATCCACGTTTCCCGGCGTGCCATAGATCCCATGTATCGGTCCGATGCTCCGACGCAGTGGTGCTGCAGTCTTCCCTCTTTCACGATATCCCGGAAAGACTTCGGGATTACCATGCAGGTGCCGTCCTGCTGCCATTCGAAGATTCTTTTGTTTCTCTCGTAATCCTTCGTGATCGCTCCGAATTTCTTCCCTCTCTCCTGCTCCCATTCCTTGTCTTTTCTGGCGTTGATCTCTTCAAGATAGGCGTCGTGGCGCTCCTCCCATCTCTTGTCCCGGTAGATCAGTTCATCGTGGATATCCCGTCCGCTGTCCTGTGCCATCCGTAGGTAATCGAGATATTTGTCCATCCTGTTCTTTGTCAGGCCGGTTCCTGCAATGAGTGTCAGCGCGTGATTTAAGTTGACCATCTGTCCGATTCTTCTTGCTGTGTTAATCTTGTCCGGCAGCTTCCACCTGCTGATTTCGTTCAGCCAATGATCAGAGAGCTTCGGATTCTCCTCCAAAACCTTCCATGCCCACCATCCGGCATTGCTCCTGCACAGCCTGTCCCGTGTTGGCTTCGGCATATGGGCAAGCTGCCTCATTATGTCCACCCTTCTGTCTTCGTGCTCTCCCTGACAGAGATCCGCTGCAATGCGCGTCCATCCGGACTTTATCACCTGCTCCAGCTTCGGGAACTCGTAAAGCAGCATAAGCACACAGGATGGATCCGCTTTCCCGCTCATAATTTTCAGACAGGATTCCTGCTGTCTTGTCATGTCCTCTGTAGCAAAATTGTCGTAGACAAAATAGCGCTTCGGCAGTGGCGCTGGCCCCTGCTTCTTTGGCCAGAATTTCTGCTTCTCTCCAATCCGGCCGTAATACTCGCCGTAGTACCAGTCGCTCCACACTTCCCCATATCCCGCCGTGAATGCCCGGCAGAATTCGGTGATCCAGATTCTCTGGTCTTCCTTGCAGATCTGGAACATCCGCTCGATCACCGCGCCGTCCCGGATCGTCTGGAACATCTTGACGTCCATACGCCCGCCCAGCTTTAAGTCTTTCCCCATCTTCCGGATCCTCTGTGTGAATCCGTTCGGAAGCGGCGGAACATTCTTCTCCATGAAGTCATCGATTCTCTTCTGCTTTCTGTCGTCTCTATTTGCTCTTTTCTTTGCGTTTATTCGATCTTCGAACGAGTAGATTCCCCACTCGCTGCTTTTTTCTCTGCGCATGAATTCCGCAAGGGCAGAATCTTTTTCTTTTGTCCTGAAGTTCATACCGCATGTCTGTGCCAGTGTATGGTGCCAGATGATTCCTTCCGGCCGGATTTCTGCCGTGATATAGTCTTTTCCCCATGTAAAATGCGCGATCTTCCTTGTGTGGTCACTAATACCTACCCCATACGGGCCGAATTTCTCTATTCCGGCCAGCATGTAGACATTCTCGCTGCCGACTTTGAAGAGCTCCGACACCGGATCCTTCCGGAAAATCTTCGGGATGTGCTTTTCCAGCTCACTTTTCCGCATTTTTGGCACCTTCTTCCAGCGCAGAGAGGATCATTCTCCGCAGGTCCGCGTCAGTCCCGCAGGCCACGCCGCAGGATCCCTGTTTGTTCTTCCGTGCCAGGTCTTCCATGTGCTTCCAGATCGTGTCCAATCTGGCACCCTTCTTCATGATCTGCCTCTGGACGGCCTCATCGCCTACGCACATCGTTTCCGCCATGCCATAGATCACGGTGCGGGCTTCTTTCGGAATCTTACTCTCCTTCTGCAGCACATGGATTCTTCCGAGTGCTGCTGTGGTTCCTGTGGCAAAGGACTTCGCGTCTCCGTTCCAGTAATCCACTGCATCCTCCCTCTCGATGCCGTTTTCTTCTGCCAGCATGAGGAAGCCATCCCGGTCTTTCTCTTCCTTCAGTCCCTCGGCAGCCCGGTTCAATTCCTCAAAGCCATTGAATTCTCCGAATTTGTCAAACATTTCATTCTCCTTTCACCCAGAAGGGTCTGTTCTTGCTCCGCAGCCAGAGGTCATTCTCCGGCGCTTCGATTTCATCGAGCTTCTTCTCGATTTCCTCCTTCATCCATGCTTCCTTCGGATGCGGACCGGTCTTTATGAGGTCTCCTTTGTGGATGTGCCTTGCCATGTCCACTACCAGATCCTCCCAATCCGCTTTGTTCTTTATCTGGCCGGTGCTTCCCTGCCAGCCGTTCTTCTCCCAGATCTTCGGATAGCCCCGGTTCACCAGTGCAGCTGTACAGCTGTCGCTCATCCGGAAGCTGACACAGCAGGGCTTGTTGAATCTGTCCAGGGCTTTCACCATGGTCCGGAGCTCTGCCTGCTGCATCGTCGTTCCTGTGAAAACATTGATTTCCGCCATCCCGTCCTTATACGGCTTCCCGTCCTTTTTCATCTGGATCAGGTACATGGTTACGCCGCACTTCTTTGCCGGGCTCTTATATGACGACTCCACATAGATCTCCACCTCCGGGAGCTGCCTTGTCTCTTCTTCCATCTTTTCCCCTTTCTACGTCCGGAGCCTTCGCCGGTGCTTCATCCGCTTCCGTTCCGGCCCCTTCAGCCGGATATACGCGATCTCCTGATACGGTGTTCCGTCGGAGTACTCTCCGTAGGTCGTGTGATCCTTATCGATCATGTAGCCCTTTCGCTCCTTCGGGTCCCGGAATCCGCATTTCCGCGAAATCACCCGCACCGTGATCTGCGGTTCCTTCAAATTTCGCGACGGAGTATATAACTGACCTACTTTCCGGCCTTCCGTCTCCTGCGTTTTCACCCCGTATTTGACAAAATAACTCGCGATATCCGCATACTGCCCGCCCGAGTTGAGCGGAACCACGTTCACGATCTGCCCAAGCTCCCAGCATTCCCGGAGCTCCTGCAGGTCTGCATCTGACAGCACCATGTGGATATGCCTGGAGCCCTTCGGACCTACTTCCATGGTCATGACATACTTCAGCTCTTTCCCGGTCTTTTTATATCTGGTCTTCAGTCTCCGGAGAAAGTTCCGGAATCTTTTCTTCATCTCCTCCGAATTCTCCGGTGCGGTTGCCTTCTTCCAGGAGAGAGTCACCAGCGCATCCTTCCCGTCTTCAAAATTGGTGTTCAGCTTCCACCGGAGCTTTGCTTCGGTCCTTTTGATGTGCGCTCTCTTCGTACTCTCCGGTGAATCCTTCTCCGGAGGTCCTCCCCTTCCTCTCATCCCGTAGCGCGGAGCGATCAGTCTTTGAATCTCCATCACTCTCCCTGCACGGATGATCTTCTCTATCCCTCGCATTTCCCTGCTTCCCCTGTCTGGTATGGTCGTAAAGTGGATTACTTTACCGCGTCGCGAAAGCGGAACCGCCCCGCTTTCTCCTATCTTTTATCTTGTGGTTTCCAGGAAATGCACTATACTAGATGTTGTATAGCTTTTGGCGCTATTGCATTTCCCGAAGAGGCGGTTTACCAGAACCGTCTCTTCATTTTTTTGCCTGATTTTTCAGCCGGTTATAGATCCGGCCACAATCCGGCGTTGCCATCAGATGCTCCAGAGTAATCCGCTTCCGCTCTCCGCAGATCTTTCTGCAGAAGTCTGCTCCGGAGATCCGTATTCGCTCCCGCTGCGTGTCCATCGAGATCGGGCAGCATGGGATTCTCTCCTCATCCATTCCTTCCTCCTTTCTTTTCCTTAAAATCGCACTCAGAAGGATTCGAACCTTCGCTGCTGAGGGGAAGAGCAGCCTGCCTTGTGAGTGCAGTACCCGCGCTGTCCTTCGCGGGTCCGCCTTTTATTGCTGAAGCGGTCAGCGCACAGATCTATGTTTCCCGTGGAGGTGTGTCCGTGCGTCCACCTCCTTCATCCCATGACCAGGAGCATTGTCCTGGCCAAATGCTCCGGAAGGGAGTCGAACCCTTCGGAGCAAAATCACTTCTTCTCAAATGCTTCCACCGCTGAATCCTTGAGTATTCTCTTCATGGACTCCTGCAGGTCGGTGATGTAGTCCCTTTCGTTCACTCCGCAGAAAATGACATCTCCTCTGACTTCCAGCTTCTCCCCCGCTCTTCCGAAAAGTGCCATATCCGGAAGGTTCCTGTTCAGCTTCCCTGCGTTCTGGCGGTTGCAGATCATCAGCACGTGCGGCTCTGACAGCATCTTCACTGCCTTCGCCTTTCCACCTACCGCCATCTCTATCGTTTTCATCGTATCGGTGATCCCTACAATGTATGGCTTCCTGTCTACCGGACAAAAAAGCACTCTGATCTTCTTCATTTCTTCCCCTTTCTCGCACGGCGCGCCTGGACCTGTACAGCTCCCTTACTGACTCCGTACTCCTCCGCCAAGCTGTCCCAGCTTCTTCCGGCTGCTCTTTTCCCGGATCAGCTGACTCCTCTCCTCGTCGGTCCAGACGTGGGCGCCCTTCCTTATTCCGCTTTTCTTTTTGATCAGCGCCTGATCCTTCATCTCGTATACCGGGTCCATGTGGGCGTCCGGAGCTCCCCTGTATTCCCTTGTCGGCGGCAGCTTCGGCTCCGGGAGCGCTACCTTTTTTACTCTTGCCTGCATGTTTTTTCCTTTAACCATCAAATCTGTTAATATTTCCTTATATGGAGGTAACCAATATGTGCAAACTTGATCCTGCTTGGGTTGTTCTTCTTGTTTCTATCGTCTGTTCTTTTGCCGGACCGCTCATCACCGCAAAAATTAACAACACTCACCAACTAAAAATGCGTACCATCGACATTCAGGAAAAGCTTGCCGAAACCTACGATCAAAACCGTCGCGAGGCTATCTGTTCCTTTATGTCTTCCGTCGGGAAAGTGCTCGCCACCGGAATTGCCGATGATCTGGAGGATCTTGGACATGACTTTTTCGGTGTGTACCCCTATGTTTCCGATGACCTCCGGAAGCGTTTGGATTCTTTCTACCAGTCTCTTGCTGTTGACAGAGATCTTTCTAATAGCCAAAAAACCTTCCCAGGCATCGCGGCAGACCTGTCCGCTCTGCTAAAACAAGAACCGCCAGAATATCCACTCCTGCGTTTGCGAAAGCAATTCCTCCCCAGTATTCTGGGCGCTTTGCGGCGAGTAACAGCCACTCTAGTACGGAAATAGTCATCAGAACGCCAAAGGCCACTTTGGGGTAATCCAGCACCGCCAACCAAAACGCTGCGTACATCACATACTGCATCAAAATCATGTGAGGAGTTGGATCCAGCATTTCCAGCTCCTCATAGCTGCTAAACGGCTGGTCGGCGGTTAGATCGCCGAATATAAATGCTCCGGCGAAAAATATGACCGCTATAATTATTTCTCCTATCATTTCTCCATCCCTTCCAAAATCATCTCTCACCCCGCATCTTCCATGTCATGATCCTGATACCTGCGCCGATACTTCCGCTGTCTTCTCTCTTCCCGCTTCCTGGCTTCCTCAAACCTGTCCAGCAAAATAGCCACACCGGTCAACACGATCCCGATCAGGAACAGCACCGCTGCAGGAAGCTGCAGCTCGAAGATTGCGGATAAAATTACAGCTTCCGTCAGGCACAGGACGCCGATCCACGATATGACCCCGTTTCTCATCATTTCCCCTCCAAAAATATCTTCAGGTCCTCCGGTGTGAAATGCAGAAACCGGTGCATCTGCCGGATCTGTGTGCGGGTCCATTCTCCGTCTTCCATGCGTCTCCACATGGTCGAGTGCGGGATGCCCGCTTTCTTCTCCACATCACACAGCTTGAGCCCGGCGAATGATGCCCTGCCCTTTATGACCTCTGCGAACGTTGTGTCATGTGTTCTCATAACCGTGCTCCTTCTTATGCCCTCGGTATGCTTCCTTGGAGAGCTTCAGCAGCACATCCTTCCACGCATCCGGAAGATCTGCAAACTCTCCTCTGCCCACTCCGCAGAAAAAGCAGTCTCCTACGATTTTCGGCGCCCATCCGCCGTATTCGTCTAAGTCCGGGATGCTCGGATTCAATGCTCTGCCTTTGAGTATCCCTTCCTCGTCGCAGATCATTATGACCAGCGGCTCCTTGAACACGGTCACCATCTGGATGTACCCGCCGACGTAGTTCTGCATGTTTCTCAGCGAATTCTCGATATTGGTGATGCACGGCTCCCGGTCTACCGGGAGAGCTAAAATCCGGATCTTACTCATAGCCGTGCTCCTCCTTCCAGTCGTCGTATTCTTCTTTCAGTCCCGCATCTTTGATCAGGGCGTATAGACCGGTATACCGGCTAAACTGTAAATCCATATGTTCGTTGTCGTACTTCTCCTTCGCGAGATGCGTCCGCTCGAACAGCAGCTCCTTCAGAGCACTCAGTTCCGTCTTCTCGGCCGGCTCTTCCTCCCGGAAAAGCTTCTCGATCAGCCTGTATCCTTCTAAGCTTGCGCGGATCATTGCCACGCTCTTGTTCTTTTCTTCGAAGGAGGCTTCGATTGCCTCTGCCGTCACTTCCGCCATCGCATCCATTACCTCTTTCCTGCTGAGAAGCTTCTTTGTTGCTTCGTTCACCTTATCCAAGGCTTTGGATTCTTCTGAGTTCTTAAATTCCTCGATTATTTCATCCAGTCCCTTCATTGCATTCCCCTTTCCTGCTGCCGCATTAGTGATTTATAATCACTTTTTCAGATAAAAAAATGGTGTCTCGTTCTTCTTTTGTCAGGTGAATAGCTTCTGACAGCCCTACAATTTCGCTTGCTGTGCACTCAGATCCTTCCAGAATCGAGTAGATCCTGTTTCTACTACATCCGAGTTTGTCTGCAAGAAACGTGATTGTGACCCCTGATGCAGTGATCTTCTCCTTCAATAATTTAGCATTCGTCATATTCTGCCTGCTGGCTCCTTTCTAGTGATTGTTAATCACTATCGTCATAATAATGTTCCGTCTGTTGATTGTCAATAACATTTTTGTTGATTTCTAAAAACAATTTGATATCATATAGCCAACGGAGGATTTATCATGATTGATTTATATAAGAACATTAAGCGCCTGCGCTTGGAAAATCAGTGGTCTCAGGGAGAACTTGCAAAAAGGGCTGGATACAAAGATCGGTCAGCTATTGCTCACATAGAAGATGGAAAAATAGATTTGCCTCAAAGTAAAATCAGACTCTTCGCTGATATTTTTGGTGTCACTCCTGCCTATCTCTTTGGCGATAGCGGCTGCGCACAAGGCCTCACTCTTGCTGTTTCGGTTGAAGAATCAAATATTATCAAAAACTATCGCGCTGCTGATAATTCCACCAAGACCGCAGTTTGTGCTGTCCTTGGCGTTCAAAGACAAGATGCAGAATTATTGGATTCGAGAATTGATGCGTAAACCATTTTGTCGGCGCAGACAAAATGGTTGATCGTATCTTTTATTGAAAACCTACCGGTTTATGTTATAAAAGAACTAGCGCGTATGCGTATTAACATACTCTTGGTAGTAGTCCTCCCACGATAATGGAAGTGACAAGGCCAAGAGTATTTTTAAAGGAGGGAAAATGAGCACTGCTAAAAATCACAATGAACTTGAAAACCAAAAGGAGGCTGCAATTGTCGCTGTTGAGGGTTATCTTGACGCTCTCATTGCGTCATCTGATCCTGCTGACCATGGGAGAGCAGATAAACTGTGCTACTGGATGAAGGATTACATGAGATTTCTCGGATACGAAAAGCAGTTTTCTCCAAAGAAATTACGTCGTTATAAGCGCGGAGAGATCATAAAGGTACATCTTGGATACAATATCGGCAGTGAGGAGGGCGGGCTTCATTATGCCGTTGTGCTCGATCGTAATAATGCTATTAGTAATCCCGTTATTACGATTGTTCCTCTTACTTCAGTGAAATCTACTACAGACATCGGTAGTCTCCGCCCTACCAGGGTATACCTTGGAAATGAGCTTTTTACAAATCTGTCTTCTAAGATCTCATACATGAGCCAAGAACTAAACAAGAAGATAGACGAATTAGAGGACATGGTCGCGGATGGCGGCCACGATAAAGATGAAATGAAAGCCAAACTTCTGATAGCAAAATCCGAGCTGCGCCTTGTAGAAAAAACCAGCCGCGAAATTTCACGATTAAAGCAGGGCAGTATTGCACTGACCGATCAGATTACCACGATCAGTAAAATACGCATATATGATCCCAGAACCGATCATGATGTGCTTAGTAAAGTAAAGCTGTCCAATGAAAAGCTGGATCTTATTGATGCGGCCATAAAAGAAAATATCCTTGGGCCAAAGTCATAAACAATTATGTACAATTTTATTGACACAGATCTGCCTTGTGCTATAATACTGTATACAAAACAGCGCCCTTTACGGGCAGTATACAAGACTTCGCCCCTTGCGGGCAGTATCGGAACAGCACTTGCAGAAATGCAGGTGCTGTTTTGTGTTAATCGAGTAGGAGGAGGTGATTGACCCCCGTCCTCTCACACCACCGTGCGTACCG
>ERZ1026864.1743-NODE-1743-length-10650-cov-5.903162_pt1 | contig 10650 bp, 9 predicted proteins | sample MGYA00380162_ERZ1026864 | MGnify/ENA primary metagenome ERZ1026864 (study PRJEB33269, sample SAMEA4719798) | human gut metagenome | biome: human-associated habitat; feature: organic feature; material: feces | place: Cameroon | collected 2013-10 ... | reverse complement strand
CAACTGTGGTCGCAATGGTTCCAAACTTGCTGTTACAAAAAGCCGGCTTTATTCAGATTTATCATTTTATAACAGATGAAAAAGGAAATAGAACCGTAAATAGAGAAGAATTAAAAGTCCTTGAAAAAGAGAAGCCTGATGATTATTTATATGAAGAATCTCAGGTCTTATCTTGGGAATATTTAGATAAAAGAATTACGGCTCTTGAAAAAAGCGGTGGCGCAGGCTCAGGAGGCATTGGAACAGAAACCACTGTTGGTGGAGTAAAAAGTTCTAATGAACCTAATAAGATAAAAATTCTTGAAGATGGAACAATGGAAGTCAATCCAATTTCTTTTGAGAAACTATATACTGAGGAAATAAATGATATAGTTATCTCAGGAGGAAGTGCGTAATTTTAGAAAAGGAGGATAAAACGAGTTTATGGCTAATAAAACTCTAAACATTCGCATCCAACTTCGCAACGATACGGCTGAAAATTGGACTGCTCGAAATCCAGTTTTGCTAAAAGGCGAAATGGGTGTTGAAATTGATACTGGAAAAACAAAAATTGGTAATGGTACTGATGACTGGGAAACTTTGAAGTATTCTGGTGTAGATGAGGATACTATCAAGGGAATTATTGATAATAATCATAGTGCTTTTACGGAAGTCGTTCCTAATGAGGGAGAGACTGATGTTCAAGCATTAGCTCGTGTTATTACTAATCCCAAGAAGGGAGATATGGCAGTTGTGGTAAGGACTTTTGTAGAAGGTAAAAAGTCTTATACTGCTTATATCCATGATGGTACTGGTTTTAAGGCTATGGATGGTAATTATTCGGCAGAGAATGTTTATTTTGACGAAGATTTTACCTATACTGCTAATATCGGCGTTCTTACTGTTCCTGGTTCTGGCTCTGGCACCATTCAAGCCTCTGGTAAGAATGTAAAGGAAGTACTAGCTGGTATTCTTGCTAAAGAAAAGAATCCTTCCACAGTTGCTCCTGCTGTAACCATTGGCATCCAAACGAATTTTGGCACTTTTGAGATTGGTACGAAGAAGAATCTTGTATATGGAGCCACCCTAAGTGCCGGTTCTTATACCTATGGTCCTGCCACTGGTATTACTGCTAAGACTTGGGAAGCTACTTGTACTGGTGTAACCGGTTCCAAGACTACGGCTAGTGGCACTTTTGAGAATGTAGTGGCCGAAGCTACTGCCAAGACTATCACTGTAAAAGCTACCTATGATGCTGGTGCGATTCCTGTGACTAATCTTGGAAATCAGTATCCTGCTGGTCAAATCAAGGCTGGTAGTGCTTCTAAGACTTCCAGTAGTTTAGTTGGTGTTCGTTATATGTTTTGGGGTCCAATGACTGACGCTTCTGCGGAACTAAATTCTGCGAATATTCGTGCTTTGGCTCACAACAAAGCAACTGGGACTGGCGCTCTTTCTACATTCGGAGCTGGCGCGGGTGCTAAGAAAGTGGTAGTAGCCGTTCCTGCTGGTCGGAAGATTACTAAAGCCCTTCTAACCAGTGCTATGAACGCTGATATTACTAGTGTTTTTGTTAAGCAGTCCTCTCAATCTCAAGTAGAAGGTGCAGAAAATTATACTGCTGCTGCTTATGACGTATATGTTTATCAACCTGCTTCTATTGATGCTGGTGAAACATATAGTATTACAATTGGTTAAGGAGGGAAATAGATAATGGCTGAAATTCTAAATAACGCGCCTTATATGGGTCTCCCTCTAAGTATTAAACGCGGAAACCCTGCACCTGTTGATACAACTGCTGTTTGGTATAATAAGACTGAACTAGAAGCTTATGCAAAATCTGGTGCTACTGCTTATGTTGGTCAAATTTTGACCCTAGTTGCTGACAATAAGTGTGAAGCTTTCATGATTTCTAATGAGGCTGGTACGCTTATCAAGTTGGCTCAAACCACTGCTTCTGGCGACCTCGCGCATGATGTCGCTACACTACAAGGCCAAGTCGCAGACCTAATCTCTAAGGTTGGTGCTGAGGCGGGTACTGACACTGAAGCAACTGGTCTCTATAAAGAAATTGCTGATGTTCTTGCTGTTGCTAATGGAAAGGTTAGTAGTGTCAAAGCTGCCGATGCTTCCGTAGTAATTGGTGGAACTGCTACTGCTCCTACCGTTGGCGTTCAGCTATCAAAGGGTGAAGGCAATGCACTTACTCTTGAGGCTGATGGTCTCAAGGTTTTGGTTCCTGATGTAACCCATCCTGAGTATTCTATTGTTGCTGATAAGAATCCTGGGACTTTCTCTGCGGTTTATCATCTGACCAAAGATGGTACGAATGTTGGTGCTGCAATCAACATCCCTAAGGATATGGTTGTCCAGTCTGGTAGCGTTCAAACTTTCGAAGTTGGCGCGCTACCTGAGGGAGTTGCTACGGCAGGCACTTATATTGTTCTTACTCTTGCTAATGCTACAAGTGATAAGCTATATATCAAAGTTGATGACCTAATTGAGTATGTAACTGGTGGCTCTGGTGAAAATGATGCCATTCAAATCAATGTTACCTCTGATACTCATAAGGTTTCCGCTTCTGTAAAGAATGGGTCTCTGACTCTAGCTATGCTAAGCTCTGAGGTTCAAGAATCTCTGAAGAAAGCAGATAGTGCGGTTCAGAGCATTGCTGAGGGGGCTACTAATGGCACCATTTCTGTAGATGGCGCTGATGTCGCTGTTCATGGTTTGCAGGATGGTGCTTATGCTACTGTAAAGTCTTTGAATGATACAGCGCAAGGTTATGCTACTACTGTAAAAACTGACCTAATTGGTACTGATGCTGATGAAGCTTCTGCTTCTACAATTGTCGGAGCAAAGAAGTATGCCGATAACGTTTCTGCTACTGCTAAAACTGATGCTATTGCTAGCGCCCAGGCTAAGATTGAGGCACTAGATGTACCTGATGAGGCTGTTGCCAAAAAGTTCGTTAGCGCCGTTAGTGAGACTGATGGTAAGATTACTGTTAGTCGGCGCGAGCTAGTTGCAGACGATGTACCTACTTTGGGTATTTCTAAGATTGACGGGTTGCAGACTGTACTAGATGGTAAGCAAGACGAACTAGTATTCAATACTGATTATGATAGCTCTACTAATAAAGTAGCTACCATGACAGATGTTGGAAATGCTAAAGACGCCTTGGTTGGAACTGAAGCTGATACTAAAGCTTCCAATACCATCAAAGGTGCAAAGCTTTATGCTGATGATAAAGCTTCTTCTGCTCTAACTGATGCTAAAGCCTATGCTGATGGTCTTGTTACTGGTGATTCTGGTATTACTAAGCGGGTAGATAATCTTGAAGCTAAGGTAGATACTACTGGCAAAGTCTCCGAAGCTATTGCTTCTGCAAAGACCGAAGCTATTACTACTGCTGGAACTAATGCTGATACGAAGGTTTCTACCGCCAAAACTGAAATTCTTGGTGAAGCTGGCTATGAGCAAACTGTAAAGTCTGCCTATGAGCTAGCTGGAACAAAAACTACCTTAGCAGAAGCCGTAGCAGAAATTGAAAAGAAAAATTATGCTACTAAAACTGAGGCCCAGGGCTATGCAGATGCTAAGGATGCTGCTATTGCTAAGGCTAAGAAAGCTGGTACTGATGCTCAGAGTGCGGTAGATGCCCTCTCTAAGAAAGTCGGTTCTATCCCTGAAGGTTCAAAGGCAACTACTGTAGTCGGCTATGTCGATGAAAAAATTGGCGCAATTCCCGCCCAAACTGATTATAGCGTAACTGTTACTCCTTCAACTGTTGCAGGTCTTGCAAAGCGTTATACTGTCCATCAAGAAGCTACTGGTCTTGATGTAAATATTGATATTCCTACCGATATGGTAGTGAAGTCTGGTGCAGTTATCACTAATCCTGAAGGTCAGCCCGCAGGTACTTATCTAGTTCTAACTCTTGCAAACGCTACCAATGATAAGGTCTATATTGATGTTGGCAATTTGATTGAGTATGTGACTAGTGGTTCTGGCGCTACTGACATGGTAAAAATCGCAGTCAGCGCTGACCATAAGGTAACTGCTTCTATTACTGATGAAAGTATTACGAAGGCAAAGTTAGCCACTGACGTCCAAGGAAGTCTTGATAAAGCCGATAGTGCTATTCAACAAGCTGGCCTAACTACTGCTCTAGAACCTTATGCCAAGACAACTGACGTGGCCGAAGGTTATGTCGCCAAGGAAACTGGCAAGCGCCTAATGACTGATGCCGAAGGCACTAAACTTGAAGGTATCGCAACTGGCGCGCAGGTCAATAAAATTGAGAGCGTCAAGGTAGGCGGAACTGCTTTGGAGATTACTGAAAAAGCAGTAAATATTTCCCAGATTTCTACTGACCTTTTGGTAAATGGTAATGATACTTTGATTCTAAATTGCGGAAACGCTAATATGTAATCATATAGGTGGGGAGTTTCGGCTCCCCACCATCTTAAAACTTGAAGATTTATGAAAATTACGATATAATATAATAAAGTAGGGAAATAATTCCCAACTGGTTTGAAAGTGATAACCGGTATTTATCGCCTTGAAATGATAGATTAGAAAGAAACAGATTTCAAGCCAGTTTTAAGTGAGGTCTGTTTATTTTTATGTTTATAAGGAGGTAAAAATGGCGAATAAAGAAATAAAAACCAGGATTCAGTCGCAACGAGCCACAAAAACAGTAGCTGATAACAGTAATACTGTGTTATTAGATGGCGAGCTATTGGTTGTAAAGACTGATGGAAGGCCAAATATAAGAGCCGGTAATGGAACAGATGCAATCAAAAATTTAAAAGATGTCGTTCCTGGGGAGGCTTCCGTCTCAGAAGCGGGACTTATGAGCGCCAGTGACAAAACTAAACTGGATGGTATTGCCGAAGGTGCAAATAAAATTATCGTAGATGCGACTCTATCAACTACTTCTACTAATCCTGTGCAAAACAAAGCAGTAAAAACCGCGTTAGATAAAAAAGCTCCGTCTTCTCATACCCATGATGAATATCTGTCTCACCCAATTCAACTCCAAGAAAATACTGATTATGGGACAACTTTACCATCCAGTCCCACAAATGGCCGTTTATTTTTCCAAGAGACTTCAGTTACCAGTTTGATTGATTTAGTTTATCCAGTTGGCGCAGTATACATTTCAATGAATCAGACTTCGCCACAAACCTTATTTGGTGGCACTTGGACACAGATTCAGGGCAGATTTTTGATTGGTGCGGGTACTGCTTATCCTGCTGGGTCAACAGGTGGTGAGGCGACTCATACATTGACTGCTTCTGAAATTCCTGATCACACACATAGCTTCAAATATACTGGACAATCTGAAACAATTGGTGTTAATGCTATCCGTCTATATCAGGCAGCGTCTAATCAGTATAATGCTTATTCTGGTGGCCAGTCATCTAATTGCGGGGGTCAAGCGCACAATAACATACCTCCCTATATGGCTGTTTACATGTGGTATAGAACTGCTTAAGGAGGTGCATTTAAATGGCAACCTCTGGATATTTTGATGGTGCAAAGTCTACATATGGATGGTACTTGAGGCTTGAATATAATGTAGTATCTTCGACATCTGTTAATTTGACATTGAAGATTTATGATGGTACTGGTGAGTCGTATAACACCACTACAAATAGTTGTTACTATGTTATCCAAGGTACGAAAACGTACCAGACCTATAGCTACTCTTCAAAAGGCTGGTATACTTTAGGAAGCAAGACTGTTACTGTTAGTAGTTCTACTACAAACTTGAATATATCTGCTTCTTGGTATAGTGGATTTACGAGTCAATGGACCCCAGCATCGCTAAGCGTTTCTGGTACAATTACTGTCAATTCAGCTCCTAAGACAATATCAGTTACGAGTTTGAGCGACTGGTCTGGATATGAAAATACTTCAAAAACATTTAGTGTAACAGCTTCCGGTGGTACATCTTATACTTACCAGTGGTATTTCAATGGAGTGGCTATATCTAACGCTACTTCACGTAGTTATATGAGGACCATTAAATATAGTGACGGTGAAGGGCAAATTTACTGTAAAGTTACTGATGCCAGTGGTGCGGTGGCGATAACAAATAGAGCAACTCTATATGTAGGACTTGCTTCAAGCAAAAATAAAATTGAAGTTGAACCAGTTAGTCTGGTAGAAATAAAAAAGTCAAGTGGTTTCACAAAATATATTTCTTGGATTTATAAAAATGGGACTTGGGGTATTTATAGATGGAATGTCCTCGAAGGGACCACTACTGAAGCGATTGCTGATTTGGCGATTGCTGATATTGCTATAGCAACTTAAAGGAGGAGATGAATAAATGGCTCTTTCAAAAAGAACTTATGTGGGCGGCACCACAAAAATTACTGCCGCAAACTTAAATGAGATACAAGATTCGATTATTACCCTGGAAGGAAAGGGTTTAACAAAAGAAGAAGTTGTTGATGCATTGGAATATACACCTGCAAAAGCTAGCGATATTCCAACTACTGATATTTCCGCCAATACGGCGGCGAGACATTCCCATAGTAATAAGGATGTTTTAGATAATATAACTGAAATTGCAAGTATTTCTGGTGGAGCAGTTACTGGTGGTGCTAATGCTCTTGTTACCAAAGAGGTACTAGATGCTACTAGTCAACTGATTATGGACGAGATACCAACGGCCTTGAAGAACCCATATGCACTTACTTTTACCGGTGCATCCTCTGGAACGTATGATGGCTCAAGTGCAGTTACGATAAATATTCCAAGTGGTGGCACGGGAGGAACAGCAGTTACTTTGAAGACTTGGACAGGTTCTGATATGACATGAGGGAGGTGAGTAGATGGCTTTGTATTTAGGTAATAATAAGGTTAGTATGAGTTCTATTTTAGATGGTACTGAAACTGTAGAAAAATGTCGAATGGCATCAGTGCCGGAAGCGGTACGCAATTATCTCGCCAACGTGACCTACGACCCAAGTGACTACAGCGCGTCTCAAATCGCCAATTATGCGCCTGCAACAGCGGTTGTTAGCAATTACAAGCCCGTTGGGCAGGCGGCTGGCGGGGTGATGCACTACAACGAAGTACCGAACGTTCTGACGCCGTTTGCCTCTAGCGGGAAAGCAGGCACGCTCAAACCGCTAGATGCGCTGCGTTGGATACGCACATCGGCTGGGGCAACCGCGTGGAACGTGCGCGATCTTGGCGGCTGGCCGTGCGACGGTGGCGCGGTTAAATATGGCCTACTGATCCGGGGCGGAAAGCTGGCGGCGGCTGACCGGGACAACCCCGCCGGAGATCATGCCAAGGCCGTGGAGGGTTACATCAAAAGCAACCCACCCGCTGCCGTTGCGGGCTGAAAGGAGTGAGGACATGTCATTTGAAAAAGTAACTTATAAATCCGGCGAAACTGTTATCACCGCCGACAACCTCAATGCCATCCAGGATGAGCTTATCCGGGTTGGTAAGCTGTTGCCCTCCGGCGGCATTTCCGCGAAAGACGATGGAAGTGGCAATATCGAGTTGACCACCTCTGGCGGTGTGAGCGCCACAGACGACGGCGACGGCAATATTACGATTGGAGGGTAAAGACATGGCAGATAAAATTTTGAAAACAATCAAGTTCCCCGGTCTCCCGGATAGGTATATTATCCCGTCTGGCGGCTCGATCAGTATGCATGCTGTGACTCAGGCATTGAAAAACGTAAGTTCGAGCAATGCCGCAACAACTGTAGCTGATGGCTCCAGCTACGAAACAGTTATTACGGCGCATGACGGGTATGCAATAAGCGGCGTAACTGTGACGATGGGCGGCATTGACATCACAGCTACAGCGTGGGATGCTGGCACTGGCACCATTAGCATCAGCGCCGTAACGGGTGATATCGTTATCACAGCTTCGGCGGCGAGCGCTGCCACGCTTGATACAAGCCCGGTAATCGCCAAGACCGGGTACTCACTAAACTCCAATGGTGGAGAATGGCCGTATGCAACCGATGGGGCGTGTTATACCGAGTTCTACGCACTGAAAACGGGAGCCAAAACCCTGACTTTGTACATTGCCGACTCTGTGAACGTAGCTTTCGATGGGGGCGGAAAAATGCAGTTTTGGGATGCTGCGCAGCAGGTGGAGTACTGGAGTCCAATGGGCTTCAAAAATACGGAGCGTAAGTTCACCATTGCCAATGGTGCTACGCGATTTAGAACGTCTTTGGCCTTGGCTGACGTTGAAAGCAGCTACGCCTACGATGACACCGGACACATCTATTTTGCCGGGAAGAACACCCAATATTATGGGAAAGAGAACATCCACGACACAGCAAACGCCTCGACAACCAAAGCTGAGAGTGTCGATAACGCATATATGGCCCTCTCGATGTCCACCGGTGTGACAGCAAATACCTCGGCGTATACCGGTTTGACCAGTGACTATGTGTCTATGGTACAGGCAAACTATGACGCATTCATCGCGGATGTAATGGGCGATTACAACAAAATCCCGCTTATCGTCCACACAGACCAGCATGGGCGTATTAGAGCCCAAAATCCCGTCTTAAAACTGATTGGCGATGTTGCGAATTGGTATGAGGTCAGTAAGTGCGTAAACCTCGGCGATATCGTAGCAGATAGATTTAGCGCTGCCGCTTTGCAAGCGTACTTAGACGCCGCGAAAGATTGCATCCCCCTGTCACGACGTTTGGATGTATACGGCAATCATGATGTCTGGGACGCCGACGAAGATCAAAAGTACACGGTTGACCAGAAACGGCTCTCTCCGTACTTTAAGAATATCTACGCAAGGCGGCATAGTAATAATGGCTATTTTACTGTGATAGACGATTACTACAATGTAAAATATCTGGTAATCAATAACATGGAGTACCCAGCCACAAACTATAGCACTCGGCGAATCACCACGGTGCAGGCGAACTTTATCGTTGAAGAGCTGAGTAAAAAAGATGGCCACGATATTATCTTACTATCCCATGTCCCTCTGGTTGCTGATGATACGATGACATCGAGAGACTCATCGTATCAGGCATACACAGAGACGTTCTTGAGTGATGCAGCGGCGAATGCGTCGTTTCTCGCCATGATCGCCGCGCGGAAAACGAAAACATCCGGCACGTTTACGGATAGTGAGGGCGTAGGACATGCCTACGACTTCTCGGCGTGCGACAGCGAATTGCTAATGTCCTTGCACGGGCATACCCACTTCGAAGCGTATAAGTCGCTGACTGGAAGTATTACAGAGTTTGCGTTCGACTGGTTTGACGGTAATACATTTTACTTTGCATATATCGACCGAAACGCAAAGAAGTTCAAGTGCTGGAAAAATGAAAATGGAGTCGAGCCGCTGGAGATCAGTATCCTTTGAGATTTCCAAATGCCCCCAACGGCAATCACGAAAGGATTGCCATCCGAGGCGCAAAAAAGGAGGGCTAATCGCCCTTCCGCTTGAACGCCTGTGTTATCAGATGCTCGATGTAAAAGAAAAAGGATATGATCGTTTAGTATGGTAAGCTATTCAAGAAAATTTTTAAATTTTAGTTAATATTAAAAGGAGAGTGCTTTTTATGGCAAAAGTTTTTTTATCCCCAAGCGAACAATTCAATAATGCCTATGCATGGGGCAATACTACCGAAGGAGTACAATGTGGCAAGATTGCCAATGCTTGTAAGGCTGCACTTGAACGTTGTGGCATTCAGGTAAAGCTACAGCATGAAGGCACAATGGCTAGTAAGTGTCAAGCTTCTGATGCTTTTGGCGCAGATTTGCACGTTTGTATTCATACCAATGCTTGCAATGGCAATGTAAGTGGTACTCGTATGTTCTGCCATGATGCTACTGGTAATGGTATGAAGGCTTGCAAAGCTATTTTTAACGTGCTTGCGCCTTTAACCCCTGGCAAGAGTGAGAATATTTCAGTTAATCCGCAGCTATATGAAATTCGTGTGCCAAATGCTCCTACTGCTTATATCGAGTGTGAGTTCCATGATGTTCCAAGTATAGCAAAGTGGATTGTGGAGCATACCACTGATATTGGTGAGGCTATTGCTCATGGTATTTGCAATTATTTTGGTATTGCTTATAAGACAAAGAGCGAACCTGCTCCTGCTCCAAAGCCAGCTCCTACTCCCGCGCCTTCTAAGGATGAGCTATACCGTGTACGTAAGAGTTGGGCAGATGCCGCCTCTCAGATTGGTGCGTATCGTGTGCTAAATAACGCCATTAAAGCTTGTAAGGCTGGTTATAGCGTGTTTGATAGTAAGGGTAACGTTGTATATCCAAAGGTCGCTCCTGCAAAGAAGTCTATTGCTGTGATTGCCCAAGAGGTAATTGAAGGTAAGTGGGGTAACGGTCAGGATAGAAAGAACAGACTAACTGCCGCTGGATACAATTACGATGAAGTACAGAATTATGTGAATAAGCTACTGTCTGCTCCCGCAAAAAAGAGTATTGATGAGGTCGCAAGAGAAGTTATTGCTGGTAAATGGGGGAATGGCGCAGACCGTAAGAATAGACTAACTGCTGCGGGTTATGATTATAACGCAGTACAAAAGAGAGTAAATGAAATTTTAGGATAAAAGTTCTCCCCAGGTTAAAACCTGGGGAGTTTTTATTTGAAATTTTTATAAATTTTTAGTATAATATATATAG
>ERZ1026864.1737-NODE-1737-length-10684-cov-3.715401_pt1 | contig 10684 bp, 10 predicted proteins | sample MGYA00380162_ERZ1026864 | MGnify/ENA primary metagenome ERZ1026864 (study PRJEB33269, sample SAMEA4719798) | human gut metagenome | biome: human-associated habitat; feature: organic feature; material: feces | place: Cameroon | collected 2013-10 ... | reverse complement strand
ACGTCAGCGGCGGAAGCGCTGATGTCGGGGCGGGAGACGATGACCTTGCGGGCCTCGAACTTCATGGTGCGGGAGGTGTTGCCGATCTTCTCGATCTCGCCGTAGGCCTCGATGTAGTCGCCGGCGTACACGGGAGCCAGAAACTCCACGTTGTCGTAGGCACAGAACAGGCCCTCGTCGCCGTCGCAGGCGATCAGCAGCTCGGTAGCCACGTCACCGAACAGGTGCACCATGTGAGCGCCGTCCACCAGATTGCCGCCGTAGTGGGCGTCCTTCGCACTCATACGCAGGCGAAGCATAGAAGTGATCTTTTCCATAGATGTTTCCTCCTTCAAAATGATTCTTTTCTTACGTCTTGTTCGTACTCCTCATTCAGCTGGCCGGGAACTCTCTTTTTTCAGTATCTCAGATAAAGAAAAAAGGGCTTGCGGTCTAAGGTGTTCCGAACAGATCAGCAAGTATTTTTTCGCCAGACAAAGCAAAAAACGCAGGGAATACTTTGTGTATTTCCGAGGCTTTTTGCACAGTATGGCGGAAAAAGACGCCGCTGAGCTTTCGGATAAGACTTATGACCGCATGCCCAACAAAAAAGAGCGCTGTCGGTCAAGCATTTTGACCAATAGCGCTCCATGTCGATAAGATCAACATGACAGCAACACCGTTTACGCGGCGCTGCCAAGAAAGCAGAGTGGGCACACTGCTTCCTTTCGGCGAAAGACCCCTTCCCGTCCGACCATCCAGGCCGCCCGCTCCGCTGTCGGACCGTACCCTGTCTTTCGCGCCTCTATTGACTGATATTCGGAATATTACCAGTGTCAATTATGACAGGTATTACAAGTCTTGTCAAGTGGGTTTGTGATACAAATAACAAACTTATTTTTTGTGCAACTTTCCAACTGTTTGGCGAAAAATTTCGCTCCGGGAAACCGGAGCGATAAAATTTGCTCCAAATGGGCATCGCCCATTTGGAGCAAGCAGGCTCTCGCTGCGACCCGCGCTCATTCCCACGCAGTGCGTGGGAATGAACACTCTCTCCGCGCAAAGTGTTTTTCGCCACGCACATGTCGCGGCGAAAAACGATCCCAATAGTTCGCCGCCATGGCGGGCGGCGAATTCTGCGAAGCTTTTTTCCAAGCCCGGAAGCCTTAATAGTTCTCCTCGATCAGGTGCATGATCTCCGGTTTCAGGGACAGCATGCGGCAGATGTTCAGGGCGTCACGCGGGCAGTCAGACTTGCCCTCTACCCGGTACAGGCCATAGTTCATGTGGCGGGCAATGACCGCCACGCCGTCCTCGCTGGTGACGGACAGCTCACGGCGGATCTCCTCGGGGTCTATGTCGCGCAGGCCGATGATCTGATAGTGGTCGTTGGCGCACTCGGCCACCTTGTCATAGTGGGTGGTCAGCAGAGAGATGGCGTTGACACCGTTGAGATATTTCGTGACCGCCTGTACGATCACCGCGCCCTCGTCGGGGTTGGTGCCCCGGGCGAACTCGTCCAGCAGGAACAGAGAGTAACCCTGCTCCACCTCGGCAAGCGCCTTCTGGAACTGGACGATCTCGGAGCCGAAGCCGGACAGGCCGGACTGGATGGACTGGAGATCGTCAAACAGCATCTTCACGCTGTGGAACAGCGGCATTGCGGCGGACTTGGCGCACACCAGAAAGCCTGCCTGCAAAAGCAGCACATTCAGCGCTACGGTTTTCATGGCCACGGACTTGCCGCCCATGTTGGCACCGGTGATGACGGTAGCGCCACGATCCAGCGCGATGGACACGGGGACGAAGGCCCTCCCCTGCCCGGCCAGCAGATCCACCAGCTCCGGATTCACCATGTCCTCCAGCACCAGTTCACCGTCGGTGATCCGGGGCAGCACACCGCCGTAGCGGACAGCGAACAGGGCTTTCTGCACCATGAAGTCCAGACGGCCCACGGTCTCCGCGTCCGCCAGCAGGTCGTCCACCATAGGAGCCAGCTGCGCACCCATGGTGCGGCGCACCTTCATCTCCTCGCTCTCCTCCTCGGCGCAGATACGGGTACGCTGCAGGCGCAGGTCATCCTTCTCCGCATCGGTCTGGGCGTGGAACAGCCGCTCCTCGACGTCCTTCTTGGCGGTGCGGATTTCCTTCAGCTTCGCCGTGGCGCTGTCGGGGATATAGAAGCCGCGGCTGCCGGTATGGTTGGGGTCGAGGATATCCAGCGCGGCGGTGGGATCGTGCAGGGCCACATCCTTCAGCCGGGCAGCTTCGTTGATGGTGTCCAGCAGCGGACGGATGTCCCGCAGCCGCTGGAGATAGCCCTTGATCTCGAACAGCTCCACATGATCCGGCACCTCGCCGTTCTGGCAGCGGCGCAGGGAGTTGCGGATGTCCTTGATCTGGCACATGACCGTCATCAGACGGGTATAGGTGTCCTTCAGCGCCTCGTTATGCGCCGCCAGCGCCTGCACGTTGTACAGCTCCGTTTCCAGCGCAGCGCGCTCGTCGGGGGTATAGAACCGCAGGCGGCGGATGCGCTCCAGTCCGAAGGGAGAGCAGCCGTGCAGCGTCTCCAGAGCGTATTGCAGGCCAATCTTGACCTTTTCATCAAAGGATATGGCGATCATCGTAATTCCTCCTTCACGTTGATGACGGGAGCGTCCACGGCGGCGGTCATGGCAGCCATGAAGGCGTCCTTGTCGAAGCGCCAGCCGTAGGCGGAAACCGGGTTGATGGTGACGCACAGGGTGCGCGCGGCCTCCTCCGTTTCCAGTGTGACGCTGCGGGTGGCCAGCTTATCCAGCGTATCGGGCTTCAGCAGCACCTTGCTGGGGTCCTTCACCACAAGGCGGCCATTGCGCAGCACGCCGGAGCGCAGCAGCGGCAGCACCATGCTGTCGGTCAGCGCGCCGGTGACGAGGGCCGCGCCGTTTTCCCGCCAGCATTTTTCAAGACCGCCGACAGCCTCCGGCGGCAGAGTCTCCGCCTTGGGCAGGTTCATCAGATGATAGATGTGGGCAGTGTCGGCCACCACCTTGTCCATATTCATATCGTAGCTGGCGCCGGTACAGAGGATGACGCCCTCCGCCACAGCGCGGGCGCCAAGGCTCTTGCGGCCCAGCGCGCCGTCGATGATGGAGACATCCGCGCCCAGCTCAAAGAACTCGCGGGACACGGTTTTCAGCTGGGTGGTGATGGACGGGCCGGCCAGCTGCACATGTCCGGCACTGCGTGCCCGGACAATGACCACCTCGCCCAAGGGCGTGGGGATGCCGGTGGTCATGAGTATTTCCTTGGTAATATCCCCCAGCCGCAGCATATCCTGCGCCGTGGCAATCAGGGTGCCCTCCCGGACGAAAATGCCGGGCTTTTCCGTGCCGGTGACGATATCGGTGGATTCGCCGTCACGGCCGATGGAGGTCAGGCCCAGAACACCCGGAAGCCTTCCCTGCTCCAGCAGCCAGTTGAGCATGGTGGTCTTTCCGGCATTCTTGCACATGCCCACGATGGACATGGTTTTCACGCTGTGAAGCTGCTGCAAAAGCTGTTCTTTCATATCTGCGCTCCTTCGGAGTAGTCATTCAACAGATAATTATACCCGATAAGCTTCCAAAAAGGAACCCCTATTTTTTCATGGAACCTATGAGAAAATGGAGAACGCAAAAAACACCACCCAATGGGTGGTGTTTTCCTTGCATCAATAGTAACGCTTGTTGCGGTTCTTCCGGGCAGCCTCGGACTTCTTGCGACGCTTGACACTGGGGCTTTCATAGCACTCGCGGCGACGCACCTCAGCAACGATACCGGCCTTAGCGCAGCTTCTCTTGAAACGCTTCAGGGCGCTATCCAGAGATTCGCCTTCCTTGACATGAATTTCGGACATCTATTTTTCCCTCCCTCCGATGCACCCGGCTCGATCCAGAGTGCTCTTTAAGAGTCATTAGGCATGACTTAACGAATAATATTATACTGATTCGGGTATATCTTGTCAAGATATTTTTCACAAATTCTGCGCAAAATAGCGAAAAAGCGCGGCGGTTGAAGTGAACCGCCTCGCTTTTTATCCGGCTGCTTACTTGGCGGGCTTCACGATCAGGTTGATGAGCTTGTTCTTCACCAGAATGGTCTTGACGACGGCCATGCCCTCTGTGGCCTTCTGTACCTTCTCCACGGCCTTGACGGCTTCCATGACGGCGGCCTCGTCGCTGTCCACGGGGACGTTGACGGTGCCCTTCAGCTTGCCGTTGACCTGCACGGCCATCTCCACGTTGGCGTCGATGGTCTTGGCCTCGTCATAGGCAGGCCAGGACATCTGCATGGCCATCTTGCCGCTCTTGGCGGCAAAGCCGGTCAGCTCCCACATCTCCTCCACCATATGGGGCGCGAAGGGGGACAGCATCAGCATCAGCATGGACAGGTCGCCCTTGGTGAGACCGTTGGCATAGAAGGCGTTGACCAGCGCCATCAGGGCGGCGATGGCAGTGTTCATCTTCAGCTCGTCGATGTCGCTTGTGACCTTCTTGATGGTCTTGTGGATGACGGACTCGTTCTTGGCGGAGATCTGGTCGTTATCCTCGGCCATGTCCATCAGGTTCCAGCAGCGATCCAGAAACTTCTTGCAGCCGCGGACGGCGTTGGTGGACCATGTGGCGGTCTTCTCGAAGTCGCCGATGAACATGATATACAGACGCAGGGTGTCGGCGCCGAACTCCTTCACCACGTCGTCGGGATTCACCACGTTGCCAAGAGACTTGGACATCTTCACAGAAGGGCGCAGGGCCAGATTGCCGTGCAGACGGATCAGCTCCTCCTTCTCGGCCTCGGTCTTGGCGTTGCCCACATAGTAGGGGTTCTCACCAAGGATCATGCCGTGGCTGGTACGCTTGGCGTAGGGCTCCTTGGTGTGCACCACGCCGATATCGTACAGGAACTTATGCCAGAAGCGGGAGTACAGCAGGTGCAGGGTGGTGTGCTCCATGCCGCCGTTGTACCAATCCACGGGACCCCAGTACTCCTCGGCCTCCTTGGACACCAGCTCGTTCTTGTTGTCGGGGTCCATATACCGCAGGAAGTACCAGCTGGAGCCGGCCCAGTTGGGCATGGTGTCAGTCTCGCGCTTGGCGGGGCCGCCGCAGCAGGGGCAGGTGGTATTGACCCAGTCGCGGAGCTTGTAGTTGACCTTCTCCTTGCCGAAGCCCTGCTCCACCACATATTTCTTCATGGCGGGGATGGCTTCGCGGACGGTCATGCCGTTCAGGAAGCCGGAGTTCACCATGATGCCGGTGTCGTCCTTGAGCGTAAAGGCTTCCTTCGTAATATCGCCGCCCTGCACGACTTCAATGATCGGCAGGCCGAACTTCGTGGCAAACTCCCAGTCGCGCTGGTCGTGGCCCGGAACGCCCATGACGATACCGGTGCCGTAGCCCATCAGGACATAGTCGGACACGAACATGGGCAGGGGCTTGTGGGTAACGGGGTTGATGACCTCCACGCCCTCCAGACGGACACCGGTCTTGTCCTTATTCAGCTCGCCGCGCTCGAAGTCGGACTTGCGGGCGGCCTCGGCCTGATAGACCTCCACCTCAGCCCGGTTGGCGATCTGGGGCAGCCACTTCTTCAGGGTAGGATGCTCGGGAGAGATGACCATATAGGTGGTACCGAACAGGGTGTCGGCACGGGTGGTATACACGGTGACATCCTCGCCCATGTTGGTCTTGAAGGTGATGTCCGCGCCGGTGGAGCGGCCGATCCAGTTCTTCTGCTGGGTCTTGACGCGCTCGATATAGTCCAGATCGTCCAGATCGTCGATCAGGCGCTGGGCATACTTGGTGATGCGCAGCATCCACTGGCTCTTCTCCTTCTGCACCACTTCGCCGCCGCAGCGCTCGCACACGCCGTTGACGACCTCTTCATTGGCCAGCACCACCTTGCAGCTGGTGCACCAGTTGACGGCCATGGTGGCCTTATAGGCCATGTCGTGCTTGAACAGCTGCAGGAAGATCCACTGGGTCCACTTGTAGTACTCCGGATCGGAGGTATTGACGCAGCGGTCCCAGTCGAAGCCATAGCCCAGCATCTTCAACTGGCGGGTGAAGTTGGCGATGTTGTCGTGGGTGACGATGGCGGGATGGATGTGGTTCTTGATGGCAAAGTTCTCGGTAGGCAGGCCAAAGGCGTCGTAGCCGATGGGGAACAGGACGTTATAGCCCTCCATGCGCTTTTTACGGGTCACGATGTCGATGGCCGTAAAGGGACGGGGATGGCCCACATGCAGGCCCTGTGCGGAGGGATAGGGGAACTCGATCAGGCCGTAGAACTTCTTACGGGTCTTGTCGCCGGTGACGGCGCGGTAGGGCTTGGTCTTTTCCCAGTTTTCCTGCCATTTCTTTTCAATGGCCGCAAAATCGTAATTCATGGTTGCTTCTCCTTATATCCGAATTTTGTTATGGCAAAATAAAAAGTCCCCGACTTCCGAAGAAGTCAGGGACGCGAAAACGTGTTACCACCCTGATTCCGCCGCCGGTCGCCCGGTCGGCGCTCAGTTCCCCTCTCATCATAAGGGGCATCGCCTGTAACGGGGCGCGTCCGTTCCGCCCTGTTCAGGCGGAAAGCTCCGGGGCCAGTATCACGCAGCGCCCGCACCGGCTCGCACCAGACCGCCGGCTCTCTTGGGTCAGGCATCACTGCGCTTTTTTCCCATCATCGCTTCTGTTTCATTTTGCAGAACATTGGTCACATTGTACTCACTTTGCCGCCGTTTGTCAAGGGATTTTCACCTTATGTCAGCCATTTTCATACAATATAACATATTCTATTCGCGGCGGAGCGCCTCCGCCGCACACAGGAGGTCTTTCCATGTCAGCACAGGAATTTTCCTTGCAGCAATTGCAGCCCTTTCTGGAGGGCAACCCCGAACGGGGCAGCCTGCGGGTGCAGGTATCCACGGCCTACGGCGCGTTCCCGGTAAACCGGGCGCTGGTGGAGGTAGCCGTGATGCTGAACGGTGCGCGGGTGCTCCTGTACCGCAAGCGCACCGACAGCAGCGGCATCGCCGACGGCTTCATTCTGCCCGCCAAGCCCTTTTACGAATCCCAGAGCCCCGGCACCGCCGGCGGCAGCATGGCCAACTATGTGGTGTCGGTGAGCCACCCCGCCTATGAGACCGTCACCGATCTCCCCGCCGGGGTGTTCATCGGCACGAAAACCATCCTGCCGGTGGTACTGACCCCGGCCACGCGCTAAGGAGGAGACCGCCATGCCCACATACCCCATCGTTCCCACCTCCATCACCGTTCATCTGGGCCTGCCCGACAGCAACGCCCCCAATGTGACCGTTCCCTTCACCAGCTACATCAAGAACGTGGCCTCCCACGAGCTGTATCCCACCTGGCCGGAGGCGGCGCTGCGGGCCAATATCATGGCCCAGATCTCCTTCGCCCTGAACCGGGTCTATACAGAGTTCTACCGCAGCCGGGGCTATGATTTCGACATCACCAGCACCACTCAGCGGGATCAGGCCTACGTCTCCGGCGGCAATGTGTTCGAGAACATCAGCCAGATCGTGGACGATATCTTCAACAACTACATCGTGCGGCAGGGCAGCGTGGAGCCGTTGTTCGCCGCCTTCTGCGACGGGATACGTACCCGGTGCAACGGCCTGAGCCAATGGGGCAGCGTGGATCTGGCGGAGGCCGGGTACATCCCCTATGAGATCCTGCAATACTACTACGGCGACGACATCAACATTGTGTTCGACGCGCCGGTGGCCGACAACATCCCCTCCTACCCCGGCCGCCCGCTGGAGCGGGGCTCCTACGGTCAGAGCGTCCGCACCATCCAGCAGCAGCTGAACCGCATCCACGAGAACTACCCCGGCATCCCGGTGATCTCTCCGGTGTCCAACGCCTTTGACCGGAACACAGAGGACGCGGTACGGGAGTTCCAGCGGGTGTTCAATCTGGACGCCGACGGCATCGTGGGCAAGGCCACATGGTACAAGATCAAAGAGGTCTGGACGGGGGTGAAGCAGCTCAGTGAGCTGGCCAGCGAGGGCCTGACCCTGACGGAGGTGCAGCCCGCATTTCCGGAGGTACTGCGCTACGGCGACGAAGGTGCGGCCGTCAGCACCGTGCAGTACTATCTGGCGTTTCTGGGCTATTTCCTGCCGGAGCTGCCCCAGATCGCCCTGACCGGTGTGTTCGATGACGCCACCCGTGACGCTGTGTATACCTTCCAGAGCCTTTACGGCCTGCCGGTGGACGGCGTGGTGGGGCGGGACACATGGAACCGGCTGTTGAACGTATACGATCAGGTGCTCCGCGACCTGCCGCAGGACTATCAGAACTACATCGAGCAGGTCTATCCCGGCCGGTTTCTGGTGCTGGGTGACGAGGGCAGGGCGGTGCGGCAGTTTCAGGAAAATGTCCGCAAGATCGCGGCACAGGACCCGGCCATCCCCACAGTGGAGGCGGACGGCGTGTTCGGCCCCGCCACCCAGCGGGCCGTACTGGCCTTACAGCGGCAGCTGGGCATCGACCAGAGCGGCGCGGTGGGGCCGGTGCTGTGGACGCGGGCGGCAGAGCTGGCCAGCAGGCTGTAAAAAACCGAGGGAGCCGCCGGCTCCCTCATTTCATGTTCTCGTTCAGATCGTTTTTACCCAGTCCGCAAGTGCCTCATCCGACATGCGGTTGAGGAGCTTGCCCTCCTTCCAGATTGCCTTCGGGCAAAGGGGACGCAGCTCGTCCAGCGTCTTGCCGAAGCCGCTGCCACCGGAGGTGGCAAACAGCACCACCGTCTTGCCGGACAGGTCGCAGGACTCCACGAAGGTGTTGATGATGTGGGGCGCCACATACCACCAGATGGGGAAGCCCAGAAATACCGTATCGTATTCCGCCATATTCTCCGGCAGGCGGGCCATCTCCGGCCGGGAGGCGGGATCGTTCATCTCAATGGTGCTGCGGCTCTTTTTATCCATCCAGTCCAGATCCGCCTTGGTATAGGGCGTCACAGGCGCGATCTCGAACAGATCGGCGTCCGCCGCCTTTGCCAGACGCTCCGCCGCCTTTTTGGTGGTGCCGGTAGCAGAAAAATACGCGACCAGTTTCTTGCTCATATCAATTTCCTCCGATCTTATATATTCCGCGCCGGTAAGCCGGCGGGATGGTATGGTATTATTATTAAGCCGGAAGCGCGGTCCAAGTCAAGCCCCAACCGCCGGGAAACGGTGAATTTTTTATGAATATTCCCGTTTTGGCCTGTTCCGGATGACCTTTGCGCAGGAAAACGCCTCCGGCCATTTGGCCGGAGGCGTTTTCTCATACCAGCCGCGGCTGCGGCAGCCCAAAGCTGACCGCAATAGCGGCGTCCACCTTTTCCATCACGTCGCCGTCCACCTGCCCCATCCGCTGACGCAGCCGCTGCTTATCCAGCGTGCGCACCTGCTCCAGCAGCACCACGGATTCCTTGGGCAGGCCATAGCGCATGGCTTGCAGCTCGATATGTGTGGGCAGCTTGGCTTTGCCCATCTGCGAGGTGATGGCCGCCGCGATCACCGTTGGGCTGTGGCGGTTGCCGGTATCATTCTGTACGATGAGAACGGGTCTCACGCCGCCCTGCTCGCTGCCCACCACCGGGCTGAGATCGGCGTAATAGATCTCTCCGCGTTTGACAGTTGTATCCACAAAGTTCACACTCCGCATCGTGTCGTGACCGCCCCTGCGGAACGGCCCCGTAGGAAGTACCCAACGTATCAGGCCACTTCCATTGTCCCCCGCACGCCGCCGGATTATACATTTCCCCGGCTTCATTCGCTTTCGTCCTGTGTTATCCTATGCCTGTCCCCGCCCGATGGTGCAAAAAACGAAAAAACGCAAAAAAAGACTACCATATCTTGTATCTCTATGATATAATGATTATGATTACTGTGTGTTGAATAACCGGCGGCCCTGTTCGCCGGAATTTGGGAGGGTCACAGAGATGAAATGCCCCTATTGCGGATACAAAGAGAGCAAGGTAGTGGATTCCCGCCCCGCTGACGAGGGCAGCAGCATCCGCCGCCGCCGCGAATGTCTCAAGTGCGAAAAACGCTTTACCACCTATGAAACGGTGGAAAGCCTGCCCATGGTGGTCATCAAGAAGGATGGCAGCCGCCAGAGCTTCGACCGGAACAAGATCCTGCGGGGCATCCAGCGCTCCTGCGAAAAGCGCCCGGTCCCCGTGGCGGACATGGAGCGGATGGCCAGCGAGATCGAGCAGGAGCTGCAGAACTCGCTGGAGCGCGAGACCAGCACCGAGGTCATCGGTGAGAAGGTCATGGAGAAGCTGAAAGCCGCCGACGAGGTGGCCTATGTCCGCTTCGCCAGCGTCTATCGCCAGTTCAAGGACATCAACACCTTCATGTCGGAGCTGAACAAGCTGCTCAACGAGAAGTAAGAATCCTGACACAAAATCTGACGATTTTGTTGCCAAAGGGGATTGCGGCCTGACTGCGCGCCTTTGGCACTGGCAGGCCGAGAAGTATTTTTGCCACGTACACGCCGCGGCAAAAAATAATCAGAATCTTTCGCGGCGTGCGCGCCGCGAACTCTGCGAGGCTTCTGCCCCACCCCGTCTCCTATAAAACGTTTTTAATATTCAGCTGCTCCATCTCCGCCAGACGGTCGAATTGCAGCGCCAGCTGTACCGCCGTATCGGAGAGGGAATCGTT
>ERZ1026864.1733-NODE-1733-length-10703-cov-12.053813_pt1 | contig 10703 bp, 10 predicted proteins | sample MGYA00380162_ERZ1026864 | MGnify/ENA primary metagenome ERZ1026864 (study PRJEB33269, sample SAMEA4719798) | human gut metagenome | biome: human-associated habitat; feature: organic feature; material: feces | place: Cameroon | collected 2013-10 ... | reverse complement strand
AAGAAGGCAAGCCGCGTTGCTGCCGAGGGTATGGTCTACGCTGACTACTGCCCCAAGTGCAAGGTCGGTGTTGTCATCGAAGTCAACGCTGAGACTGACTTCGTTGCCAAGAACGACAAGTTCGTTGATTTCGTCAAGGAAGCAACCAAGGTCGTCATGCTGCAGAACCCTGCTGATGTTGAGGCTCTGATGGCTTGCAAGACCGAGGCTGGCGAGACCGTTGACGAGGCTCTGAAGAACCTGATCCTGGTCATCAAGGAGAACATCAAGATCCGTCGTTTCGTCCGTTACGAGGGCGTTTGCTCTGCTTACGTCCACGGCGGCGGCACCCACGGCATCCTGGTCAACTTCGAGACCACCAACGACATCGACAGCAAGGACGAGTTCACTGCTTACGGCAAGGACATCGCCATGCAGGTCGCAGCTGCTAACCCCAGCTACGTCGATGAGGCTTCTGTTCCCGCTGAGGTCGTTGCCAAGGAGAAGGAGATCATGCTGGCTCAGATGGCTGGCGATCCCAAGAACGCCAACAAGCCTGATGCTGTGAAGCAGAAGATGATCGAGGGCAAGATCAAGAAGTTCTTCAAGGAGAACTGCCTGGTCGATCAGGAGTTCGTCAAGGACGGCGACCTGACCGTTGCTCAGTACACCGCTAAGGTCGCTAAGGATCTGGGCGGCGAGATCAAGATCGTCAAGTTCACCCGTTTCGTGAAGGGCGAGGGCCTGGAGAAGCGTGCTGATGACTTCGCTGCTGAAGTTGCAAGCATGGTGAAGTAATTTACTTCTCATAAGTATCGGAAGAGCCATAGAGCCTGTAACAGGGTTCTACGGCTCTTTTTTGTAAAAGAGTGAGGAAAAGCCGGATGAACTCGATTGATGAAACTCGTTTTTTTGACGATGCCTGTCAGGCACTTGCAACGGAAGAAAAAGAACTGCATCGGCTCTTTGAACAGAACCACAACCTGTACTGTCATCAGAGTATCCACGGGATTGGCTGTCTGTATGAAACAACGATGGTCTATCTTATCTGGAAACAGCTTATGCGGAACAACTTTCCGCTGGAGGTTTCCTGGGAACATCCCTACCCGGGAAACCATACACTCCATGCAGATATGGCATTGCTTGCAGAGGGCAGAAGTGTGGATTCTCTGATTGAATACAAACTGTGGACCAGCGAGGATGCTAGAGAAATTCGTGGAGACGTGGAAAAATACCGGAAATGCTCCTTCCCAGGCGGAAAATATCTGCTGGTTCTTGAACCCTGCGGAGGAGATTTGAATGCAAATACAGAGTATCTTCTGGAATCGTTCCCGGATGTTCTGCTTGTAAAGCGGGCAACCATGCATTCCGGTGTTCACGATATTGCAAAACAAACCGATTGCACAAAGCCAATCCACATTTACTTATTGAAGATGAAGTCATGATGGGGAAGATGCTATGAAAACAGAACGTTTTACGCTGAAAAATATCCCACTACTCCTGATTGGAGAACCTTCCCGGAAGGTATATCTTTATGTCCACGGAAAGAATGGCAGCAAGGAGGAAGCCCTTGATTTTGCCGAGTTGGCTTGCCCGGCAGGATATCAGGTTCTTGCTGTTGATTTGCCCGAACATGGAGAGCGCAGGGGCAGCTCCGAGAAGCTGCTGCCGTGGGTGGCGGTTCCGGAGTTGGAAGCGGTTTATTCCTATGCCGCAGAGCGTTGGAAGAATGTTTCGCTGCGGGCTACAAGTATCGGAGCCTGGTTTTCCATGTTGGCCTTACAGGAAAAGCCTTTACGGAGTGCTCTTTTGCTCTCACCAGTGGTAGATATGGAGGATCTTATCACCAATATGATGCAGTGGGCAAATGTGAGTGAGGCCCAGTTGAAAGAAGTAGGGGAGGTTTCCACGGATTTCGATGAGACGTTGTCGTGGCAGTATCTCTGCTGGGTGAGGGAGCATCCCTACCGCTGGAAAGTGCCCACGCAGGTGCTCTATGGCGCAAAGGATAACCTGACTTCCAGGGCAGTGCTTGAGCAGTTCAAACAACAGACAGGTGCGCATCTGACCATCATGGAAGAAGGAGAACACTGGTTCCATACCGAGCTGCAATTGGCTGTTCTGCAGGAATGGGAGCGAGCACATATCTGAAAGAAGAGGAGAGAGGAACATGAAGATCGAACCCAGAACGTTCACACTGCCCAACGGGGAAGTGCTGGCGGTACGCAGCGTATCTGCCGCAGATGCAGAGACATACTGTAAATTCAAGAACACAACGTATCGTGAAACTCATTTTCTTGCACGCGATCCGGAAGAAGGCCATTATGAGCTGGAGAAGGTTCGGAATGGTCTGGCAGCCTGTGAGGAAAGTCCCGTCAACTTTGAAGTGGGCGTGTTCGATGGGGAAGAACAGGTCGGCGACGTGGCTGTCTGCTGCGTCAAGAATGCCTTGAAGACCCGGCACCGTGCGGTTATGGGCATCTCCATCGAACAAAAATATTGGGGCTGCGGCCTTGGTCATTTTCTGATGCAGCTGGCTGTGGACCAGACCCGCGCCAACGGCTTCGAACAGCTGGAACTGGGGGTGTACAGCGATAACGCCCGTGCCATCCATCTCTATGAGAAGGTTGGGTTTGAGCGCTATGGCATCCAGCCCCGGGCCTTTAAGCTGAAAGACGGCACCTACCGGGATGAGATCATCATGGTGAAGATGCTGTGACCTGAAAAGGATAAAATAAAATCTCCCACTGACGGGGTTCGATGTCGTCAGTGGGAGATTTTTATCGTTTTACGGTCAAACCGTGAAAACCTCAGATTTTGGCCTCGCTGTTGTGCTCAGCCTTTTTGTAAGCAGAGAAGGAGTGGAACACAATGTTCAGACCCAGAACGATCAGCAGAACAGCCAGGATCAGCTGCAGGCCGTTGGCAATGAACACGGCACCCCAAGTGGTCTCGCCAGCAGGAATGCTGACAGAAGCGGCGGTGCTGATGGCCTTGACCATGGCGATCAGGCGCTGCACCAGAGCGGTGAAGGTGACGCACAGCATGATGATCAGCGGGGGGAACAGCATCTTGTTGCTGCGGCCGGTGACCTTCAGGAAAACGCACAGGGTAGCCAGAACCAGAGCGCTCAGCAGCTGGTTGGCGGAGCCAAACAAGGGCCAGATGTTTGCGTAGCCGATCTTGGTCAGCAGGAAGCCGAAGGCCAGAGTGAGGAAGGTGGAGAAGTAGACATTGCAGAACAGCTTGCGCCAACCCTCAGCGTGCTCCATGTCGTCCACACTGAACAGCTCCTGGAAGCTCATGCGGCCGATACGGGCCACAGCATCCAGACTGGTCAGGGCCAGAGCGGAAACACACATCGTCATAAAGACAGTTGCTGCATAAGCGGGAACGCCGAACATCTCAAAGAAACCGGCAACACCACGGCTGAAGATCTGGAACGGGGTACCTGCAGCGGGGGTGCCGTCCGCAGCAGCGGCAGCACCGGCAACGCACAGGGCCAGAACAGCCAGCAGGCTCTCCAGGATCATTGCGCCATAGCCAACCTTCAGCATATCCTTCTCGTTCTCAACGGTCTTGGAGGAAGTACCGGAGGAGACCAGGCTATGGAAGCCGGAAACAGCACCACAGGCAACGGTGACGAACAGGATGGGGAACATGGTACCCAGCTTCTCGTTGGTGAAGCCGGTGTAAACGGGCAGATTCATGGTGGGGTGTGCAACGACCAGACCAACCACAGCGCCTGCGATCATGGCAACAAACATGAAGGTGGTCATGTGGTCCCGGGGCTGCTTCAGCAGCCACATGGGAAGCACGGCGGCAAAGAAGATATAAACGAAGGTGATATAGCTCCATGCGGCCTTGCCCAGGATGATGGGCAGATTTGCGCCAATGACAAAAGACAGCACGATGAAAACGATGCTGATGACGCTTTCCTTCCAGCCGGAGAAGTTGAACTTCTTCTGGATCAGGCCAAAGACCACAGCGAAGACCATGAACATGATGGAGACCATGCCGGCAGCGCCGTTGGTCTGAGCAGCGTCCACCAGAGCGCCGTCCGCGCCATAAGCATTGAAGGTACCGGCAACCATGTCAGCAAACGCTGCAATAACGATGCCGCAGAACAGCCAGCAGAACAGCAGGAACAGCTTGCGGCCCGTCTTGCCGATATACTTTTCGATCAGCATACCCATGGACTTGCCGTCATTCTTTACAGAAGCATACAGAGCGCCGAAGTCGGTAACAGCACCAAAGAAGATGCCGCCCAGCAGGACCCACAGCAGAACAGGCAGCCAGCCAAAGGCAGCAGCCTGAATGGCACCAGTAACAGGGCCGGCACCTGCAATGGAGCTGAACTGATGTGCAAAAACGGTCCAGCCGTTGGTGGGAACGTAATCCCGGCCGTCCTCATGGACGACCGCAGGGGTCTTGGCGGTGGGGTCGATGCCCCACTTGTTTGCCAGCCAGCGTCCGTAGAGGGTGTAAGCACCAAACAGACACACGGCTGCGATCAAAACGATGACCAGCGTGTTCATTTCTTTTACCTCTTTCCTTTGCTTTTCATGCGGCAAAGAGGTCACGCTGTGGCTCCTTTGCCTGAAAATTGTGTATACTTTATCCCCATTTTCATAATTTGTCAATATATTTCGGAGCAGTTCAGAGGATGTGCTAATTCGACAGAAAATCCGGCAAGAAATTTTAGGTGATTTTATTTCACTTGTGAAAAGAAAAAAACTGTTGACGTGCTGAATTGAAAACGATTCACGCAAAAGACTTGACTTTCGCACTTTCGTGTGCTAAAGTGATAACATGATATGATTCTTTCTGTCAGAAGTTCCGGCGTTTGCCGCAGAGGAGACCGCAATGACTGAGAAAAATTCCAGAAAAAACGAGACCGTAGATGCATTGTTCGATGCCATCCTGAGCCTTGAGAGCCGGGAGGAGTGTTATGCTTTTTTTGAGGATCTGTGCACAGTAAAGGAAATCTCCGATATGGCACAACGGCTGGAAGCGGCAAAGCTGCTGCTTGGCGGCCGCACCTATGACCAGATCGTGAAAGAGGTAGAGATCAGCACGGCGACCATCAGCCGTATCAATCGCTGTATCCAATACGGAACCGGCGGTTACCAGAGCGTAATTGAAAAGATCTCTGCACAGGAGAAAAAGCAGTAACGGCTGCACGGCAGGGGACATAGGATGGGGTACACCTTATATAGAAAGGATGAGTCCCCTATGGCAACGATCAATTGTCCCACTACGTTGGAATGTCCGGCCCTGCCCCGTGTTACTCTGAGTCAGGCTGTAATCGATCTGATGGAAAGTATCGCGCTGCAGGAAAGTGCTCTGAGCCACATCCTCTGCGCCGAGAGCCAGAAGATGAAAACCGCACTCGCCATGAACGAGATCGACCTGTGCAAGCTGCTGGAAGTGAACGATTCGGCCACCAACATGGTGCACGCCGTGGCAAATCTGGAGCTGGTGCTGAAGGAAAAGCTGGAGTTTATCTCCAATAACCTCTATTATCCCTCCGCTGATAACGGCGCTGCAGCCCAATAAGCCTGCATGACCCCCTGCCTGTCCGCATTCTGGCGGGCAGGCATTTTGCGTTTTAAGGCCAGATTGTGACCGATTTGTATAAAAAGAATAAAAACGATTTGTTGGAATTGCTGAAAGCGCAATTCTGTGCTATACTATACCGTGTATATGTGTGAAAGAGAGGAAAACGAACTTGCAGCACTATGACGTGATCTTATTTGACGTGGACGGAACCCTGATCGATTCCGCCCCCGGCATCCTGAATACACTGGAAGAAGTTTTTACCAAGATGGGCGTGGATGTCACCCATGTGAACCTGCGGCGCTATCTGGGGCCGCCGCTCCGCAAGAGCTTTGGAGAGCATTTTTCTGACCCTGCAAAAATCGAGGAGGCCACCGAGCTCTATCGGGAGAGTTACCGCGAAAAGGGTAGCCATGAGGGTACGGCCTACCCCGGTGCGGCAGAGATGCTGCGCCGCCTGAAGGAGGCAGGATTTGTGCTCTGCACCGCAACCTCCAAGCCGACTGTGGTGGTGACCCCCATTCTGGAAGAACAGGGACTGGCCCCTTACTTTGATTTCATCGGCGGCGCGTCCATGGATGAGAGCCGGGATACCAAAACGGAAGTGGTGCGCTATGTTCTCACCCAGCCCTGTGTACAGGGCAAGCGGGTGCTGATGGTGGGTGACCGCAACGATGATATGCGCGGTGCTGCTGATTGCGGGCTGGATGCCGCCGGTGCCCTGTATGGCTACGGCAGCAGGGAAGAACTGGAGCCCTTTGGCCCGGTGCTGCTGGCGGAAAGTTGTGAAGAACTGACGGACAAGCTCCTGGCCTGCCGTGCAAACGGTTGAACGATAGGATAAGTGGTGAATATAACATGAATCATAAGAATCAATCGGACAAACAGTCTATGACATCGCTGCAGCGGCAGGCCGTTCTGGTCTGTGTGGTCTGCGCACTGGCGGCTTTGCTGACCGTAGGCATCACCCTGACCCTGCTCAAACGGGGAAAACCGGAAACGCCCGGCACACCCGTAGACTCCGTGCCGACGGACACCACCGGGGACGGTGAAGGCACAGATCTTGCCAATCACTATCAGATCGATAATACCTCCAGCGCTCTGCTGACTGAAACAGCGGATGCGGGCACGGAATATCTGGACAGCACCCTGTTTCTGGGAGACTCCAACACCGTGCGTCTGTATAACAACGGCCTGATCTCCTTGCAGCAGTTCTGCGCCAAGGAGGGCATTGGCACCCAGGTGGCCCTGAACGAAGGGATCGTCACCTTTAAGAATGACACCACCCACTACACCATCGCACAGGCGGTGGCAAAAATGAAGCCCCGCCGTGTTGTGATGACCTTTGGTACCAACGACACCGGCATGGAGGTGGCTGATTTTATCAGTAACTATACCGCGCTGGTGCAGGCCATTCAGGAGGCTTACCCCTACACCGATATCATCGTGAACACGGTGCCTCCCATCCCGGAGAATCACTCCAATTACCCCCACATGGATCAAGCCAAGATCGATGATTTTAACATGGCACTGCTCAACATGTGTGAACAGCTGGGGGTCAGATTTCTGAATACGGCGGAGGTCCTCAAGGGAGAAAATGGCTACGGCCAGCTGGATTACTACACGGACGGTGATATCCACCTCAAGAGCGCTGGTCTCAAGGCTGCGCTGAACTATCTGCGCACCCACGCCTACCAGACCGAGGATCGCCGCCCGGACACCAATAATATTCCCACCCGCACACTGGAATATGTATCCAACCCCAGCTCGGCGGTGCAGGCCCCCAGCTCGGAAGAACCCGCTTCTTCCAGCGAGAGTGAAAGCGTCAGCAGCTCTGAAACTGCCAGCGTCAAGTTTGAGGCCCGTTATCAGGTGGAAAAGAGCGGCGGCACCCTGAGCTGTGGAAATGAGAGTGGCAAGACCAGCCTGACATACGGCATCACAGATGCATCCCAGTCGCTGACTGTCACGGCCACCCCTGCGGAGGGCCATGTGTTCGTCAAGTGGAGCGACGGCGTGACCAGCAAGACCCGTACCGATACCGGCTTCAAGCAGAATCTGGACGTGACAGCCGTGTTTGCAGCTGCTTCCGTTCACATCTCGGAAGGCAAGGCTTCCGCCGGCTCCTATGTCTTTAAGGCTGCGCTGGAGGGCAAATATGCCAAGAGTGAAAACCTGCATTGGTTCGCCAACGGTCAGGAAGTGAAGGAGGCCGCAGGCCAGACAACGGTCACTGTGTCCACTTCAGCCATCACCAGCGGCAGCTATAAGATCTATGCGGTGGTCGTGTACAACGACTGCGCCGTGGTCAGCAATGCGCTGACCATCACGGTCAGCCCGGAGCACGCTTCCGGCTCAAGCTCCGGCAGCTCTTCTACTTCTTCCGGCAGTACATCCGCGTCCTCTTCGGAGAGCGGCAAGTCTGAGAGCACTTCTTCCAGTGCTTCCACCTCCGAGAGCACGAGCAGCAGTTCTTCCCACAGCACGGCGGAAAGCGAGAGTAAGAGCGAATCCAAGAGCGAGAGCACCTCTTCTTCTCACAGCAGCTCTGAGAGCAAGGCGGAGAGCACTTCGTCCTCCAGCAGTGCTGCCTCTGAGAGCAAGACGGAATCCAAGGAGCAGACCAACAGTGAATCGGGTTCCGCTTCGGTTGAAAATGATATTGAACCTGCAGAAGGGGCTTCCGCTTCCACCGAAGCAGAAGCCAGCCGGTAAACCTTTTTCTGTCTGCCTGCATAGGCTGGGCAGAAGGGAGGGAGCCGGATGTTCTGTGAAAAGATCAAGATCCCCGGGCTGCCCGGTGAGGGAACTGTGACAGATGGCAGTGTGGATTGGTATGAGATGGACTGGGAGAATGTGGACAACGGCGTGACCGAGGAACAGATGCCCAGAAATGTTGACAGACCCTGCGCCGCACAAGATCAGTGCGCGGACAATTCCCCGGTGCAGACCGATGATGAAACCTATGAGATAGTTCAGGAATAACCGGAAGCCAGCTCTGCCGGGGCGGGGCTGGCTTCTCGCTGTTCTTTTGATCTGGGAAAAATTCCCCGGTGATCGGGGACAAGCGTCCCGGAAAATGACACAAGCATGAAAGAGGGGTAATGAACCATGGCAAAATACTACTGTGTTCTGTTTGATGCAGACAACACGCTGCTGGATTTTGATGCAGCGGAAAACAAGGCGCTGGCTGACACCCTGCGGGAGTACGGCATTGAGCCGGATGCCGAGACGGTGCAGACCTACCGCACCATCAACGAGGAGCTCTGGCGGCAGCTGGAAAAGGGCCAGATCCGCCGGGATAAGCTGATGGGGGAGCGGTTCACCCGCTTTCTGAAGGCAGTGAATGCCGCAGGCAACGGTGTGGAGATGAACAAATTCTATCTGGATCAGCTCTCTACCCACCCTGACCTAACATCTCCCAACGTGCTGGACGTGCTCCGGGAGCTTTCCGAAGTGGCAACACTGGCTGTTGTGACCAATGGCTTTGACCGGGTGCAGAGCCGCCGTGTGCGGGAATCCGGCATTCTGGATTTTGTGGAGGATGTGTTCGTTTCTGAAAAAATGGACAGTGAAAAGCCCAACCGCAAGATTTTTGATGCCGCGCTCCGTGCGCTGGGCGTGGAGAACCGTGAGCACGTGCTGATGGTGGGCGACAGCCTGAGCAGTGATGTGCAGGGCGGTGTGAACGCCGGGCTGGATACCTGCTGGTATAACCCCAACCACGCCGAGAATCCCGGCAAGGTCGTGCCTACCTATGAGATCAGCAGCCTGGAAGAGCTTTATCCGCTGGTGATGGAGCCGGAGGAGCTGGCCAATGTGGGCCTGAAGAATCGCCGCCACCAGCTGTAATGCTGTGCGGCCTGTGTGAGAGATTGGAAAACGAACAATGCTGATACATTTGGAAAAGCTGGGCAAGAGCTTTGGCGAGAAGATCGTCCTGCATGATGTCACGGCCAGTGTCGAACGGGAGGACCGCATCGGCATCGTGGGCCAGAACGGCGCAGGCAAAACGACCCTGCTGAAGATCCTGACCGGCGAATATACGGACTACGAGGGTGAGTTCAGTGTGACCCATGGTGTGACGCTGGGCTATCTGGAACAGAATGCAAAGCTCGACCCCACGTTGGATATCTACGGCGAGATGCGCTCCTGCTTTGCCCATGTGCTGGATGCCATGGCTCAGATGCAGATCCTGGAGCGCAGAATGGCCGCCAGCCCGGAGGATGCCTCTCTGCTGGAACAGCACGATGCCTTGCAGAACATCATTGATGCCGCCGACGGCTACAATATGGATGTCAACATCAAAAAGGTGCTGTCCGGTATGGGCTTTGCACAGGATACCTGGACAAAGAACATCGCTGTGCTTTCAGGCGGTGAGCTGACGCGCCTTCGTCTGGCAAAGCTGCTGCTGGAAAAGCCGGATGTCCTGATCCTGGACGAGCCCACCAACCACTTGGATTTTGCTACCATGGAATGGCTGGAGAATTACCTCAAGGGCTATTCCAGTGCCGTGCTGGTCGTCAGCCATGACCGCTATTTCCTGGACAATATCTGTACCAGGATCTGGGAGGTCTCCTTCCAGACCATGACCACTTATAAGGGCAACTTCTCAGCCTATCTGCCCCAGAAGGAAGCTGCCGATGCCCTGCGCCAGAAGCAGCACGATGCAGATGTAGCACTGGCTGAAAAGCTGCAGGATTATGTTGACCGCAACCTTGTGCGCGCTTCCACCACCAAGATGGCCCAGAGCCGCCGCAAACAGCTGGAAAAGCTGGAGATCACGGAAGCGCCAAAGGATGAAACGAATCAGCTCAAGTTCCGCTTTGAGTATGATGTGGAGCCGTGGAACGAGTTGGTGCTGATGAAGAACCTGACCATCAGGATCGGGGAGCGCACCCTGCTGGAACCCTTTACCTACACGGTCTGCCGGGGCCAGCGGCTGGTGATCGCAGGCCCCAACGGTGCGGGCAAATCCACCCTGATGCAGGTGCTGGATGGTAAGCGCCGCCCCTCCGGCGGCATGGTACGGCTGGGTACGGGAGCCCGGCCCAGCATTTTTGCCCAGCAGCAGAACCGTCTGGGACAGGGCAGGGTCATTGATGTCATCTGGAACAAGTACCCCCGCATGACCGAGCTGGAGGTGCGCAGCCACCTTGCAAAGC
>ERZ1026864.1729-NODE-1729-length-10720-cov-9.900234_pt1 | contig 10720 bp, 7 predicted proteins | sample MGYA00380162_ERZ1026864 | MGnify/ENA primary metagenome ERZ1026864 (study PRJEB33269, sample SAMEA4719798) | human gut metagenome | biome: human-associated habitat; feature: organic feature; material: feces | place: Cameroon | collected 2013-10 ... | reverse complement strand
TGTGTATAAGAGACAGTCTGTGATGTGTCCTGATTTTTTCATTTTTCCTTCCTGTCAGCAAGAATAATCTGAATAAATGAAAGCAGCGCAACGATTATAAGAATCGCGTAAGAAACTGCCGCTGCATATCCAAACTGCGGATTGTACTTGAATGACAAATCGTATATGTACTGCGAAATTGTGATTGTCGCGTTTCCAGGTCCGCCGCCAGTCAAATTCTTTACTTCATCGAAGAGCTGCAAAGTTCCGTTAGTTGACATGATTGCTGTAAGAAGAACAACAGGCTTTAACTGCGGAAGCGTTATTCTAAAGAATGTCTGGACTGTTGAAGCTCCGTCGATTCTTGCAGCCTCGTAAATGCTGTATTCAATTCCCTGAAGTCCCGCAAGAAAAAACACGGTGTTGTATCCAGTCCATCTCCAGGTAATCGTAAAAATTACAATGACCTTTGCCCACACAGGATGAGTGAGCCAGTTGATTGGCTGAGAAATAAAATGGTGGTTTACTAGCAGAACGTTTACAAGTCCGTCCAGCGCAAAAAGAGATTTAAAGATAAGGGCGGAAGCTACAAGTGAAGTCGCGCACGGAAGAAAAATTATAGTTCTAAAAAGCCCCTTGAATTTCAGTTTTTTGTCATTAAGAATACAAGCTAGAATAATGGCGATAAAAAGCATTATTGGAACTTGAAAAGCAAAATATATAATTACGTTTTTCAGAGAAGCGATAAATTTCTCATCCTGAAAAAGCCTGACGTAGTTTTTAATTCCGCAGAAACTTAAATTGTTTCCAACTCCAGACTGAAGTGAAAGAATAAAAGCCCTGACCATCGGAATAAAGCTAAAAAGAAAAATCAAAAGCGAAGCGGGCATTACAAAATACCATCCGGCAATTTTGTATTTGCGCTCAAGCGATTTACTTTTCATATTTGCACCTCTGAAAAAATAAAGCCGCAAGACAAGAATGTTTTGAAGTTTGCTTCTGTCCTGCGGCTGGCTTTGTCAATTAAAGACCCATAAGGAATTTAACTTGCTTTTCAGCTTCTTCTATTCCCTGGTCAATGGTTTTCTTTCCTGTAAGAATGTCGCTTACAACAACTCCAATCGCGTCTCTTGCTTCGTAGTTGTAAACTCCGTATTTTACCTGCGGAATTTTTCCGGCGTAGTCAACAATGTCCTTGTAGATTTTCTGGCCTGCAAAGAAATCATTTGGCTGGTCATAGACAGAAGTCTTTGATGCAGGAAGCCATGTTGCAATTGCTCCAGAAGTTGGAAGAATTGTTTCGTAAAGTTCTGTGCTTCCGGCAAAAGTCTTGTTCAAGAAGTCGCAGGCAATTTCGGCATTCTTTGAGCTTTTCATAACCATCCAGCTTGAGCCGCCCTGGTTTGAATAGTTTGTTGCGCCAGGAATGTTGTCGAGCCTTGGTGTGTTTACAACTGCCCATTTTCCTTTCTGTGCCGGCTGATTTGTGATTGAACCTGCAATCCAGCATCCGTTGATAGTTGCCGCAACCGAGCTATTCTGAATGCTTGCGATGTATGCGTTCCAGTCAGAAACTGTAATGCAAACGCCTTCCTTTATCATTTCTGAATAAACTGAAACAGCTTCCTTAAGCGCCTCATTTCCGACCATAGAAGGATTTCCGTTCTCGTCAAAAACCCATTTTCCCGCGCTCTGAAGCATAATGAAAATACAGTCAGGTTCTGTTCCTACATAAGAAAGAAGCGGAACACCGGCTTTTGCCTTTACAATTTTTCCAAGCTCAAGGAACTGTCTCCAGGTTATATCGTTGAAGTCGGAAGGCTTGAGTCCGGCTTTTTCAAGAATGTCAGTTCTGATGAATGTAGCTGTTGCTCCGTTGTCAAATGGAACTGAATAGTGCTTGCCTTTGAACTCTCCGTAGCCAACCTTGAACTGCGCGAACTGGCTTATGTCAACTTTTCCGTCCAAAGGATAAAATGCGTTCGGATAGTTTGATATATTTTTCTGCATTGCTGTGTCCTGGCAAAGGATGATGTCAGGAAGTGATTTTGTGTCATTTGCTGAAAGTGAAGTAATAAGTTTCTGCTGCAAGTCTGCCCAAGGTGTTTCAACTACATTTACTTTAACATCTGGATGTTCCCTCTGGTATATTTCAGCTGCTGTGTTCATTGCGTAAATATTGAACTGCGGATCCCAGCACCAGACTGTAAGCTGCTTTTCCTGCTCAGCCTTGCTGCATCCTCCCATGAAAAATAAGCCGGCTGAAACTACAGCCGCGGTCATAATTTTATAAACCAATTTCATAAAAATTTCCTCCTAGTGATAAAACGAAATTCGTTGTGTTAACGTTAACGAGATTAATTATAGGAGCACAAAATTTAATCTGTCAAATTTTCTAATATCCAAATGGGCAACGGTTGCGCATTCGTTCTTCCGCCAAGTTGCATTTATGTGATTCTGATTTACAATCGGCATTGTTAAGAAAAAACACTATTTAGCTTGAGGTGAATATGAAAAGAGTTTGGGAGAATCCAGAAATACAATCAGTAAACAGGCTGCCAATGAGAAGCCCGCTTGTTCCTTATGAGTCGTCGCAAAAGTCGCAGATTGAAGCTGCCCTAGGACCTGAATCCTGTGAAGTGCCTACAAGCTCCTTCTTTAAAAGCCTGGACGGAGAATGGGACTTTTGCTTCTTCGATTCCCCGGAACATGAGCCGGACGAAAAGACTGAGTGGCAGAAGATAAAAGTGCCTCTTTCCTGGACAATGCAGGGCTTCAGCTCTCCGCATTACACGAACATCCAGATGCCGTTTGACTGCGTGCCTCCGTTTGTGCCGCAAAAGAATCCCACTGGCTATTATAAGCTGAATGTGAGCTTGCCCGAAAAATGGAATGGCCGCCGTATAGTTCTGCATATCGGCTCTGCGGAAAGCGTTGCGATTGTATACGTGAACGGAACTGAAGCCGGCGTTTCAAAGGACACAAGGCTTCCTTGCGAATTCGACATAACTGATTTCATAAAAGGCTCGTCCGCTGAAATTGTTATAAAGGTTGTGCGCTGGTCAGACGCCTCCTATGTTGAAGACCAAGACCAGTGGTGGTTCGGCGGAATCCACAGAAGCGTCTACCTCTACTCAACTGAAAAAGTTTTCATTCAGGATGCAAAGGCGTTGACATACATTGACTTTTCAGGCGAAGAGCTGAAGGGCGTGATTCCACTTGAAGTCGCCATTGCAACATCGCAAGCCAAGTACAAGACACAGACAGAAGTGGACAAGATGCACTTTGATGTGGAATACAAAGTCTGCCGCATTGAAGGAACTCCATCAACAGGAATCCCAGGAAAAGAAGTGGCGTCCGGCAAAATTCCGTGCAGCCTCGATGTGCGCAACACCCTTTCGCTTGCAAAGAAAGACATTGTAATTGAAAAGCCTGCTCTTTGGACTAACGAAACGCCGTCGCTTTATCTTGTAACTGTAAGTCTTCTGGAAAAGAACGGAAGGCATATAGAAAGCTCTTCATTTACAGTTGGGTTTAAGTCCGTGGAAATAAAGCGGCGCGAGCTGCTGTTCAATTCCAAGAAAGTCTACATCCACGGAGTGAACCGCCACGAGCACAACGAGTCCAATGCCAAGACTCTTTCCACTGCGGAAATGGTTCACGACATAAAGACTCTCAAGAAATACAACTTCAATGCGGTGCGCACCTGCCATTACCCGGACGATGAACGCTGGTACGAACTTTGCGACCGCTACGGAATCTACATCCTTGATGAGGCGAACATCGAAAACCACGCATACTATGATGTTATGAGCCGCAGCGAGGAATGGCTCAACTCATATATCCAGAGAGTGCAGCGAATGGCAATCCGCGACAAGAACCACGCCTGCATCTTCGGCTGGTCTTTAGGAAACGAAAGCGGCAACGGACAGAACCACTGGGCAACAGCCGCCTGGCTTAGAGGCTACGACAGCACGCGCATTGTGCATTACGAAGGCTTTGTGCGCCCGCAGATTCATCAGGGAGACTTCACTCTTGACTGCCTTGCAAACGGAAAACAGCTTACCGACCTCATTGCCCCGATGTATCCGAGCATCGACCTGATTGTAGACTATGCCACAAAGCGCGACGACTGGCGGCCTTTAATCATGTGCGAATATTCCCACGCAATGGGAAACGCAAACGGAAGCCTTGCAGACTACTGGAATGCGATTGAGTCAACCCAGGGGCTTCAGGGAGGCTTTATCTGGGACTGGATAGACCAAGGAATAGCAGCCTATGCCCCGGAAGGAAAGCTTGGTGAAAGTAAGGGTGGAAAATACTGGAAGTACGGAGGTGACTTTGAAGATAGCCCTTGCGACTACGACTTTTGCCTTAACGGACTGAACTTCCCTGACCAGACCCCTAAGCCTGCAATGGAAGAATGCCGCCGTCTTTTTGCACCTGTACGCCTTAAAGCCATCCATGCCGCCCAGGGAATCTTTGAAGTAAAAAGCAAGGCTTTCTTTGTTCCGCTGGACTTTTTAAGCTTAAAGTGGTCATGCCTAGTTGACGGAACTGCAAAGGCATCGGGTGAGATTCCGCTTAAAGAACTTCTCCCTGGAAAAACAATGCATATTGAGCTTCCTCAAGTGTGTGAGTGCGTGCTTAACGCAGACAGCCGTGCTGAAATAGTGTTCCATGCCGACTTTGTTTATGCAGAACAGACACCTTGGGCTTTAAAAGGCGAACTGTGCAGTTCAGACGAAGAACTGATTTGCGCCGGCCGGACTTGCTTTGCAGACAGCGCCTCTTGCGTTTCCGCGGAAGCTGAGCAGCTTGCCTTGAGCCTTGCGCCTGCAGTGTTCCATGCCTACACCGAAAATGAGGGAATAAAAGCCCTCTACGACAAAGTTGACAGCGACAATGTGCCCGGCTGCTTTATCGGAAAGCCTACTAAGCTCTGGATGGACTGTGCGCTTGACAAGTCCCATGGCGTAAAAGACTCGCATGGTGTATTCCATATAGTTTCAGAGAAGGATGGAAAGAAGTTTGACTTTGGAACTTGCTCTTGCGCTATAAAGAAGGCATGGCAGGAAGACAATTCATTCATGGAAATATGCGCTGACTTCAGCCTGAACAGTACAGTGCCGGAATATCCACGTATTGGTCTTGAAGCTTCTGTTAGCAGCGCATTTACAAAGGCAAAATGGTACGGATGCGGTCCCCACGAATGCTATAGCGACAGAAAGTATTCCGCGCTCAAAGGCTTGTACGAAATGGACATAAAAGACCTTGAGGTGCCTTACATTGTTCCGCAGGAAAACGGACTAAGGTGCGGCGTAAAGTACCTTGAGCTTTCAGGAGGCGGAAAGACACTGCACGTACAGTCGGACACAGAATTCAGCTTTAGCCTCTTGCCGTACACAGCTCAGGACTTGTACAAGTGCCACCACACAAGCGAGCTGGTTGACCTGTCCAAAGGAAGTGAAGGCAAGTGGATTCTAGTAATAGACGCCGCCCACCGAGGAGTAGGAACAGGAGCCTGCGGTCCGGACACCCTTGAGCAGTACCGCGTCCGCCCCGGCACATACAAGCTGAACCTAAGAATCTGGTAACCTTGTCATTGTTGAACAGGGGAATCCCATGCAATAGAGCTTTGGGGCAATCCCTAAGATGACAAAGCGTAAACATTTATTATATTTTATTTGCGTGCATGGAATACCTATGTTATAATTCTTAGCGTGAAGAGAAAGAAAGTCAGCTTGAACAGCACAGTAATAACAATCTCGCAAATCTGCCCGTGCAGGAGTTCCTCCTTTTGGAATATCCTCACGGGCTGTTTTATTTAAGGGGCGTAGCAACCCCGCATTTTCGCCAAACCAAAGGAGGTTTTAATGGCTAAAAAGTATGTCTGGAGCATTGTGCTCAGACCAAACCCATTTACACAGGACAATGACCGCGACCAGCTTGCGGACGTTGTGCCTGCCGCGGCAAAGCGCGACGAGGACATTGCGGATGCGATTGTTGCAGAAGGAAGCGAAATCAAGAAGGAGACAATTCTGAATATCCTTTCGCTTAGGAACAAAAAAGTCTTTGAGTATGCTCTTTCCGGCTGTACTTACTCAAACGAAGTGGGAAGCCTTTCGCCAAGGGTTTCAGGAGTATTCGAGGACATAAACTCCGTGTTCGACACTGCGCTACACAAGTGCTCGTTCGACATCATGCCTTCCGCCAGCCTGCGCGCTGAAACTTCCAAAATCAGTGTAAAGGTAACTGGATGCAAGGATTCAGGAGGAGCGGTAATCGGAGCGGTTACCAATACGCTTACAGGCAACAAGGATGGCACTGTTCAGATTGGAGACGATGTCATCATCGAAGGTGAAAAAATCAAGATCCAGGACGAATCCGATACAGAGCAGGGAGTGTTCTTTGTTGACATGGAAGGCAATGAGCACCGGGTAACCCGCAAGCTCACCGCAAACAAGCCGTCCCGGCTCATAGCCCGCGTTCCGTCAAGCGTAGCCGAAGGCAATGTTTCGCTCATAATCAGAACAAGGTATACAGGAAGCAGTGTAAATATCTTAAAGAATTTACGTGAACTCCGATATGCCTATGAACTAAAAGCAGTAAAGGCTTAGCAGTTTAAGTCTACCAATTCTCTATGTACTGTTCATAGCGACCTGCTATGGACTGTGCATAGAGTTCGCTATGGGATGTCCACAGAGCACTCTATGAGGTATCCATAATGGACGCTATGGAGTGTCCATAGAGAGCTACTATAGACACTCTATAGAAATCACTATCTTTTTATAATATCCTAAATTTGCCGTTCACTCTCTTTATGCTTATCTTTTTAGTAATACCTATCATATTAACTAAGGAGGAATGCTATGAAAGCAACCGTTTTATTTTCCGCGCTGGCTTTGGCTGGCTCTCTTGGCTTTGCCCAGAATTATCCTACCGCAGAGCAGACCGTGCCCGACGTGATGGGCTGGATGAAAGGATTTCCGCCGTCTCAGGAAAAAACGCTTCATGCTTCGGACGGATCGTTCTTTGAGTTTCCGGCTTTGCGCTACAGCGTGAACCACATGAGGGAGTTTTTTCCTACACGGAATGTCTCATCAGGCAATGGCAAAAAATATCAGCTAAAGACAAAGTTTGACCCGGCAATTGGAAACGTAACATTCACACCGTGGGATTCAGACAAGACGATGACTTTTGAAGAGTCGCTTGGTGCGAATTATACAGACGGAATCATAGTCATGCACAAGGGAAAAATCGTCTATGAAAAATACCCGGCAGGCTTAAAGCCGGACGGACTTCACGCGGCTATGTCGGTGAGCAAATCGTTTACTGGAACAATCGCTTCTATTCTTGTTGCTGAAGGCAAACTTGAGCCGTCAAAGAAAGTCGTTGAATACATTCCAGAGCTAAAGAATTCAGGCTTCGCGGATGCGACTGTCCAAGAGGTTATGGACATGACGACCGCGGTAAAATACAGCGAGGACTACAACAACCCGAACGCGGAAATCTGGGCTTACTCTGCGGCAGGAAACGTGTTCCGCCAGGCAGACTACACAGGCCCGCAGAATTACTACGAATACCTTGCAACTGTAAAAAAACTTCCTGATTCAGAACACGGAGACGCTTTCGGCTACAGAACCGTGAACACAGAGCTTCTTGCCTGGATTTGCTCGCGCGTAACAGGGCATGGGCTTGCTGATATGGTTTCCGGGATGATTTGGAAGCCTCTTGGCGCGCATTACGACGGCTACTATCAGGTTGACCCTTCTGGAATCGCGTTTGCAGGCGGCGGCTTTGACTTGAACCTTCGCGATATGGCGGCTTTCGGCGAGATGATGAGAAACGGCGGAAGGCTGAACGGCAGGCAGGTTATTCCTGAAATAGCTGTAAACTACATTGCGACAGGAGGCTCTTCCGATGAGTACAAGGCAACGTTTGCAAAAGGCGATTATCCGAAATTGCAGGGCTGGAGCTATCACAATATGTGGTGGATTACGAACAACTCGCACGGTGCATACATGGCGCGCGGCGTTCATGGGCAGGCAATCTACATTGATCCGGCGGCGCAGATGGTTATTGCGCGCTTTGCCTCGACTTACTACGCCTCGAACAAGTACATCGACCCGCTTTCAATTCCGGCTTACGAGGCTGTCGCGGAATATCTTTTGAACAAGTAACAAGTAGAATAAAATAAAAAACAAAGGGCATCCGTTTTGGGGATGCCCTTTTTGCTTTATCTTGCCATTCCCGCACTTGATGCGGGAACCTTTACGAATGGACTGCCGGAACAAGTCCGGCAATGACAGTCTGGTTGTGCCTACTTCAAGTTGACCATGCTCTTGTCGTAGTCTGTCGGCGGAACATAGCCCATAAGATTCATTATTGTTGCAGGCCAGGATGAGATTCCAAGTCCGTCGTTGAGCTTGGTGTTGTCGTATTCGCCCTTGTATTCAGGGTCATAGATGATTCCCGGTACCGGGTTGAGCGAGTGCGATGTCTTTGCCTTTGGCTCTCCGTCCTTGTCCTTCTTTACGCTGCCGTCCTTTGCGTGCTCGTACATATCGTCTGAGTTTCCGTGGTCAGCCGTGATGCACATGATTCCGCCGGCTTCCTCGATTGCCGCCTTCAATCTTCCAAGCTGAAGGTCCATGCCTTCCATTGAGCAGACCACCGCGTTGAATACGCCAGTGTGTCCGACCATGTCTCCGTTCGGGTAGTTCAGTCTGATGTGGTCGTACTTTCCGCTCTTGATTGCCTCAATAACCTTGTCGGTGATTTCAGCGCATTTCATCCAAGGACGCTGCTCGAACGGAACAACATCGCTTGGAACTTCAACATAGTCCTCAAGCTTTTCGTCGAACTTGCCCTGCTTGTTTCCGTTGAAGAAGTATGTAACGTGTCCGTACTTCTGGGTCTCGGAAATCGCCATGAGGTGAACGCCTGTCTTTGTGAGGTATTCGCCCATTGTGCGGTCAATTCTCGGAGGATTCACAAGATACTGGGCAGGAATGTGCGCGTCTCCGTCGTATTCCATCATGCCGGCATACTCAACGGCCGGAACACGCTTTCTGTCAAACGGAAGCTCGCCTCCTGCCGGTGTTTCAAACGCACGTGTCATCTCAAGGGCACGGTCTCCGCGGAAGTTGAAGTAGATTACGCTGTCGCCGTCGTTGATTGTTCCGACTGGCTTTCCGTCCTTTGCGATTACGAACTCATGCATATCCTGGTCAAGAACGCCCGGAACTTCGGCACGGTAGGTTTCGATTGCCTTTGTCGCAGAGTCGAACATACGTCCTTCGCCCAGAACGTGCGCCTTCCATCCGCGCTCAACCATGCTCCAGTCAGCGTTGTAGCGGTCCATTGTCATGTACATACGTCCGCCGCCGGAGGCAATCTGATAGTCGCAGCCTGCAAAGCCCGCAAGGAATTCTTCAAGCGGTGTGATGTAGTTCAGTGCGGAAGTAGGGTCAACGTCGCGTCCGTCAAGCAATGCGTGCACGCGGATTTTCTTTACTCCTTCCTTGTTCGCCTCTTCAATCATCGCCTTGAGGTGGTCGATGTGGGAGTGAACGTTTCCGTCAGATACAAGTCCTATAAAGTGAAGGGTTGAGCCTTTGCTGTTCACGTTCTTGATGAGCTTCTGCCAGGTTGCGTCCTGGAACATCTTGCCTGATTTGATTGACTCGCCTACAAGCTTAGCTCCCTGTGCGAACACGCGTCCGCAGCCCATAGCGTTGTGTCCGACTTCGCTGTTTCCCATGTCGTCGTCAGAAGGAAGTCCTACCGCTGTTCCGTGGGCCTTGAGCTTTGTGTGCGGACAGTTCGCCGTGAACCAGTCAAGGTACTTCATGCGGCTTGCCTTTACAGCGTCGCCCTCAACATATTTTCCGTAGCCAACACCGTCCATGATTACAAGAACCACAGGACCGCGGCGGCCTTTCCAGTTCGGATTTTTTTCCAAAGCATGCATTGTATCTGCCATATATAAAACCTCCATAAAGTTTTTGTACTAAGATAAATAGTCTTGGCTCTAGTATAGCGATTAGTGGGATTCATTACAATTGATAGGAATGATAGGAAAAGACGGACCAGGGCTTACGCATGATGTGAATTGATTAAGTTCTCAACCGCATTGATTCAGGTAAACTTTCAATTATGAAATGCAATTCATGCGCCGACGGTTATCTGATTGTAAAATCATCAAAAGACGGCTCAAAACACTTTCTTGCCTGCACAAACTACACCGCCAACGGAAAAGGCTGCGGCAACATAATCTGGAAAGAAGATTTTTACAGAATGGTGGGATATGATGAGGGAAGAAATAATAGGAAAACTTTTACATCCCATTAAATCCGATGAAAGAAAGGCTGAGCAGGTTCTCCATGATATTTCCATTCACACATATTATTACGACAAGTCTATTCTTGACGGATACACTCTGAAAATTCTCCGTGAAGAAATTGAAACTTCTTATAAGAACAAGCTTAAAGAAATCTACGAAAACCTTGAAAAAACTGATGATTTATCAGAATGAAAAAGGAGATACAAAAGTCGATGTTCTTTTTTGTGATGATAATATCTGGATGACGCAAGCGGCAATTGCTGAACTTTATCAGACAAAACCTCAGAATATTACCTAGCATATTAAAAATATTTATGAAGATGGCGAGCTTGAAGAAAATCGAAGGGGCTGTCCTAGAAGTTATTAACAGACTTCAAAAAGGGCGGCCTTTTT
>ERZ1026864.1721-NODE-1721-length-10735-cov-9.785487_pt1 | contig 10735 bp, 10 predicted proteins | sample MGYA00380162_ERZ1026864 | MGnify/ENA primary metagenome ERZ1026864 (study PRJEB33269, sample SAMEA4719798) | human gut metagenome | biome: human-associated habitat; feature: organic feature; material: feces | place: Cameroon | collected 2013-10 ... | reverse complement strand
CCAGCTGGTCGATCTTGGGCACCAGACCGCAGGTGGAAAGGCTGATGTTGCGCATTCCGATGTTCACGCCCTCCGGGGAGGAGATGTTCTCAAGAAAGCGCATGACCTCGTCAAAATTATCCAGCGGTTCCCCGATGCCCATGAGGACGATGTGGGAGATGCGCTCCCCGATGTCCTTCTGGGCGGTATAGATCTCAGAGCAGATCTCACCGGCTTCCAGGTTGCGCACCCGGCCTGCCTGGGTGGAAGCGCAGAAGCGGCAGCCCATCCGGCAGCCCACCTGCGTGGAGACGCAGACCGTGTTGCCGTAGTGGTAGCGCATGACAACGGTCTCGATGCAGTTGCCATCGGCCATCCGCAGCAGATATTTCACGGTGCCGTCCTTGGCTTCCTGCCGGCGCTCGATCTTGGGGGCAGCAATGTAAAACTGCTCTTCCAGCTTTGCCAGCAGGGTCTTGGGCTGGTCGGTCATGGCAGAAAACTCGGTGACCAGCTTCTGGTGCACCCAGTGGAAGATCTGCTTTGCCCGGAAGCCCGGCTGACCCATGGCTTTCAGCGCAGCGGTCAGCTCGGCCAGCGTCAGGGAAGAGATACAGCGTTTTTGTTCCATGGTATTCTCCTATGAATCAATACGAACCGGACGGCGGGTTCATTGCGTTTTCTGCATGGCGCAGAGGAAAAAGCCGTCCATCCCGGTGCGGGTGGGCACCGAAAGTGCCCCGTGCTCCCCCACTGTCATTCCGTCAGGGAACGCCACAGCGGGCCGGACCACCCGGAACTCCGGGTGGCGGGCAAGGAATGCCGCCATCTGCTCCTCGTTCTCAGCGGGGTCGATGGTACAGGTGGAGTAGACCAGCCGCCCGCCCGCTTTCAACAGAGCGGCTGCTGTGTCCAGAATGGACGACTGGGTGGCCAATAATTCATCGTGGCGTGCTTTTTCCAGCGTCTTATAGCGGATATCCGGCTTTTTTGCCAGAATGCCCAGGCCGCTGCAGGGGGCATCCACCAGAATGCGGTCTGCGGCGGGCAGCTTTGGGTTGGGGCGGGTGGCATCATTGCAGAGGGCGGTGACATGGGCAAAGCCCATCCGTTCCACAGCGCTCCGGATGAGCCCGACCCGGTGCTCTGCCACATCGCAGCTGTACAGTGCGCCCTGCCCCTGCATCTCCTCGGCCAGCAGCAGCGTTTTGCCGCCGGGTGCCGCACAGAGGTCGATCACGGTATCGCCGGGCTTTGCCTCCACACAGAGGGCTGCCAGCTGGCTGGCCTGCCCCTCCACATGGAAACAGCCCTCCTTGAAGAGCGGGTGCTCCGCCGGGCTGCCCTCAAACTTTGCCAGCACGCTGCCGGGCACAAGGCCGGGCTGCGCGCGCTTCACGCCGCTTTCCAGCAGTTTTTCACAGAGGGCCGCGGCATCCATTTTCAGGCAGTTGGCCCGCAGGCTGGTGCAGCCGCCGTCGGCGGTGTGGGTCAGGATGCCCAGAGCTTCCTCGGGGTAATGGGTGCGCAGAAACTCTGCCACATCCTGCCCCGCAGAGCCCAGCACCATGAGGCGCTGGGTCTCGTTCCGGAAGCGGGCAGTTTCCAGATCATAATTGCAGGCCTTGCGCAGGACGGCATTGACCAGCCCAGACGCACTCGCCTTTTTGAAGGTGCGGGTCAGCTTGACGGCCTCGTTCACCGCCGCCGACACCGGCACCTGCATATAGCGGGCCTGCGCCAGCGCGGCCCGCAGGATCTCGCGCACCTGCGGGTCCAGCCTGGCAAGGCCCTTGGGCAGGAACTGTTCCAGAATGAAATCCAGCGTGCCCTGATGTTCCAGCACGGTGTAGAAGATGGCACCGGCAAAGGCCTTATCCCGGCCCTCCAGTTTCTGGCGGCGGAGTTCGGCATCCAGCACAAGGTTTGAGAAGCCGTCCTGCTCCTGCCGGACCAGTGCAGCCACTGCCGCTGCCCGTGGATTGGCCGCCATCAGAGGGTATCCCCCGCTTTGAGGCGCAGACCGGCCGCAAAGGAGGTGCCATCCATCGGCTTTTTGCCCTCAGGCACCACATGGAGCAGCTGGACCGCGCCATCGGCACAGGCCACCGTCAGGGGCTTTGTGGAAAGCACCGTGCCGGGAGCCTCACCGTTGGAGGCAGCCACGCGGCACTCGGTCACCTTGACCTTTTTGCCGCCTGCGGTCACGAACCAGGCCATGGGCCAGGGGTTCATGCCGCGCACCCAGTTGTGGATGTGCGCGGCAGTATCGGTCAGCCTGAACTCTGCCAGCTCCTTGTCCAGCATGGGGGCCAGGGTGGCATTCTCATGCTGCTGAGGCTGGGGCTTGAGGGTGCCAGCTTCCATGGCGGGCACCGCCTCACAGAGGACGCGGGCACCCACGGCGGTGACCCGGTCGAACAGCTCGCCGCTGGTCTCCTCCGGGCCGATGGCGATCTTCTCGCAGACCAGCACATCGCCGGTGTCCAGCCCCTCGTCCATCTGCATGATGGAAACGCCGGTCTCGGTGTCGCCGTTCAGAACAGCCCACTGCACGGGGGCGCTGCCGCGGTACTTGGGCAGCAGGGACACATGCAGGTTGATGCAACCATACTTCGGAGCTTCCAGCACGGATTTGGGCAGGATGCAGCCGTAGGCCACCACCACGATGAGGTCAGGGGCCAGCGCCCGGATGTTGGCATCCTCGCTGCCGTCCCGCAGGGTGCGGGGCTGGAACACGGGAGTCCCATGCTCCAGAGCAACTTCCTTGACCGGGGGCGCGGTGAGCACCTGCTTGCGGCCCACCGGCTTATCCCGCCGGGTATACACGCCGCAGATCTCGTGACCGGCGGCATACAGGGCCTTCAGGCACTCTGCGGCAATATCCGGGGTTCCCATGAACAGAATGCGCATCAGTTGTTTCCTTTCGCTTCACGGGCAGCCTTTTTGCCCTCCTCGGTGTCCTCGTAGAAATACTCGCTGGACTCCATGATGGTAATGCCGTCCAGATGGTCATTCTCGTGCTGGATGCAGCGGGCCAGCAGGTCCTCGGCCTCCAGCTCGAACCAGTTGCCGTTGCGGTCCTGTGCACGCACCTTGACGGCAGCGGGACGGGTCACGGCACCGTTGTGGCCGGGGAAGGACAGGCAGCCCTCGTAGGCGGTCTCCTCCTCCTCAGAAACAGCCAGGATCTCGGGGTTGACGAAATCGATGAACTTGTACTCATAATCCTCGGGGATCTCCTCGGGGGCATCGGTGGTGTCCCACACCACGAAGACGCGGCGCAGCATCCCCACCTGAGGGCCTGCCAGACCCACGCCGTCGGCGGCGATCATCGTCTCCCGCATGTCATCCAGCAGGGTGGCAAGGCGGTCGTCAAAGTTGGTCACGGGGCGGCAGACCTTGTTCAGGATGGGGTCGCCCTCTTTTACGATATTGCGGATAGCCATAGTGGTACCTCCAAAATTTGTTGTGTTGTATTGTTGTGTTGTATCAGATATCCCCGTCCGAGTGCAGATCGACCACAACGGTGGCCTTGCCGGGCAGTTTTTCCTGCTCGTAGAGGGTCAGCGTTTCCCGGATGAGATCCCGGAAACGGCGGTCGTTGCGGCACTTGACGGTGAGCTTATAGCGGTAGGAATCGTTGATCTTTTCAATGCTGCCGGGGGTGGGGCCCAGCACCCGCAGGGGCAGGTCGGGCTGTTTGGCCGCCTGCCGGCCCAGCAGGGCCGCAAAGCGGGCGGAAGCCCGGGCCACCTCGCTCTCCTTTGGCCCGGCAAAGCCCACAACGCAGAGCCCGCAGAAGGGCGGATAAAGCCCCAGCTTCCGGTAGGCGATCTCCTGCTCGAAGAACGCGTCGTAGTCCTGCGCGGCGGCAAGGTTGAGCACCGGGTTGTCCGGGTCGGTGGTCTGGATGATGGCAAAGCCGGGGGCTTTTGCCCGGCCGCTCCGGCCCACCACCTGCGTGACGAGGCTGAACACGGTCTCATAAGCCCGGAAGCCCTGGGCGAACAGGAGCGAATCGATGCCCAGCACGCCCACCAGCGTCACATCCTCGAAATCCAGCCCCTTGGCCACCATCTGGGTGCCCACCATGATGTCGTATTCATGCCGGGCAAACTTTGCCAGCAGCTTTTCGTGGGCATCCTTGGCGGCAGTGGTATCCTGGTCCATCCGCAGGATGCGGGCCTCCGGAAAGAGCTTTGCCAGCTCCTCCTCGGCCTTCTGGGTGCCAAAGCCCCGGTACTGCAGTTTGCCGCCGCAGGCGGGGCATCTGGCAGGGGGCGGATCAAGCTGGCTGCCGCAGTAGTGGCAGAGCAGCTTGTGGGCCGGTTTGTGGTAGACCATGGGCACACTGCACTTGGGGCACTTGAGCACCTCGCGGCAGTCCTCGCACTGAGCCACGGTCTGGTAACCCCGGCGGTTGAGCAGCAGAATGGTCTGCTTGCCTGCCTCAAGGTTGCGCCGGATGGCATCCTCCATGGCAAGGCTGATCTCCCGGGGGTTGCCGGAGGCAAGCTCGGCCCGCATATCCACGATCTGGACTTTGGGCAGCGGGTTGCCGCCATAGCGTTTGGTCAGGCGCACCAGCTGGGTGCGGCCATGCTGGGCGGCATAATAGCTCTCGGTGCTGGGGGTGGCGCTGGCCAGCAGGAGCAGGGCCCCGTTCTCCGCCGCGCGCTGCCGGGCCACCTCGTGGGCCGAGTAGCGGGGCGCAGATTCGGAGCGGTAGGTGTGCTCCTGCTCCTCATCAATGATGACAAGGCCGATGTTTTCCAGCGGGGAGAAGATCGCGCTGCGGGTGCCCACCACGATATCCGCACCGCCGTCCTGGATCATCTGCCATTGGAGCAGGCGCTCGGTGTGGTTGAGAGCGGAATGCTGCACGGCCACCCGCTTGCCAAATTGGCTTTTCAGCCGCAGGATCATCTGAGGGGTCAGGCTGATCTCAGGCACCAGCACCAGCGCCCGGCGGCCCATCTGCAGACAGTGCTCGATGAGCTTCAGGAACACCAGCGTTTTGCCGCTGCCGGTCACGCCGTAGAGCAGCGCCGAGTGCGGGGCAGCATCCTCCAGCCCGGGCAGCAGCGCGTTATAGGCGGCCTGCTGCTCCTCCGTGAGAAGGATGGGCTCGTTCTTCAGCGAGATGGAAGAATACAGGTCGATGGATTTGTTTACCTTGCTGCATTCCAGCACCCCCTTGGCGCAGAGGTTGTCCAGCACTGACCGGCTGATGCCCTTTTCCTCCAATGCAGACAGGGTGCGCTCTCCCCCGGCCAGCAGGGCCACTGCGGCCAGCTGTTTGGCGGTCGGTCTGGGCTTTGGAGGCAGCGTGCCCACCAGCTTGTAGGCATTTTCCGTGTGGCGGACGAGCTGCTTTTGAAGCACCGGGGTCACGCCGTCCTCCGCCACGGTGGGCTTGTACTGTGCGCCGTAAGGGATGACCGCCTTGACGGCCTCGTAGTAGGTGCAGAAGGTGCGCTCCTTCAAAAAGTGCACCAGCCGCAGCAGCTCCGGGGTGAGGCAGGCAGAGGCCGGGGCTACATCGAACAGGAACTTGAGTTTTGCGCTCTCCGGTTCGGCATCGCAGGCCAGCACCACGCCCATTCGGGCACGGCTCCCCCGCCCGAATGGCACCAGCACCATGCTGCCCAGCCGGACGGTATCCTGCTGGTCGGGCATGACGGCATAGGTATAGAGTTTGTCGAAATGAAAGGTCGCGTTGCTCACTGCAACGCCTACCGTTTTTGGCATTCAGGCAGCTCCTTCAAAGCGTTTTAGCGGGTCAGGCCCGCACGCTGGCAGATGATATCATAGAGCCTTGCGGCGCAGGCATTCACCTCGTCGTTGACCAACTTGAGGGTGAATTTGTCCTGCTGGGCCAGCTCATTGCGGGCGATCTCCAGGCGCTCCCGGATGCTCTCCTCGCTCTCGGTGCCGCGGCCGCGCAGGCGGCGCTCCAGCTCCTGGGTGGAGGGGGGCAGCAGGAAGATGGTGGTGGCACCGGGATACATGCGGCGGATATTGGCCGCGCCATGCACATCGATGACCATGACCACCAGCTTGCCCGCGTTCAGCCGCTTGTTGACCTCTTCCTTCAGGGTGCCGTAGTAGTTGCCGTTGAAGAAGTTGTGCTCCACGACCTCATCCTGATCGATGAGCTGCTGGAACTGCTCCTTGGTGCGGTAGTAGTAGTCTACCCCTTCCTGCTCCCCGGGGCGGGGAGAACGGGTGGTGGCAGAAACCGTTTTTTCGATCTCGGGGTGGGCCTTGCGCAAAGCGCTGACCACACTGTCCTTTCCGGTACCAGCGGCACCGGAAACGACAAACAGATATTTTTCATTTTCCATGGTCTTACTGCTCCTCTTCTGTCACTGTTTTGCCCTCGGCCTGACCGGCGGCACGGCTGGCCACCGTTTCGGGCTGAAGGGCTGAAAGGACAACGTGGTCGGAGTCCATGATGAGGACGGCGCGGGTGCTGCGGCCATAGGACGCATCAATGAGCATCCCCCGCTCCCGCGCTTCCTTGACCAGACGCTTGACCGGGGCAGAATCGGGGCTGACCACAGCCACCACCCGGCCCGCGCTGACCAGATTGCCAAAGCCGATGTTGATCAGTTTCATCTTTTCCTCCGAACCATCTGAATCTCAGGGTTTACTCCAGATTCTGGATCTGCTCGCGGATCTTCTCGATCTCCGCCTTCATATCCACCACGATGCGGGTGATATCCAGATCCTGACACTTGGAGCCGATGGTATTGGTCTCACGGTTCAGCTCCTGGGTCAGGAAATCCAGCTTGCGGCCCACGGGCTCATCCAGCTCCAGAATGGAGCGGTACTGGGCGATATGGCTGCGCAGGCGGACGGTCTCCTCATCCACGGCGGTCTTGTCGCCAAAGATGGCGGCCTCGGTCAGGACACGGGCATCATCGATGTTCCGGTCCTCCAGAATGACCTTGAGCTTTTCGTACAGGCGGTTGGTGTAGTTCTCCACCCGACCGGCGCTCAGGGTCTCCACCCGGCCCACGCATTCTTCCAGAAAACGCAGGCGGTTCTCCACGTCAGCCTTCATCTTGGCACCCTCAGCGGCGCGCATCTCCACAAAGCGGTCCAGTGCCTGGGCGGTGACAGCGGAGACATCCTCCCACAGCTGCTCCTCATCCACATCGGCGTGGCGGGTGGTCAGCACATCGGGAAAGCGGGCGATCATCCCGGCGGTCACATCGTTCTTGACCTCCAGCGCCTCTGACAGGTCCCGCAGGGCCTGCCGGTAGCTCTTTGCCAGCTCCTGATTCACAGCCACCACGGTATCGGCGGCATCCACGGTCTGTACCGTCAGGCTCAGTTCTACCTTGCCGCGGGTCACCCGCTCGTTCAGCTGCTTTTTCAGGCGGCTGTCCAGATAGCTGCAGGTGCGGGGCATCCGGGAAGAATACTCAAAATACCGGGAGTTGACGCTGCGCAGCTCCACCGTGATCTCGCGGCCATTGCGCACAGCAGTTCCCCGGCCAAAACCGGTCATGCTCAAAATCATGCTTTTTTCCTCGTATTCCAAAGGGTTTTCTGCGGACATTCTTCGTATATGTATCCGCTTTGGGGCACACAGACCCATGTTACGATACATATACTATATATTTTACTCTGCCGCCCCTTTTTTTGCAAGCAATGCGGCGAAAAAAACTATTTTGCCCCCTTGACAAAGGGCAGGAACAGCGCTATACTATGCATCGTGAACAGCGTTCATGTTGAGGGGGTGGTTACACGAATCCGATGGCAACGTCCAAGGAGGAGATCCTGAAAACGAGCCGGGTCCTCATCCAGCAGAATGGATGGGAAGCGGTCAACATCCGTGCAGTGGCAGCAGCCTGCGGGGTATCCGTGGGGTGCATCTACAACTACTTTGGTTCCAAGACCGAACTGGTGAGCGCGGCGGTGGAAAGCATCTGGAGCGATATCTTCCGCCACCCGGACGACCCGGCGGTGTTTGAGGATACCCTGTCCTGCATCCGCTGGATGTACCGGCAGCTGGAGTATGGCTCTGCGCAGTACCCCGGCTTCTTCACCCACCACGCGCTCGGCTTTGTGCGGCAGGATACCGCCGATGGCAAGCAGCAGATGCGGCAGACCTGGCAGCACATCCTGGATGCGCTGACCATGGTGCTGACCAGGGACAAAAAGATCCGGCCAGATGCATTTACTGAGGAGTTCAGCCGCCAGAAATTTGCGGGCATCCTGTTCTCCCTCATGCTTTCTGCCGTGGTGCAGCAGGATTTTGACCCCACAGCGGTATTGGAGATCATCCGCAGGACCATTTATGAAGTGTAAAAAACATCCCACAGTCTTGTGGGAGTTTTTTACGGCCAAAAGTGAACAGCGTTCATATTGAGTGATGCGAGACATCTCTCCCAGCAGGCCACCCACGGCAGTCTGCACATCACAACGATGCAGTCCGGCCGGCAATCGCTGACCGGATCGCGATAGAGCAGCAAACCAACCATAAAGGAGCAACATTTTTATGAGAGCAATCATTGAGACCGTTTTCGACATCTTCTATCTGGTCACCGTGCTGACCGTGGGCATCCGCATGATCCGCGGCAGCAAGGCTGGCACCCAGTTCCACCTGTTCGGCCTGATGGCCGTGGTGCTGGGTGCAGGTGACTCCTTCCATCTGGTGCCCCGTGCCCTGGCACTGTGCACCACCGGCCTGGAGAACTACGCTGTGCCTCTGGGTCTGGGCAAGTGGATCACCTCCGTGACCATGACCGTGTTCTATGTACTGCTGTATTACGTCTGGCGCAAGCGCTACCAGATCGAGGGCCAGAAGGATCTGACCATTGCCGTGTACGCCCTTTCTGCCGTGCGCATCGTGCTGTGCATGATGCCGCAGAACCAGTGGCTGACCAACCACACCCCGCTGACCTGGGGCATCCTGCGCAACATCCCCTTTGCACTGCTGGGCCTGCTGATCATCGTACTGTTCTACCACAGTGCCAAGGAACACAAGGATCAGGCTTTCCGCTGGATGTGGCTGACCATCGTACTGAGCTTCGGCTTCTATATCCCGGTGGTGCTGTGGGCAGATGTCAACCCCCTGATCGGTATGCTGATGATCCCCAAGACCTGCGCCTACGTCTGGACCGTGCTGATCGGCTACAACGCCATGAAGGCTGAGAATGGCAAGAACAACTAAGACCTGCCGGAACACAAAAACAATAACAAAAAGAAGGGGCTGCTGCATCAAACGGTGCAGCAGCCCCTTCTGGTATTATGATTTAGACAGGGTGAGACTGATTGGTGTAATCAGCGTGGTCAGCGTCCACGCCCTGCTTCTTGGCATTGCGCTTCTCAAAGAACTTGGGTGCGACCTGCGGGAACATTGCGTAGGTCAGAACATCCTCTTCCTGCGTTGCCCACTTTGCAGCCTCAGCCTTCAGCTTGTCCATCTCGGGAGCCAGGGTGTCGGCAAAGCGGCAGGTAATGGGCTGCTCGTCGCCCAGGATCTTCTTGGTGAACTCGGGGCTGATGGGAGCGGGAGTCTTGCCGTAATCGCCGTGGACCAGGCCCTTGAACTCCTTGGTGACCATCTTGTAGCGCTCGCCCAGGATGACGTTGAACACAGCCTGCGTGCCAACGATCTGGCTGGTGGGGGTGACCAGCGGCGGATAACCTGCATCCTCACGGACGCGGGGGATCTCGGCCAGCACTTCGTCCAGCTTGTCTTCCTTGCCGGCATCCTTCAGCTGCTTGAGCATGTTGGAGAACATGCCGCCCGGCACCTGATACAGCAGGGTGTTGGCATCCACGCCCAGGCTCTTGGGGCTGATCTGGCCGTTGGCGATGTACTTCTCGCGCAGCTTTGCAAAGTAAGCGCGGACAACGTTCAGCTGCTTCAGATCCAGACCGGTGTCGTAGTCGGTGCCCTGCAGGGCAGCGACCAGGCTCTCGGTGGGCATGTGGCTGGTGCCAAGGCTCAGGGGGCTCATGGCAGTATCGATGATATCAGCACCTGCCTCGATGCCCTTGAGGATGGACATGGAAGCCAGACCTGCGGTGTAGTGGCTGTGGATATCCACAGGGATGCTGACGGTCTCCTTCAGCTTCTTGACCAGATCATAGCAGGTATAGGGAGTCAGCAGGCCAGCCATGTCCTTGATGCAGATGGAGTTTGCACCCATCTCCTCCAAGGTCTTGGCGTAGGCTGCAAAGTACTCGTTGTTGTGCACGGGGCTCAGGGTATAGCTGATGCAGCCCTGAACATGTGCGCCTTCCTTGTTGGCAGACTTGATGGCGGTCTGCAGGTTGCGGGGATCGTTCAGTGCGTCGAAGATGCGGATGACATCGATGCCGTTTGCAACGGACTTCTGTACAAAGTACTCAACAGCATCATCGGCGTAGGGGCGGTAGCCCAGCATGTTCTGGCCGCGGAACAGCATCTGCAGCTTCTGGTGGGGCAGCTCCTTGCGCAGGATGCGCAGACGCTCCCAGGGATCCTCATCGAGGAAGCGGATGCAGCTATCAAAGGTAGCGCCGCCCCAGCACTCGACAGAGAAGTAAGGGATCTTATCCATTTCGGGCAGGATGGGACGCATCTCATCCATCGTCATACGGGTGGCCAGCAGAGACTGGTGAGCATCACGCAGGACGACTTCCGTAATCTTGATCGGCTTTTTGGCCATGGTTGTCACCTCTTCCTCAGTTCTCAGTTCATGGAAACCAGAACGTCACCGGAGTTGACGGTGTCGCCCTTGTTGACGTT
>ERZ1026864.1713-NODE-1713-length-10763-cov-3.771666_pt1 | contig 10763 bp, 12 predicted proteins | sample MGYA00380162_ERZ1026864 | MGnify/ENA primary metagenome ERZ1026864 (study PRJEB33269, sample SAMEA4719798) | human gut metagenome | biome: human-associated habitat; feature: organic feature; material: feces | place: Cameroon | collected 2013-10 ... | reverse complement strand
CGCGGTGCTTGTGGCCTCCGGCGGCGCGCCGCGCGCATCAATAGCGATGGGCGCGGGCGATAACGAATCCGCGGAAAAGATACTTGGCGGCTGCTTTACGCTGCAGCTTTGCATATCGGTGGCGCTTACGGCTGTGCTGCTGATTTGGAACCGCGATTTGCTGCTGGCCTTCGGCGCAAGCGAAAACACGATAGACTACGCCGTGGATTACATGAACATATATGCTGTCGGCACCATATTCGTGCAGCTTACGCTTGGTATGAACGCCTTCATAACGGCGCAGGGCTTTGCAAAAACAGGCATGTACACTGTGCTCATAGGCGCGGTTGCTAACATCGTGCTCGATCCGCTGTTCATATTCGTGTTCGATATGGGCGTTTCCGGCGCCGCGCTTGCAACCATAATATCGCAGGGCATATCCTGCATATGGGTGCTGCATTTTCTTATGAAAGGGAACAGCATACTTAAACTCAGGCGCGAAAGGATGAGGATAGACTTCAAGCTTATCCTTCCGTGCATAGCGCTGGGCCTTGCGGCGTTTGTTATGCAGTCAAGCGAAAGTATAATATCCGTGTGCTTTAATTCTTCCCTTCTCAAATACGGCGGGGATATTGCCGTTGGCGCAATGACGATACTTTCAAGCGTTATGCAGTTCGCCATGATGCCGCTTTCTGGCATATCTCAGGGCGCGCAGCCAATACTCAGCTATAATTTCGGCGCAAAAAACGCATCCCGCGTTAAGGAAACGTTCAAGCTGCTGCTGAAGGTCTGCCTTTGCTATTCTGTTTTGCTCTGGGGCATAATAATGCTGTTCCCGGGAGCGTTCGCCAGCCTTTTCACCACCAGCACGGAGCTTATAACCTTCACCGAGGGCGCGCTTAGGATATACTGCGCGGTGCTGTTCCTATTCGGCGTGCAGATAGCATGCCAGATGACGTTTGTATCCATAGGCAACGCCAAGTGCTCAATAATTGTTGCGGTGCTTAGAAAATTTATTCTGCTGATACCGCTTATATACATTATGCCCGCGATACTTGCCGATAAAACAATGGCGGTATATATGGCTGAGCCGGTGGCGGACTTTATCGCCGTTTCGTGCACGGCAATATTGTTTACAATAGAGTTTAGAAAGGCAATGGCGCGGCTTGAAGGCGGCAAAAACTAAGAAATATAAAAAACAGGGCGGGGCAAAGGCTCCGTCCTGTTTATGCTATGGACTTATGTTGTTTCCCTGCGTTCAAGTGCGGCCTTCACAAAGCCGAAGAACAGAGGATGCGCCCTATTCGGGCGGGACTTGAACTCCGGATGATACTGCACGCCTATGTGGAACGGCCTGTCGGTAAGCTCAACCGTTTCAACCAGCCTTCCGTCAGGAGAAAGGCCGGATAGCGTAAGTCCTGCTGCGGTGAGGGCATCGCGGTAATCATTATTGAATTCGTAGCGGTGGCGGTGGCGCTCGAATATGGTAGCCTTGCCGTAGCAGCGTTCCATGGCCGTGCCGCTCTTTATCATGCATGGGTATGCGCCCAGCCTAAGCGTGCCGCCCTTGTCTATGCTGTCGCTCTGCCCGGGCATGAAGTCTATGACCTTGTGCTTGCAAAGTTCGTTAAATTCGCCGGAGTCTGCGTCCGCAATGCCCGCAACGTTGCGTGCGTATTCAATAACGGCTATCTGCATTCCAAGGCATATGCCGAAATACGGTATGCGGTTTTCGCGGGCAAACTTTGCGGCAAGTATCATGCCGTCTATCCCGCGCGAACCGAAGCCGCCCGGCACAATTATGCCGTCCATGTTGCCAAGCACGGCGGCTATGTTTTCTTCGTTAAGGGTTTCTGAATCTATCCAGTGTATCATAACTTCCGAATTAAGCGCATAGCCTGCGTGGCGCAGCGCCTCCGCAACGGAAAGATAAGCATCGTGCAGCTGAACATATTTGCCCACAAGCGCAATATCCGTATTCTTCTGCCGTGCATGTATGCGGTTTACCATTTCGCTCCATTCGTCAAGCTCTGCCGCAGGAGCGTCTATGCCCAGTTCGCGGCACACAACGGAGGAGAAGTTCGATTTTTCAAGCATCAGCGGCGCTTCGTAAAGGCAGGGCAGCGTAATGTTTTCTATTACGCAGTCCGGCTTAACGTTGCAGAAAAGGGATATTTTTTTGAATATGGAATCTTCAAGCGGTTCGTCGCAGCGCAGCACTATTATATTTGGGTTTATGCCCATGCCCTGCAATTCTTTTACGGAGTGTTGAGTGGGCTTTGACTTGTGTTCATCGCTGCCGCGGAGGAAGGGAACGAGCGTAACATGGATAAAAAGGCTGTTTTCGCGCCCGACTTCAAGGGATATCTGCCTTACGGCTTCGATAAAGGGCTGGGATTCAATATCGCCTATTGTGCCGCCTATTTCGGTTATTACCACGTCCGCATCCGTTTCCTTAGCCACGCGGTAAACAAAGTCCTTTATTTCGTTTGTGATATGGGGGATTACCTGTACGGTGGAGCCAAGATATTCGCCGCGCCTTTCCTTATTCAGCACGTTCCAGTATACTTTGCCCGTGGTAAGGTTTGAGTAGCGGTTCAGGTTTTCATCTATAAAGCGTTCATAATGGCCAAGGTCAAGGTCTGTTTCAGCGCCGTCCTCTGTTACGTATACTTCGCCGTGCTGATACGGGCTCATGGTGCCGGGGTCAACGTTTATATACGGGTCCAGCTTTTGCGCGGCTACCTTAAGCCCACGGGTCTTGAGCAATCTGCCCAGGCTGGCCGCCGTTATGCCCTTGCCCAGGCCCGATACAACGCCGCCGGTAACAAATATGTACTTGGTCATATGTTCTTCCTCCGTACAAAATAATAAAGGATTATATTATAAAGCCGCGGCTTTTGTCAAATGCTAAGCTGTGTGAATTTTGCCTGATATCGGGCAAAAATCGTGCACATAACCGCGCGTTATATCGGCGTGAACATAAATTATAAAAAGCCCCTCCGCTTGGGAGGGGCAAAGGGCGGATTCGTCAGTTATCAGCGCCTGTGTCTATTTCATATTCTATGCTTACCTGCGCCTCCACCGTAAGCTCGCCGGGGCTTATGCTCACGTCCGCATTTGCATCCTCGGCGACGGATGCGGTGCGCATATCATATGCAGCATTCGGCGTGTAGCTTGAGCTCTGCTCGTTCACGGCGGAAGGTATTGGCTTCAGAGTCACGCCGAGCGCTTCCGCAATGGCCTGAGCCTTGCCCTTTGCATCGTCTATGGCGGCCTTGAGCGCCTGCTGATACGCGGCGGAGCTATCGGACACCGTGAGCGTAAGCCCGTATGTACCCGTTGCGCCTGCGGCTATTGCGTCGCTCAATACCTTGCCCACGGCATCAATGTCGCGTATTGTGACCTTTATTGAAGTCACCATGTCGTACCCTACCACGACCGCAGGGGTTTTCTTGTAATTATATCTTTCGTTCAGGCTCACGTTATCCGTGGCAATGTCTGCATCCTTAACTCCGGCGGCCTTCACGGCCTCTATAACGGCGTCCATAATGGCGGAATTTTCCTGCTGCGCGGCGGCAGGCTTTTCATTATATGTGCGCACCTGTATGCTCACGGTGGCAATATCCGGAACAAGCTTAATCTCGCCCGATCCGCTCACGTTTATCACGTTTGGCTCCTCCTTGCTCTCCTGCTGTATGGTTACCTCGGGGCTTATCACCTGCGGCGTGGTGCCGGTGGGGTTCTGTACAACGGTTTTGCATCCCGTGAACATTACTGCCGCCATGCTTATGCACAGCGCCAATGCTAAGGCTTTTTTCTTCATGGCTTACTTTCCTCCTTGACTTCGGCTTTCTTTTTGCTGCGCTTCTTTGTCGCCGCGCGCACTATTATTACTATTATCACAACCACTATTGCCGCAATAACTATAACCGGCAGGCTGGATACAAACCACACGAAGAAGTTTACGAAGAATACACCAACGCCGTTTAGGGTATCGGTAAAGCCTTCGCTTATCCTGTCCGCGGTGGTCTTGGTGGCGGCGGGGCCTGTGATTGCGTTGCGTTCGTTAATATAAAGGGAAACGGTGGTGTAATCTATCAGCGCGTCGTAACGCTTCAGCGTGCCGGTAAGGGATTCTATTTCAAGCATTACCTGGCTTATCCTGTCCTCGAGCGCTATAACGTCTGCCAGATTGTCCGTTTCCACCATTATTGCGCGCAGCCGCTCAAGCTGCTCCTGCAATACGGCAAGGCGGGTATCGGTATCGTAGTATTCATCGGTAATGTCGTCCGTATAGTCGCGCACATAGTTTATCTGCCCAAGCGTTTCAACGCCGTTTACGAACTCGCCCGCCTTTTCCGCAGGAATGCGGATGGTCAGCTCAATGTTGCGGCCCGCGTCGCCGTAAGCTTCGGGCTTGGAGCCGTAAAGATTGGAGCTGAGCACATATCCGCCAAGCTCGCTCACCTTGGCTTTGATATAGTCCATGTTTTCATCGAACTTATCGGTATTAAGGCTTATGTCGTAGTTGCGGATTATTTTGCGTCCGGCATATATATCGCCAGCGGTTACGGAGGTAGCTTCACCCGCTGCGTAATCAAAGCCCATTTCATTGCTGGTAACGGGTGAGGTCGCCGCGGGCGCGGGCGCATATTCCATGGGCTCGTATTGAGAGGATGAGTTGTATACCGTGTCCCGTGCGGCGGAGGTGGAAGCGCCGCTGCACCCGGCAAAGCATATGGCAAGCATTATTGCCGCGGCAAAAACGGCAAGCGGTTTTTTATATTGTTTCACTGTGATTCCTCCTTGTTGCATTCCTTTACCAATATAACGCGGGAACGTGGCTAAAGGTTCCAATTATATGCATATTGTATTATATAAGCGGTAATTGGGCAAGAGCAAGGCGCATATACAAAATATATGGGGGTGATGCGCGTGGCGAACATCAGCTTTTGCGAACTGAGGCGCAAGGAAGTGATAAATTTAAGGGACGGGGCCAGGCTTGGCGCGGTGTGCGATTTGGAAGTTGACCTATGCTCGGGCACCGTATGCTCAATAGTTGTGCCCGGGCCGCCGAAAATGTGGGGCCTGCTGAAAAGCGACGAGGAGCTGGTTATACCTTTCTGCAAAATAAACAAGATAGGGGACGACGTTATATTGGTGGATATAACGCTGTAATTGCTTTATTTTTTGGCATGTGCTGTGGTATAATGGGCAAAAGCACGCGGAGGATACAGCATGAGGTGCAGATATTGCCATGGAACTGAAAGCAAAGTTGTGGATTCGCGCCCTACGGACGACGGGACAAGCATACGCCGCCGCAGGGAATGCATGAGCTGCGGAAGACGATTCACGACATATGAAAAAATAGAAGAAATACCGATAATGGTCGTGAAAAAAGACGGGCGGCGCGAAACGTTCGACAGCGAAAAAATACTGATGGGCGTGCGTAAGGCCTGCGAAAAGCGGCCGGTGAGCGCGGCGCAGATGGATAAGCTGGTGGAAGAAGTGGTGCGGGAGGTAAACAATACCCTTGAGCAGGAAGTCACCAGCACCTATGTGGGCGAACTTGTTATGCGCGGGCTGAAGGAACTGGACGAGGTGGCGTATGTCCGCTTTGCTTCGGTATATAGGCAGTTTAAGGATATAAATACGTTTATGGAGGAGTTGAAGCTCCTTCTTAACGACAAATGCGAATGATGGATAGATACGAATACCTTTCGGCATATGCCAAAATGCGGCACGGCTGCATTTATGAAGAAAACAGGGGCATAGGCTTCTTCCGTGCGGAGCAACTTAAAAGAATGGACGGCGTTGAGCACGGCTTTACCGCGCGGCAGGGCGGAGTTAGCCCAAAGCCTTATGATTCGCTGCACCTGAATTTTCAAAAGCCGCACGATTTGGCGCTTGTAAGGGAGAATTTCTCCCGCTTTGCCGATGCGGCAGGCATAGAATATTCAAGCATGGCCGTGGTAAGCTATGAACACGGCACGAACGTTATAAAGCTTGACGCTGATGATGCCGGGCGCGGGTTTGATAAAGCCCCGCTTGATAAGTGCGATGGCATTGTTACCGATTCGCCTGCGGTCACGCTTATAACCAATCATGCCGACTGCGGCGCGTTCTTTATATACGATCCCGTGAAGAAGGCTGTGGGTCTTGCGCATTCCGGCTGGAAGGGCACGCTTGGGTGCATCGGTGCAAACGTGGTCAGGCTGATGCAGCGGTGCTATGGCTCGGATCCTAAGGATATGATAGCTTCAACCGGCCCCGCGATATGCAAAAACTGCTATGAGGTGGACGCCCCACTCGCGGAACGGTTCGATGCCGAATTTGGCGCAGGCGTATGCACAAGCCCCGGACGCGAAGGACACGCATGGCTGGATCTTGAGGCCGCGCAGGCCATACAGCTTATTGAAGCGGGGCTGAAATGCGAAAACATAACATTGATGGAAAAATGTACGTTTGAGGACGAAGAACATCTGTTTTCACACCGCAGGGACACCGCGAAGCTGGGCGGAACGGGAGACATGGCGGCGTATATCCGCATTGTATAAATAAAAAACAGGCTTAAATATTCATCCTTTCGGGTAAGCTAACCCGGAAGGATTTTTACGTTAAAAGGAGCACTACATGGCGCTGAATACAACGGTTTGCCTTGCGGCAATAATAATGAACTTAACATTTTTGACGGAGAACATATGCAGACGGCTCTGCATGCGCCCGTTTGCGCTGGCGGTGACTGCCGCGGCGGCGCTTGCGCTTGCAAACATCAGCTTCAGGCCGGTTGGCGAGGTATGCTTTGACCTGTCCATACTTGCGCTACCTGCGTTCCTTACGGCATTCAGCCTTGGCGGGGGCTATACCGCGCGGCGCGGGCGTGCTTGCCTTTCGCGCATGGCGGCAATGTCGATGATACCCATGCTCATAAGCGCGGCGATATCGCTTGTGAATTACTTTGCGGATGGGTTTGCCGCGTTTGATTTGAACGAGGGGGCGATAGTACCGTGGCAGGTGCTGCTGTGCGGAATGGACATGGCGATAGGCGATATATTGCTTGCGAAAAAAGTCGCCGTGTGATAATGCGGCAGGGGCCTTCATATCATGTAGCGATACGGAGGACATGCAGATGGCGAACGCGGAAACTAACGCTCTTGTGGGGCTTAGAAAGCTTCTTCCAAAGGAGCTTTTTTACAATACGGATATGGATATGCTCGGGGCGGAGTGCGAGGAAATACGCATACGCGCCGGGCGGAACGTGCGCTTTGTATTGCGCGGCGGCGAAATTGCGAGCAGCGCCGTGGCAACGCCAAAGCTTTGCCGCGATGTGCTGGAAGGGCTGAGCGAACATTCGGCTCCGGCAATAGAAAACGAACTGAAGGAAGGCTTCTTCACGGCGCGCGGGGGGTGCCGCGTGGGCGTGTGCGGCCAAATGTATACCAAAAACGGCCTTTGTGAAAGGCTTTGGCAAATCTCAGGATTCAATATAAGAATAGCGCGGCAGATAAAGGGCTGCGCGGACAAAATAATACGCGAAGTTTACAGCTGCGGCAATGCGGGTGGACTATTGGTGCTGTCCATACCCGGCGCAGGCAAAACAACGCTGCTGAGGGATACCGTGCGCCAATTAAGCGACGGCGGGCTAAGCGCGGCAGTTGCGGACGAACGCGGGGAAATAGCGGCGTGCTACATGGGTGCGCCAACGCTGGACGTGGGCGCACGGACGGACGTTATGGATATGTGCCCAAAGGCGGAAGGGATAAGAAAACTTGTAAGGAGCATGTCCCCGCGGCTTATAGTCACCGATGAAATAGGCACGAAGGAAGAAGCCGATGCGCTGCTGGACGCAAAAAACTGCGGCACAGTGGCCATTGCAAGCGCCCATGCATCATCGGTTGAGGATGCATTGCGCCGCGAACACATACGCGCGTTGATAGAGGGCGGCTGCTTTACACACGCGGCCATAATAACGCGGCGGGCGGACGGCGCAAGGGATATTGCGATAGAGAAGCTGACGCTATGAGAACGGGATTGGCTGCGGCTGCGCTGATAATATGCATAAGCATGGGATACATGGCGTGTTCGCGTATGAGGGACAGGGTGGATAAACTGAATGCCCTTTGCGCGGAAATAAGAACACTTGGCGACAGCATGGAGCTTTCGCAATACAGGCTCAGTGAAATGCTTGACAGGTTGGGCGGAGAACTTTGGCGCGAATACACTGCGGCGCTTACGGGGGAACAGCTTGGTGCGGGCGAAGCATGGGCAGCTACGGTACAAAAGGAAGCGGACGGCGGCAGCTTAAGCGGCCTTGATAAGCAGGATATTGCCGCGCTTATAACGCTTGGCGAGGCGTTTTCGTCCATATCGCGCGCAGCGCAGGCGGATCATGCCCGCCTTACGCTAAGGCAGATGGAGGCGCGTGCGGCGGATGCGGAAAAGGCGCTTATGGGCAAGGGTAAGCTGTATTCAACGCTTGGCGTGCTTGCGGGCTTTGCGGCGGCGCTTATGATGATATAAAACGGGGGATGAGGGATATGAGCATAGCGGTTGTATTCAAAATTGCGGGAATAGGCATTCTGGTTGCCATAATATGCCAGCTTTTAAAGCAGACCGGGCGGGACGACATGGCGATGCTTGCCGCGCTTTCGGGGCTTGTGCTTACGCTGAGCATGGTGGCGGATCTGATAGGGGATCTGTTTGAAAACGTAAGGCGCATATTTGAATTGTATTGATATAAGACCATGGCGGACGTTATAAAGCTGAGCGTATTTGCCGTGATATGCTGCGCAATAACGCTTACCGTGCGCGCATATAGGCCGGAACTTGCCCAGCAGGCGGCGGTCGCGGCGGGGGCGATGGTGCTGATATATGCAATGGAAAAGCTTGGCGGCATATTCGGCGAAATAAAAACCATGCTTGAAACTTACGGCGTGCCGAGCGAACTGCTTACGGTGCTTATAAAACTTACGGGCATAGTTTACCTTGTCCAGTTCGCGGCGGATGCCTGCCGCGATGCTAACGAGACCGCCATTGCGGGGCGGGTGGAACTTGCAGGGAGAATAATGATAGTTTCGCTGTGCATACCGTGTATAAAGCAGGCGATGGACATGATAGCGCGGCTGATGGAGGGGGCGGGATGAACGCGGCGGATATAAGCACGCTGGATATAGGCGCATGGAGCGAACTATGGAACTCACTGAACGGGCAAAGCTTAGGCTTTACGCTAAAGGAGCTTATGGAGCGGTTCATGGGTACGGGCGCAATGGATGCGGAAGGAATATGGCAAAGGCTCATTGCCGCAATAACGGGCGCACTGAAGCAGAATATGCTTTCATATATTGCGATAATTGCCGTTGCGTTCATATGCGCGATAGTTGGCATTATCAGCGCGGAGGACGGCGCAGGCGGGGCGGGAGCGCTCGTATGCGCGGCGATAGGCACTTCTGCCGCGGCGGCAAAGCTGAGCGTGCTTATAGCCTCGGCATATGGGGCGATGGATTCGCTGTGCTCCTGCATGGAGCTTATCGCGCCGGTGCTTTCGGCGGCCATTGCCGCATCGGGCGAGGCCGCATCGTCTGCCGCACTCAGCCCGCTTGCCGCATTTCTGTCCGGCACGGTGGCAGGAGTATTCAAAAGCACTGTGCTGCCACTGTGCGCCGGTGCGGGCGTGTGCGCAATGCTGAGCGCGCTTACCGGGGAAGAAAAGCTGTCGAAACTGCTTAAGCTTATCAAGTCACTTATACGTTGGCTTAGCGGGGCGGTGTTCACGCTGTATTTTGCAACGGTGGGCATATGGGGCATCGGTGCGCGCTCAAGCGACAGCGTTGCCGTTAAAACCGCCAAGTATGCAATAGATAAGGGCGTGCCGATAGTGGGCGGGGCTGTATCGGGAACGGTGGATACCGTGCTTGAAGGTGCGTCGCTCATCAAAAACTCCGCTGGGCTTGCCGCGCTCGTTACGCTTGCGCTTGTGGTGCTTTCGCCGCTTGCAAGCATGGCCTGCAACGCCGTTTGCGCTCGCGGCACGGCTGCGGTGTGCTCCGCACTTGGCGATGCGCGCATAAGCACGCTTATGGAGCGGGTGGCGGATGCGATAAACGGGCTTTTTGCTTCCGTGTTGGCGGTTGCGGCAATGTTTATGGCAACGTGCGCGCTGGCGCTGGGCACGGCCGGGCTATGATGGGACGGTTCATGCTGCAGCTTGCGGCAATAAACCTTGCTGCGGGCATATTCACGGCGCTTATGCCCAAAGGGAGCACTGCGCGCAGTGGCAAACGGGCCGCGGGCATAATTGCGCTTATATATACTTTGCGGGCGCTGTTCAGCCTGATAGGAGGGTATTTGCCATGAAAAGCGCGGATGGGATAAAGAATGCGCTCGGCCGCCTGTGCGCGCGGATGAAGCAGGATAAGCGGCTGGAGATAGCGGTTTACGGCGTGCTTATATTAATAGGCGTACTGCTGTTTTTGATAAGCCCTAACGATAAGGCCGGCAATGCGGCGCAATCGGGCACGGAAGCGGCTACGGATGAAAGCGGAGTTGAGGAGCTTGAAAGCAGGCTTGAGGGCATACTTGGCTCCATACGCGGCGCGGGCAAGGTGCGCGTGATGATAACGTATGATACGTCAAGCCGACTTGTGCCGGCAATGAGTACGGATGTGCAGAGCGGTACAACGGAGAACACGTCAACAGGCGGCCAAAGCGTGAGCGAAACACGCACGGAATCATCCCGCCCGGCGACAATATCCGGGAGCGGCGGCACGGAAACGATAGTGCTT
>ERZ1026864.1712-NODE-1712-length-10763-cov-6.237206_pt1 | contig 10763 bp, 9 predicted proteins | sample MGYA00380162_ERZ1026864 | MGnify/ENA primary metagenome ERZ1026864 (study PRJEB33269, sample SAMEA4719798) | human gut metagenome | biome: human-associated habitat; feature: organic feature; material: feces | place: Cameroon | collected 2013-10 ... | reverse complement strand
ACGTGGGCGTGCTTCTTCCGGAGGCTGACATCAGCTGCAGCGCCGTCGATCGCGTTGATCGCGCTGCTCACCTTCGCAGCGCAGTTCTCACAGTGCATACCTTCGACCTGGAAGTCGTAGCTGTGCAGCACCGGGCCGTCCAGCTTCTTCTTTTCCGGCTTCGCGCTGCGCTCACAGGAGCCACCGCCACAGCAGCCGCCCTCGCCATGCAGGTGCTTCGCCGATTCCTTCACGGCCCAGGCCACGATGACCAGCAGCACAGCGATCACAATCAGATTTGACATATTTTCTCCTTCTTATATTGCACTGCAGGCATGAAAGCCCTCGTTTCGATGCATCGTGCCTACACTTCCGTAGAAAACTGCAGGCACGGTAGCCTCGATTATGGACCATCATGCCTGCAGCAATGCCTTCAAAAAACCAAATTTCGTAGGCATGATGACCAGTTTCAGTGGCTTCCATGCCTACAGTCGCTTCTATTTCCTCTCCTCCAGCAGGTTCGTCATGCTGTCGATGCCGACCATCATGGTGGAGCTGTTGTGCAGCAGCGCCGAGGTCGACGGGGTGATGAGGCCGCCGATGCCGAGAGCGATCAGCAGCGAATTAAAACCGACGATGAAGCGGTAATCACCGTGGACGCGGTTCATCAGCGCACGGCTCAGGCGACGGAGCACGACAAGCTCCATGAGGTCGTCCGCGGAGATGGTGATGTCTGCGATTTCACGTGTGATGGCGGCACCGGAACCGATGGCGACACCGACGTCTGCCTCGGACAGCGCCGGGGAGTCGTTGATGCCGTCGCCGATCATGATGACCTTATGACCGGCCGCACGACGCGACTTCACATAGTTCACCTTATCCTCCGGCAGGACCTCCGCCTGGTAATGATCGAGGCCGAGCTGTGCCGCAACGCTCGCTGCGGTGCGCTCACTGTCGCCCGTCATCATGCAGACGGTGTGGATGCCCAGTGCCCGAAGGCGTCGGATCACCTCAGCGGCTTCCTTACGAACCGGGTCGAAGATGCAGAGCACCGCCGCCAGCACGCCGTCGATGGCGAGGTAGATTCTCGAGTAGCGACCGTCGATCGCCTCAAGCTTCGCTTCCTCGCCGGCCGGAATCGTGCAATGCTCATCCTCCATAACGAAGTGATAGCTGCCGATGACGACCTTCTTCTCGCCGACATGACTGCTCACGCCGTGCGCCACGATGTACTCGACCTTCGTGTGCAGCTCCTCGTGATTGAGGCCCTTCTCCTGCGCCCCACGGACGATGGCATTCGCCATGGAGTGCGGATAATGCTCCTCGAGACAGGCGGCCACGCGAAGCATCTCGTCGGGAGCATTGCCCCCGAAAGCGACGACGTCGACGAGTCGCGGTACCGCGTAGGTCAGGGTGCCGGTCTTATCGAAGACGATGGTGTCCGCCTCCGACACGGCTTCCATGAACTTGCCGCCCTTGATGGAGATGCCGTAGCTCCGCGCTTCCTTGATGGCCGACAGCACCGCGAGCGGTACCGAGAGCTTCAGTGCGCAGGAGTAGTCCACCATCAGGAAGGACAGCGCCTTCGTGAGGTTCCGGGTCAGGAGATAGGTCGCTGCGAAACCGGCGAAGCTGTACGGTACGAGCGAATCCGCGAGCCGGTAGGCCTTCGCCTCGGCGTCGGACTTCAGCTTCTCGGACTCCTCGATCATCTGCACGATCTGGTCGTACTTGCCCTTGCCCGACTCCTTCTTCACCTCGACGAGGCACTCGCCCTCCTCGACCACGGTTCCGGCATAGACATAGCTCCCCGCGGTCTTCGGGACCGGGGCCGACTCGCCTGTCATCGTCGCCTGGTTGACCGTCATCGCACCGGAGACGACCACGCCCTCGAGCGGGATGATGTCGGAGCTCCGGAGCACGATCACATCGCCGGCCTGGATCTTTCCGAGCGGCAGTTCGATCTCCTGCTCGCCCTTCCGCACCCATGCGCGGTCAACGTTCAGCGACATGGCCCGTGCCAGATCACCGACCGACTTCTTCCGCGTCCAATCCTCGAGGGTCTCGCCGATGTCGAGGAAGAACATGATGGAGGAGGCCGTCGCGTAGTCTGCGCGGAGGATCGAGGTTGTCACCGCGATACCGTCGAGCAGCTCGACCTTCAGCGATCCGCTGCCGAGCGAGCGTACGGCCTTCCATACATATGGAACGCCCTTCACCATCGTGCGGAGTGTGCGGATCGGTGCCGGCAGCAGAAGCTTCGCGGCATTGTGCGTCAGCACCTGCAGCATCAGCCGCTCCTGGTATTCGCGGTTCAGCTTTCGTCCCGTTTCCTCCGGGACCAGCGCCGCCACCTGCTCCGATGTCTCATCGTACGCGGCCAATGCCTCCATCAGTGCACGTCGCTGTTCGTCGTGATGTGCCGTGAACCGTGTCGCGGTTCCGCGGGAGGTGACGGCATGTGCCAACGGACGGGTCGTGACCGCACCCACGGTGCCGGCATTGGCCGACGAGGCGGACGGGGTCGCCGTCGAGCGGGAGGTGACGATCTGCGCGCCGCCGGCACGCGCCAGCGGACGGGTGAACTCGACCGTCGCGTTTCCGGTGCGTTCGTCGACCGCCGCGTTCTTCACGCCCGGGACGCTCTTCAGATAGTACTCCAGAAGATCGGCCTGGCGCAGGGACATGTGCTCCTTCGGAACACGGAGGCGAAGCCGATGCTCGGATTCATGTAAAATGAAGCATTTCATGCTTACTTACGCCTCTTCCTTCGTGTCCGCAGCCTTCTTCGACTCCTCAACGAGAGCCTCTGCCTCCGCGAGACGCTCTGCAGCCTCTGCCTCGTAACGCGCGTCGTTGATGTCCTTCGCGTCCGCGTAGATATCGCCGCAGTTCTCCTTCAGTGTCGCGGTGGTCTTCATCACGCTGTCCTTGCCACGCAGAACGGCTGCTGTGCACTGAGTATATAACTTCTTCGCATCCTTGCTTGCGAGCACAGCGATACCAGCGGTACCGAAAAGCACGCCACCTGCAAAAACACCAAGCTTCTTCAGATTCTTCAGATCGTTTACCTTTAACATGATTTCATCCTCCTGATATTCATGAATTTCCGCCGATGCAGACCTGTGCTCAGGATAATTGCCTGGGTATCAGAGCCATACCGGTTTGTTAGCCTTTACTAACTTTTAAATGTTAGTACCAGCTAACCCATATGTCAAGGAAAATCATGCGTATCGGAACTCACTTTTTCGAATGGCTGGCATAGTCTGCGGCTTCAGAATCCCCCAGGGAGCGGGAACGATCTATGTCAATCGACTTCGAAAAGCAGGCATCATTTCAAGAAGCCAGATCCTGCCGGGGAGTTGGAATGATCGACAGACAATCGTTTTCGAAAATCATAGCCATGTAATCAGGGCACACGCCGCTGTGCTACCCATGATTTTCTTAAAAATCCACTTAAATATGCAAAAACTTTTGCGGTTTTTCCAAATTCACAAAAGTCGCCGCGTTTTTAAGCGTTTTTTTAACACCCTGAGTTTTATAATTAAATCATCAAAGGCGAAAACGATTTCGAAAGCAATTCGAGGTGATAAAGATGAGAAAGAGAAATTATTCGAAGCTTATGGGTATTGCAGCAGCCACCTTAAGTGCTGCGGTCATCGCATCCCCGATGACGGCACACGCAGAGGGCACGAACGAGAACACTGGTGTTGCGAGCGAGTCCGGCAGCAGCGCGTCCTCTTCTGAGGGTACTTCCAGCGAGTCCGGCAGCGGTGCTTCCTCTTCTGAGGGTACTTCCAGCGAGTCCGGCAACAGCATTTCCTCATCCGAGGGTACTTCCAGCGAGTCCAATGCTTCGGGCGCTGCATCATCTTCCACCGAAGGTACGACAGCTTCTGCGACGGAAAGCGGCGCTTCTACCAGTGCGTCTTCCACTGAAGGTGCTACAACCACGGAGTCTACTGGTACAGCTACCACAGGTGCAACTTCTGCGGAGTCTACCGGTACTACCACCACTGAGTCTACGGGTGCAACTTCTACCGAGTCTACCGGCACAACCACCTCTGAGTCTACCGACACTTCCACTGCGACGACAGTAGCGCCAAATGGTACGACGACATCCGCTCCGATCGCTGCCGAGGGGAATACCTCCGCGAATATGGAATCCACCGGAACCACAGTCAAAGCAGAGTCCACGTCATCGACCACAACCAATTCGGATGGCAGCGTAACCGAGACCGTCACCACGACCACCACGACGACGGAAGTGAAGGATCCGGTCTTCACCACCACCGATGTACAGCCGGGCACCGCAGATTATGACCACATCCAGACCGATGCCGACGGCAATCCGGTGAAGGATCCGAATGGTGATGTGATTCATCCGATCACCAAGACGGAAGCTACGCAGGGCACGACGACCACCGTCTCCACCACCACGACGTCGACGACCACAAAGACAGAAACCACCACCACGACGACCATGACGAACGCCGAAATCTGGGACAATAAGAACGTTCATACGCTGGACAAGGATGGCAATCTGGTCAAAGCAGACACAGCGCTGGACAAGGATGGTCATCTGGTCAAAACGAATACGACCCTGGAGAAGGATACGAAGGACTACCTCAACAGCCAGAATGTCACGGCCGATTTCGATGTCTATGCGAATACCATGGACCACAGCTGTGGCCATATCGATGGAAACATTGCCGTCAACCGACTGAATGCGAGCACCACACTGATGAACAAGGAAAATCAGTATGGTACAAACCGAGTGACTACCTCGGAAACAAATATCTCTGGCACAACGGTCGACAAGCTGTATGCGCAGAACGGCTACTCCTACGTGGGCAGCGTGGCGGATGGCGTCTATATCAGCACATCTTCGAATCAGAAGACCGGCAATGTAAATGATTCCCTGCTTGTGACAGGCTCCGATGTGACGAATACAGATGCGGATGGCACGGCCAATCACTTTAAGTCGGTGACGCTAACCCCGGGTGCGACCGTGGACGGAAAGGTGACGGAGGCGGCGCACCAGGAAGCGCTGAAGCAGGAGGCCCGCCTCAAGAATCTGCGCGAGGTCTCCGATATCAAGAACAACCTCGCAGACATCGCGAACAAGGGCCAGAAGATCATCGACGACATAACGGCACAGACCGGTACCAGCAATCTGACCAACCTTCAGAAGCTGCAGAAAATCGGCGAGCTGCTGGAGGCCGGAACGCTGACGAATCAGGACATCATCACCGTCACGATCGGCGCAGCCGTCCTCGGTGATAATAATAATGCGGCCGAGGGCGACAACAACCATATCGAAGCGGCACTGTCGAAGCTCATCAGCGCAAACAAAACGGGTGCCAACATCGTTCTCAATGTCGTAATCGGCGACCAGGATGTGAGCGTATCGACCACCGGCACACAGGTTTTCTCTGTGAAGCGTCACCTTCAGAACGGCTATGACGCCTACGACGCCCGCGCCGCATACCTCAACTGGAATTTCGGGAACTTCGCAGGTCGGATCAACATCGACAGTACATTTTCGGGCAATGTCATCGCCCCGAACGCATATCTCCATGCCGGAAACGGACTGCAGTCCGGACGTGTCGTCAGTGACACCGCTTCCTCCGGCGGCGAGCTGCACCATTCGATCAAGGGGCAGATTCACGAAGTGACTGTAAAGAACGTCACCGTCGTAAGTAAGGAGTCGAAGACACAGAGCGAGAGCATAACGACAAATACCAATTCCTGGGTTTTCTACACCTACCCGACTTTCCCGACCACTCCGGAAACACCGGAAACACCGGAAACGCCGAAGACGCCGGAGACACCGGAAACTCCGAAGACACCGGAAACACCGGAGGCACCGAAAACACCTGAAACGCCGAAGACACCGGAGACGCCGGAAACACCGAAGACACCGGAAACACCGGAGACACCGAGTCATCACGAGTACCACGACGATGATGATCACGACGATCCGAGCCGGGACATCCAGTATTTCGCGGAGGATCCACACGTACTCGGCGTATCCCGTGATCGCGAGATCCCGATCTCGTACATGCCATTCATCGAGGAAGGCCATGTACTCGGCGAGTCCAGACCGAAGAACCCGGTCCAGAACGTCCTCGGCGTCAGCCGTAAAGTACAGACCGGTGACGCAGGCCACATGAACGCCTACGCCATCGCCTCCATCCTCTCGATCCTCACCCTCGCCGGCTGGGCGGTAAGCTACAAGGAGAGATGAGCTCTCTGATCGAGATATCATAAGCAAACGAAAGTCACACGAAACAGAAAGTGCCGCAGCATGACTGGAAATGGTTTTCCACACCAGTTACGCAGCGGCACTTTTTCTGCCATTTCATGATCAGGCATCGTGGATATGTACGCCGGTCCGGCGCGCCGAAACATAAAAAGCGGACGCCGATCGGCGTCCGTTTCATGCATTACTGCCTCTTCAGATTTTAAGCCTCCGGGGAGAACTGGTCCTTACCAACCGAGCACAGCGGGCACTCGAAATCCTCCGGAACATCTTCCCACTTCGTGCCAGGGGCGATACCGCCCTCCGGGTATCCCTGCTCCTCGTCGTACTCCCATCCACATACATCACATACGTACTTCATCTGTTTACCTCCTGATTTTTTTATAAATCCTGCATCTGACATGCAGGGCAGATCGCCTTAAACATGATATCGTAGCTCAGGAACTTCATCCCATGCGGATCGCGGATCCGCTCCATGAGGCCCGGAATTTCGTCAATGTCTACATCAAACACCTCTCCGCAGCGCACGCAGCGCCCGTGGTAGTGATTTCGCAGTGTGAAATCGAAACGGTCCGGCCCATTCGGAACCTCGACGCGACGGATGCTTCCCTCCTCTGAGAGGATGCCGAGATTTCTGTACACCGTACCCTTTCCGATACCAGGATGCTCCTGCCGGACGTATTCGTAAACCTCCTCGGCCGTCACGTGACGCTTCATCGTCAGCACAGCATTTCGAATGAGATCCTTCTGCACGGTATTCCTTCTCTCCATGTCGCCTCCGTCATTTCTTATTAGGATTAATTCCTATTAACACTATATATCATGCTTCATAATATGTCAACGAAATTTCAAAAAAGGCATGATGCCCCTAAAAATCGGACATCATGCCTGCAGAATCGTTGATATCGAAATTTAGTAATCCGTGATCTTCTTTTCCACCAGTCGATCGCCTTCATAACGGAGCTTGATGGAGAAGAAGCGCTCATCCCCGGACAGGAGGCGCTCGAGGAAGACGCGGTCACCTTCCCAGGTCGGGAGTGCGAGAACGTCCGACTTCTCCACCCAGTGCAGGGTGCCTTCATTGCACTCGACCAGCTTCGTATCCACCGCATCCCCCGAAGCTGCCGGCGCCGCTGTCTTCGACTTCTCCACCCACGCAAGCTCGCCTTCATCACACTCGATCAGCTCGCCGTCGAAGGCATCGGCGGTGAAGACACACATGAGCTCCGGCTCGCAGACGTCACTTAGGAAGGTCACGAGACCACGGAGACGATACGCCGTCAACGTAAGCCCGGTCTCCTCCTTCACCTCACGAAGCAGGCACTCCTCCGGCGTCTCGCTGTTTTCCACATGACCCCCGACACCGATCCACTTTCCGGCATTGATGTCATGGTACTTCTTCACCCGGTGAAGCATCAGGTACTTTCCCTCTTTTTCGATATAACACAGCGTCGTCATCTTCATAATTTCCTACTCCATCTACCTTATATTTCAAGCTCCATATTAGAAATATCTTCTCAACGTATTTCAGTATGGTTCTGAAATTACTCTATGCTACAGAATGCGTCAAATCAAGCATTTCATGTCATAACGAATCCCATGTGACATCACAAAGGGGAGCCAGTCACCCGGCTCCCCTCGCTATCCACATGTTCTATGAAGTTTTACACCCGCACGCAGTCTCTCGTGATCTCTGCGAGTGTGCTCACGCCGCACATCTCCATGGTGTCCTTCAGTTCACTGCCGATCTTCTGGATATAGGCCTCGACACCTTCCTCCGCGCCACCATACACCGCCGTCACGAACGGGCGGGCAATGATGACGGCGTCTGCGCCGAGTGCCAGGGCCTTAAATACATCGGCACCGGAACGGATGCCGCCGTCGACGAAGATCTTCATGTCGCTGCCGCTCGCACGCACCGCCTTCACGATATCCTCGAGCACCTCTGCGGTCGCCGGACACTGGTCGAGCACACGTCCGCCGTGGTTTGAAACCACGATCGCGGCCGCGCCGGCCTCCTGCGCCTTCAGCGCACCCTTCACGGTCATGATGCCCTTCACGATGAACGGAACGCCGGCGGCCTCCACGATTTCACGCAGCTCCGCGACCGACTTACTGCCGGCTGGCGGGGTCAGATTCTTCAGGAACGGAAGACCTGCCGCGTCGACATCCATCGCTACGGCGAACGCATTGGCCTCCTTTACAAGCGCCATCTTCTCGCGCACCGTCTCGATGTTCCACGGCTTCACGGTCGGGATGCCGAGACCACCGGCCTTCTTTACCGCCGCGGTCGCTGCCGCCATGACCTCTGGATTCGTGCCGTCACCGGTGAACGCCGCGATGCCATGCGCCGCACACGCCGGCACCAGGATGTCGTTGTAGGAGATGTCGTTCAGCGCATCGCCGTAGTGCAGATTCACCGCGCCGACCGGACCTGCGAAAAACGGATACGCGAAGCGCTTTCCGAACAGCTCGAGGGAGGTGTCCACCGGACGCTTCTCTATCAGCGTATCCATCTGAAGACGGATCTCCTTCCACTTATCGTAGTTGCGGATCGCCGTGTCACCAACGCCCTTCGCACCCGGACCCGGAATCTGGTTCCGGCATGCACGCCCGTTGCACTCCGGACACGCCTTACAATACTTCCCGATACGCGATCTCGCCTGCTCTATACACTCAGAAAAATTCATATCATGCCTCTCTTTCTATACGCCATGTGTACTTTATTATACACCGTCGCGACAAAAGTTAAGCACTTTTTCACATATCGAAAGTTATCGCTGCGGTGCCATTCGTATTTCGCTTCGCTTCATACTCATGTCGCGCTGTCGCGCTATGCGTCTGTGCTCATACATGTGCATTTACGAGCAAGCTCTCATGCACATGTATAAGCCATCCGCGCACCGCTTGTAGAAACGCGCAAATTCTTAAGATGACGTTCGATGAAAGCAGGCTTGCGTCGACCCTCGCTCCGGTGCTATCCTATCACAGCATACTCAACGAAAATAAAGAAGGATCCATCATGTCACTCACTGCAAAAGACGAATACCTCATCACGGATGCGCCGCTTCGGGCGCTCACGATTTTCGCACTGCCGATGATTCTCGGCAGCTTTTTCCAGCAGGTCTACAACATGGCCGACTCGATTATCGTCGGTCAGTATGTCGGCTCTGCTGCGCTGGCAGCGGTCGGGGCCTGTGCCGCGCTGACCAATGTCTTCATCTGCGTGGCGCTCGGCGGGGGTGTCGGTGCCGGCGTGCTCGTGAGCCGCGCATTCGGCGCACGCAGCTATGAGCGGATGAAAACGATCGTGTCGACCTCGCTCATCAGCTTTCTGGTCCTCAGCATTGTCCTCGGCGGCCTCGGCTTCGTGCTCTCCCGCCCGATGATGCAGCTGCTCCAGACCCCGACCGACATCCTCGACACCGCGACGCTCTACCTCCGCGTCTACTTCCTCGGCTTCCCGTTCCTCTTCATGTACAACATCCTGTCGAACATGTTCACCTCGATCGGCGAATCGCGCATCCCGCTCGCGCTCCTCATCTTCTCGTCCGTGCTGAATATCTTCATGGATCTCTGGATGGTGGCGAGCCTCGGCATGGGCGTTTTCGGTGCTGCCCTCGCAACCCTCATCTCGCAGGGCATCTCCGCCGTTTTCTCACTCGTGATCTTCCTGCGCCGGATGCGCCGTTATCCGGGCCGCTTCGCCTGGTTCGACCTGAGCGCGCTTCGGTCAATGCTGGAGATCGCCGTGCCTTCGGTCCTCCAGCAGTCGACGGTCTCGATCGGTATGATGATCGTCCAGGCCGTCGTGAATCCGTTCGGCACGCAGGCGCTCGCCGGCTACTCCGCGACCATGCGCGTGGAGAACGTGTTCTCGCTGATGTTTGTGTCGATCGGCAATGCGGTCTCCCCGTACGTTTCACAGAACCTGGGCGCACAGAAAACCGATCGTATCCGAAAAGGCTACCGCGCCGCCCTGCTGCTCGATGTCTGCTTCGCCGTCCTCGCCTTCGTCGTGATCGAGACCCTGCACACGCAGATCTCCGCCCTCTTCTTAGGAAAGGACGGCACCGCCCTCGCCTATGAAGTCTCCGCCGGCTACATGAAGTGGCTCGGCTACTTCTTCATCTTCATGGGCATCAAGATGGCCACCGACGGCGTGCTCCGCGGCCTCGGCATCATGAAGCCGTTCCTCATTGCAAACATGGTGAACCTCGCCATCCGTATGTCCGTCGCGCTCATCTTCGCCCCACGCTACGGCATCGCCTTCGTCTGGCTCGCCGTCCCGGCCGGCTGGCTCGCAAACTTCCTGATCTCCTACGCTGCACTTCGGAAAAACTGGCCAGCTTAAGTTTTCATGATAAACGGTGCAAATCGCGCCAGACACTTCTCTGCATCGGCATACAAAAAACGCTGATCTGCACTACGCAGATCAGCGTTTTTTTCACTCTTAAGAAAATCTTAATGGGGTCTGACCCCAATGTCGTCAACCCAAGGTCAACTTAAGATTGGTTAC
>ERZ1026864.1709-NODE-1709-length-10772-cov-10.151348_pt1 | contig 10772 bp, 9 predicted proteins | sample MGYA00380162_ERZ1026864 | MGnify/ENA primary metagenome ERZ1026864 (study PRJEB33269, sample SAMEA4719798) | human gut metagenome | biome: human-associated habitat; feature: organic feature; material: feces | place: Cameroon | collected 2013-10 ... | reverse complement strand
GTCTATATTCTTTATGGTGCTTCCTACCTTCTCATAATAAGAGAATTCGACACTTTCACCTCTATAATTTATTCAGCGGATATCCGCAAATAAATTTATGGAGGTGTCTTTACATGAAGACAGAAATAACTTTTGAAGATCACCTAAGAAAAGGTAATCTATCCGGTAACACTATCGAATCGTATCTGTGGACAGTGAATTACTTCACAACAAATTATGAGAAGGTTTCTAAGGAAAACTTACTTGCCTACAAGGGCTATCTGATGGAACATTTTAAACCCAAAACTGTAAATCTGAGAATACAAGCAATTAACAAATATCTGGAATATTTAGAAAAACCACAATTGCGACTCAAAGCAGTAAAGATTCAGCAGAAAAGCTTTTTGGAAAATGTAATCAGCAATGCTGATTATAAATTTCTGAAGAATCAGCTTAAAAAAGATGGTAATTTGGAGTGGTATTTTGTTGTCTGGTATCTTGCTGCGACTGGTGCTCGTGTAAGCGAACTAATTCGTATAAAGATTGAACATGTGCAACTTGGATATTTTGATTTGTACAGCAAGGGAGGTAAATTACGTAGATTATTTATCCCCCAAATATTGCGTGAAGAAACGCTAAAGTGGTTGGGTGAAACCCAACGCACATCAGGTTATCTATTTCTAAACAGGTATGGTGACCGCATAACGACTAGAGGTATTTCTCAACAACTCAAGAATTATGCGGATAAATATGGATTAGACAGCAAAGTGGTCTATCCACATTCTTTCCGTCATAGATATGCTAAAAATTTTCTTGAAAAATATAACGATATTGCATTACTTGCTGACCTTATGGGGCATGAAAGTATTGAAACTACACGTATATATCTGAGACGTACTGCCAGCGAACAGCAGGCACTTGTTGATAAAATTGTAACTTGGTAAAAGTCAATTATCATCAAATAAAACGCAGCCGCCCAAAGTTGAAGGCGGCTGCGTTTTATAATAGTGCATTTGAGATATCATCTATTTTGAACAATATGTGTTTAATTTTTCCTGCTATTAGCTTTTGTTCTGTATACGTTGGAATAGGTATTAATGTTTTTCTTATATGTTCTAAGTGTAAATTCGGAACACCAATCCCTTTTAATGAACTATTGAAATAATTCTGAATATACGAACTTCCAATTGTATGCAAAATATATTCTGGAAAAATCATATTATTAATAATTCTAATCAGTGCAAGGCTAACGTAAATATCAAAAACTTCTTCATGATCAACAATAGCTGCAACGCCTGTAGTTCCATTTTTTGCGAGGAGAATATCATCTTTGGCAGGAGCTAATCGACCATATAATTCCTCATGTAAATACTCAGGAATATACATGACATTTTCCCAATCAATCTTTCCTGATGTGACATTCTTAGAAGATAAAAACATATAACCACTATCGCTATATTCTGGTGTCTTATGAGTTCCATCGGTCAAAATCGATGATATAGATTGTAATCTGCACCATGTCCATCTGTCTGGTATATCAAAAGGAATTTCCTCATCTATGCATACCGTGTTTTTACCGATAGTTTCATAATAAGAGTTATCCTCACCTTTGAAGATGACAGATTCCTTCTTATAACGCTTGATTTTGCCCTGTTTGATGAGCTCTTCTTTCTCTGCACGGATGCGTTCCAGAAGAACAGAAGCAGGCTCATCATCTGGATTCTGCGGTACAAGTTTGCCACGAATAGCAAGGTCGAGGATTTTGGATTTTGTCAAAGAAACAGTTTCAGCTAAAATCTCTTTTTCTTCTCTAATTTGATTTATCAAAGAATCCATTTCAACAAATTTGCTAACCATTGCCGATTGTGTTGTTATAGTGCAAACAGGAATTAAGGTTGATAGAATTCTTTCTAATGCCAACTTAGGCATAGCTACCTGATGGGTTTTGTCTTGAAATTGCTGCTGAACAAATTCCGATTGTATAATCAAGCATAAATAGGTTTTATTGATCTGTATGTTTGTAATTTTTACTGCATTTTCAGTAAGGTTCATTCCATCTAACTCAGTAGGCACTTCACCAGTAACACCAATTGTACCAGCAATGGTAACATAAAGATCATCTTTTGAAATCGTATAGTTTTTGATTTGTAAAAATACTTCCTCTGAAATATATTTCAGATCATCCGTATTTATAGAGTGATTTTTCATGTCGGTTACTCGGATATAAGCGTGAGCGGTTCGACAAGGTGAAAAGCCCACTCCCTTCGGAAGTCTCTTGCCTCCTTTAACTGTTGCAATATCTCGAACTCTACACCATTCCCACCCTTCCGGCAGCTCAAAAGGTATCTCATCCTCAATACATTTCACGCTTCCATCCTGAAACTTCTCATAATGTAAATTATCCTCACCAACAAAGATAATGGTATCATTCTTAATATCCTTAGGTTTTAACTTGCCATCTTTGACCATCTGTTGTTTTTCAGCCCTGATACGCTCCAGCAATACGGATGCTGGTTCATCGTTTGGATCCTGTGGAACTAATTTACCGCGAATAGCAAGGTCAAGAATTTTTTGTCGTAATGCTTTTGTATCCATTATTCTTCCACCTCTCCTATAAGTGCTTCCAATTCCGCAACTGCCTTAGATATGTTGGATGATTTTTCCTTTATTTGTTCTAATAATTCTGCAAGAGTGTAATCATCTGTCCCCGAATCACTCTTCATCCATGTAATATCAAGACTTGTTTTATCCCTTGCTAAAATTTCATCATATGTGAATTTTCTCCATCTTCCATTCGGATTTTCTTCACTATATGTTTCTTTACGTGCTGACAAATCACCATCCGCATAGCAAGCAACAAAGTCATCAAAATCTTCTTTCTTCAAAGGATTTGTCTTTCCAAATGATGGCATGTCATTTCTGAGGTCATATATCCAAACTTCTTTAGTATTCGCCTTGTCCGTTTTACCTCTAGTAAAGAACAATACATTTGTCTTTACTCCCTGGGCATAGAAAATTCCGGTAGGCAGTCTAAGGATTGTATGCAGGTTACATTTTTCCATAAGGTCTTTACGGATTTTTTCTCCATCACCATCAGCAAACAAAACATTATCCGGTAATACAACTGCTGCTCTTGCTTTGCCATCTGTATTTAAACTTCTGTAAATATGCTGTAAGAAATTAAGCTGCTTATTACTTGTCGGAAATGTAAAGTCGTCTCTTGTAGCACGCTCTCCACCCTTCTTGGTCCCAAAAGGCGGGTTCGTTAATACTACATCATATCCTTTCATTTCTTTTCCAGCATTGGATAAAGTATCTGCCAGCTTTATTTCACCTTCAATATCATGTAGCATTGCATTCATCAATGCAAGTCTATGTGTATCATGCACAAGCTCACAGCCGGTAAACGCCTCTTCTCTTTCGAATTTTGCAGTATCCGCATCTAATTGGAATAAATCATCTGTATTCTCTCTCACATACTGGCTTGCAGAAATCATGAATCCAAATGTTCCACAGGCTGGGTCATTACAGCGTTCTCCCGGCTGTGGTTTCATCAATCTTGTCATCACATCAATAAGGACTCTAGGTGTAAAATACTGACCTGCTCCGGATTTCTTTTCGTTCGCATTTTTCTCCAATAATCCTTCATATAGATTACCAAGTCCTTCTTCGCGAGCAGAAAACCAATCAAGACCATCAATCGTTGTAATGATTTTTTCGAGGTTCTTCGGCTCCTCGATATTAGTCGCAGAGCCTTGGTAAATTTCTCTTACTCGTCCTGTACAATTCTCGCCCAAATGATTGAGCAATTCTTTATAAAATTTCTTTAATTCAACTCCGCTTTTTGACTTCAATACATCCCAACGATAACCTTCTGGTATCTGCTTCTCTGCACCGGTTTCTTTCGCCATCTTTAAGAATAGAATATATGTAAGTTCTGTTACATACTGATGATATGTAATGCCATCATCTCTTAACACATTACAGAGATTCCAAAGTTTTGATACGATTTCTTGTGTTGTCATGCAGTTCTTCCTCCATCATCGTATAGATACTCATTGAGTTCTAAAACGACACTTTCTAATTTGTCACTAAATATTTTATTTATCTTCGCAAATCCACCCTGCGATTTGAAACGACTGTCCTCATCAAATACTGTAATATTCAGTACTGATTCATTCAGCAAATAATCTTCCATTCTCTTAATCCAATTTTGTTCCTGCATAGTAAAAGAATGTGCTTTTCGCAATCGATCCACAGCCTTTCTAATTCTTGCCTCATGGCCGATAAGCACTGAACCTATAGCATATCTGCGAATCAAGCTTATAATATCTGCTGCCATTTCCTCATTTGTCAATTGTGATATTGCCGTATTTAATTGCTGTGTTGTATAACCCTCTCTATCCAACGTAAGCATCAGGGACTTCAAGCTATCCCTGGTAAGTTCACGCGGCTTTGTACAGATAATTTTTAATGCTGCAATCTCATTGATATTATTTTGAATATAGCTTGAGAATGCATCTATGTAATCTTCCGGGCGGGCATCTTTATTTCCGTAGCCCCTTCTCTCTTCAATAAAAGTATCTTGTTTATCAGAAATAACAACAGGTCGTCCACCATTTGGCTTACTTTCCTGAAGCATACGGAATAAATCGTAATATGCCAACAATCTCTTTTTAGCATCTTCCGGACTGCGTTTTTGAATATCAACTACAAACTGTGTCGGGTCCATTCCTCCTGACATATCAATGAAATGCTCCATCGTTTTTTCATCAATATTTTTCTTTTTACGCTGTAGTTTTGCGATTACCTGATTAATCTGATTCTTTACGTGTGCTTCATCATTCAATTCCTCTAAACCATCTAATAACTGTGTAAATGATGTGCTTGGATTTGCTACTACTGGTTTCATTGTATTGACATCCTCTAAAGCATCGTAAACACCAACAGGGTCATAAATATCAAAATGTGTCTTGTGAATCTCTTTGCACAAACGTGTAGCACGTCCCAACATCTGCTCAAACAAAATACGGGATTTAACACGGCGCATAAACACTAACGTTGAAATCGAAGGTACATCAATACCTGTTGTCAACAAATCAACCGTGACAACAATGGATGGATAATCTTCATTTTTGAAACGCTTTATTGCCTCTTGTATTTTCTTTTTATTTCCGTTGGCTACACTGCCAGTAATCTTCATAATTGCATCATTATCAACACCATATTCTGTGTAAATATCCTTAAGTATTGATACAATCATATCTGCATGGTCATCATTAACAGCATATATCAATGTTTTCCCCTGTTCCCTCGGGGATTCCGGATCTATATTTTTTGCTATTTCTTCCAAAACCGTTCTATTAAAGGATTCTACTATAACCTGCTTATTAAATGAATCTACATCAAAATCCAGTTCATCCTCTATCAATTCACTATTTTCGATTTCTCCGGTGATTGGGTCATATATTGTAACCGCATCACCCTTTTTATAATGAATACCTTCTGTATTTAATTTAGTCTTTAACTCATGAGGTGCATCATGATCTACCAAATATCCCTCAATAACAGCCTCACGATAGGTATATTTAAAAACCGGTTCTCCAAAGATTTCTGTAGTCTGTAATGCCGGTGTTGCTGTAAGTGCAATTTTCACAGCATTAAAATATTCTATAACTGACCTATACTTACTCTGATATTCTCTTTGGTCTCTATAAAGAGCCTCATCTTCTCCCATTTCTTTGTCTAGGATGTATCCGCGGTGTGCTTCATCTATTATGAGCAAATCATAATCTGAAACAGCAGGCATGGTTTCACCATCATTGTACATAATTCGCTTAACCATTCCCTGAACAGTCGAAATGTGGATACGAGTCTCCTTATCAATTGTTTTGTCTTCTAAACCTTTAATATTATAAATATCATCAAGCGTGAGGAGATCTTCCATTTTTACTTCTTCGAAAACATCCTGAGCCTGTTCTCCTAATGCTGTACGGTCTACCAAAAACAAGATGCGACGAAATCTCTCTGTCTTAAGGAATCGGTAAATCATACCTAATACAGTTCTTGTTTTACCCGTACCGGTAGCCATTGCTAATAATGCGGTTTGCTTTCCGTTAATAACAGCCTCCTCTGCCGCCCTAATTGCGTTCAGCTGATAAGGTCTCAAATTCAGTCCGTCTTTATCTGTCAAAAGGTCATATGACATTTCCTTCAGATTCTTATTCTTACCTTCTATATCCGCAGCAAGCAATTCTTCCATTCCATCAGGACTCATCCAGCCACGCAATGGCATCGGTGAATTATCCGGTTTTCTTAAATCCAAAAACCAGATACCGGATTTTGTCTTATACTGCTCAAGGTAAGGTCTTCCATTTGTTGCAAAGGTAAATGGAACTTTAAATTCTCCCCATGTATCTATAACGTATTTCTCATCTTCTTTTCGAATACATCTTGGATAGTCTTTTCCTTGATAATCAATAACAGAAGGGATATCCTTATGAACAGCTTTTGCTTCGATAATACCAACTAATTTCTCTCCTACAAAAAGTGCATAATCTGCATATCCTCTATTTCCCACTTTAGAATTCGTAGGATATTCAGCGATTGCGAGATTTCTACCTTTTGTAGGACGAGTTCCCTTGGAGTAGCGCAGATTTTCGGTATCTGCATCCCATCCTACCATTCGTAATTGTTCATCAATCAAGAAACGAGTTTCCGCTTCTGTTTTTGGTCTTTGATTGGCTGCTTTATAAGCCTGCTTTTTACGTTCTTCCTGTTCCACAACCGGAGCTGCTTCTGCAGTCTGTTCAGCTAATTTTGTGAGTTCCGCTTCCTTTTTCTCTTCAGCTGCTTTATCAACTGATACAAAGACTGTATTCTCTTCCGGCATCACAAAATCTTTATGAGAATAGTTCCAATCTCCATAGGTTTGCATAAACCATTCGCATAAGCTGTGTGCCATAGGTAGGAATGTTTTATCGTCTGCTACTGAGGCATAATTTTCATGTACTGCCTTATTTCTTACTTTTCTAAGACCATGTAAAATAGTAACCAAGTCACTTGTAAGCAGCCCTTCCCTGCTTAATGTATCTATACGAGCAACCGCTGTGTTATCCTGTGGAAATGATATTCTATCATATGTAAACATCAAGTTTACAATTGTCTCACCAATCATTCCCAACTTCATTAAACATGAATTTGAATCAGAGTAACAATATTTCTCAGCCATTTCACCAAAATTTGAAAGCACCGGAAAATCTTTCTCCAAAAACTCAAAATTTGAAACCATAGTTACCTCCTTCACTCATCTTGGGGCTTCTCATAATTTTGTATTATCGGAAGTTCTTAAATAAAAAAATTATTCACCTATATTTATCTCATAAATATTTTCGCAATTGAATGTTTCTATATCTGTTTTTCCAATTATCTTTTGATATTCATAATCTATTTCAATTTTGCCGTCTCTTTTATATATCCTGGTCAAAATATAGTAATCACTATTTTCAAAAACAATAGGGCATATTGTATAATTCATCTGCCCTGATTGATATTGAAATATGTATTGACTATCTTCACTAGTTTCTTGTTCAACCAACACTAATTTATAAGAAGCTCTATCATTTTCTAATACAATACCAAATATATACATAAGTAACATCTCTACAGCAACTGTAATGAACACGGCAAATATCATATTCTTACCATTTCTCTTATGTTGATTCTCTTCTTCAATATCTTTTTTCTTTTCTGCCTTACTCTCTAACTTCTTTCTCTTACGACTAGATAATTTCTTTTCAATCGCAAATTCTATACCATATATGTTTACTACAAAACAAGCAAAAATAATCGCAATCAATAATACAACTACATTGTTTGCTGTTGAATCTTTTATTAAGTCAATAATATTAATGCCTGATGTTATAAGAACGAGAATAAATAGTAAAAACATTTCCGTAAGCCAATACCCTAACAACCTGAGTTTCCTTCGCCAATGGAATTTTGATTTATCTTCTGAAACCGAGATTTTATAATATATATAATTTATTGAAAACAACACTACAAGAACAGCCGTCATCTGAATGATTTGTAGTAAAATACTCTCATTGTCAGATGATATATAACAAGAATCTATTCCATATACAGAAAATCTTCCTGTTTGATATGCATACCACATACCTTTTATCACCCATAATCCTACAGTCATAACAGCCACAAATAGTGCGCTAAATTTTGTAAAATCTTTCTCTGCAATTTCTTTACATTTTTTAATAACTTTATATGCTCTATCTTGCATTGTATCTTTTACATCTATATTTTTTTCTTCCGAATTTTCCAACTCCTAGTTTCTCCTTTACACAGTTTATCAGGACTCTATCTCCACAATATCATCCAACTTGCATCCCAAAGTCACACAAATCTTTGCCAAAACTTCCACTCGGACATCTTCGTTTTTGCCAAGCTTTGCCATTGCATTTGTACTGATTTTTGCCGCTCTAATCAATTCTGTTTTCATCATTCCACGTTCATTTAAAATAACCCACAACTTATCATAATTTACTGCCATTTCTGTCCTCCTGAAACATAGAAAGAAATATTTTTTGTTAATTTTCAGTATAACATTTTTCAATTGTTTTCTCAATGCAATTTTGCAGATTTCAATTTGCAATTCTGAATTTTACACATACAAAAACACCGGTCAGATTTCTCTAACCGGTGCTTCTTCAAATCCTATTTAATTAAACTCCGCCAATACTTCCACGTATCCCTGCAATCCTTCCGGCTTCATTGCAAAACTCACATAATTTGCAGGCTCTTCTCGTGCCAATCTTGATAAGTACGCAGCATCTAACGGCTCTTCGTAGATTACATTAGCTTCTGCCTTATCACATTCTATAACAAGTTCTTTGCCTTCCATATCTGTCATAATTACTACATTTCTGTCAACATCATAACGGTAAATTGTGTAGTTAAGTTCCATAATAACACAGTTATCCTTTCCCCACTCTCTCTGCCAGTCCAATCATACCGCCAACAAACAATTCCCTCTTTATCTGTCCGATTCTCTCCTCCACCAATGCCTTGTTCTCCTTTCCCGGCACCTTCGAATCCTCACAAACGCCCTGTTTATCAGCCTTTCCAAACTCTGTCAATGATGTCAGTAGCGGGTCAGTTTCCCTTATATGAAGTGTCCTTCTTATCTCCTTCGGAATGACAATTCTGCCTAAATCATCTATCCTTCTTACAATTCCTGTGGCTTTCATATTAATAATTCCTCCTGATTCTTACATACTTTCCATAATTTATAATGTATGGGTAGTATGTGGAAAACAGGAAGAATTATGCATCGCATGTAATGATTTTCATATGGCCCCGGTTTCGAAAATGTAAATTTTTTCATTTTTTGAAACCAGACAAAAAGCGTCTATCCGGTTCAAATTAAGGAACGAATAAACTCTCATCAACTCACAACATTTTTCCATAAAAATATTGTGATTTATCCGCAATACATTTATCATATTAATATGAAGTTATATTGGAGGTTCATTTATGAATGGGGTAAATGGTTATGATAATTTTGATGGACCAACATCGGCATATGTTAAAAGAAACCGAAAAACCAGTTTTGCATATAAGTTTAAGAAAATGCTTTATGAAAGAAAAAAAGCCGAGGTAGAAAAAAGCATTTCTTTTGATGATAATCATGCGATTGAGGAAGTGTGTCAGTATGTTCAGGAACAATGGGGATTTAAGGAAGCTGACAGAAATTCTGCTGAATATAAATTCATGTATAAGCAGATAAAGCATGACATAAATAGTGATATTAACCTGTTTCTGTATGTGCGTGAGGATAATGACGCGCATATGGATATTGAAATAGAAACTACCACTGGTTATATTACAGGCGGCGTGACCGGAAAGAAGTCCTCAATTAAGGAATTTAACAGAATTTTGCGTGATGTATTCATATATTATGGTGTCATGCAGGACGACATAATCGAGAAAACCAAAAGATACAAGAATCTTGTGAGTATTCTGATGCAGGAAGCCTAAAAGGAATACAGTTTTTCTAACAAATAAAAACGGAGTTATAAATATGTACACTATACATTCAGACATTTTCCCGGACGGAACTCCTGTTGATGGCTGGTTTCACAATACCAGCATTCCAGAACTCACTGGGCTGGGAAAACAATACATTATTACAGATTATGATATACATGATGACGGCAGAATATACACTGATAATTTCCAGAAGCTGATAGACCTTGTATACAATGCTGGTGGCGGTGTAATTGTTATTCCGCACGGTACATACATGACTGGAGCTTTATTTTTCAGGCAGGGAGTGAATCTATATATTGAAGACGGTGCAACACTTATGGGAAGTGACGACATCAGCGATTATCCAGTCTGTGAAACAAGAATAGAAGGCGAAACCTGTCAGTATTTTACTGCACTTATCAACGCTTCTGGAATTGATGGCTTTACATTGTGCGGTAATGGAACGATAGACGGTAACGGCTTACGAAGCTGGAAAGCCTTCTGGCATCGAAGAACCTGGAATCCCGACTGCACCAACAAAGACGAACAGCGTGCAAGGCTTATCTATATGTCAGGCTGTACCAATGTTACTGTGGTCGGATTGCACATTTGTAATTCGCAATTCTGGACTAATCACCTATATAGATGTTCTCATGTACGTTACCTTGACTGCCGCATTACAAGCCCGTCTGTGCCTGTCAAAGCACCTAGCACTGACGCAATAGACATTGACGCCTGCACTGATATTC